>Ga0160447_100849_pt1 | contig 13158 bp, 8 predicted proteins | sample HID1973K_E1MG_FD_108222 | JGI IMG/M metagenome (GOLD analysis project Ga0160447, IMG submission 108222) | Enriched mosquito-associated microbial communities from UW Madison campus, WI, USA - HID1973K_E1 MG | ecosystem: Host-associated > Arthropoda: Insects > Digestive system > Unclassified ...
ATCATCTACGATCAGACCTGTGCCACCGAGAAGCGCCGCCGTCGCAAGCGCGGCACGATGCTCGATCTGGACAAGCGCGCGATCATCAACCCGGCCGTTTGCGAAGGGTGTGGCGACTGCGGGGTGAAGTCCGGATGCCTGTCGATTCTGCCCAAGGAAACGGCACAAGGGCGCAAGCGTGAAATCGATCAGAGCGCCTGTAACAAGGACTTCAGTTGCGTCGAGGGTTTCTGTCCCAGCTTCGTGACGGTTCACGGTGGCAAGCTGCGCAAGCCGCAATTGCCGAAACAGGTGCAGGCGTTCGCGCAATTGCCTGAACCGAACCTGCCGAGTCTCGATCAGCCCTACAACATTCTGCTGCCGGGCGTCGGCGGTACCGGTGTAACGACCGTTGGCGCGATGCTCGGTTACGCGGCGAATCTTGAAGGCAAGGGATGCAGCGTGCTGGATCAGGCCGGTCTGGCGCAGAAGTTCGGCCCCGTGGTGAGCCACATCCGCATCGCAGCGCGCCAGCAAGACCTGTTCGCGGTGCGCATCGCTGCCGGTGAAGCGCACCTGCTGCTGGGCTGCGATCTGCTGGTGGCGTCGGGCCCGGATGCGATTGCCAAGTTAAGCAGCGCAAAATCCCACGCCGTGGTGAACAGTCAGCAAACCCCGACCGCCGAATTCACCCGCAATCCGGACGCTGAATTCCCGGCCGACGCGATGATGCAGACGATCATCGAGGCGGTCGGTGAAGACAAAACCCATTTCGTCCAGGCCACCGATCTGGCCACCCGGCTGATGGGCGACAGCATCGCCAGCAACCTGTTCATGCTCGGCTATGCCTTCCAGCTTGGGTTGATTCCGCTGACCTCGGCGGCCATCGAGAAGGCCATCGAGCTCAACGGCGTGGCGGTCAATCTCAACCAGCAGGCGTTCCTGTGGGGCCGTCGAGCGGCGTTCGATTTGCCGGGTGTCAAAGCTGCGGCCAATCCTCAGGCGACGCCGGTTCAGGAACCTGAAGCGCTGAGTCTGGAGCAGCGTCTGGCCGTCAACGTGAAAAACCTGACCGAGTATCAGAACGCAGCCTACGCCGAGCGGTATCTTGCCTTGGTGTACAAGGTGCGCGACGCCGAAGCCAGACTGTTCCCGGGGGAACCTGCGGTATTGACCGAAGCGGTGGCGTTCAACGGCTTCAAATTGCTGGCCTACAAGGACGAGTATGAAGTCGCACGCCTCTACAGCAATGGCGAGTTCACCCGGCAACTGGAGGCGCAATTTGAAGGGGACTACCGCCTGGAGTTTCACCTGGCGCCATCATGGCTCGCAAAGCGTGACCCCAACAGCGGCGCGCCTCGCAAGCGCAGCTTCGGGCCCTGGATGCTGAAGGCTTTCGATGTGCTGGCGAAGTTCAAATTCATGCGTGGCACGGCGTTCGATCCGTTCGGTCGCAGCCTGGAGCGGCGTCAGGAGCGGGCGTTGATCGACAGCTATGTGTCCGACATCGAACTGATTCTGACCCATCTGGACGCCGGGAATCGCCATACAGCCCTGAGTCTGGCGCGGCTGCCCGAGCGGATTCGCGGTTACGGTCACGTGAAGGAAAGCGCGATGAAGGCCGCAGCGTTGCAGGCAGCACGGATGCGTCAGAGCCTGATCAGCGGAGAAGTGGAGTTGCCGAAGTTGTATGAAGTCGCGGCTTAAGAAAGAAGGTGCAGCGTAAGAAAAGGGTGAGGCCATTTAAGCCTCACCCTTTTTTGATGCAGCCCTTGACCGGCCCGGTCGGGCGGCGCTCCTTTTTCCGGCGGTGTCGATTTCAACGACGCCACCGCCGGCAAGCCGCGCGGCTACAGGGGTTGGGTGCTCAGTTCTACCAGCACCGCCCCTTCGGTGACCATCTCACCTTCAGCGCAATACAACGCAGCGACTGTTCCGGCGCAATTAGCCCGAATGCTGTGTTCCATTTTCATGGCCTCCAGCACCACCAGCGGCGTGCCTGCTTCGACCTGCTGACCCACTTGCACCAGCACCCGCACAATGCTGCCGTTCATGGGCGCGCCGAGGCCGCCTTGCTGGGTCTGGCTGGCCTCGACGGCCGCAATCGGATCAACCCGCTGGACTGCCAGCAGATCCCCTTGCCAACGCAGATAGAGCGTATCGTCACGACGGATCGCCAGCGTCCGATGCTGTATGCCATCCAGATCGATCGACAGTTGATCGCCGACCAGCGTGACGCTCCGGGACTGATCTCCACGCAAATGCAGTGTGCGGGTCTGACCTGCGCAGGTGAGGTGCAGATCGATCTCGCTCGGCAGTCCCAGACGCAAGCCGCTCACCGCCGACCAGGGCGAATGAGGATCGTCGCGACGGGGCATCAAGGGAGTGCTTTGCCGGTAGGCGTGCCCGGCGATTTGCCAGAATTCGTCCGACAGAGGCGCGGGCTCGGGCAACAGGTCCGACTCATGTCGGGGAATGAAACCGGTGTCCAGCTTCGCCTCGGCAAACGCAGGATGGCCGATGATTCGCCGCACGAATCCAAGGTTGGTGCGCAGGCCGCCGACGGCAAACTCATCGAGCATCGACAGCAGCCGCAGACGCGCCTGTTCCCGGTCTTCACCCCAGGCAATCAGCTTGCCGAGCATCGGGTCATAGAACGGCGAAATCTCGTCGCCTTCGCTGATGCCGCTGTCCACTCGCCGACCGGGGCCGGGGGCCGATTCGCGATAAATCTGAAGCCGGCCGGTGGCAGGCAGAAACTCATTGGCCGGGTCCTCGGCATACAGCCGCACTTCGATGGCGTGGCCGTTCAGAGGGACCTGATCCTGACTGATCGGCAGTGGCTCGCCTTGGGCCACGCGTATCTGCCAGGCGACCAGATCCAGCCCGGTAATCGCTTCGGTGACCGGATGCTCGACCTGCAGACGGGTGTTCATCTCCATGAAGAAAAACTCGCCGCGCACATCCAATAGAAACTCCACCGTACCGGCGCCGACATAACCGATCGCCTGAGCCGCGCGCACGGCAGCTTCGCCCATGGCGCGCCGCAGTTCAGGGCCAAGACCGGGGGCGGGCGCTTCTTCGACGACCTTCTGATGACGACGCTGAATCGAGCAATCGCGCTCGTTGAGGTACAGGCAGTGTCCGTGCTGATCGGCGAATACCTGGATCTCCACGTGACGAGGCTGCAACACGTATTTCTCCACCAGCATGCGCGAATCACCGAAGGAAGACAGGGCTTCGCGCTGCGCAGAGGCCAGTGCGTCCGCCAGATCCTCGTCGCGTTCGACCACCTTCATGCCTTTGCCGCCACCACCTGCCGTGGCTTTGAGCAATACCGGGTAACCGATACGCGCCGCAGCCTCGCGGAAGGTGGAGGCGTCCTGTGCTTCGCCGTGGTAACCCGGCACCAGTGGCACGCCGGCGACTTCCATCAAGCTCTTGGCCGCCGATTTGCTGCCCATGGCATCGATGGCCGAGGCGGGCGGGCCGAGGAAGATCAGGCCCGCCCGTTCCACGGCTCGGGCGAATCCGGCGTTCTCCGACAGAAAGCCATAGCCCGGATGAATCGCCCGGGCGCCGCTGCTTCTGGCGGCGGCGATCAGTTTGTCGATCTGCAGGTAGCTGTCTGCGGCTTTGCTGCCACCCAGGTCCACGGCGATATCCGCTTCGCGAACGTGGCGAGCATCGCGGTCGGTGGCGCTGTGCACCGCAACCGTCGTCAGGCCCATGGCTTTGGCGGTGCGCATTACCCTGCAGGCGATTTCGCCGCGGTTGGCGACCAGTACACTCGTCAGCGCGATTGTTGTCGGGGCGCTCATCAACGGGATTCTCCATGCTTGTCGTTGGCACCGCGCCAGGCGGGTTCACGCTTGTGAAGAAAGGCGCGCAGGCCTTCCTGGCCTTCGGTGCTCACCCGGATGCGGGCAATTGCGTTTTCGCAGTAGCGGCGCAGGGCAGGGGTCAGCTCACCATGGCCGACTTCACGCAGTAATTCCTTGCTGACACGCATGGCCTGGGGGCTATTGAGCAGCAGATTGTCGACCCAGCGTTCGACATGATCATCCAGTTCGGCAGCCGGGAAGCTCTCGGCCAACAAGCCGATTTCCTGCGCTCGTTCCCCGCTGAAACGTTCAGCGGTCAGGGCGTAGCGACGTGCGTGGCGTTCGCCGATGGCCTGAGTCACGAACGGGCTGATGACCGCCGGAGCGAGGCCGATCTTGACCTCGGACAGGCAGAACTGCGCCTCGTGTGCGCCAATGGCCATGTCGCAGCAACTGACCAGGCCCAGCGCGCCGCCGTAGGCTGCGCCTTGCACCACCGCCAGCGACGGCAGTTTGAGTTTGGCCAGGTTGTACATCAGATCGCCCAGTTCCCGGGCGTCGCCCAGGTTGGTGTTGTAGTCCAGATTGGCGGACTCTTGCATCCAGGCCAAGTCCGCCCCGGCGCTGAAATGCTTGCCCCGCGCGCGCAGCAGCAAGAAGCGCAGGCTGCTGTCGCTCTGGATTCGGTCCAGGGCGATGATCAACTCGCGAATCATCTGCGCATTGAAGGCGTTGTTTTTTTCCGGGCGATTGAGCCACAGGGTCGCAAAGCCCCGTGGGTCGAAATCAAGTTCCAGGGTGTGGAAGTCATTCATGGGTCTTTCCTCGGTCACATCCGGAACACGCCGAAGCGGGTCGGTTCGATGGGCGCGTTGAGCGCGGCGCTGATCGCCAGTGCCAGCACCTCGCGGGTTTGCGCCGGGTCGATCACGCCGTCGTCCCATAAACGGGCGCTGGAGTAATAGGGGTGACCCTGGTGCTCGTATTGATCGAGAATCGGCTCCTTGAGCTCGGCTTCCTGCTCGGCGCTGAATGTCTGGCCGCTGCGTTCGGCCTGCTCGCGCTTGACCTGCGCCAATACGCCCGCTGCCTGTTCGCCGCCCATGACGCCGATCCGTGCGTTGGGCCACATCCACAGAAAGCGCGGGTCATAGGCGCGTCCGCACATGCCATAGTTCCCGGCACCGAAGCTGCCACCGATGATCACCGTGAACTTGGGGACGCGTGCGCAGGCCACGGCGGTGACCAGCTTGGCACCGTGCTTGGCGATGCCGCCGGCCTCGTATTTCTGACCGACCATGAAGCCGGTGATGTTCTGCAGGAACAGCAGCGGAATCCCGCGCTGACAGGCCAGTTCGATGAAGTGCGCACCTTTCTGCGCGGCCTCGGCGAACAGAATGCCGTTGTTGGCGAGAACCGCGATGGGGTAACCGTTCAGGTGGGCGAAGCCGCAAACCAGCGTGGTGCCGAACAGGGTCTTGAACTCATCGAACACTGACCCGTCGACCAGCCGCGCAATCACTTCCCGCACGTCGAACGGCTGCTTGGGGTCAGCGGAAATGACGCCGTACAGTTCTTCAGGCGAGTAGAGCGGAGCGACGGGCTCGCGGGTCTGTAGCTCGCCCATCTTGCGCCAGTTCAGGTTAGCCACGCTGCGACGCGCCAGTTCAAGGGCATGTTCGTCGCTGTCGGCATAGTGATCGGCAACGCCTGAAACCTTGCAGTGCACATCGGCACCGCCCAGTTCCTCGGCGCTGACCACTTCGCCCGTGGCTGCTTTCACTAACGGCGGACCTGCGAGAAAGATCGTCGCCTGTTGGCGCACCATGATTGCCTCGTCGGCCATCGCCGGGACGTAAGCGCCGCCTGCCGTGCACGAGCCCATCACTACCGCTATCTGCGGGATGCCTTGGGCGCTCATGTTCGCCTGATTGAAAAAGATGCGGCCAAAATGCTCGCGGTCGGGGAACACCTCGTCCTGGCGGGGCAGGTTGGCGCCACCCGAGTCCACCAGATAGATGCACGGCAGGCGGTTCTGCTGGGCGATGGTCTGCGCGCGCAGGTGTTTCTTGACCGTGAGCGGGTAGTAAGTGCCGCCTTTGACCGTGGCGTCGTTGGCAATGATCATGCATTCAACGCCTTCGACCCGACCAATGCCGGCAATCACACCGGCTGCCGGAACGTCCTCGCCATAGACCTCATGGGCGGCCAACTGGCTGATTTCCAGAAACGGCGAGCCTGGGTCCAGTAACCGGTTGATGCGGTCCCGGGGTAACAACTTGCCTCGCGAGGTGTGGCGGTCCTGAGCCGTGGCGCCGCCGCCCTCATGAACCTGGGCCAACAACTGGCGCAGCTGATCGACCTGTTGCTGCAGGCTGGCGCTGTTGGTGGAAAATTCCGGCGAGCGCGGATTGATGCGGGTGTGCAAGGTAGTCATGTGGCCTCCGGCGCTGTCAGCGGGTTTCGTTGAACAGTTCGCGACCGATCAGCATGCGACGAATCTCGCTGGTGCCAGCGCCGATTTCGTACAGCTTGGCGTCGCGCAGCAGGCGGCCTGCCGGAAACTCGTTGATGTAGCCGTTGCCGCCGAGAATCTGAATGGTGTCCAGCGCCATCTGGGTGGCACGTTCGGCGGAATACAGAATCACCCCGGCGGCGTCCTTGCGCGTGGTTTCGCCGCGCTCACAGGCTTGGGCCACGGCGTACAGGTACGCGCGGCTGGCGTTGAGCTGGGTATACATGTCAGCGACCTTGCCCTGGATCAGCTGAAACTCGCCGATGCTCTGGCCGAACTGTTTGCGGTCGTGGATGTAGGGCAGGACAACGTCCATGCAGGCCTGCATGATCCCGGTAGGGCCACCGGAAAGCACGACGCGCTCGTAGTCCAGGCCGCTCATCAACACCTTGACGCCACCGTTGAGTGTGCCGAGGAGATTTTCTTCCGGGACTTCCACATCGTCGAAGAACAGCTCACAGGTGTTCGAGCCGCGCATGCCCAGCTTGTCGAACTTGTTGCCCCGCGAGAAACCTTTCCAGTCGCGCTCGACGATGAACGCGCTGATGCCGTGGGGACCTTTTTCCAGATCGGTCTTGGCGTAGATCACGTACGTATTGGCGTCGGGTCCGTTGGTAATCCAGGTCTTGCTGCCATTGAGCACGAAGCGATCACCGCGTTTGTCCGCGCGCAGCTTCATCGACACCACATCGGAGCCGGCATTGGGCTCGCTCATGGCCAGTGCGCCGATGTGCTCGCCGCTGATCAGCCTGGGCAGATACCGGGCTTTCTGTTCAGAATTGCCGTTGCGATTGATCTGGTTGACGCAGAGGTTGGAGTGCGCGCCGTAGGACAGCGCCACGGAAGCCGAGCCCCGGCTGATTTCCTCCATGGCCACCACGTGCGCCAGATAGCCCAGTCCGGCACCGCCGTATTGTTCATCGACAGTGATACCCAGCAGGCCCATCTCGCCGAACTTGTGCCACATGTCGGCGGGAAACAGATTGTCCTGGTCGATCTGCGCGGCGCGTGGTGCGAGTTCCGCAGCGACGAAGGCCTGCACCTGATCGCGCAGCATGTCGAGGGTCTCGCCGAGACCGAAATTGAGCGTGGGATAGTTCATGAGCCTGCGTTCCCTTATTGTTTTTGGAGGGGAGGTCAGATGGCAACAATCTGTGTCACCTTTACGTTAACGTAAACCTGCAAGCGTGAGGATGTCAACGTCAGGACTTCGCTAGGGAGAATAGAGGGGGGATTTCCAAACGCCAGACAGCACGAAGGGGAGCCAAGGCTCCCCTTCAAGTTCAATTGCATGCTCTTTTTTGTTCTTAGGCGGCCTGTTGTTGTTTTTGGTGGCCATACCTTTTTTGCTTTTTGAGCGACCCCCATCCGGGGTCAAGAGCAAACGTATTTTTTTGAGCGCTGATGCTGCTTCGATCTTGCGATTCAACCGGGTCGTGCGCTACCTCAAGGTAGTTTTATTGTTCTCTGCCTGGTCGAGAGGCCTGCGCCTCACAAAGCGATCCACTCCAAAAAAATCAGTTAGCTGCGCCTCTGTCCGTGTTGTTCTTGTTATGTCAGAGCCGATTCGTCTTGTTTTTATTGGGTTGCTGCCATTTGTTGTTTTTGTTGTACGTAAGACATAGCAGAAGCCATGCCAACTTTTTTCAATGTTGCTGAAGGCCCGGAAAACGGGGCGTTTGCGCAAAAACCTGAAATCGCGGTGCTGCTTGATCCGTGACCAGGTGTTTCCGTGTTACCCGTATCTTTCCCTCCATTGCCCACAAGGGTAACACTGTGTGACAAGTTGTCGCACATCAGCCCGACAAACGTGCCTTCGCCACCCGCGATCCATTGGCACGGCCCAGCACGTCGCTGATCCGTTGACCCGCCGCAATCAGCTTGTCGAGATCGACTCCGGTGTCGATCCCCAGGCCATTGAGCATGTACAGCACGTCCTCGCTGGCGACGTTGCCACTGGCGCCTTTTGCATAGGGGCAGCCCCCGAGGCCCGCGACAGAACTGTCGAACACTTGAATGCCTTCCTGCAGACCGGCGTAGATGTTGACCAGCGCCTGACCGTAGGTGTCGTGAAAGTGCCCGGCGAGCCTGCCACGGGGAATCTGTCCGGCCACCGTGTTGAACAGCTCACGGGTCGCGCCCGGGGTGCCCGTACCGATGGTGTCTCCCAGTGACACTTCGTAACAGCCCATCGCGAACAGCTCATTGGCGACCGCTGCCACCTGTTTGGCCGGAACCACGCCTTCGTAGGGACAACCCAGCACGCAGGAGACGTAACCGCGCACCCTGACACCGTGCAGCCGGGCAGCTTCCATGATCGGCAGAAAACGATCCAGGCTTTCACTGATCGAACAGTTGATATTGCGCTGCGAGAAGGCTTCGGAGGCGGCCGCGAATACCGCGACTTCCTCTACTTTGGCCGCCAGCGCGTCTTCAAAACCGCGAAAGTTCGGTGCCAGCGCCGCGTAAGTGACGCCGGCCTTGCGTTCGATGGCGGCAAACACATCCCCTGAACCGGCCATTTGCGGCACCCATTTGGGCGACACGAAACTGCCGACCTCGATGTAGCTCAAGCCAGCGTCCGACAGATCGTTTACCAGCCTCACTTTGTCGGCGACGCTGATCGGTACAGACTCGTTTTGCAGTCCGTCTCGGGGACCGACTTCAACCAGGCGAACGCGTTGGGGGAGCGACATGAGGGCAGTCCTTTTTTAAAACGTTTCTAGGAAGTTGTTTTAACGAGCTGTCAGTCAATGGAATTGCCCAGCGCGAGCTTGCACCGTTCTTCGGCGGTATCCAGCTCCAGTTGCATCTGGTGGATGTCCAGCAACTGTTGATCCAGTTGGGCGCGACGCTCGGCAATCTTCCCCAGCATCGTGGTCAGTTGCTTCTGGTTATCGCCGCTGGGGTCGTAGAGCCCGATCAGATCGCGGCATTCGGCGAGGGAAAAACCGATGCGTTTGCCCCGCAGAATCAGCTTGAGGGTGACTTTGTCGCGGGCTGAATAGACCCGCTCCAGCCCCCGCCGCTCCGGGGTGAGCATGCCTTGCTCTTCATAGAAGCGGATGGTGCGGGTGGTGATGTCCAGCTCGCGGGCAAGGTCGGAAATGCTGTAGGTCGGGTTGCTCATGAACGTGCTCGAAGGAGGGCTGCTTCGGACTAACGTACGGCGACCTTGACGTTAACGTCAAGGTCGCATGAGCAAATGTCTGGCCCTGTAGCAGTCCAGCCTGCCGGTGGAGGCGAGTAGATTTGCGTGACCGCCGGCAAGCCGGATGGATACAGATGCGCGGTGCGGCGCGGGTTTTGCCGTGGCACGCATTTCAGGTAGGAACTGGCTTGCTGGCGAAGGCGGCGGGTCAGATACGAGGGTGTCGACTGACACACTGCATTCGCCAGCAAGCCGGCTCCCACGGCCTTCGGCCAGAATCAAAAGCAGGTGCCACTGTCACCCCACATCTACCGAAGGGCTTCAAGTTCTTTCTCAAGCTTGCGCTCCTGCGCTACCACCAACTGGCACAGTTCGATGATCTGTTCGCGCATCCAGCGATTCGCAGGATCCTGATCAGTGCTCTCGTGCCAGTACAGATGGGTCTCAACGGTCGGCACGTCATTGACCGGCAGATGAACGAAGTGCAGGTCGTTGCGCCGGGCGAAGCGTTCCGGGACGGTCATCACCATGTCGGTCTGTTGCAACACCTGTGACGCCATCAGATAGTGCTGAGAGCGCAGGGCGATCTTGCGCTGGATGCCCATTTTTCCGAGCGCCAGATCGACATACCCCAATCCGCTGCGGCGACTGGAAATATGGATGTGCGCCACCGACAGGTAATCGTCCAGGGTTATGCGTTCCCGTGGCGCAAGCGGATGGCCCTTGCGCATGGCACAAACATAGTTGTCTTCCATGAGTTTGACGTGGCGCACCTGGGGATCGGTGTTGAGCGGCGCATCCACGGCGAAATCCAGTCGGCCGGCGGCCAGTTCCTTGGTGGTTTCCCGACGCTTGGACAGGAAACTTTCGATGGTCACGGCAGGCGCCAGGCGGCGCAGACGCTGGAACAGGGCCGGCAGAATGATTGCCTCGGTGAGGTCGGTCATGCTGATGCGGTAGTTCTTGTTGGCCTGGAGGGGGGTGAAGATCCGGCTTTCCTGGACCGACACCCGCAGCAGCGACAAAGCGTTGCGCACGGGCCCGATGATGTTCTGCGCCATGGGCGTAGGCACCATGCCTTGCGCGGTCCGCACGAACAGCGGGTCGTTGAAGGTTTCCCGCAGGCGGGCCAGGGCGTTGGACACAGCGGGCTGGGTGATGCCGACGATCTGGCCGGCTCGGGTCAGGTTGGCTTCGGTGTAGATGGCGTCAAAGACAATAAAGAGGTTGAGATCGACCTTGCTCAGGTTCATTGCTGTGCGCCTCACGCTGCTTTTGTTATTGGGCTGTGATTCGGATCGGACTTGGTACTGACGTTCAGGAACGAGGTGATCATATATCGGTTATGAATGTTTATACACGCCGAGAATAGGTTAGATAAATACAAAGCCCTGATCTAGCATCCCCGTCATGACTTGAAATCACCTCATAGAAGGTAGCTGCCCGATGGATTTCGCTTACTCCCCGAAGGTTCAGGAACTGCGCGAGCGCGTCACTGCGTTCATGGACACCTACGTGTACCCGGCCGAGCCGGTCTTCGAGCGCCAGGTCGCCGAAGGGGACCGCTGGCAGCCGACCGCGATCATGGAAGAGCTCAAGGCGCGCGCCAAGGCCGAAGGGCTGTGGAACCTGTTTCTGCCGGAGTCCGAGCTGGGCGCAGGCCTGAACAACCTTGAATACGCGCCTCTGGCCGAGATCATGGGCCGTTCGCTGCTGGGGCCGGAGCCGTTCAACTGCTCGGCGCCTGACACCGGAAACATGGAAGTGCTGGTGCGATACGCCAGCGAAGGGCAGAAACAGCAGTGGCTCGAACCTTTGCTGCGTGGCGAGATTCGCTCGGCGTTCGCCATGACCGAACCGGACGTCGCCTCTTCGGACGCCACCAACATGGCTGCCCGTGCCGTCCGCGACGGTGACGAGTGGGTCATCAATGGTCGCAAGTGGTGGACATCCGGCGCCTGCGATCCGCGCTGCAAGATCATGATTTTCATGGGCCTGAGCAATCCCGATGGTCCACGCCACCAGCAGCATTCGATGATTCTGGTGCCCACCGACGCTGCGGGCGTGAAGATCGTGCGCCCCCTGCCGGTGTTCGGTTACGACGACGCTCCCCACGGCCATGCCGAAGTGCTGTTCGAGAACGTGCGGGTCCCGTACGAAAACGTACTGCTGGGTGAGGGCCGTGGCTTCGAGATTGCCCAGGGTCGACTCGGCCCTGGCCGGATTCATCACTGCATGCGTTCGATCGGCATGGCAGAGCGGGCGCTGGAACTGATGTGCAAGCGCTCGGTTCAGCGCACGGCATTCGGTCGCCCGTTGGCGCGACTTGGCGGCAATATCGACAAGATTGCCGACTCGCGCATGGAAATCGACATGGCGCGGCTGCTTACTCTCAAAGCCGCTTACATGATGGACACTGCGGGCAACAAAGTGGCCAAGAGTGAGATTGCCCAGATCAAGGTGGTGGCACCCAACGTTGCGCTCCGGGTGATCGATCGGGCGATCCAGATCCACGGCGGCGCAGGTGTCTGCGGCGACTTCCCGCTGGCCTACATGTACGCAATGCAGCGTACGCTGCGCCTGGCCGACGGCCCGGATGAAGTGCACCGTGCGGCGATCGGTAAATATGAAGTGGGTAAATACGTGCCCAAAGAGCTGATGCGCAGCGAGCATCGTTGAGTCATTGGCAATGACACCCGATAGTCGTGCTCCCGCTTTTGATTCTGGCCGAACACCGTGGGAGCCGGCTTGCTGGCGAATACGTCAGACCCGTCACACCGATGTCGAATGACTCACCCGTTCGCCAGCAAGCCGTCTCGTACAGGCGCATCCCAACGCTACTCGACCCACACCTCGACGCGTCGATTCTTGATCCGACCTTCGTCGACATCATTGGTCGCCACGGGCATTTCGTCGCCGAAACCGCGCACGTCGTGCAGGACAACCTGGCTTTTCAGCAGCTCTCGGCGCACTGCCATGGCACGCAGTTTCGACAGCAGTTGCGCCCGCGCAGGGTCGCTTTTCGCATCGCCAAACCCCACCAGCGTGACTTTCTGATCGAGTTTGTCATGGGCTTTGAGGTAATCGACCACCCGATTGAGGTCCAGCCGGGCCTTGGTGTCCAGTGAAGCGCTGCCCTGTGCGAACCGGAAGTTCACCGACAGTCGCTCGGCCTCCCGGGTCAGATTCTGATACTCCGGGGGCATCTGTGACGTGGGCCGGACTTTGACGGCCTGAATCGTCTGGGCGACGAATCCGTTCTGTGCAACGATGGACTGGCCCTGCGGGCTCTGGGCAAACCGGACCAGCGCCTTGGCCCAACGCTGTCCGGATTCGGGAGGCAGATAGAAATAGAGCCTGCGGGACAAGGGATAGTCTTCGGTGGCGATCAGGCTGACGCTGGGCAACATGGCCTTCGATCCGCCATCAATGATCGCCACGGCTTTCGCTTTGCGCACGTAGGGCACGCCGATGAAGCCGATGCCCTGACGGTCGTTGCTGACCTCATCGGAGAGCCCTTCGCTGGACTCGAAGCGCCGGGCATCGCGGGCCAGGTCTTTGTCGAATCGGGCCAGCACCAGTTCATTGAAGGTGTCGAACGTCCCGGATTGCTGATCGCGGGCATAAAGGTGAATGCCGCCGCCCGTACCGCCCAATTGCTCCCAGTCATGGATCTCGCCGGAGAAGAT
>Ga0160447_100850_pt1 | contig 13156 bp, 12 predicted proteins | sample HID1973K_E1MG_FD_108222 | JGI IMG/M metagenome (GOLD analysis project Ga0160447, IMG submission 108222) | Enriched mosquito-associated microbial communities from UW Madison campus, WI, USA - HID1973K_E1 MG | ecosystem: Host-associated > Arthropoda: Insects > Digestive system > Unclassified ...
CGACTGCCGTCGGGCAGGGCGCGCACGATTTCGAACAGTTTGCGGGCCGGAATCGTGGTTTCGCCGTCCTGGGCATCCTCGACCGAGATCCGCGAAATCATTTCGACTTCCAGATCCGTGCCGGTCAGCGATAGCTGGCCGTTCTGCACCTGGACCAGGAAATTGGCCAGAACCGGCAGTGTCTGACGGCGTTCAACCACATTGACCACTTGAGCCAACGGTTTGAGAAAGGCTTCGCGCTGCAGTGTGAAACGCATGTGGTTCCGTGCCCCTATGCTTTTAAAGATGTGGAATAAATCAAAAGCTTGGTGGTGATGGTAGGCGCGTTTTTCGCGGAAAACTACCCTAAAACTTTGATTTACAAGGGCTTTATTAACATGAAACCCTTGGGATTAGTGCCCCTGTCCAGTGGGTAAAACCTGTGGACAACTTTTGGCGCCCCGAGAGGCCGCTTTTTATCCACAGATTCTCCCGCTGTTGCGCGCAGATCATGCACTGAATTGTGCACGTGTGCTTGGGCGGGCGGGAGCCTTACTCGCTGAGCTTGCGGATGAGCTTGTCCCAGTCCTCGCGCAGCTTGCCGTCAGTTTCCATCAGGCTGCGGATCTGCCGGCAAGCGTGCAGAACGGTGGTGTGATCGCGGCCGGCGAAAGCGTCTCCGATCTCCGGCAGGCTGTGCTCGGTGAGTTCCTTGGCCAACGCCATGGCAACCTGCCGCGGCCGCGCCAGCGAACGGGTCCGGCGCTTGGACAACAGGTCCTTCATCTGCAAACCGTAGTAGTCGCCCACGGTCTTCTGGATGTTGGGGATGCCGATCGCCTGCTGCTGTGCACGCAACAGATCGCGCAGGGTCTCCTGCGCGAACTCGACAGTGATCGCGCGCCCGGTGAAGTTCGCGCGGGCGGCCAACGTGTTGAGCGCGCCTTCCAGGTCGCGCACATTGGAGCGCATCTTCTTGGCGATCAGGAACGCGACGTCGTCGGGGATGTCCGCGCCGCGCTCGCGCGCCTTGGCGAGCACGATGGCCGCGCGGGTCTCGAAGTCGGGCGGATCAATCGCCACGGACAAGCCCCAGGCAAGGCGTGATTTGAGGCGGGGTTCCAGGCCTTCGACTTCGCGCGGATACCGGTCACAGGTCAGGATGATCTGCTGGCGGCCATCGAACAGTGCGTTGAAGGTGTGGAAGAACTCTTCCTGCGTGCGGTCCTTGCCGGCAAAGAACTGGATGTCGTCGATGAGCAGCGCGTCGATTTGCTGGAACTGGCGCTTGAACTGGTCCATCGCCTTGTCCTGCAGCGCCCGGATCATCGCGCTGAAGAACTGCTCCGAGCGCAGGTACATGACCTTGGCATTCGGATTGGCCTGCCGCATCGCGTTGCCGGCCGCAAACATCAGGTGGGTCTTGCCCAGACCGGTGCTGCCGTAGAGCAGCAGCGGGTTGTGGGCGCGATCGCCCGGCTTCTGCGCCGCCTGCAGGGCCGCTGCGCGGCCGAGCTGGTTGCTGCGGCCTTCGACGAAGTTGTCGAACGTGTAGTGCGAGTCGAGATTGCCGGCAAACGGCACGACGTTGATCGGCGCGGACGGCTCGGCGACGAAAGAGGCGACAGGCGCCACCGGTTCGACCGGCTTGGGCCGTGAGCCGACAGCCAACGCGACTTCGCCGTTGCCGACGTAATGGGCGAGCAGTTCGCGGATCCGGACCAGGTAGCGTTCGCGTACCTGCTCGACGATGAAGGCGTTCGGGGCGTACAGCACGAGGCTGTCGGCGCGCTGGTCCGCCTGCAGGGGTTTCAACCAGGTATGGACGTCTTCGGGCGGAAATTCCGCTTCGAGGCGTTCCAGGCAACGGGGCCAAGCATCCATCAAAGTGTATTCATCATTGGCCGGTCGACAGGCGCAAAACAGCGCCGCGCATCGACACGGGGGGCAAGAAACGGGTGGGCCAGACTACCACCCGGACCTGTCTTTTCCCATATTTATTCACAGACACATCCACAGGCTTCGATCAGCCCTATCTCTCGGCCTGCACGTCTCACTTGACCGGAAGTACCCGACCTCATTAGAATTTCCGGTTCTTCGTACCCCATTACCTACAGAGGCCCCAATGGCCACCAAGCGCACCTTCCAGCCCAGCAACCTCAAGCGCAAGCGCGACCACGGTTTCCGTGCCCGCATGAAGACGGCCGACGGCCGCAAGGTGCTGGCTCGTCGCCGCGCCAAGGGTCGCAAGCGCCTGAGCGCTTGATTGCCGCGCCGCTGAATGCGGCCCTGGCAGTCCCGATCGTGAACGACTCCGACCCGCGTAGGCGATTTCCTCGCTCTGCGCGGGTTCGCACGCGTGCGGAATATGCGGTCGTCTTCGACCAGAGCCGGCGTTGCTCGGAGCCGCTGATGACCTTGCATTGGCACAAGCATGAAGGGCCCGCCCGCCTGGGCATGGCCGTTTCGCGCAAGGTCGACCGCCGCGCTGTCGTGCGCAATCGCATCAAGCGCGTTCTTCGTGACGCTTTCCGACATCTGTTGCCTGAACTGGCAAGCGGAGACTATGTCGTGGTCGCCCGTTCGGCGGCTGCGGGCGCAGACAACGAGGCCATCCGTGCAGCCTTCCAAAGGGTCTTGTGCCGCGCCGGCGCGTTGCCCCTGCCTGCTGCCGAGGTCACAATGCCGCCGCCCGTCGCAGACACTTCACCCATCCCACTGACCGAGCCGGAACGTAGTTCCGACTGAGCCGAGTTGCTGCCTGATGAACCAGACCCGCGTTTTCCTGTTTCTCGCCTGGCTGATGGTTGCCGCCCTGCTGTGGATGGAGTGGGGCCGGGAAAAGGCTGCGCCGCCGGCTCCCGAGGTGGCGACCGCGCAGGCGGTGCCGAGCTCCGACGGCGGTGCCGTCCCGGAAGCGGTCACCCCTGGCGCCGCGACCGCTCAGACGCAGGCGACGGCGACCGCAGCTCCCGCTGCCGCCGCGCCCGTCATCACCCTCACCACCGATGTCCTGCGCCTGAAGCTGGATGGCCGCAGCGTGCTCGATGCCGAACTGCTGCAGTTCCCGCAGACCAAGCAGGCGGACGCTCCGCCGGTCAGGCTGTTGACCGAGGATCCGGCGCATCCCTATAGCGCCGTCAGCGGTTGGGCCAGCGAGAAGGGCTCGCCCGTGCCGGGTACCGGTGGCTTCCGCCCCGAGCAGGAAGGGCTCGAGTTTGTGTTGGCCAAGGGCCAGGACAAGCTGGAAGTGCCTTTCGTGTGGACCAGCCCGGAAGGCGTGACCATCCGCCGCATCTTCACCGTGGAACGCGGCCGCTACGCGATCCAGGTGCGCGACGAGGTCACCAATGCCGGTAGCGGCACCTGGAGCGGCTACGTCTACCGCAAGCTCAGCCGCGTGCCGACCATCCTCAGCCGCAGCATGATGAATCCGGACAGCCTGAGCTTCAACGGCGCGACCTGGTTTACCACCGAGGGAAGTTACGAGCGTCGTGCGTTCCAGGACTACCTGAAGGACGGCAGCGTCGACACCGTCATCAAGGGCGGCTGGATCGCCATGCTGCAGCATCAGTTCTTCACCGGCTGGATTCCGCAGGCCGACAACAGCGCGCTGCTCAAGCTGTCGCAGGAAGGCGGCGCCGACGTCCTCGAACTGCGCGGCCCTGGCTTCACCGTGGGACCGGGCCAGAAGGCCAGCACCGAGGCGCGTCTGTGGGTCGGTCCGAAGCTGGTCAGCCAGATCGCCAAGGAAGACGTGAAAGGGCTGGATCGCGTTGTCGACTACAGCCGCTTCTCGCTCATGGCGATCATCGGCCAGGGCCTGTTCTGGGTGCTGAGCCATCTGCACAGCCTGCTGGGCAACTGGGGCTGGTCGATCATCGGACTGGTGGTGCTGCTGCGCCTGGCGATGTATCCGCTGTCGGCCACGCAGTACAAGTCCGGCGCCAAGATGCGCAAGTTCCAGCCGCGCCTGCAGCAGCTGAAGGAACGCTACGGCGACGATCGCCAGAAGTACCAGCAGGCGATGATGGAGCTGTACAAGAAGGAGAAGATCAATCCGATGGGCGGCTGCTTGCCGATCCTCATCCAGATGCCGGTCTTCTTCGCGCTGTACTGGGTGCTGGTGGAGTCGGTCGAACTGCGCCAGGCACCTTGGCTGGGCTGGATCCAGGACCTGACCGCACGCGATCCCTACTTCATCCTGCCGCTGATCAACATGGCCATCATGTGGTTCACGCAGAAGTTGACGCCGACCCCGGGCATGGATCCGGTGCAGGCCAAGATGATGCAGTTCATGCCGCTGGTGTTCGGCGTCATGATGGCCTTCATGCCGTCGGGCCTGGTGTTGTACTGGGTCGTCAACGGCGGCCTGGGCCTGCTGATCCAGTGGTGGATGATCAAGCAGCACGGCGAATCGCCGAGCAAGATCATCCAGAAGAACGTGCAGGAAAACTGATCGACCACAAGGCCCGCCCAGTGCGGGCCTTGTGCCGTCTGGACTTACACTTTCCGCCTTTGCCTATCCTTTGCCGATGAACCACCAGGACACCATCGTCGCCATCGCGACCGCTGCCGGGGCCGGCGGCGTCGGCGTGCTGCGGTTGTCGGGGCCGCGCGTGGCAGAGATCGCGACAGGCCTGGGACTGCCGTCGTTGCGTCCGCGCCATGCCCACTACGCGCGCTTCCTTGGACCCGCCCGCGAGACCATCGACGATGGCCTGGCCTTGTGGTTTCCCGCGCCGCGCAGCTTCACCGGCGAAGACGTGCTGGAACTGCAGGGCCACGGCAGCCCCGTCGCGCTGCGCCAGCTGCTGTTGCGTTGCGTCGCATTGGGCGCGCGGCAGGCGCGACCGGGCGAATTCAGTGAGCGTGCTTTCCTCAACGGCAAGCTGGACCTGGCGCAGGCCGAGGCTATCGCCGACTTGATCGCCGCCGCGGACGTGCGCGCGGCACGCGCGGCACGCCGCTCGCTCGACGGCGTTTTCTCGCGACGCGTCGACGCGGTCGCCGAGCAGATCACGCTGTTGCGCATCCATGTGGAAGCGGCGATCGACTTTGCCGATGAACCGCTCGATACGCTCGGCGGCGCGCAGGTAAGCGCCGGACTGGAAGAGGTGGCCACGCAGCTTTCGTTCCTGCTGCGCGATGCCGAGCGCGGTCGCAAGCTGCGAGATGGACTGCACGCGGTGCTGATCGGTCCGCCGAATGCGGGCAAGAGTTCGCTGCTCAACGCGTTGGCCGGCAGCGACCGTGCCATCGTCACCGAGGTAGCGGGCACCACGCGCGACACCTTGCGCGAGACGATCCGCATCGATGGACTGGAACTCACCCTGGTCGATACCGCCGGCCTGCGCGAAGGCGGCGACGCCATCGAGCGCGAAGGCATGCGCCGCGCACGCACCGAACTGCAGCGCGCCGACCTCGCACTGATCGTCGTCGATGCGCGCGATCCCGAGGCCGGACGCGAGGCCGTGGCCGCCGACATCCTCGGTGTGCCGCAGCGCCTGTGGATCCTCAACAAGAGCGATCTGCTCGGCACCCCCGCGGCGTTGGACGAAGACACGGTAGCCGTGTCGGCCACCACGGGCGCGGGCCTGGAAGCGCTGCATGCGCGCCTGGCCGCGCTGGCCGGCGCGAACGCGGGTGAGTCCACGGAAGGCGAGTTCTCCGCGCGCGCACGCCATGTCCAAGCCATCGTCCAGGCCACCGAACACGCCGATCTCGCGCACACGCAGTTGCGGCACGAGCATCTGGAACTGGCGGCGGAAGAACTTCGCCTGGCGCACGATTGCCTGGGCGAAATCACCGGACGCATGACCGCCGATGACTTGCTCGGCCGCATCTTCTCCAGCTTCTGTATCGGAAAATAGCGGCAGGACCCCGGGTCAGACGTACATGCCTTCGCGCAGATTGATGCCGCGCTCCATCCATGCCTTCAGCGCGCACAGCATCTGCGACCAGCCCATGCAATTTCCGTAGGACGCTTGCAGGCCGGCCTGGTCGGCGCGCCAACCGGTTTCGGCGATTTCCACGCGGGTGCGGCCGTCTTCGGTCGGCGCGAAGTCGAATGTCACCGTGGTGCGTGGCTTCGGGCCGCCATCGGCGGGCGATTCGTTCGAGTCCCAGCGCAACACGATGCGATGCGGTGCAGCGGCCTCGACCACCTCTACCGGAAACTCTCCCGGAAAATCATCGAAGTCCCACCAGACCGTCGCACCAGTTTCCAGCCGGCCGCGGGCGCCACCGGTAGTGAAGTAGCGCGACAGCTGCGCCGGATCGGCGACGGCCTCGTAGACCTCGTTCACAGGCTTGCCTACGTAGGCGAATACGCTGAATTGCGGTTGCATGACGGGCTTCCGGCGGCGCCCACCAGGCGGGGCCAGCCAGTTCTAAGCGTTCCCGCGCCCCGGCGCAAACCACGACAGGCATCGCCTCGCAGACGGTTCACTCCGGTTCGGAGGGACGCGGCCGGAAGCGGACGACCACGCCTTGTTCGCGTTCGGCCGGCTGCCACAACACAGGGACTTGCCGTGGCCGCGGCGGCTCCAGGCCTTCCTGTTCCTCGTAGTCCTGCAGCGCAGCGGACTCGTCCTCGTCCTCCCAGCTGTAGCGCTTGCGCACCGGCATCGGGTCCAGCTTGCGCAGCACGATCGCAGCGATGACGCCGGCAATCGCGCCGCCCATGTGCGACTGCCAGGACACGCCCGGCTCGCGTGGCAGGATGGTCAGCAGCATGCCGCCGTAGAACAGGAAGGCGATCATGCTGGTGGCGATGGCGGCGCGGTCCCGCCGCAACAGGCCGAGCACGAAAACCAGGAACATCAATCCGTGGGTGACGCCGCTGGCGCCAAGATGACGGGTGCCGGCATCGCCCAGCCACCACGCCCCCAACCCGGAGCCGACCCACAGCAGCGGCAGCGACCAGGCGGTCGCACGCGGATAGACGCTGCCGGCGAGGGTACCCAGGATCAGCAGGGCGAATGAATTGGCTGCCAGATGCTCCACCGATCCATGCAACAACGGCGCGGTCAGAAGACCCCACAATCCGGCCGCCTGGTGCGGGGCGACGGCCCAGGGTCGCCAGTCGATATGCGCCTGGGCGGCGAATATCGCCATCAGCAGCAGCACGAAGCCCAGGCTGATATTGAAGGCACGCAATACCCGCGCCCGCTCGAAGCGGGCATTGCCTTCCGTTGTCGCCGGTGCGCCGGTGGTCGGTTCTATGGTGTCCATGAAACCAGCAATGGCGCCGGTGCCGACGTTTGCAAGACCGGCACCGCGGGAGACTGCGGTGCACGCGGCGGGACAATCCCGCCGCGTGGGGGATCAGTGATTGGCCGGTCGCTGTGGACGCATCACGCTCAGGACCACGGTCGTGCCGATGATCAGCGCGACCGCACCCAGCGATACCACCACCGGCAACTTGACGAGATCGATGGCCAGCATCTTGAGGCCGATGAACACCAGCACCACCGCCAGCCCGTAGGGCAGCAGATGGAAACGGTCGGCCACGCCGACGAGCAGGAAGAACATCGCGCGCAGGCCCAGCACCGCAAACACATTCGAGGTCAGCACGATGAAGGGATCGGTGGTGATCGCAAAGATCGCCGGGATGCTGTCCACCGCGAAGATGACGTCGGTGACCGCGATCAGGATCAGCACCACGAACAGCGGCGTGTACCAGCGCTTGCCGTCCCTGACCACGCTCAGTGCATTGCCGTGGTACTGCGGGTCCAGGCGCAGGTGGCCACGCATCCAGCGCAACACCGGATTGGCCTCCAGATCCGGCTCCTTGCCGGCCGAGAACCACATCTTCACGCCGGTCAGCAGCAGGAACCCGCCGAATACGTACAGCAGCCAATGGAACTTGGTCAGCAGGACGGCGCCGGCAAAGATCATCACCGCGCGCAGCACGATCGCGCCGAGCACGCCGATCACCAGCACGCGCTGACGTTGTTCTTCGGGCACGGAGAAGTAGGTCATCAACATCAGGAACACGAAGATGTTGTCGACCGCGAGCGACTTCTCGACCAGATAGCCGGTGAGGAATTCCAGGCCGATGCGATTGGCCAGTACCGGGCCCGCGGTCTCGTGCAGATACCACCACAGGCCGCCGTTGAAGAGCAGCGCCAGGCTGACCCAGCCGATGCTCCACCACAGCGCTTCCTTGAAGGTGACCTTGTGGGGACCGCCGTGCCGCATGAGCACGAGGTCGATGAGCAGGGCAACGATCACGACGATCGCGAACCCGCTCCACAGCCAGACATTACCGATGGTTTCCATGAGACTCCCGTTCAGAAAGCAAGACGTTGTGACCGGATGGCCAAGACGTCGTACTCGGAGTCATTCCGGGGACAACAGACCTTCGCCATTGCGGCGAAGGTCTCGCTCACAGCCGGAAAACCGGCTGCCGTTGCACCGGAGCCTGCTGCGCGTGGCATGGGCTCGAATTGACGGCGACAACGTCGGGAGCTACTCCCCTTCTTGCCGCCATTCTGGCGGCGGTTGGGAGAGCCGTCAAACGGGCCGTTACAATGGGCCGATGAATACCCCCAATCCCGTCGTACGCCTCAAGAACGCGTGGCGCTCCAGCCACCCGTGGATCTTCCAGAAACTGGTGGAGAAGCCCGCCGTGCGGCCCAAGCCGGGCACGATCGTCGACGTGGTGGGGGTGGACGGGGAATGGATCGGCCGCGGTTTCTACAACGGCCATTCGCGGATCGCGGTGCGGATCCTGGAAACCCGCCAGGAAGTGCCGGTGGACCAGGATTGGTTCTCGCGCAAGATCGCCGAGGCGGCCTCGCTGCGGCGTGACCTGCTCGAACTGGACGCGGTGACCGACGCCTGGCGCGTCGTCCACAGCGAGGGCGATGGCCTGTCCGGCCTGGTCGTGGACCGCTACGGCGACTTGGTGGTGGTGGAGTTCTTCGCCGCGGGCATGTTCCGTCACCGCGAGTGGGTCTATGCCGCGCTGCGCGAGCAGTTCCCGGGCTGCCGTTTCCACAGCTTCGCCGACGAGCACGTGCAGAAGCAGGAAAGTTTCGATTTCCACAACACCACGGGCACCGAGGCGTCGGTGATCACCGAGCACGGGGTGAAGTTCCGCGCCGATCCTGCCGGTGCGCACAAGACCGGCTTCTTCGCCGACCAGCGCGAGAACCGGCAGTGGCTCAGCCAGCACGTGGCCGGCAAGACCGTGCTCGACCTGTGCTGCAACACCGGTGGTTTCGCGGTGTACGCGGCCGCGCGCGGCGCCAGCGAAGTGCTGGGCGTGGACATCGACGAGGACGTCATCCAGATCGCCAAGGGCAACGCCCGCCTCAACCACGCCAAGCCGAAGTTCGTGCAGGCCGACATTTTCCCGTGGCTGCGCGAGGCCGCCAACCGCGGCGACCAGTACGACGTGGTGATCCTGGACCCGGCCAAGATGACCCGCGACCGCGACCAGGTGATCACCGCGCTCAAGAAGTATCTGGACATGAACAAGCTGGCGCTGGGCGTGGTCAAGCCCGGTGGTCTGTTCGCGACGTTCTCCTGCACCGGGCTGGTCTCGGAGCAGGAGTTCCTCGACATGCTGCGGCGCGCCTCCTATTTCTCCGGCCGCACGATCCAGATCCTGAAGGTGTCCGGCGCCGGGCCGGACCATCCCTTCATGGCCCACGTGCAGGAATCGCGCTACCTCAAGGCCGTGTTCTGCCGCGTCCTCGACTGAGGTCACTGTTCGCGGCACCGATGCGGCGCTAAGGTCCGGGGCTCCTTCCGCCTGGGACCGATCGATGAAGCCTGCCGTGATGCCGTTGCTGGTCTGCCTTGCCATCGCCTGGCCGGGAGCGGCCGGCGCGATCGAATTCAGCGCCGCCGAGCTGGCCCAGGCGAAGGCGCTGCAGCAGCGATTGCTGACCTTGGACACGCATCTGGACACGCCGGCCAACCTGCCACGCGCCGGCTTCGACATCCTGCAGCGCCACGACGGCAGTGCGGTCTCGCAAGTGGATTACCCGCGCATGGTCGAAGGCGCGCTGGATGGCGGCTTCTGGGCGATCTACACCGGCCAGGGCGATCGCAGCGCCGCCGCGCATCTGCGCGACCGCGATGCCGGCCTGGAGCGCTTGCTGGAGATCCGCGAAATGGTCGCTGCCCACCCGGATCGCTTCGGCCTGGCGCTGACGCCCGAAGACGCAAAGCGGGTCAAGGCTGCGGGCCAGCGCGTGGTCTTCATCAGCATGGAGAACGCCAGCCCGCTGGTCGCCGATCCGAGCCTGTTGAGCTTCTATCAACAAGCCGGCCTGCGCATGGTCAGCCTGGCGCACTTCCTCAACAACGAGTTCGCCGATTCGGCCACCGATCCCAAGGGCGCCGAATGGCATGGGCTGAGCCCGGCGGGCCGGCAGCTGGTCGCCGAGGCGAACCGGCTCGGCCTCCTGATCGACCAGTCGCATTCCTCCGATGCGGTCTTCGACGATCTGCTCGAAGCCTCGAAGGTGCCGTTCGTGCTGTCGCACAGTGGGGCGCGCGCCATCCATGACCACCCGCGCAACATCGACGATGCGCGGCTGCGCAAGCTGGCGGCCAAGGGTGGGGTGATCCAGGTCAACGCTTACGGTGGCTACCTGATCGATGTGCCCAAATCCACGCAGCGCATCGCAGCGGAGAAGGCGCTGGAAGCGCGTTTCGGCGAGTTCGACGCGATGAGCATGGCGCAGTCGCAGGCCTACGGACGCGCGCTGAAGGAGCTGGACGCCAAGTATCCGTTGAAGCAGGCCACGCTCGACGACTTCCTCGTCCACCTGGGGCACATCCTGGACGTCGCAGGCCCCGAACACACCGGCATCGGCATGGACTGGGACGGCGGCGGCGGCGTGCAGGGCATGGAAGACGTGAGCCATCTGCCGAAGATCACGGCCTGGCTGTTGCGCCGGGGTTACAACGAGCAGCAGATCGCCGATATCTGGGGCGGCAACGTGATGCGCGTAATGCGACAGGCGCAGGCCTACGCGGCCGAACAGGCCGGCGCGGCCAAGCCCTGAGATGGCACCGGCCCCGTGCGAACGCGGGGCCGCTGCCGGTTAGTCAGCCACGCCGGCCCAGCAGGCTGTTGCGGCGGCTGTAAAGCACGTACACGACCAGGCCGAACACATTCCAGGCGGTGAACCACACCTGGGTGCGCGTGGGCAGGCTCCAGAACAGGTACAGGCAGCCGACGATCGCCAGCGGCCCCACGAACCACGCCAATGGCGTGCGGAACTTGCGCTCGCGGTGGGGTTCGCGCTTGCGCAGCACCAGCAGGCAAGCGGCCACCGCGGTGAACGCGGCCAGCGTACCGGCGTTGGCCAGTGCGGCGATTTCGTCCAACCGCGCCACGCCGGCGAGGGCGGCAACCAGCACGGCGGTGAACAGGGTGATCGTCACCGGGGTGCCAGTGCGCTGGTTGACCTTGGACAGGCCGCGCGGCAGCAGTCCGTCGCGTGACATCACGAAGAAGATGCGGCTCTGGCCATAGAAGAAGGCCAGCAGCACGGTCGGCAATGCAATGATCGCCACGATGCCGATCACCAGGGCAGCGGTGCCATGGCCGAGCTCGCGCATGATCAGGGCCAGCGGCTCGGCGCTCTTGCCGAAGACAGCGAAATTCATCGCACCGACCGCGGCCAACGCCACCAGCACGTAGATCAGTGTGCAACCGATCATCGAGCCGACGATGCCGATCGACAGGTCGCGGCCGGGATTCTTGGTCTCTTCGGCGGCCGTGGAGATCGCGTCGAAGCCGTAGAAGGCGAAGAAGATGATCGCTGCCGCCGCCATTACGCCGCGCTCCACGCCATCCGGGCCCATCGACTTGGGGAAGCCGTAGGGCATGAACGGCTGCAGGTTCTCCATGTTGAACGCCGGCAGTGCGATCGCGACGAAGATGCCGAGTGCGATCAGCTTGATCACCACCAGCACCGCGTTGATGGTCGCGCTTTCGCGCGTGCCGGCAATCAGCGCGCCGGCGACCAGGAAGGTGATGACCACGGCGGGCAGGTTGATGATCCCACCGGCGTGCGGACCCGCGGCAAGCGCGGCGGGCAAGCTGACGTTCCACCCGGTCTGTTGCTGGACCCAGTGCAGGAAGCCGACGAAGTAGCCCGACCAGCCTACCGCCACCGTGCTGACGACCAGCGAGTATTCCAGGATCAGGCTCCAGCCCACCACCCAGGCGAGGGTCTCGCCGAGTGCTGCATAGCTGTAGGTATAGGCGCTGCCGGCGGCCGGCATCATCGTCGCCATTTCCGCATAGGCCAATGCCGCGCACGCACACACGATGCCGGCCACGACGAACGAGAGCAGCACGGCAGGACCGGCCTTGTCGGCGCCGACGCCGATCAATGTGTAGATGCCGGTGCCGACGATGGCGCCCACGCCCAGGGCGATCAGGTGTGGCCAGCTCAGCGATGGGATCAGCCGGCGGCCTTCTTCGTGCACGGTGACCAGATCGATGGGCTTGCGCCGGAGCCAGGACTGCATGCGGACCTCAGGGGGTGCGGAAACGGAAGCCCCGAGTGTCGCCGAACGCGGTGCAGCAAAGCCATGGCCCAAAGTACCGATCGATGCGATCGGTCGTTGCCGGTGCTACAGCGCCAGGGTCATGAAGCGGCTGAAAGGGTTGGCCGCGTAACTCCCGAAGGGCCCGCAATCGACGAAGCCGGCGCGCAGGTAGAGCCGGTGCGCGGCCGCGAACTCATCCGTACCGCCCGTCTCCAGCCAGACCCGGCGATAGTCGCGCCGCCGCGCTTCGGCCAACAGATGTTCCAGCATGCGCGCGCCGATCCCGCGGCCGCGCTGATCGGCATCGGTCCGCATCGATTTGAGTTCGCCTTCACCGCCGCCAAGCGCGCGCAATGCTCCGCATGCGACTGGCTGCTCCGACTCCCACGCCACCCAAAAGCTCACGTCAGGCGCGCGGAGCCCTTGCACGTCCAATGCGTGCACGCTTTCCGGCGGCGACTGTCGATGCATGTCGGCAAGGTGCCGGCGAAGCAGGGCGACGACGGCGGAATGGCTGAGATCGTCTGGAAGGATGTCCATGCGGAAAGTATGCCGCGAACACTGCTATCCGAACAGGCACATGACGGCCATGCGGTTTTTCTCACTCAATCGGACAGGCTCATGAGCGATTCCCAGCGGTTGTAGAAAA
>Ga0160447_100851_pt1 | contig 13127 bp, 9 predicted proteins | sample HID1973K_E1MG_FD_108222 | JGI IMG/M metagenome (GOLD analysis project Ga0160447, IMG submission 108222) | Enriched mosquito-associated microbial communities from UW Madison campus, WI, USA - HID1973K_E1 MG | ecosystem: Host-associated > Arthropoda: Insects > Digestive system > Unclassified ...
GCCGCCAGCGAACGCTTGACGTAGGTTTCCGCCGGCGTGGTGACCGCAGTGATCTCCGGCACGTCGGTCATCGCGAACGCGCCGCTCATGGTGTGCACCGCGCGCAGCAGCGCCTCGGTCACCGGCTGCGGCAACGGACGCGCGCCCGCCAGCCAGGCGTTGACGGTTTCCAGATGGGTGGCGACTTCGGCTTCCAGGATCTCGCGCAGCACGCTGTCGACCGAGGCCGGGGTGCCTTCGGCCAGATCGGCGGTGATCGCCTGCTCGACCGCGCTCGGTGCGACCGTGGTTTGCGGCGCGGCAACCGCCGGCGCGACCGGGACGTACCACGCCTCTTCGCCGCTGCCGATGCGATCGGCCACGCCCTGGATTGCGAGCAGGTCGGCCTGCACGCGTCCGGTACCGCGCAAGGCGGCGTTGAGCTGCGGCAGTACTTCATAGGCTTGCTCGACCATCGCCACCACGGCCGGGCTGGCCGGGCGCGAGCCGTCGAGCACGCGGTTGAGCATGCCTTCGATCTTCCAGCTGAACTCGCCCAAGGTACGTGCACCGACCAGGCGGCCACTGCCCTTCAGCGTGTGGAACACACGGCGGATAGGCCGCAGGTTCTCGGCGCTGTCCGGCGCGGCGCGCCAGATCGGCAACAACTGGCCGAGGTTGGCCAGCTCTTCGTCGAATTCTTCCAGGAAGACTTCGCGGATATCGCTGTCGATCTCGTTGGCGTCGTCTTCGAAGCCGGCTTCCAGGCCCGGCACCGCGACGGCGACGGCCGGAGCGGCAACCGGCTCGGGCGCGGCTTCCGGACTGAAACCAGCAGCGGCGGCATCGAGTTCGGCCAGGAAGGCCGCCGATGCATCATCCAGTTCGATATGGCCGATCGTGGCTTCGTGCACACGCGGGCCTTCGCCGGTAGCCGACGTCGCCTCGAAAGCTTCTTCGTCCTGCGCCTGCACCAGCGGCGATTCGACGAACGGGCTGTCGGCGCCGGCATCGGCCGCGGCAGCGACCGCGTCGAACGTCTGCGGCGGCGCGACCGTCTCGGCGGGCAGCTCGGCGTCGATGATCGGCAACGGCGGCAACGGCGGCAGTTCGCTCGTCGCCGTGGCGTCGGCGGTCAGGTCGACGTGGTCGTCGCCTTCCAGCGTGCTGGCATCGAAGTGGTAGCTGACCGCGGCCGCATCGGCCGGCGCATGTTCCTGCTCGGCCGACACCGGGTCGAACGACAGCGCCGCGTCGGCCACCGCCGAAGCAGGGCCGGAAGGCATCTGGCCGCCATCGGCGGACAGGTCCAGCGGTGCGATTTCGAAAGACTCATGTCCGGCGCCCTGTTCGGCGGCGACCGGGTCAAAGGTGATCGCTTCGGCCGGCAGGCTCGGCGCCGCGGCAGGCGCTTCGCGCTGCAGCGTCCACTCGAAACCGCTGGCGGTCACGTGCAGGCCTTCCGGCAGCGGCGTGATATCGGCGACCAGCACGTCGACGGTTTCCAGCACCGGCTCGGCGGCGATCGCCGGGACGATGGCTTCGTACGCGGCTTCGCTGGCGATCGCCGGCGCGGTGATTTCCACAGCCGGCGGTACCGGCTCGACCGCGGCGAAGGCGACGATCGGTTCGGGCTCGATCACAGCCTCGGGCTCGATCGTCGCTTCGACGGTCGGCTCGATCGCCGGTGCGGCGACCGCAGCGGCCACGGGCTCCACCGGAGCCGTGGCAGCCGGGTCGGCTTCCACCGACTCGGGCGCCGGATTCGACGCCACCGCATCGGCGACAACTGCGACGGCCCGTGCGGCCACGGCGGCGGTCGCCGCGGTAGCGACGACCGGAATCACCGGCGCAGCAGGCAACGCTTCGTGCGCCTGCGGCAGCGGCCAGTAACGCAGGGTTTCCAGGCTGCTGCGGGTAATGTCGAGGATTTCGTCGCGGCCCGGGCGGCGTTCGCGCAGGGCCTCGAGGTAGTACTCCAGGCTGGCCATCGCGTCGGCCAGCGTGTCGAGCTGGCGGCCGCTGGGCACGCGCTGCTTGCCGACCAGTTCGCGCTCGATGTACAGGCGCACGCCGTCCAGGTAGTCCGCCGGCTCGGGCAGCTCGAGGATGCGCAACGCACCACCGACTTCGCTGAGCAACTGCGGCACATTGACCAGGCGGGAGTGGTCCCAGTTGGTTTCGATGAAAGCGACGAAGTACTCGCGGGCGGCGCCGAAATTGGCGATCGCCTCGTGCGCCAGTACCTCCAACGTGCGCCGCACTTCGGCGGCGTTGGCATTGGCGTTGACGTCTTCGTCGTTGCTGGCCTCCGCGCCCAGGCGGGCGACCTGGTCATCCAGCGAGGCGTCGACGTAGAGCAGCGCGCCGGCGATGTCGAGCAGCAGCCCTTCATCGACCTGCTGCTGGCCATCGACGATGCGGCGCAGCGCGTCGCGCTGCTGCACCACGACATTGCGCGCCACGCCCAGGCCCATCATGCCCAGCGTGTCGGCGACTGCGCCGAGCTCGGCGACCTGGGTCTGCAGCCCGGCCACGTCGCCGCCGGTGCGCAGGTGCAGGTCCAGCGCATCCTTCACGCGCAGCAGCTCTTCCTTGACCGCGTTGCCGACGGTATCAAGCAGTTCGCGGTTGCGGCCGCTGAGGCTGCCGCGCGCATGGTCCAGTTCCGCCTCGGTGGCATTGCCGGCCTGCGGATCGAACGCGAACAGCACACTCTCGCTCAGCCCCGCTTCGCCGCGCATGCCGCGGATTTCGTTGAGCAGCGGCAGCAGCACGATCGGAATGTCGCGATGGCCGTTCTGCAGTCGCTCCAGGTAATCGGGCAGCAGCACGGTGCCGCGCATCAGCATCGCGCAGGCTTCGTTGACATCGCCGACCTGGCCGTCCTGTACCGCCTTGGCCAGCAGCTCCAGCTCCTCGGCGACCATCGCCGGGGCATACAGCTCGACCATGCGCAAGGTGCCTTGCACCTGGTGCAGGTAGCCGGCGCAGAAGCGCATGCGGCTGGTGTCGGCCGGCTCTTCGACGAAGAACTCGATTTCATTGCGGGCCTGGCGCAGCGTTTCGTCGAGCTCGGGTTTCACCCAGCCCAGCGCCGCGTGGCTCATCGCATCGCGCAGTGCACTCATCGCAGCCCCCCGGCACGCGTACTGGCCGCGCGCGCGAGCGCTGCAATGGCGGCCTGTTCCTGCATTGGCGTATCGCTACGCGTCATACCTTCAATTCCTTTCCCGTTCCGTCCGTCGTTCACGCCGGCAGCTTGAAGTCGGCGACCGAGCGACGCAGGTCGGCGGCCAGCTGTGCCAGGTGACCGATCGATTCGGCCGTCTGCCCCGCACCCTGCGAGGTCTGGCCGGTGATCTTGCGGATGACTTCCATCGTCTGGGTGATATCGGTCGCCGCCGCGGACTGCTGGTGCGCCGCGATGGAGATGTTCTTAATCAAGTTGTTCAGTGCGTTGGACACGCGCTCGATTTCGGTCAGCGCGGTGCCGGCGTCTTCGGCCAGGCGTGCGCCGGACACCACTTCGGAGGTCGTCTGCTCCATCGAGCTGACCGCTTCGTTGGTGTCGGCCTGAATCGTCTGGACCAGGCTTTCGATGCGTCGGGTCGCGCCCGAGGTGCGTTCTGCCAGGCGCTGCACTTCGTCGGCCACGACCGCGAAACCGCGACCGGCCTCGCCCGCCGACGCCGCCTGCACCGCGGCGTTGAGCGCCAGGATGTTGGTCTGCTCGGAAATGTCGTTGATCAGTTCCACGATCGAGCCGATTTCCTGCGAGGACTCGCCCAGCCGCTTGATGCGCTTGGAGGTTTCCTGGATCTGGTCGCGGATCTGGTCCATGCCCTGGATCGTCTCGCGCACCACGCCGGCACCTTCGGCCGCGATCACGACCGACCGCTGCGCCACTTCCGCCGACTCGGTCGAGTTGCGCGAGACCTGTTCGATGCTGGCGGCGATTTCGTTGATGCGCTCGGAAGCGGTGGTGATCTGGCTGGCCTGGTGGCCGGCGGCCTCGGCCAGCTGCATGGCGGTGGCCTGGGTTTCCTGCGACGACACGGCGACCTTGGCCGAGGTGTCGTTGATCGTGGTCACCAGGTGGCGCAGCTCATCGACCGCGTAGTTGATAGCGTCGGCGATCGCGCCGGTCATGTCCTCGGTCACCGAGGCCTTCACCGTCAGGTCGCCCTCACCGAGCGAGGAGATTTCGTCCAGCAGCCGCATGATCGCCTGCTGGTTGCGCGAGTTGAATTCCACCTGGGTCTGGTAGCGCAGTTCCTGTTCGCGCGAACGCGAGCGCACCATCGACCACACCAGGCCGATGATCGAGATCACCAGCAGGCCACCGGACAGCACGCCCAGCCACAGGTTCGGGAACAAACGGGTATCGCGCACTGAGCCGAACGCGGAGAACGCATCGAACAGCGTCTTGCTGTCCTCGAGCATCTTGCCCGAGCCGGCGGTCAGCGCCGCCGCCGAGGACTGCGCGGCGAACAGGTTGCGCGAGCTGGCCAGGATGGCGTCGACGTCCTTCTTCATCGTCGCCCACTGCGCCTGCGACTGCTCCAGCGCAGACAGGGCCGCGGCGTTCTTGACCTGCGCGATGCCCAGCTCATCGTTGCCGTTGCGCAGGCCCTCGAGCATCTGGCTGAACACCACCGAGTCGCGCGCCAGCGCGTCGCCGGAAGCGGCCGCACCGGCACCGCCGGCGCGCATTTCGGTCACGCGCCGGGCCATCGTGCCGGCGACCACGACCTGCTGCAGCGTGTTGTAGATCTGCGAGGCGGGCGCGCCGCTTACGGTCATCGCGCGCACTACTTCGTTCAACTGCGCCTGCAGCTGCGGCACGCTGCCGGTGAAGCGGTCGGCGTTGCCGGCCAGGGCCAGCACCGCCGGCTCGGAAGCAATCACCTGCTCGGCGTTCTTGCCCAGCGGGGCCCAGGTCGACTTGAGCTGGCGGATCGCGCCCGACACGCCGGTCTCCTGGCCGTAGCGGCCTTCCAGGTCCGAGACCGTGCGGTCGATCTGCGCCTTGGTTTCCTTGAAGGCGGTGAAGGCCTTCGCGTCACCGGACACCGCTTCGCGACCCTGGTTGGCCAGCTGCTGCGACAGCACCTGCAAGTCGGCTGCGCCGGTGCTGGCGCCGGCCAGGCGGCTGCCTTGCCAGGTGGAGACCGCGAAGTTGGCGGCGAACACGATCAGCGACAGAGCCAGCAATACGAGCCAGAAGCTCGAACCGACTCCACCAATCTTCTTGGGCTTGGACGCGTCCGGGGCGGTACTCATTTTCGACCTCGATTACTCGATGTAGGGTCAGGGCGGCTTATCAGGCCGCGGCCTGCCGGAATTCAGGGGTGCGCGACAGCAGCGACAGGGAAAACACACCCCATTCCTGCTCTTCCGCACGGAAGGCGTGATCGACGAAATGCGCGTAGCGGCCTTGCGCCAGTTCGCCCGGCTGCACCGCCTGCGACTGTTCGAAGCTGCGCTGGCCATACAGCTCGTCGATGGTCAGGGCAACGTCGCCGCCGCTCTGGCGCATGATGAGCACGCGCTGGCCTTCATGCAGCACCGTGCGCCGGCCCTCCATGAATTGCTTCAGGTCGACCACCGGGAACAGGTTGCCGCGCAGATTGCCCACGCCCAGCAGCCAGGGCTGCGCGCCCGGCACCGGGGTGACCGGCGGCATCGGCACGATTTCCACCACTTCGCGGAAGTCCGACACCAGCCGGCGCGCACCGACGCGATAACCGACGCCACGCCAGATGTCCTGGGTGAACTGCCGCTCGGGCAGCTGCACCGCATGGGCCAGGCTGCGCCGTTCGTAAGCTTCGAGGATGTCGAACGGCGAACGCATCAGCGCACCAGTTCGGCAATGCGCGCGATCAGGTCTTCCTCGCGCGGCGGCTTGACGATGTAGTCGGCCGCGCCCTGCCGCAGGCCCCAGGCCTTGTCGGTTTCCATGCCCTTGGTGCTGACGATCAGCACCGGGATGTGGCGCGTGGCCTCGTCCCGCGCCATCGCGCGGGTGGCCTGGAAACCGCTCATGCCCGGCAGCACCACGTCCATCAGCACCAGGTCAGGTGCCTGGCCGCGGACGAGCTGCAGCCCTTCTTCGGCGTTGTCGGTGGCGACCACCTCGTGGCCGGCCTTTTCCAGCCATTGGCTGAAGACCGCCCGGTCGGTCGGCGAGTCTTCGATCAGCAAAATCTTTGCCATGGTGCCCTTCCCCCTGGTCAGGCGTTGACGTATGTGCGAATGGCGCTCAGCAGTTCTTCACGGGTGAAGGGCTTGGTCAGGTACTGCTCCGAGCCCACGATGCGGCCACGCGCCTTGTCGAACAGGCCGTCCTTGGAGGACAGCATGATCACCGGCGTGGACTTGAACAGCTGGTTGCCCTTGATCAGCGCGCAGGTCTGATAGCCATCCAGGCGCGGCATCATGATGTCCACGAAGATGATCTGCGGCTGCTGGTCGGCGATCTTGGCCAGTGCCTCGAACCCGTCCGTCGCGGTGACGACTTCGCAGCCCTCGCGCTTGAGCAAGGTCTCGGCGGTGCGACGAATGGTCTTCGAGTCATCGATGACCATGACCCTCAGGCCTGCGAGCTCCCCGCCCGCAGCAATATTTTCAGTCATTCCAATTTCCCCGGGCGCGCGACGCTTTATCCCAAGGGCGTCGCTGCGAAACGTCATGTATATCCCAATACCGGCGGATACTGTCAAGCGCAGCCTTCGCGGCCGCGTCGCGCCGTGGGCGCACGGGGCAGTGGTTCGCAGTTTTGCGCAGTCAGGCGCGGCGGTTGCGCCCGTCCCGGGCAATGGCACGCCGCTTGCAAGCCGCGCGCGCCGCGCATCGCCCGCCACCGCTGGACGCGACGCCGGCAAGGCCGTCGCGGCCGCCGCAAAACCGCCAAAACCCACTAACATCGGCGACCGGTTCCAAAGGTTCGCGCTATGCCGTTCGACGTCATCGTGGTGATGGACCCCATCGCCCACATCAAGATCGCCAAGGACACCACGTTCGCCATGCTGCTGGAAGCGCAGCGCCGTGGCCACCGCCTGCTCTACGTGCGGCCGGGCGCCTTGGCGCTGCGCGGCGGCACCGCGGTGGCCACCGTCGCCCCGCTGACCGTGCGCGACGACAAGGCCGGCTGGTTCACGTTGGGCGACTACGCCGAGCTTGCGTTCGGCCCCGGGCAGATCGTGCTGATGCGCAAGGATCCGCCGGTGGAGCCTGAATACATTTACGACACCCACGTGCTGGGCGTCGCCCAACAGGCCGGCGCGCTGATCGTCAATGACCCGCAGGGCCTGCGTGATTTCAACGAGAAGCTGGCCGCCCTGCTGTTCCCGCAATGCTGCCCGCCGACCCTGGTCAGCCGCGACGCTGCGCAACTGAAGGCTTTCGTCGCCGAACACGGCCAGGCCGTGCTCAAGCCGCTGGACGGCATGGGCGGCCGCTCGATCTTCCGCAGCGGCCAGGGTGATCCCAACCTCAACGTGATCCTGGAAACGCTGACCGACGGCGGCCGCAAGCTGGCGCTGGCGCAGCGCTTCATCCCCGACATCACCGCCGGCGACAAGCGCATCCTGCTGATCGACGGCGTGCCGGTGGACTACTGCCTGGCGCGCATCCCGCAGGGCGACGAGTTCCGCGGCAACCTGGCCGCCGGCGGCCGCGGTGAAGGCCGCCCGCTCAGCGAGCGCGATCGCTGGATCGCCGCCCAGGTCGGGCCGGAGATGAAGCGGCGCGGGATGCGCTTCGTCGGCCTGGACGTGATCGGCGACTACCTCACCGAGGTCAACGTCACCAGCCCGACCTGCGCGCGTGAGCTGGACGCGCAGTTCGGCCTGAACATCTGCGGCCAGTTGTTCGACGCACTCGAGGCCGGCCTGGCCGCATGAGCGCCGTCGCCAGCCCCCACGCCGCGCCTGCGGGCGACGCGGAGAGCCAGCGCCTGACCGCCACCCTGGTGCTGTCGCTGATCGTGCACGGCCTGCTGATCCTGGGGGTGGGCTTTGCGGTCAGTGACGAGGCGCCGTTGGTGCCGACGCTGGATGTGATCTTCAGCCAGACCAGCACGCCGCTGACGCCCAAGCAGGCCGACTTCCTGGCCCAGGCCAACCAGCAGGGCGGCGGCGACCACGACAAGGCCGCGCGCCCACGCGACAGCCAGCCCGGCGTAGTGCCGCAGCCGCGCACCGGCCTGGCACCGGTGCCGGTGCAAGCCCAGCACGCCGCCGCGACCCCGCCGCCGGAGGCGCGGGTGGTCGCCAGCCGTCGTGGCGAGGACACCCTGCCGCCGCAGCAACCCAATCCGCCGGTCGAGCAGCCGCAGACCGCTGCCGACGCTGCCCGCGAGCAGCGCGACGCCGAGATGGCGCGCCTGGCCGCCGAAGTGCACCTGCGCTCGGAGCAGTACGCCAAGCGCCCCAATCGCAAGTTCGTGTCCGCCAGCACGCGCGAGTACGCCTACGCCAACTATTTGCGCGCCTGGGTCGATCGCGCCGAACGCGTGGGCAATCTCAATTATCCCGACGAAGCGCGCCAGCGCCGCCTCGGCGGCCAGGTCGTCATCACCGTGGGCGTGCGCCGCGACGGCAGCGTGGAGAGTTCGCGCATCCTGCGCTCCAGCGGTGTGCCGGTGCTCGATGCCGCCGCGCTGCGGGTGATCCAGCTCGCGCAACCGTTCCCGCCGCTGCCCAAGACCGAAGACGGCATCGACATCCTGCAGGTCACCCGCACCTGGCTGTTCCTGCCCGGCGGCGAACTGCGCGACGATCGCTGAGCGTCGAGGCGATGGTCCCTTTGTAGGAGCGGCTTCAGCCGCGACGCCGCCATCCTGCAGTCGCGGCTGAAGCCGCTCCTACATCGGTTCGAAGCGCCCCACCAAAGACTCAACCGCCCTTCGCCGCCCTCGCCGCCTGCTGCTCGATCAAGGTAAGCGCAACGTTGTCGCGCAGATACGCCGGTTCCAGTCGTTCCGCGGCCAACGCCTCGCCCCGCTCGATCGCCGGCAACGCCAGCGCCAGCACATCGGCGGCATGCGGCAACGCGGCCGCATCGACACCGGCCAGCCGAGTGGCCAACTGCTCGCGTAGCAAGCCGTCCGCAGCCGCCATGCCGGTGCCGACGGCGTACCAGCCCGGTGCATCGTCCGGCAGCACCAGCGTCGATGGCGGCAATACCATTTCGCGGCCCAGCGCGCGCCAATCCTCGCCTTCGCGTGCGTACGTGGCCGCGTAGACCTCGCCCATCCGCGCGTCGATGCACGCCAACACCTTGCCGGCTTCCGCTGGCGCACGCAGCGCCAACGCCTGCAGGGTCGAGACGGCGGCGACCGGCAAGTCCAGCGCCAGCGCGATGCCCTGCGCCAGCCCGATCGCCAGGCGCACGCCGGTGAACGCACCGGGTCCCCGCCCCACCGCGATCGCATCGAGCTGGCTCCGGCCCAGGCCGGCCTCGGCCAGCAGCGCCTCGGCCCAGGGCAGCGCCAACTCGGCATGGCGGCGTGGCGCGATCTCGAAGCGCTCCAACACGCGCCCGTCCACGTGCAAGGCGACGGAACAGGCTTCGGTCGAGGTTTCGAAGGCGAGGACTTTCATGGCGGCTTCCGCGGAAAACCGCGCAAGATTACCGCGAGCGGCGAGGCGAGGACATGCGTGGCGCCGGTGCTCAGCCCGGTTCGGCTTGCAGTTCGGCCGGCACTTGGCCAAAAAAGGCCTGCACGTCGGCCAGCTCGCGGGTGGTCGCGAACGGCGGCAGCGAGTCGAGGAAGACCCTGCCGTAGCCACGCGTGCGCAGGCGCGGGTCGCACAGCACCAGCACGCCGCGGTCGTGCTCGCTGCGGATCAAGCGGCCGACCCCCTGCTTGAGCGCGATCACCGCCTGCGGCAACTGCTCGTCGCGGAACGGATTGCCGCCATCGCGGCGGATCGCGTCCAGCCGCGCCTCGAACACCGGGTCGTCCGGCGCGGCGAACGGCAGCTTGTCGATCGCCACCACGCTCAACGCGTCGCCGACCACGTCCACGCCCTCGCGAAAGCTCGCCGAGCCCAGCAACACGCCATTGCCGGACTCGCGGAAGCGCTGCAGCAGCGTCGCGCGCGGTGCCTCGCCCTGCACGAACAACGGCCACGGACCATCGCGCAGTGCCTCGGCGGCCTCGCGCAGCGCGCGATGCGAAGCGAACAACAGGAAGGCGCGCCCTTGCGAGGCCGCCAGCACCGGCCACAGCGCCGCGATCAGCGCGGTGCCGTAGCCCAGCGACGCCGGATCCGGCAACGCCGTGGGCAGATAACACAGCGCCTGCCGGTTCCAGTCGAACGGGCTGGGCTGCAGCAGCGTCATCGGATCGCGCAACCCCAGGCGAAGCGCGATGTGTTCGAAATCGCCGTCGATGGCCAGGGTGGCGGAAGTGAACACCCACGCCGCGTGTGACTTCTCGCGGTGCTCGCGCAGCGGCCCGGATACGTCCAGCGGCGTGCGCTGGCAACGGAAACCACGCGGCGTGAGTTCGTACCAGAGCACGTCGGTGTCAGGCACGACCTCGGCGTCGAAGTCCGGCACTGCGAGGTCCTCGCCCAACCAGCGCGCGAGCCGGCTGCAGGCCTCCTGCGCACGCGCTTCGCAGCCGGCCAGCCCGGGCGAGGCTTCGCGCATGGGCGCCAGTGCTTCGCGCAGGTGCTGCAGAGCGCTCATCGTCGCGTCGAAGCCGTCGCGCACCTGCGGTTTGGCCAGGGCGCGCCATTGGGTGCCGCGCGCTGGCAATCCTTCCATGCCGGTGCGCAATGCGCGCAATGCCTCGTCCAGCGCACGCACCGGCTCCTGCAACGCGGCCTGCGCACCACCGACCGACTTTGCTTCGGCCAGGCAATCGCGCGCCAGCTCCTGCCACGGCCGCATGCCGAAGCCCTCGCCGAAGAAGTTCGCCGCCAGCTCCGGCAACTGGTGCGCCTCGTCGATCACGAAGGCCTGCGCGCCGGGCAATATTTCGCCGAAGCCTTCCTGCTTGAGCGCAAGGTCGGCCAGCAACAGGTGATGGTTGACCACCACCAGGTCGGCCGCCTGTGCACGCTGGCGTGCCTGCACCACGAAGCACTCGTGCCAGAACGGGCACTCGGTGCCCAGGCAGTTGTCCACCGTCGAGGTGACCAGCGGCAGCAGTGGCGAATCGTCCGCCAGTGCATCGAGCTCGGCCATGTCGCCAAACTGGGTGCGCCCGCTCCAGGCCACGATGCGCTGGAACTGCGCAACCTGTTCGGTACTGGAGAACCGCGGCTCGCCACGCGCCTGCTGCAGGCGATAGCGGCACAGGTAGTTGGCGCGCCCCTTCAGCAGCGCGCTCTTGACGCCCACCCCGAGCGCGGCGCGCACGCGCGGCAGGTCGCGGTGGTAGAGCTGGTCCTGCAGGGCGCGCGTGCCGGTGGACACGATCGTCTTCAATCCGGACAGCAGCGCCGGCACCAGGTAGGCGAAGGTCTTGCCGGTACCGGTGCCCGCCTCGGCGAGCAACACATCGCGCTGGTCGAAGGCATCGGCGATCGCCGTGGTCAGGCGCAGCTGCGCCGGACGCGGCACGAATGCGTCGAGGTGCTGTGCGAGCGACCCGCCTTCATCGAGGGCTTCGCGGCTGGCATTGGCGAGCAAGGACATGGCGGGGCCGGGATGGCCGGCACTCAATAACGCTTGATGCCCGGCACCGTGCAGCCTTCGATCTGCGCCTTGGCCGAAGCGGCATTTTCCTTTTCGCCACGCGCCAGGCGTGCCTGTTCGATCGTGGCCCAATGGCGACGACAGACCGGCCCAGTCTTGGAGCCCAGGTCGACGGCGCGCTTGGCCGATTGTTCGGCGCCCTGCCAGTCGCCCTGCAGCAGCGCGATCTCGGCGCGTTCCTGCCAGACGCCCGGATCGTCGCCGACCAGCTTCAGCGCCTGGTCCAGCGCGCTGGCCGCACCCGCCAGGTCGCCGGCCTCGCGCTTGCGCTTTGCGCTCTCGCGCAGGTCGTCGACCTGCGGGTCGCGCAGCGGCTGCACCGACACCTCGGTGTCGTCGACGCCGGCCGTCTTCTCCACCGCCGCCATACGCTGCGCCGGCGTCGTCGTGTCCGTCGGCGCGGCCGGCGGCGGCGCGCTGGTCGAGCAGGCCGCCATCAGCGCGACCGCCAACAGGGCGGGAACGGAGCGAAGGATCGACATCGGCTTCATCGGACAACTCACTTTTCGGGCGGGGGAGACGACGGTGCGGGCTCGCTTTCCTTGCGATCCAGGCCGAACCAGCTGCGCCAGCCGCCACCACCCTGCTCGCTGCCGGCCTCCTCGGCCGGCGCGGCGGCGGCGCTGCACGGCACGTAGGCCGGGATAAAGCCTGCAACGAACGGGAACTGGCGCGCGCCTGGGCAATCGACGTCGGTCGTGCCCGAACCGCTGGCTTCCACCCACTGCCAGTCCAGGCCCTTGCCGTTGACCTTCAGCGGCGCGCTCGGCAAGCGCGCGAAGATGCCCGACCATACCTTCATCGCACCGGTGGCGCCGTAAAGGCCGGCCTGCTCGTTCTGGTCGTTGCCTATCCAGATCACTGCCAGGTGATCGCCGGTATAGCCGGCATACCAGCTGTCGCGGCCGTCGTTGGTGGTGCCGGTCTTGCCGGCCGGCGACAACCGGCCCAGCCCGTCGCTGAGCAGCTGGCGACCAGTGCCGTTGCTCACCACCTGCTGCAGCGCCACGCCGATCAGGTTGGCCGCCACCGAGTCGCCTTCCTGCGCCGGCGCCGGGCTCTTGTCGTAGCGCTTGAGCAGCTTGCCCTGCGGGTCGAGCACGCCGCGCACCGCATGCAGCGGCTGGATCTCGCCACCGGAAGCGAGGAACTGGTACAGCTGCGCCATCGCGTAGGGGCTCTGGTCGGTCGAGCCCAGGATCAGCGCCGGGTTCGGTTCGGCCTGGATGCCGGCGAGCACGTGGATCAACTGCGCCACGCGCTCCGGGCCGACCTGCATGCCCACCCGCACCGTGGCCTGGTTGTAGGAATGCGCCAGCGCGTCGACCAGCCGCACCGTGCCGTGGCTGCGGTTGTCCGCATTGCCCGGCGACCAGGTGCGGCCGCGGCTCAGCTGCACGGTCACCGGCGAATCATCGACCCAGCTGGCC
>Ga0160447_100852_pt1 | contig 13126 bp, 11 predicted proteins | sample HID1973K_E1MG_FD_108222 | JGI IMG/M metagenome (GOLD analysis project Ga0160447, IMG submission 108222) | Enriched mosquito-associated microbial communities from UW Madison campus, WI, USA - HID1973K_E1 MG | ecosystem: Host-associated > Arthropoda: Insects > Digestive system > Unclassified ...
GTCGGTGCAGTGCATTCCGCTGTCGGCGCTGGAAGGCGACAACCTGTCCACGCGCTCGCCGAATACGCCGTGGTACGACGGCCCCAGCCTGCTCGAACACCTGGAAACCGCGCCGCTGCCGGCCCCACCGCAAGGCATCGGCCTGCGGCTGCCGGTGCAGTGGGTCAACCGGCCGAACCAATCCTTCCGCGGCTTCGCCGGCACGATCAGTGCCGGCCAGGCACGGCCTGGCGACGCCGTGGTCGTGTTGCCCTCCGGTCGTCGCTCCACCATTGCGCGGGTGCTCGGCCCGGATGGCGACGTGGCGTCGGCACGTGCCGGCCAGGCCGTGACCCTCACCCTGGCCGATGAGGTCGACGTCAGTCGCGGCGACGTGATCGCCGCCGCCGGCGATCCGCCCGAAGTGGCCGACCAGTTCGCCGCGCACCTGCTGTGGATGGACGATGCCGCGCTGCTGCCCGGCCGCCCGTACTGGCTGAAGCTGGGCACGCGCACCGTCGGCGCCAGCGTCAGTGAGATCAAGCACCGCCTGGACGTGAACACCCAGGAACATCTGGCCGCCAAGCGGCTGGCCTTGAACGAGGTGGGCTACTGCAACCTCGCGCTCGACGAACCGATCGTCTTCGCCCCGTATGCGCGCGAGCGCGAACTCGGTGCCTTCATCCTGATCGACCGCCAGAGCAATGCGACGGTCGGCGCCGGCACCCTGGATTTCGCCTTGCGCCGCGCCGGCAACGTGCACTGGCAGCACCTGGACGTGGACAACGCGGCGCGGGCGCGGATCAAGGGGCAAACCCCGAAGGTGCTGTGGTTCACCGGCCTGTCCGGCGCCGGCAAGTCCACGATTGCCAATCTGGTCGACCGCCGCCTGCACGCGCTGGGCCACCACACCTTCATTCTCGACGGCGACAACGTCCGCCACGGCCTTAACCGCGATCTCGGTTTCACCGACGAGGATCGCGTGGAGAACATCCGCCGGGTCGCCGAGGTTGCGCGGCTGATGGCCGACGCCGGCCTGATCGTGCTGGTGAGCTTCATTTCCCCGTTCCGCGCCGAGCGCCAGATGGCGCGTGAACGCTTCAGCGCCGACGAATTCGTCGAAGTCTTCGTGGACGTGCCCCTGGCCGTCGCCGAAGCCCGTGACGTCAAGGGCCTGTACCGCAAGGCCCGCGCCGGCCAGATCCCCAATTTCACCGGCATCGACTCCCCCTACGAAGCCCCCGAAGCGCCGGAACTGCACCTGCGCGCCGACGGCCAGAACGAGGTCGAACTCGCCGCCCAGGTCCTCGCCTACCTCGGCCTGGAGGCCTGAATAGCGGGCGCATGGCATTCCTGTGGGGGTACCTGTCGGGGCGGCTTCAGCCGCGACTGCGGGATCTCCCGGTCGCGGCTGAAGCCGCTCCTACAAAGAGCGACATCGCGTCTGGTGAATAGCCCCCTTTGTTAAGGGGGCGCGGCGCAGCCGCGGGGATAGGCAAGGTCGAAGTCGGGGCCCACGGTTTTTGCGCAGCACAACCGTGGGGGCCATTGCCGCGAAGCGGTAATGGTCACGCCCCCTTTGTTAAGGGGGTGCGGCGACAGCCGCGGGGATAGGAAGCCACGAAGTCGGAACCCACGGTTTTGCGCAGCACAACCGTGGGGGCACAGCCCGCGCAGCGCCACGACAAGGGTCTTTGGTAATGGGTCCAATTCGGCCCGGATGTCAACGGCCGCAACATCCTGTCGTTAAACTCGGGGCACTCCTTGCAGGATCCCCGATTGATGTTCTCCCGACCTCGCGCGTACGCCGTGGCCGTCACGCTGGCCGTGTTGGCGGCCGCCGGCTGCAGCCGGCAGGATCCACACGCTGGCGCCACCAGTCCCATCCCCGTCACCACCCAGACCGTCGAGCTGCAGGCCTGGAACACCACGGTGCAGTCCATCGCCACCGTGCATGCGCGTGAGTCGGTGGCGCTCACTGCCGCCGTCAGCGATGTCGTGGACAAGGTCTGGTTCGACAGCGGCGACAAGGTGCAGGCGGGGCAGTTGCTGGTCAGCCTGCGCGGCAACGCGCAGCAGGCCAGCCTGAGCGCGGCCGAGGCCACCTTCGAGGAAGCCGACCAGATGTACCGCCGCCAGCAGGAGCTGCTCGGCCAGCAGCTGGTCGCCAAGTCCACCGTCGACACCCAGCGCGCGCTGCGCAACGCCGCCCAGGCGCGGGTGCTGCAGATGCGTTCTGACATCGCGGATCGCGAGGTGCGCGCACCGTTCTCCGGCGTGCTCGGCATCCGCCAGATCAGTCCCGGCTCGCTGGTGACCTCGACCACGGTCATCGCCACGCTCGACGACATCGAGCGCATGCACGTCGATTTCCAGGTGCCGGAATTCCAGTTGGCGCTGGTGCGCGTCGGCAACCAGGTCAGCGGTGCGGCCGCGGCCTATCCCGGCGAACGCTTCGAAGGCGAGGTGTCCACCATCGATTCGCGCGTGGACGAAGCCACCCGCGCGGTCACCGTGCGCGCCGACTTCAACAACCCCGATGGCCGTTTGCGCCCCGGCATGCTGCTGGATGTGCGGCTGTTCCAGCCGGCGCGGCAGGCGCTGGTGATTCCGGAGATCGCCGTTGTGCAGGTCGGGCGCGAATCGTTCGTCTACCGGGTCAAGCCGGACAGCAGCGTCGAGCGCGTGGACGTGCGCACCGGCGAGCGTCGCGACGGCAAGGTCGAGATCCTCGAAGGCCTGGCCGGTGGCGACCGCATCGTCGTGGACGGCACCGGCAAGCTGCGGCCCGGGCTGAAGATCAAGGACGGCGCCGGTGAAGCGTCGGCCACCGCCAAGCAGCAGGTCGCCGGATGAAACTGTCGGACGTTTCGATCACCCGTCCTGTGCTCGCGGTGGTGATGAGCCTGCTGCTGGTCGTGCTGGGCGTGATGTCGTTCACCCGCCTGACCCTGCGCGAACTGCCGGCGATCGACCCGCCGATCGTGTCGGTCGACGTCGAATACACCGGCGCCTCGGCGGCGGTGGTCGAAAGCCGCATCACCCAGGTGCTCGAAGACGCGCTGGCCGGCATCGAGGGCATCTCGACCATCGAAGCGCGCAGCCGCAACGGCAGCTCGGACATCAGCATCGAGTTCGTGCAGAGCCGTGACGTCGAGGCCGCCGCCAACGACGTGCGCGACGCGGTCAGCCGGGTGTCCGATCGCATGCCCGACCAGGCGCGCCCGCCGGAGATCTCCAAGGTCGAGGCCGACGGCGACCCGATCCTGTGGCTCAACATGAGCTCCAGTTCGATGGACACCTTGCAGCTGTCCGACTACGCCGAGCGCTACGTGGTCGACCGCTTTTCCAGCCTGGACGGCGTGGCGCAGGTGCGCATCGGCGGCCGCCAGCGCTATGCGATGCGGATCTGGCTGGACCGCGACCAGATGGCCGCGCGCGGCCTGACCGTCAGCGACGTCGAAACCGCGCTGGAGAACGAGAACGTCGAGCTGCCGGCCGGCAGCATCGAATCGGCGCAGCGCGACTTCACCCTGCGCGTGGAGCGCAGCTACCTCAAGCCGGAAGATTTCGCCAAGCTGCCGCTGAGCAAAGGCCCCGACGGCTACGTGGTCCGGCTCGGCGACGTGGGCAAGGTCGAGCTGACCTCCGCCGAGCGCCGCGCCTATTACCAGAGCAACGGCGTGCCCAACGTCGGCCTGGGCATCGTGCGCAATTCCACCGCCAACGCGTTGGACGTGGCCCGCGCCGCGCGCGCCGAAGCCGAGCGGATCCAGAAGACCCTGCCCGCCGGCACCAACATCTTCGTCGCCTTCGACACCACCACCTTCATCGATGCGGCGGTCGAGCGCGTCTATCACACGCTCGTCGAGGCGGTGGTGCTGGTGCTGGTGGTGATCTGGTTGTTCCTCGGCAGCGTGCGCGCCGCGCTGATTCCGGCGGTGACCGTGCCGGTGTGCCTGATCGCGGCCTTCATCGCGCTGTATGCCTTCGACTTCTCGATCAACCTGCTGACCTTGCTGGCGCTGGTGCTGTGTATCGGCCTGGTCGTCGACGATGCGATCGTGGTGGTGGAGAACATTCAGCGCCGCATCGACCTCGGCGAGCCGCCCCTGGTGGCCGCACGGCGCGGTACCGCGCAGGTCGCCTTCGCGGTCATTGCCACCACCGCGGTACTGGTCGCGGTGTTCCTGCCGGTCGGCTTCCTCGAGGGCAACACCGGGCGATTGTTCCGCGAGCTGGCGGTGGCGCTGGCCGCGGCGGTGGCGATATCGGCCTTCGTCGCGCTGACGCTGACGCCGATGATGTCCTCCAAGCTGCTCAAGCCGCACAGCAAGGAAAAGCCCAACCGCTTCCATACCTGGTTCAATGGCCGCATGGAGCGGGTGGCACTGTCCTACCGCCGCTCGCTGGAGCGCAGCGTCCACCGCAGCTGGCTGTTCGGCGTGGTCGTGCTTGCCGCGCTGGGCCTGATCGCGCTGCTCGGTACGCGGATTCCTTCCGAGCTCGCGCCAGCCGAGGACCGCGGCAACTTCCAGATCATGATCGACGGCCCGGAAGGCGCCGGTTACGACTACACCGTCGGGCAGATGCACCAGGTCGAGAAGATCCTCGCGCCCTACATCGGGCCGGACAAACCGATCGTGCGCGCCAACCCGCGCGTCCCCGGCGGCTTCGGCAGCAGCGAGGAAATGCACACCGGCCGCGTCAGCGTGTTCCTGCAGGATTGGCAGAACCGTGAAAACCCGACCGTCGACGTCGCCGATGACATCCAGCGCAAACTCAGCGTGCTGACCGGCGTGCGCACGCGCACCCAGGTCAGCGGCGGACTGGTGCGCAGCCGTGGCCAACCTTTCCAGATGGTGCTGGGTGGGCCGGAGTATTCGGAAATCGCGCAGTGGCGCGACCGCATCCTGCAACGCATGGAAGAGAATCCCGGCCTGGTCGGCCCGGACTCGGACTACAAGGAAACCCGACCGCAGATGCGGGTCAACATCGACCGCCTGCGCGCGGCCGACCTGGGCGTGCCGGTCACCGAGATTGGCGGCGCACTGGAAACCATGATGGGCTCGCGGCGCGTCACCACCTTCGTCGACAACGGCGAGGAGTACGACGTGATGCTGCAGTCCGGCCGCGAAGGACGCATGTCGCCGGAAGACCTGGCGGCGATCCGCGTGCGCGCCACCTCCGGCGAACTGATCCCGCTGTCGAACCTGGTTACCCTCAGCGAGGTCGCCGAGCCGGGCACGTTGAACCGCTTCAACCGCCTGCGCGCGATCACCCTCAGCGCCGGCCTGGCGCCGGGCTATCCGTTGGGCGAGGCGATTGCCTGGGCGCAGCGCGTGGCTGCCGAAGAACTGCCCGATTACGCGCAGATCGACTGGAAGGGCGAATCGCGCGAATACCAGCAGTCCGGCAGTGCGGTGCTGCTCACCTTCGCGATGGCGCTGCTGGTGGTCTACCTGGTATTGGCCGCGCAGTTCGAAAGCTTCGCCCATCCGCTGGTGATCATGCTCACCGTGCCGCTGGCAGTGCTCGGCGCGCTGGTCGGCCTGTGGGTCACGGGCGGCACGCTCAATCTCTTCAGCCAGATCGGCATCGTGATGCTGGTGGGCCTGGCGGCGAAGAACGGCATCCTGATTGTCGAGTTCGCCAACCAGTTGCGCGACGAAGGACGCAGCGTCCATGACGCGATCGTCGAATCGGCGGCGGTGCGGCTGCGGCCGATCCTGATGACGTCGATCGCCACGGTGGTCGGTGCGATCCCGCTGGTGGTCGCCGGCGGCCCGGGCTCGGCCAGCCGCGCGACCATCGGTGTGGTGGTGATCTTCGGCGTATCGCTGTCGACGTTGCTGTCGCTGTACGTCGTGCCGGCGTTCTACACGCTGATCGCGCCGTACACCAAGTCGCCCGAATCGGTGGCACGCGAACTGGAAGCATTGGAAGAGCAGACACCTTCGGTCGGCGGCCACGCCTAAGCCGTCCAAAGGTTCGCGCCGGGGCCACGCTTGTGCGGGGTGCCCGGCTCGGCGAGCATGGGGCTCCCTTGCGCAGGAAGCCGCATGCCCATGCCGCCGCCACTGCAGGGCGAGGGTTTCGTGCTGCGGCGCTGGCGCACCGACGATGCCCCCGGCCTGGCCGCCGCCGCCAACCACGCGGGCATCACCCGCTATCTCAGCGGCCGTTTCCCGCATCCCTATTCGCTGGCCGACGCGCAGCATTTCCTCAATGGCAGCGTGGTCGACCTGGCCGATCCGGTGCTGGCGATCGAGATCGGCGGCGCGATCGCCGGCGGCATCGGTGCGCATGCGGAACAACCCGGTCGCCCCGATTTCGCCCACAGCGCGCTGCTCGGCTACTGGCTGACCCCCGCTCACTGGGGCGCGGCATCATGCGCCGCGTGGTGGCCACGTTCGCGCCCTGGGTGATGGACGAATTGCGCCTATACCGGCTGGCCGCGCATGTGGCCCCGGACAACATCGCCTCGGCGAAAGTGCTGTTGCGCAACGGTTTTTTCGAAGAAGGCACGATGCGCTGCGCCGCGGTCAAGGACGATGCGCTGCTGGATCTGCGCCTGTTCGCGCGGGTCCGCGAGCGTTTGCCCGAATGAGCTGGGCGCCGCCGCTGCGCGCCATTTCAGTGAGAGATTTGGAAATTTCCTACCCCCTGTAGGACGAATAACGCACACGGCGCTACGCACGCGCCCGCTGGTTCGGTAAGAATCGGGCTGGACCTCCGTGCGCGGAGGCGACCTCTTCCAACGGCCGCATGGGGAACGAACGACGTGGAATCCATCATCAACCTGGTCAACGGCATCATCTGGAGCAAGGCGCTGATCGCCGTATGCCTGGGCGCCGGCCTGTACTTCAGTTTTGCCACCCGCTTCATGCAGGTGCGCGGCTTCGCCGAGATGTTGCGGTTGACCGTGCGCGGGCAGAAGTCCGAGGCTGGCGTGTCTTCGTTCCAGGCGCTGGCGATGTCGATGGCCGGCCGCATCGGTATCGGCAACATCGCCGGCGTCGCCACCGCGATCGCGTTCGGTGGTCCGGGTGCGATTTTCTGGATGTGGGTGATGGGCTTCCTGGGTGCTTCGACTTCGTACGTGGAGTCCACCCTCGCGCAGATCTACAAGGTCAAGGACGCCGAAGGCCGCTATCGCGGCGGTCCGGCGTACTACATCGAGCGCGCGATGGGTTTGAAGTGGTACGCGCTGGCCTTCGCGGTCGCGACGATCGCCGCCGCCGGCTTCCTGATGCCCGGCGTGCAGGCCAACGCGATCGCCGACAGCGCCGCCAACGCCTGCATCGGCTCATCGCTGTGCGGCCCGCTGGACGGCCAGTGGATGGGCCTGCCCGCGCGCGATGCGCTGAAGTTGGGCATCGGCCTCGCGGTTGCGCTGATGCTGGCGGTGATCATCTTCGGCGGCGTCAAGCGCATTGCCAGCTTCGCCGAGATCGTGGTGCCGTTCATGGCCGGCGGTTTCATCCTGATGGCGGTCGCGGTGATGGCGCTCAACATCGAGCGCGTGCCGGAAATGTTCGGCATCATCTTCAGCAGTGCCTTCGGCTCGCACGCGGCGTTCGGCGGCTTGATGGGCCTGGCGGTGGAATGGGGCGTCAAGCGCGGAATCTACGCCAACGAGGCCGGGCAGGGCACCGGCCCGCACGCCGCCGCCGCGGCCGAGGTCTCGCACCCCGCCAAGCAGGGTTACGTGCAAGCGTTCGCGATCTATATCGACACGATGCTGGTATGCACCTCGACCGCTTTCCTGATCCTCAGCACCGGCCTGTACAACGTGCACGCGCCCGGCGGTGGCAATCCGCTGTACGCCGGCGTGCCCGGCGTGGAAGAAGGCCCGGGCTTCGCGCAGGCGGCGGTGGAATCGATCCTGCCCGGCTGGGGCGCCGGCTTCGTGGCGATCGCGCTGTTCTTCTTCGCGTTCACCACGATCATGGCCTATTACTACATGGCCGAAACCAACCTCAGCTACGTCAACGGCAGCCGTCGCCGCCCGCTGACGGTGCTGCTGCTGCGCCTGGGCATCCTGTCGATGGTGGTGTTCGGCGCCTTCCACAATGCCGGGGTTGCCTGGGCGCTGGGCGACATCGGCGTCGGCCTGATGGCCTGGTTGAACATCATCGCGATCGTGATCCTGCGCAAACCGGCGCTGCTGGCGCTGCGTGATTACGAGCGACAGAAGAAGCTGGGCCTGGATCCGCAGTTCGATCCGAAGGAAGCCGGAATCAAGAATGCCGACTTCTGGGAGGAGCGTTCGCGCCAATGATGCCCGCCGACGGTGCGCGAGTTGCCACCGTCCAGCCGTGACAAGAAGCCCGGCCATGGCCGGGCTTCGCGTTGGAGGCGGTATCGCGAACGGCACGCAAACGTGACGCGCCCGCCTACGCCGGGCATCATGCGGATCCGGCCATCGCGCCGTGCCCTGCATTGGAATCGCCGTGAACGACCCTTGGAAAGCCCACCGCCAGAACCCGGCCCGCCCGCCCGCGCAGGAAGGCCCGCGCGCCCCGCGTCGGGACGCACCGCGCCGTGACGCGCCGGTGCAGGAGTCTGCGCGAGGGCAGGGCCGCGCCGTCGAGCGTGAGCCGGAACGGGCAAGCCGCGGCGAGGAGCTGCGTCTATACGGCCTCAATGCCGTGCGCGCGGCCTTCGAGCGTCGCCCCTCGGCGCTGCGCAAGCTGTACCTGGCCGAGGCGATGATCCCCAAGGTGCAGCCGTTACTGAAGTGGTGCGTCGCTCATCGCGTGGGCTACCGCGTGGTCGAGCCGGGTGACCTGGACAAGTTGGCCGGCAGCCAGCATCACGAGGGCGTGGTCGCCGATGTCCAGCGTGAGACGCCGCCGCCGCTGGAAGCCTGGCTGGATACCCTGCGCCGCGGTCCGGCACTGTTGCTGTGGCTGGACGGTGTCGGCAATCCGCACAATTTCGGCGCGATCCTGCGCTCGGCCGCGCACTTCGGCGCCGCCGGCATTTTGTTGCCGGAGCACTCGCCGTTGGCCTTGTCCGGCGCAGCCGCGCGGGTCGCCGAGGGTGGTGCCGAGGCGGTGCCGCTGGTGCGCCTGCCCAAGTCGGCACGCGCCGACGAATTGCTGCATGAGGCTGGCTTCGTACTTGCCGCCACCCTGGTCGACGGCGGCGACGACGTGTTTGCCAGCAAGCTGCCGTCGCGCCTGGTCTATGTGATCGGCGCCGAAGGCGAAGGCATGGACCGCGCGCTGGCGCAGGCCTGCGACCTGCGCCTGTCGATCCCGGGCAGCGGCGCGGTGGAAAGCCTCAACGTCGCCTCGGCCACCGCGGTGCTGATGGCGCAGTGGCGCGCCCATCTCAAGCCCATCTAGGAGGGCTTCGGCGGCTTGCGGGTCTTTCTGTAGGAGCGGCTTCAGCCGCGACCGAGGGATATCGGCGGTCGCGGCTGAAGCCGCTCCTGCAAGAGCGACATCGCCTCTGACCGGAGGAGAACAAAGAGGGCGGCCAGAGGCCGCCCTTTTCGTCCCAGCACAGACAGGCCTCACTCGTTCGGCGGCACCGTCGGCTTGTCTTCGGTGCCGAAGCCGCCATCGGCTTCCGCTGCGAGATACGCGAACACCGCATAGGCCGCCGCGTTCTGCGCCAGCGCCTTCGGGTCGATCTTGTCCAGCGTGTCGTCGGCGGTGTGGTGCAGGTCGAAGTAATCCGTGCCGTCCTGGGCCAGCCAGCCCCAGGCGCCGCCCTTGGCCGCGATCGGGCCGATGTCCGGGCCCGGGCCGCCCTTGTCCGGCATGAACTCGATGCCCAGCGGCGCCAGCACCTCGGCGATCTGCCGGGTGGCCTCGCGCGAGCCGGCCGGATTGCCCGAGCCGGTGTTGAAGCCATAGATGCGGCCGGCGCCGAAGTCGCTCTCGGCGCCGATCTGGTGCAGCGGGATCTCGCCGGCCTTGGCACGTGCCTCGGCATACGCCTTGCCGCCGTACAGGCCCTGCTCCTCATTGGCGAAGGCGACCACGCGGATCGTGCGCTTGGGCGCCTGCTTGAGTTCGCCGATCAGATGGCCTGCGGCCATCGAGATGCCGACGCCAGCACCGTCGTCGATCGCGCCGGTGCCCAGATCCCAGGAATCCAGGTGGCCGCCGATCACCACGACTTCCTTGGGCTTCTCGCGCCCGGTGATCTCGCCGATGACGTTGTAGGAGGTCGCCGTGCCGTCCCAGCCGCAGTCCAGGCTCAGGCGCAGGCGCGTCGGGCCCTTCGCCAGCAGCCGCGACAGCTGGTCGGCGTCGGGCATGGCCAACGCCGCCGACGGCACCGGAGTCAGGCCGTCATCGAAGCGGGTGATGCCGGTATGCGGCACGCGATGCGAATCGGTGCCCGCCGAGCGCATCACGAAGCCGACCGCGCCCTTGCGGATCGCCTCGGACGGCGCACGGCTGCGTACCGCGCCGCCCTGGCTGTAATCGGCGCCGTCGCGCTTGCGGGTCATCTGGTAGTCGACGAAGGCGATCTTGCCGGCCAGCGAACCTGCCGGCGCGGCCTTCAACGCCGCCAGATCGGCAAAGCGCACCACTTCGCCCTCGACCGTGCCGCCCGGGCTTCCGCCCAGCGCGGTCAGCCGCAGCGGCTGCGCGTGCTCGCCCAGCACCTGCGCCTGTTCGCTGCGACGCTCCCATTTCGGGAACGTCACCGGCTCGGTGTACACCTTGTCGAAGCCCAGCGACTTGAACTTCGCCTTCGCCCAGGCCACCGCGCGTGCATCGGCTTCGCTGCCGGCGATGCGCGGACCCACTTCGGTCGTCAGCGATTCGGTGACCTGCCAGGCGGTCTTGTCGGCCAGCGCCTGCTCGCGCAACTGCGCGGCAGTGGCCAGCGCCTTGGGCGGGATGGTGGTGACTTCGGCGGCGCAGGCGCCGGTGGTGGCGAGCAGAGCAGCAATGGCGACAGCAAGGCGACGCATGGGGGGCTCCGGAGCGGGAAAGCCGCGAGCCTAGCAGCCGGCGGCTTGCCGTCCCTGTGCGGGAGGTCACGCCTCCCGCGCATTGCGTCACTTCTTCAAGGAGTCGCGGATCTCACGCAGCAACACCACTTCCTCGCTCGGCGGCGCCGGCGCGGCTTCGTGCTTGTGGGCCAGCCGGTTGACCATCTTGACCAGCAGGAAAATCGCAAAAGCGACAATCACGAACTGCACGATGGTGTTGAGGAAATCGCCGTAGCCGATGACCACGGCCGGAATCTCCTTGCCGTCCTCGCCCGCGCGCGCGGGCGCCAGCACCCAGGCCATCTTCGACAGATCGATGCCGCCGATCAGCCAGCCGATCGGCGGCATGATGATCTTCTCCACCAGCGAGGTGACGATCCGACCGAAGGCCGCGCCGATCACCACGCCAACGGCGAGGTCGATGACGTTGCCGCGCATGGCGAATTCCTTGAACTCTTTCAACATTCCCATGAAGCATTCCTCGCAGACGAACGGGCGGGGACGATGCTAACCGCGTTGAAGTCAGCGCGCGATGACGCCATGGCGCTCGGCGACGTTCTCAAGCCGTGCACTGAAGCGGTCGCCCGGCTGCAACGCCGCCACGCCGGCGGGGGTGCCCATGAACACCAGGTCGCCGGCCTTGAGCGCATAGAGTCGCGACAACTCGTGCAGGATTTCCGGCACGTTCCAGATCATCTGGTCGAGCAGCGACTGCTGGCGGACTTCGCCGTTCACTTCCAGCGACAGGTTCAACGCTTCCAGCGCGCCCACTTCGCCGGCATGCACCAGTTCGCTGACGGGTGCGGAGTAGTCGAAGCCCTTGGCGGTGTCCCAGGGCTGGCCCTTGGCCTTGGCCGCGGCCTGCAGGTCGCGACGGGTCAGGTCCAGGCCGACGCCATAGCCGTAGACCAGCGCCTCGGCCTGTTCGACCGGCAGCACGCCGGCGGGCGCGTCGCTTCCGATCGCCACCACCAGCTCCACTTCGTGGTGCAGGTCGGCGGTGCCGGGCGGGTAGGGGATCTCATCGCCGTGTCCGACGACAATCGCGTCGGCAGGCTTCATGAAAAAGATCGGGTGGCCGCGCTCGGCGGCCGAGGCCGGTGCGCTGGCGCCCATTTCGCGGGCGTGGTCGGCGAAGTTGCGGCCCACGCAATAGATGCGGCGGACCGGAAAAGTGCCTCCGCCAGCGACGGGAATGCGCGGCGTCGGTGCGGCTGGGATCACGTCTTGGGTCATGCGGCACGTCCTCGGGCTGGGACGTGGAAGTCTAGCCGCTGCGGCGCCCCGCCGGAGGTCCCCGGCCGGGCGGCGGGCTCAGCGCGAGAGCGGCAACGCGCTGCGGCGCACCACGCGGTATTCGCCTTCGACCACCTCGTGCGCCGGGGCGGCCTGGCGGCGCGAACGGCTCAGCAGCTTCCAGGTGATGCCGACCAGGATCATGGCCGCACCCACGAAGACACTGAAGAAGATCAGCACGGCCAGGATCGCCAAGCCGACCAGACTCGCGGCAAGCCGAACCAGCGGATGCCGGGGCTTGCGGGGTTCGAACAGCGTGCGGACATTGCCGAACTGGAAATTGCCGAACTGAAAAAAGGAGCTGCGCATGGCGGTGGTTTGCCTGGAGGAGCCAGGGCGCAGTATCGGGTCCGTGATTGTGGCGTGAGTGAAAAATTAGTTAATCAGTGTGATGCCCTTGGCAGATCAATGGCTTGCGGCGTCAAAAAATCGGCGCAATGGCTATTTTTTCACCATATTTCGGCGCATGCCACAATGGCGACCCCTTGCCGCAAGCCTGTTGTCATGTCTTTCGCCGATCCTGATCCGTCTTTGCTCGCTACGTTGGCGCAGTTGCCCGACGGCGGTTTTCTCGAAGTCGAAGCGACGCTGGAAGGGGACGCCGAGTCGGTGGTGCTATATCGCCAGGGTGATCAGGTGCGCGGCTGGCTCAACGTCTGCCCGCATGCCGGGCGCCGCCTGGACTGGGCGCCAGGCCAGTTCCTGAAAAGCGCGGCCGGGCATCTGGTCTGCGCGGCGCACGGGGCGTCATTCGAACTGGACCAGGGCAACTGCGTGGCCGGTCCCTGTCGCGGCGATCGGCTGCGCGCGGTGGCGTTGAAGATCACCGACGGCCAGGTGCGCTTGGCCGATTGAAGTGCCTCGGCCTCAGGTGGGCGAGGCCCA
>Ga0160447_100853_pt1 | contig 13125 bp, 14 predicted proteins | sample HID1973K_E1MG_FD_108222 | JGI IMG/M metagenome (GOLD analysis project Ga0160447, IMG submission 108222) | Enriched mosquito-associated microbial communities from UW Madison campus, WI, USA - HID1973K_E1 MG | ecosystem: Host-associated > Arthropoda: Insects > Digestive system > Unclassified ...
ACCAGGAAGGCGTGGACAACCTCAAGTCGACGCTGGACGCCTGCACCCACCTCGAACACCAGGCCGCGCGGTTGCAGCATTTGGTGGGGACGTTCCGTATATAAAGATGGGTCCGCCAGTCGAAGCATCCGCCCCCACACCCACCCTGTCGCAGTCCGGCCGGGCGGCGTTCCGTTTGCCGGCGGAGGCGTCTTTGAAATCGCCACCGCCGGCAAGCCGTGCTGCTACAGATGCGGGGCGGCGCGGGTTTGCGGTGGCACGCATTTTCACGATCGTTCCCACGCTCCAGCGTGGGAATGCCTTGCACGGACGCTCCGCGTCCCCATGACGCAGAGCGTCAATCGCAGCGTTACCACGCGGAGCGTGGGAACGATCATTGCGCCACGACGCAACCCTGTAGCGCGGGGCGGCGCGGGTGTTCACGATCGTTCCCACGCTCCAGCGTGGGAATGCCTTGCAGGACGCTCCGCGTCCCCATGACGCAGAGCGTCAATCTCAGCGTTACCACGCGGAACGTGGGAACGATCATTGCGCCACGACGCAACCCTGTAGCGCGGGGCGGCGCTGGCGTTTCAGGGTTGTTCGGGCAATCCGGCGGCCCGGCGCAGGCCCAGGTGCAATGCCGTGGTGAACATCTGGCCGTGGTTGCGGCCGTTGAACTGCTGGTAGCTGGCCTCGGCGCCGGGCAACGTCGCCAGATGCTCTGCCAGCAGGCGATTGGCGTCGCCGGGCACACCCTGCATTTGCTTCCTTCTTTCCGGCGAGCCGCCATCGAACTGCGCGATGGGCGGCTTGCCTTCCCTTTCTCCCTTGACCAGTCGAACGGTGCGCGTGGTGCCTTCGGGGAACCGTTCAAGCGCCATCCCGTTGTCGAACGTCATCGGCTGATACCACAGCGATGGGCTGGCGGCGATCCAGGTCTGGAAGGCCTCGGGTTTCTCCAGCAACGCATACAGCACGAACAGCCCGCCGAATGAATGGCCCCACAAGGTTTGCCGGCTCAGGTCCACTGAATGGCGCGCATGGATCTGCGGCTTGATCCTCGTCTCGAGCATGTCCAGAAACGCCTTCGACGTCGTTCCGGTGTAATCACGGGTGCGCTGCTCGCCGTCGTAGGTGCCGTCGATGTCATACCCAATCATCACCAACAGCGGCGGGGTGCCTGCGGCCAGTTCACCCAGCCAGTCGTCACGCAATTGGGCCAGCGCGTTATTGCCATCGAGCAGGTACATCACCGGATAGCCGGCAGCAGGCGGTGGATTCTCGGGGATGCCGATGTCCAGACGGTAATGACGCTGGCCGTCCGGGGAGTCGATGTTCAAGCGTTCGAAGCGGTAATGGGCAGAGCCGGTTGCAGCCAATGTGGGGGCCTCCTGATGTGCAGCGTGGGCAGTGATGGCCACAAGGGCCAGCACGACGAACGCAAAATATTTCATTCCTTTCATCGATTCGCCTGTTTTGTCGTGGCCCGTAGCGCGTGTCGGGTTGTCTAGCCAGCGCCCCGGCTAGCCCGCCGTATTTGCCAGACATGTCGACAAAATACGCGAATGCAGGGGCATCAAACAGTCAACGAACTGTTATCTGGCGTTCATCGTCGGTTCATGGAACTGCCACACGCTCTCTCTAATGTCACTCGCACCGAACACGGCCAGGGACTGGCTGAACGGCTGAACATCCACCTCGGCAGGACGCCCGAACCACAAGACAAGAGAAGCCCATGAACGCAGCTATCCATGTCGACCGCTTGAACAAGACGTTTGCTCGCAAGACCGCACTGGTTGACCTTGCATTGTCTATACAACCCGGAGAAATGGTAGCGCTGATCGGCGCTTCCGGCTCAGGCAAATCCACGCTGCTGCGCCACCTGGCCGGCCTTGCGTGCTGCGACCGCAACAACGGCGGCAGCGTCCGCGTACTGGGCCGTGAAGTGCAGGCCTCGGGCCGACTGAACGGCCAAGTGCGCCGACTGCGCGCCGACATCGGCTACATCTTCCAGCAGTTCAACCTGGTCAACCGCTTGAGCGTGCTCGACAACGTGCTGCTCGGTTGTCTGGGCCGCATGCCGCGCTGGCGTGGCAGCCTGGGCCTGTTCAATGCCGAGGAAAAGGCCCGCGCCATGGCCAATCTGGATCGCGTCGGTCTGGCGGATCTGGCTCAGCAACGCGCTTCGACCTTGTCCGGCGGTCAGCAGCAACGTGTCGCCATTGCCCGCGCGCTGACGCAACAGGCCGAAGTCATTCTGGCCGACGAACCCATCGCATCGCTGGACCCGGAATCGGCCCGCAAGGTCATGGAAATTCTTGCCGACATCAATCGCCGCGACGGCAAGACCGTGGTCGTGACCCTTCATCAAGTGGATTACGCCGTGCGTTATTGCCCCCGTGCCGTGGCGCTCAAAGGCGGGCGCATTCACTTCGACGGCAACGGCGCGGACCTCAGCGGCCAGTTCCTCAATGACCTTTACGGCGCCGATGCCGACGCCAGCCTGATGTTCGCCGACAAGGGCCGCAACGCCGGTCGCCCGCCACAGCTGGTACTGGCCCAGGCATGAAAGCGCCATCACCGGCGCTTCGCTCGAACAACCCAAAAAACACCACAACCCCGTTCCAGGAGCTTTCCATGTTGAACCGTATCGGTCGCGTGTTCGCGTCTGCCGCTGTGCTCGCCGGTTGCCTGATGGGCAACGCGCAAGCCGACGACAGCGCCATCAACTTCGGCATCATGTCCACCGAGTCCTCTCAGAACCTGAAAAGCGTGTGGCAGCCGTTCCTCGACGACATGTCGAAAAAGACCGGGCTGAAAGTCAACGCCACCTTCGCCTCCGACTATGCCGGCCTGATTCAGGGCATGCGTTTCAACAAGGTCGACGTGGCCTGGCTGGGCAACAAGGCGGCGATGGAAGCCGTTGACCGTTCCGGTGGCGAGATCTTCGCCCAGACCGCAGCCGCCAATGGCGCGCCGGGTTACTGGAGCCTGATCATTGCGCGCAAAGACAGCTCGATCAATTCCATCGACGACATGTTCAAGCACGCCAAGGAACTGACCTTTGGCAACGGTGACCCCAACTCCACCTCGGGCTATCTGGTGCCGGGCTACTACGTGTTCGCCAAGAACAACGTCGATGCCGCCACCGCCTTCAAACGTACGCTGAACTCCAGCCACGAAGTCAACGCCCTCAGCGTCGCCAAGGGCCAGCTGGACGTCGCCACTTTCAACACCGAAAGCATGGACCGCCTGGAAGTCACCCAGCCGGAGAGCGCCGCCAAGCTCAAGGTGATCTGGAAGTCGCCGATCATTCCGGCCGACCCGATGGTCTGGCGCAAAGGCATGGCCGATGCGACCAAAAACAAGATCCGCGATTTCTTCGCCAACTATGGCGACACCGACGAAGAAAAGGCCGTGCTGAAGAATATGCAGATGGGCAAGTTCCTCAAGTCTTCGGATGACCAGTTGCTGACCATCCGCCAGCTTGAGCTGTTCAAGCAAAAGACTGAAACCACCGCCAGCACCAGCCTCAGCGCCGACGAAAAAAGCACTCGCCTGAAAGAGATCGAGGCCGGGCTGACCAAGCTGCAGGACCGCATCTCGGAACTTGAGAAACAGAACACCGCCAAGGCGGGTTGAGGTAACAGGCGCGGTGCCCGGTTGATGCTTGAAGTTGAAGAGAGCACCGCGCAATTCACTGCTGTTTCTGTATGAGCAATCGGGAAATCTTATGACCACTCACGCTGCTTACGTTGAAATCGCCGGCAAGCGCAGTTGGCCGCAATACCTGGGCTGGGGCGTGTTCCTGGCGCTGATGGCCTGGGCCTGGCACGGCGCCGAGATGAACCCGCTGGCGCTGTACCGCGACTCCGGCAACATGGCGACTTTCGCCGCCGACTTCTTCCCGCCGGACTTCCACGAATGGCGTTCCTACCTCAAGGAGATGGTCACCACGGTGCACATCGCGCTGTGGGGCACCTTGCTGGCGATCGTCTGCTCGGTGCCGCTGGGCGTGCTCTGCGCCGACAACATCACACCGTGGTGGATTCACCAGCCGCTGCGCCGGGTCATGGACTCCTTCCGTTCCATCAATGAAATGGTCTTCGCGATGCTGTTCGTGGTGGCCGTCGGTCTGGGCCCGTTCGCCGGTGTCCTGGCGTTGTGGATCAGCACCACCGGCGTGCTCGCCAAGCTGTTCGCCGAAGCGGTGGAAGCGATCGACCCGGGGCCTGTCGAGGGTGTGCGTGCCACCGGTGCCAGCGCCTTGCAGGAAGTGATCTTCGGCGTCATCCCGCAAGTCATGCCGCTGTGGATTTCATACGCCCTGTACCGCTTCGAATCCAACGTTCGCTCGGCGACGGTGGTGGGCATGGTCGGCGCCGGCGGCATCGGCGTGATCCTCTGGGAAAACATCCGCGCTTTCCAGTTCACCCAGACCTGCTCGGTGTTGCTGGTGATCATCGTGGTGGTCAGCGTCATCGACATCTTCTCCCAGCGTCTGCGCAAGCAGTTCATCTAACGAATCGACAGGAGAGGGTGCGAACCCTTTTTTTAGCCATGCAGTTGTCTAGACAATCAGAGCCCACGCATCGGGAACCGATGTACCGCGAACTGGCGGACACGTTACGCCGCGAAATGAGTCACTACACCGCCGGCGAATTCCTGCCCGCCGAAACCCAGCTGGCAGCGCGCTTCGACGTCAACCGCCACACGGTGCGTCGAGCCATCGATGAGCTGGTGCGCGAAGGCAGCCTGCTGCGCCGCCAGGGCAAGGGCACGCAAGTGCTGGGACGTCCGCTGGTGTACCCGGTGGCCGCCGAGAGCGCCTACAGCCAGTCGTTATCGGCTCAAGGTCATGGCGTTGAAGCGCTGCTCCTGCAACGCCGCCGCTGCACCGCCACCCGCGAAGAGGCCGAGCATCTGGGCCTCGAAGAACACGCGCCGCTGATCGAACTGCAAACCCTGCGTCGTCTCGACGGTCAGCCAGTGAGCCTTATTCGTCACCGCTATTGCGCCAGCCGCAGCGACCTGCTGGCCGACTACAAAAGCGGCTCGGTGCGCCAGTTTCTGTCCGCCCGCGACCTGCCGTTGACCCGCACGTTCAGCCTGATCGGCGCGCGTTTGCCGAGCCGTGAAGAAGCCAGCGTGTTGTTGATGCCACGCCATCTACCGGCGCTGACCGTGCTCACCCTTTCCCGCGACGCGGACGGAAACCCGGTGGAGATCGCCCATTCCACCAGCCGCTCCGACCGCTTCCAGTATCAGATCGTCACCTGATGGAGATGCCCTCGATGACTGCCACATCCGCACTGTCTTCACGCCCGGAACACGCCGCCCGCCAACACTGGATCGGGGTGCTCTCGCGCACTCGCCGCGCTGATCTGCTGACGCACGAACCCGCCCTGCGCGACGCCGAATATCAACTGATCCGCGCCCCGGAAATCGGCATGACCCTGGTCCGTGGCCGCATGGGCGGCAGTGGCGCGCCATTCAATGTCGGCGAAATGAGCGTCACCCGTTGCGTAGTGCGCCTTGCCGATGGTCGCACCGGCTACAGCTATCTGGCCGGACGCGACAAGGCCCACGCCGAACTGGCCGCGCTGGCCGACGCACATTTGCAAGGCGCACAACAGGCTCACTGGATGCGTGAGCTGATCGAACCGCTGGCACAGGCGCAAGCCGCGAGCCGGTCCCGACAACAAGCCGAAACCGCCGCGACCAAGGTGGACTTCTTCACGCTGGTCAGAGGAGAAAACTGATGAGCACGACTTCTGTAAGCGCAACCGCTGCGAGCGCACATTTACTGCAGCCTGCTTTCGCCGATCCGGTGCTGGATGCCCAGCGCAGTTTCCGCGCCGCGCTCAAGGCCCTGGCCGGACCCGGTATCGCCCAAAGCCTGCTGTCGGCGCAGATCCCGCCGCATCTCGAAGGACTGGCCTCGGCGAGCCATGCGCTGTGCCTGGCACTGCTGGATATCGACACACCGTTGTGGCTGGCGCCGAAGTTCGACACCCAGGCGATTCGTGCCAACCTGACCTTTCATTGTGGCTGCCCGATTGTCAGTGATCGCCAGAATGCGCGATTCGCCTTGCTGGACGACAGTCAGCTGCACGACCTCAGCGGTTTCGATTTGGGCAACGACCGTTACCCCGATCAGTCCTGCACCTTGTTGATTCAACTGCCGAGCCTGCAAGGCGGGCGTCAGGTTGCTTTCCAGGGCCCCGGCATCGAGACGAAAAACCACGTCAGCCTGCCGCTGCAAGAGGCGTTCTGGGAAGAGCGCGAATCGCGCAATGACTTCCCCCGTGGCATCGATGTGTTTTTTCTCGCCGGTAGCGAACTGATGGGGCTGCCGCGCAGCACGCAAGTGGCGTTCAAGCCGGTGCTGTCCAAAGGAGGTGCCTGATGTACGTTGCCGTCAAAGGGGGCGAGCAGGCCATCGACAACGCCCACAAGCTGCTGGCGAAGAAGCGCCGTGGCGACACCTCGGTCGCCGAACTGGCCGTCGAGCAGATTCGTCAGCAATTGCCGCTGGCGGTAGCCCGGGTGATGACCGAAGGCTCGCTGTACGACGAAGAACTCGCCGCGCTGGCGATCAAGCAGGCGGCGGGGGATCTGGTCGAAGCGATCTTTCTGCTGCGCGCTTACCGCACCACGTTGCCGCGTTTCAGCGCCAGCCTGCCGATCGACACCTCGGCAATGCAGCTCAATCGTCGTCTGTCGGCGACCTTCAAGGACGTTCCAGGCGGGCAACTGCTGGGTCCGACCTTCGACTACACCCATCGCCTGCTGGATTTCACCTTGCTGGCCGAAGGCGAGTTTCCGGGGCCGCAGGGCAAACCTGAAGCCACGGTCGAGGCCTGCCCGCGGGTGCTCGGGTTACTGGCCAGAGAGGGCTTGATCAAGGAAGAGTCTGACACCGGCGCGCCGGTCGCCGACATCACCCGCGAGCCACTGGAGTACCCGGCCAGTCGTGCCGAGCGCCTGCAAGCCCTGGCCCGTGGCGACGAAGGTTTCCTGTTGGCGCTGGGTTACTCCACGCAGCGCGGTTATGGCCGCAATCACCCGTTCGCCGGAGAGATTCGCGTCGGCGAAGTCGAGGTCTGGATCGAGCCGGAAGAGCTGGGCTTCCCGATCTCCATCGGCGCCATCGAAGTCACCGAGTGCGAGATGGTCAATCAGTTCGTCGGCTCTGCCACCGAGCTGCCGCAATTCACCCGCGGTTATGGCCTGGCGTTCGGGCATGCCGAGCGCAAGGCCATGGGCATGGCGCTGGTGGATCGTTCGCTGCGTGCGGGCGAGTACGCTGAAGAAATCATCTCCCCGGCGCAGCAGGAGGAGTTCGTGCTCGCTCACTGCGACAACGTCGAAGCCTCGGGCTTCGTCTCGCACCTGAAACTGCCGCATTACGTCGACTTTCAGGCCGAACTGGAACTGATTCGTAAACTGCGCAAGCCTTCCAAGGAGCAGGCCCTATGAACGCCGCCACACAACCCCGGCGCGTACCCCGAGAGTCGCGCGACGAGGCGTACAACTTCGCTTATCTGGACGAACAGACCAAACGCATGATCCGGCGTGGTTTGCTCAAGGCCGTGGCGATCCCCGGTTATCAGGTGCCGTTCGGCGGCCGTGAAATGCCGCTGCCCTATGGTTGGGGCACCGGCGGCATGCAGCTGACCGCCGCGATTCTGGGCGCCGAAGACGTGCTCAAGGTCATCGATCAGGGCGCCGACGACACCACCAACGCGGTGTCGATCCGTCGCTTCTTCGCCCGCACCGCTGGCGTGGAAACCACCGAGCGCACCCCTGACGCAACAATCATCCAGACCCGACACCGCATCCCGGAAACACCGCTGCACGCCGACCAGATCATGGTCTATCAGGTGCCGATTCCCGAGCCGCTGCGTTTCATCGAGCCGTCGGAAACCGAAACCCGGACCATGCACGCATTGAACGACTATGGCGTGATGCACGTAAAACTCTACGAAGACATCGCCACCTTCGGCCATATCGCCACGGCCTACGCCTATCCGGTGACCGTCAACGAGCGCTACGTGATGGACCCGTCGCCGATTCCGAAATTCGACAACCCGAAACTGGACATGAGCCCAGCGCTGATGCTGTTCGGCGCCGGTCGCGAGAAACGTCTGTATGCAGTGCCGCCGTACACCCGCGTCAGCAGCCTGGACTTCGAAGACCATCCGTTCGACGTGCAGAAATGGGAGCACCATTGTGCGATCTGCGGCAGCCGTGACTCGTTCCTCGACGAGTTGATCCTCGACGATCAGGGCACCCAGAGCTTCGTCTGCTCGGACACCGATTACTGCGCGCAACGGGTCAACGAGGGGAGGGCTGCTCAATGATCGCCGCTCAAACGCTACCGCAGGGTGTTGAGGCCAATCGTGCCCAACCGCTGCTCAAGGTCAACGGACTGACCAAACTCTACGGCCCCGAAAAGGGCTGTCAGGACGTCAGTTTCGAGCTGTACCCCGGTGAAGTGCTGGGCATCGTCGGCGAGTCCGGCTCAGGTAAATCGACCTTGCTTTCGCTGCTCAGCGGCCGCTGCCCACCGGACCGTGGTGTCATCGACTATCGCGGCGTTCAAGGCAAGTGGCTGGACCTGTACAGCGCCAGCGAAGCCGAACGCCGCACCTTGCTGCGCACCGAATGGGGCTTCGTCGAGCAGAACCCACGGGACGGCCTGCGCATGGCGGTTTCGGCAGGGGCCAATATCGGCGAGCGCTTGATGGCTCAGGGCGTGCGCAACTATCAGCAACTGCGTGCGGCAGGGCTCGACTGGCTCAATCAGGTGGAGATCGATCCGGCGCGCATCGACGACCTGCCACGGACCTTTTCCGGCGGCATGCAACAGCGTCTGCAGATTGCCCGCAATCTGGTTTCCAGCCCGCGACTGGTCTTCATGGACGAACCCACTGGCGGCCTCGACGTCTCGGTGCAGGCGCGTCTGCTGGACCTGATGCGCGGCTTGGTGCGTGAGCTGGATCTGGCGGTGGTGATCGTCACCCACGACCTGGCCGTGGCCCGGCTGCTGGCGGACCGCCTGATGGTCATGCGTCGCTCCCATGTGGTGGAAACCGGGTTGACCGATCAGATCCTCGACGATCCGCAACATCCGTATTCACAGCTGTTGGTGTCTTCGGTGCTGCAGCCCTGATCCCTGACTTTTAAGGTGTCCTGATGAACACGCTGATCGAGGTCCGTGACCTCTCGAAAACCTTCACCCTGCATCAGCAGAACGGGGTGGTGTTGAATGTGTTGCGCGGTTTGAGTTTTTCGGTGCGCGGTGGCGAATGTCTGGTGTTGCACGGTCATTCCGGCGCGGGTAAAAGCACGCTGCTGCGCACGCTGTACGGCAACTACTTGCCAGCGGGTGGCAGCATTCGTGTGCAGCATCAGGGCCAGTGGCTGGAGCTGGTGGGCGCTGAGCCTCGCGATGTGCTGCAAGTGCGTCAACAGACCCTGGGCTATGTCAGCCAGTTCCTGCGGGTCATTCCTCGTGTCGCGACGCTGGACGTGGTGATGGAACCGGCATTGGCCCGTGGCTGGAGCCGCGAAGAGGCTCAGGCCCGCGCCAAGCATCTGTTGACCCGCCTGAACATTCCGCAACGCCTGTGGCAACTGGCGCCGGGGACCTTTTCCGGGGGCGAGCAGCAGCGGGTCAACATCGCTCGCGGCTTCATGGTGCCGTGGCCGGTGATGTTGCTGGACGAACCCACCGCGTCGCTGGACGACAGCAATCGCCAGGTGGTTCTGGAACTGATCAATGAAGCGAAAAGCGCCGGTGCCGCCGTGATCGGCATCTTCCATGACCGGCTGGCGCGCGAGGCGGTGTCCGACCGCCATCTGGACATGACCCCGCTGGACCTGACCGCCAAGGAGCGACTGGCATGCTGAACGAACAGATCCTGACCAACGCCCGTATCGTCACTGGCGACCACGTGTTCACTGGCACGGTTGTCCTGCGTGATGGCCTGATCAGCGAAGTCGAAACCGGCGTCAGTTCCCTGCCGCAGGCGCAGAATCTGGGCGGCGATTACCTGTTGCCCGGCCTGGTGGAATTGCACACCGACAACCTGGAAAAACACCTGAGCCCGCGTCCTGGCGTGGACTGGCCGTCAGCCTCGGCGGTCATGAGCCACGATGCGCAGATCATCGCGGCGGGCATCACCACGGTGTTCGACGCGCTGTCCATCGGCGACGTCAACCCCAAGGGCAAGCGCATGCAGCAATTGCCGGGCATGGTCGAGGCCATCGCCGCGGCGAACGCCGCCGACGTGACCCGCGCCGAGCACCGCCTGCACCTGCGCTGCGAAGTCTGTCATCCGGACACGCTCAGCGTGTTCCGCGATCTGGTGGAGCAGCCGCTGGTGCAGCTTGTGTCCGTGATGGACCATTCGCCGGGTCAGCGCCAGTTCGCCCTTGAATCGAAGTACCGTGAGTACTACATGGGTAAATATCACCTGAGCACCGAGCAGATGGACGCGTTCATCGTCGAGCAGGTCGCCAACTCGAAGGTCTACAGCGACCGTTATCGCCGCGCTATCGTCGATATTTGCCTGGATCGCGGGCTGTCGGTGGCCAGCCATGACGACGCGACGGTCGCCCACGTCGAGGAATCGGCAGGCTCCGGCATGACCATCGCCGAGTTTCCGACCACGCTGGAAGCGGCGCAAGCCTGTCGGCGTCTGGAGATGAGCGTGTTGATGGGCGCGCCGAACATCGTTCGCGGTGGCTCGCACTCGGGCAACATCGCAGCGGCGACCCTTGCCAAAGAAGGGCTACTGGATATTCTCTCCAGCGATTATTATCCGGCCAGTCTGTTGCAGGCAGCGTTCACGCTTGGTGTGCAACTGGACGATCATCAACAGGTGCCCGGGGCAGGGCTGGCGAGGGCTGTCGCCACCGTGAGCCGGGCACCTGCGGTCTCGGCAGGCTTGCATGATCGCGGTGAAATCCGCGTCGGCCTGCGCGCCGATCTGATCCATGCCCGCGCCGTGGGCTCCCTGCCGGTGATTCAGCAGGTCTGGCGAAAAGCGAAGAGGGTTTTCTGATGGCAGGCAGGTTGATCTATCTCATCGGGCCGTCCGGTTCCGGCAAGGACAGCCTGCTGGATGCCGCGCGCGAACCGATGGCCGCTCGCGGCTGCCGGATCGTGCGCCGGGTCATCACCCGTTCGGCCGAAGCCAAGGGTGAGGCGGCGCAGGCGGTCAGCGTCGAACGTTTCGATCAGATGCAGGCTCAGGGCGCTTTTGCCCTGAGCTGGTCTGCCAACGGCCTGCATTACGGCATTCCCAATGAGATCGATCAATGGCTGGCGGACGGGCACGACGTGCTGATCAACGGTTCGCGCGGGCATCTGCCACAGGCCCGGGCGCGTTATCCTGATCTGCTGGTGGTATTGCTCAGTGTCGATCAGGCCGTACTGCGCCAGCGTTTGCTGGCGCGGGGCAGGGAGTCGGCAGAGGAAATCGAGGCCCGTCTGGGGCGCAACGCGCAGTTTGCCGATGAGCTGCTTGCCGATGTTCCTGCGACAAACGGCGCTCCAGTGATCCTGCTGGACAACTCCGGCGCGCTGGAGCAGACGGTCAGCCGCCTGCTGCAGCGTATCGACCGGGAGCACGCATGCGTCTGACGCTGTTGGGAACGGGGGATGCGCGGCAGGTGCCGGTCTACGGTTGTCAGTGTCAGGGGTGTCAGGCGGCTCACGCCGACTCACGTTTGCGTCGACGACCGTGCTCGGCGCTGGTGGAACTGGGCGATCAACGCTGGTTGATCGACAGCGGCCTGCCGGACCTCACCGAACGTTTCCCGCCGCACAGCTTCAGCGGCATTCTCCAGACCCACTACCACGCCGATCATGCGCAGGGTTTGTTGCATCTGCGCTGGGGGCAGGGGCTGGTGATTCCGGTGCATGGCCCGGTTGATCCGCAAGGGCTTTCGGACCTGTACAAGCACCCTGGGATTCTGGATTTCAGCCAGCCGTTCGCGGCGTTTGAAACCCGCGCGTTCGGCGAGCTTCAGGTCACGGCGCTGCCGTTGCTGCACTCCAAGCCGACGCTCGGGTATCTGTTGGAAGGAGGCGGGCGGCGCTTGGCTTACCTCACCGATACCGTCGGATTGCCGGATGAGACCACCGCTTATCTGCAACGACAGCCTCTGGATGTGTTGGTCCTCGACTGCTCCATGCCGCCGCAACCCCAGGCGCCGCGCAATCACAATGACCTGAATCTGGCGTTGCAGGTCATCGAGCAATTGCAACCGGAGAAGGGCGTGCTGACTCATGTCGGGCATACGCTCGATGCGTGGTTGATCGAGCATGGCGACGAGTTGCCGGGCCATGTGCTCGTTGCGCGGGATGGAATGGTGCTGTGAGCAGCCAACGCGGCCGCTTCTGACCGCGCACGATCAACCTGTGGGAGCGAATTCATTCGCGAAAGATGGTCCGCCAGGTGTCGGTTGCTGGCGCTGCGCAATTACACCGTTTGTCACCACAGCGGTGTTTTTTACTTGCCCATGAAATTACATAACTACACTTTTTTGACAGGGTCTTTTATCAGCTCTGTGCACTCGACAGTTTTGCCCGTTGCGTCAGGGCAATGCGTGCAATGTTTCTGAAGTTCGTTTCACCCGCCTGAGGGTACAGTTCATTCATTTGACTGTAACTTCGAAGCTCTCGTGTGCGCCACGATTCGACAATAAATGGATAGTCACAGGTTTCAGAGGAATGCCAGGATGGCCTATACACAAAGTGATTTTGAAAAGTATTTAACACGCGGTGAGTCGATTGAGCTCAATGGACAAACTTATATATTTGTAGGAGCTACTAATCGCGGCCCAGATGTTGGGCTCAGCTTGACCCCGGGCGGGAAAGAGATAGGTTTTGCGCTCGATAAGGTGAAAGAAGTTCCGAAAATTGACGAGCACAAACGTGAGTTAAGCTGCCAATTGGCCTTGTTTCTTGAGGCCGGCGGCGTCGTCGTTGAAAAAGAGGACTGGAATAAACTCGATGCGAGTTTGGGCCCGTTGCTCATGGAAAAAGACGATGGAAGTTACGTGTACGGCGCTGCGAAGCAGGTCCGAAGCGTGTTCAATGATGTATTCGAGCAAACTATCGTCTAT
>Ga0160447_100855_pt1 | contig 13120 bp, 13 predicted proteins | sample HID1973K_E1MG_FD_108222 | JGI IMG/M metagenome (GOLD analysis project Ga0160447, IMG submission 108222) | Enriched mosquito-associated microbial communities from UW Madison campus, WI, USA - HID1973K_E1 MG | ecosystem: Host-associated > Arthropoda: Insects > Digestive system > Unclassified ...
CGGTCATCCTGGCGATGCTCGCCAGGTTGTCCCAGATGAAGGCAAGGGTTTCCACTATGTCTCCTGAGCTCCTTCGTTGAAGAGCCGTGTCTGTGTTTGGGTCCTGCTATGGACTAAACGATAGAGCGGAGTGGGGACATATGGCTAACATCGACCCGACATTGTTTGTCACAAAAGCGGCATGACGCACACGTGACTACAATTTGTTCTTTTAAATCAGTCGTGTATGAAACTATGGGAATGTACGGTACGGTCAATGCGATGCGGCATGGCGGCGCACGCGCAGGTTGCGCCAGGCGAGCGCGAGGAGGGCGGCGGTCACGCACATCGAGAAGAAATACAGGCCCGCCGGACCCAGGCAAGTCATCACGAACGAAGCCGCGATCGGGCCGATACTGCCGCCGAGCGCGAACGTCAACAGCAGGCCGGCGCTCACCGCCACGCGTTGACGCGAAGCGATCCAGTCGTTCGCGTGCGCGACCGATACGCCGTAGATGGTGAAGATGAGACTCACGAAGAGATACGCGACGGGTTGCACGAACGCCGCGCCGTGAAAGACGAACAGCGTGGCGCTCGCGATCATCAGCGTGAAGGCAATGCCGCGAATCACGCGCGTGCGATCGAGCCTGTCCGACAGGTGAGCGAGCGGCCATTGCGGCAGCAGCGCCGCGATCAGCGCGACGCCCATGAAATGCGATATCTCGTCGACGGCATAACCCGCGCCGCGCATGTACACGGGATAGAGCGCATAGAACGTGCTGTTGAGCAGACCCGACGCGAAGCATCCCCATAACGCGAGCGGCGCGTCGCGCCATAGCGCCGGCAACGCCTTGAGCTTTGTCTTCGGCGGCGATTCGAGCGGACCGGCCGGCTCGGGCCGTTCATCGCTGTCCGCGACGGCAACGCGCGCGAGACTCGCGGGCACGAGCGACAGCGCGAAGAGGCCCGCCACGAGGCTGAACAGTTCGAAGCCATTCGGACTCGCGACGCCGATGAGAAACTGCCCCGCGCCCACGCACAGATAGGTGGTGATGAGATACACGGAGAACACGCGTCCGCGAAATGCATTGGGCGCGACGCCATTGAGCCAACTCTCCATCACGGCGAAGATGCCGACGAGCGAAAAGCCCGTCATGAAGCGCAACGCCATCCAGACGGGCGCTTGCGAACTGACCGCATAACCGAGCGCGCTGCATGCGGCGAGCGCCGCGAAGGCCGCGAACGCGCGATGATGCCCAACGCGCGCGATGATCGCGGAGCCACGCCACGCGCCGAGCATGAAGCCCGTGTAATAGGCGGCCTGAACGAAGCCGATCGTCGAAGCCGGAAAGTTCGCATGGACCATGCGTAGCGCGACCAGTGTGCCGAGCAGGCCATTGCCCATCACGAGCAGCGCGAAGCCGAGCAACAGGCTGGCGATCGACGAAACGATGCGGCCAAAAGGAGGCCCGGTGTCATCGCGTTGATGGCATTCACCCGCAGCACTCATGCTGCCCAGTTCTTCAGTGCTCACGCTCTCGCCTCGAATGAATGCGCGCCGGATCGACGGCTCACTATAAGGACGGGACCGCACCGGCGTGTAGCACGGGAGCGACATCGCCTTGCACGCAGGCGGCATTGTGCGTTGGACAGGCCGGGCGCGGTGTTTGCTCATGTGTTGGTGACATCATCCTGTCATACGGAAATGGACCAATCGCTGAAACGCCTGACAGAAAGAATCGCGCGGCAGATCGCGGAGCGCGAGGCGTCGCTTGTCTCCTTGCGGGCGAGCGCGGAGCTTGCGCAGACGAAACACGACCGCGAGCGCATTCTTCTGACGCTCGCCGTGCTCGACGACGAACTCGCCGGATGGCGACAGGTCGCTGCCCGCATCGAGCAGTCGGTGTTGTTCGAACCGCGGCAGCATCGCGCCATTCGCATGCCGGCGCTGCGCTAATTCGAGCACGCGCTGCGTGCGCGCCCGATTTGTTGCAACATGACGTGAGACCCCGATTTCGAACGAACATACGTGCGCGCGTCACGGTCGCGACGATCGGCACGCCGCGCGTTTTCCATGGAGAACCGCAATGACCGTTTCGAATGACACGCCTGTCTGGTTCATCACCGGATGCTCGACCGGTTTCGGCCGGGAACTGGCGTCGGCGGTGATCGGGAAGGGCTGGCGTGCGGTCGTGGCCGCGCGCGATCCGGACAGCGTCGCCGATCTTGTCGAACGTGCCGGAGATCGTGCGATCGCGGTGCGTCTCGACGTCACGCGCGCCGATGAAATCCGCGCAGCGGTCGACGATGCTCATGCCGCTTTCGGCCATATCGACGTGCTCGTGAACAACGCGGGTTTCGGCTATCTCTCGGCCATGGAAGAGGGCGAAGACGACGAAGTGCGCGCGATGTTCGAGACGAATTTCTTCGGCGCCGCCGCGATGATCAGGGCCGTGCTGCCGCGCATGCGCGAGCGTCGCTCGTGGCACGTGGTCAACATTACGTCGGTGGGCGGGCTCGTCGGCAATCCGGGCAGCGGTTATTACGCGGCGACGAAGTTCGCGCTCGAAGGCCTCGGCGAAGCGCTCGCGCGCGAAACCGAAACGCTCGGCATCAAGGTGACGGCGGTCGAGCCGGGACCGTTCCGCACGGATTGGGCGGGGCGGTCGCTGAAGCAGACGCGCAATGTCATCGACGATTACGCGCAGACCTCGGGCGTGCGGCGCGCGGCGATCGCGCAGCGCAGCGGCAAGCAGCCGGGCGATCCGGCGCGGGCCGCGCAGGTGATCATCGAAGCGGTCACGTCGGCCGAGCCGCCGGGGCATCTCGTGCTCGGCGGGCCAGGGCTGGAACTGGTCCGCACGAAGCTCGCGAAGCTCACAGCCGAGATCGATGCGTGGCAGGCGCGCAGCGAGTGGACCGATAGCCCGGAGCGCTGATCATCATGAGGCCGTTGTGCGCGGAGGAACGGCATGTTCTCTCGCTCGTCGCCGATGACGCCGCGGCGCTGCACCTCGCACCGCCACGCGTGCGCTTTGTCGCGGCTTCTGCCGGACCGTGCTATGAGGCCTTGTTCAACCGCATCGAGATCGATCGCGCCACGCTCGCGTTGCCGGAGCCGCTCCTGTGCATCGTCGTGGCGCACGAGGTCGGCCATGCGACGCAACGCAGGGCGATGCTCATCGACTTCGCGTGGACGAGCCTCTGCGTTGCCATGCTCTTCGCGATCCCGTGCGTGTTCTTCGCCAGCTCATCCGATGAAGACCTGTGGCGCGTGAGCGTTCCCGGTCTCGGTTTCGTGCTGGCGTACATCGCGTGCTGGAAGATTCGGCGCGCGCATGGTGCAAGCCGTTCGGCCGCCCTCGAACTCGATGCCGACGCGAAAGCCGCATCGATCTGCGGTCCTGCATCGGCGCTCGCCGCGCTCGAAGCGATGGCCGCACGCGGACACATCGACGCTGCACGCATCGAAGCGATGCGTGCGCTTTCTTACAAATAGCTTCCGAAAAACGACGAAGCACGCGCACCCGTCAAGGATGCGCGTGCTTTTATCAATCAAAAAGGCTTACTGCGCGGGTGCGGCGGGAGGCGGCGTCGTCGTTGACGAGGACTTCTTGTGGTGTTTCTGGCCCTTCTTGTGATACGCGGGGCGCGACTTATTGGACGGATAGTCCGCAGCCGCGAACGACAGTGTCGGCGCAGCGAACGCTGCCAGGACCAGAAGCACGAGGGATTTATTCAAGGACGTTTTCATCGCAGACTCGTTTGGAGGTGATGGCCTTAGAAACCGGCAAAGCAACGCGGGAATTGCCGCTTCGCACGGTGAGCAACATGAGACTCGATTCCGGTGCAACAAAGAGGGCCACTGTCCCGGTCGCGTTCGTACATCTGAGCGCCGGGCGGCGGTCCCGCTTCGGCAACAGTATATTGCACAAAAAAGTGCAATTTCAGTGAAGGGGTACTCAAGTGCCTGATCAAGCAAGATTTTGTCGCTTCGTAGTGCTTCGATAGCTGCGTTTGAGCGCGGGTGGGTCCGCGACAAATGTCATCGACTGCATCTACTATCGTGCCTGTTCTCAACTCAGGGACGACCCAGTGAAAGAAGACGACATCCGCAGGAATGCCTTCGCCATGCCTGTGCACAATCCCGCCTACCCGCGTCCGCCGTTCCGTTTCCTCGAGCGCGAGTACTTCATCATCTCCTATGAGACCGATCTCGACGCGTTGCGCGCCGTGGTGCCCGAACCGCTCAAGGTGGACAATGGTCTCGTGCATTACGAATTCATTCGCATGCCGGATTCATCGGGCTTCGGCGACTACACCGAAAGCGGTCAGGTGATCTCCGTCATCGATCCGGATGGCAACAAGGGCAGCTACACGCACGCGATGTATCTCGACGACGAAGGCCCGATCGCGGGCGGCCGCGAGATCTGGGGCTTTCCGAAGAAGCTCGCGTCGCCGCGTCTTGGCGTCGATGGCAAGGACACGCTGCTCGGCACGCTCGATTACGGCACGCAACGCATCGCGACGGGCACGATGGGCTATAAGTATCGTCCGCTCGATCTGGAAGCCGAGCGCAAGAAGCTCGCCGATACGCCGAACTATCTGCTGAAGGTCATCCCGCATGTCGACGGCACCGCGCGCGTGTGCGAACTGGTTCGCTTCTTTCTGCGCGATGTGAGCGTGATCGGCGCATGGGAAGGACCGGCCGCGCTCGAACTGCATGCGCACGCGCTCGCACCCGTGGCCGATCTGCCGGTGCGCAAGGTCGTCGGCGCGCGGCATGTCATCGCGAATCTCACGCTCGATATCGGCGAAGTCGCCTACGACTATCTCGCACCGCCCGACGAACTCAAGCTCGCCGTCAATCAATAACTTCGCATCAATCGAAAGGATCAACCAAATGGCATTGCAAGGAAAAGTCGCGCTCGTCACGGGCGCAGCGAGCGGTATCGGCGAACAGACCGCGTGCAAGCTCGCGGCGGATGGCGCGGCGGTCGTCATCGCCGATCTGAATCTCGCCAATGCGCAGACGGTCGCGGACAGCATCGTCGCGGCGGGCGGCAAGGCAATCGCCGTGTCGATGGACGTGACGAGCGAAGACGCGGTGAACGCGGGCATCGAAGAAACGGTGGCGAAGCTCGGCGGCATCGATGTGCTGGTATCGAACGCGGGCATCCAGATCGTCGCGCCGATCGAAGAGTACGCGTATGCGGACTGGAAGAAGATGCTCGCGATCCATCTCGACGGCGCGTTCCTGACGACGAAAGCCGCCATCAAGCATATGTACGCATCGGGCAAGGGCGGCTCGATCATCTACATGGGTTCGGTGCACTCGCATGAGGCATCGAAGCTGAAGTCGGCGTATGTCACGGCGAAGCACGGCTTGCTGGGACTGGCGCGCGTCGTCGCGAAAGAAGGCGGTCCGCGTGGCGTGCGCGCCAATGTGGTGTGCCCCGGTTTCGTACGCACGCCGCTCGTCGAGAAGCAGATTCCCGAGCAGGCGAAGGCACTCAGCATCTCGGAAGAAGACGTCGTGAAGAACGTGATGCTGAAGGAAACCGTCGATGGCGAATTCACGACCGTAGCCGATGTCGCGAACACGGTCGCGTTCCTCGCGGGCTTCGAATCGAATGCGCTGACGGGGCAGTCGGTCGTCGTGAGCCACGGCTGGTTCATGCAATAAGGAGAATTCATGCGCCGCAGTCAACGCAACACACTCACGCGGCCGAACGATGTCGCGCTGCCGGACTACGATGATGTTTGCCTCGTGCTGCAAGGCGGCGGCGCGCTGGGTTCATATCAGGCCGGCGTGTTCGAAGGGCTTGCCGAAGTCGGCGTCGAACCGACGTGGACGTCGGGCATTTCCATTGGCGCGCTGAATACCGCGATCATCGCGGGCAATGCGCCTGAAGACCGCGTGGCCGCGCTGCGCGGTTTTTGGAACACGATCTGTCAGCCCGCGGATCTGATCGGGCACGTGGGCGCGTTCGTGCCCGCTGCCTTTGGCTTCGCCAATCTCGGCCGCAAGTTTTCGAGCATGTGGGCGGCGGCGCGCGCGCTGACCGAAGGACAGAAAGGTTTCTTCTCGCCGCGCGTGCAGGTACCGTCGATCCAGACGAAGAGCAGGCGTCCCAGCGAAGTGAGCTACTACGATACTTCGGCGCTGCGCGCAACGCTGCTGCAATTCGCCGATTTCGATCGCATCAACGATGGGCCGATGCGCGTGTCGGTGGGCGCGGTGAATGTGCGTACCGGCAATCTCGTCTACTTCGACAATACGAAGATGCGTCTCGCGCCCGAGCATTTCATGGCCTCGGGTGCGTTGCCGCCGGGCTTTCCGGCGGTGGAGATCGATGGCGAGTTCTACTGGGACGGCGGCCTCGTATCGAATACGCCGCTGACGGAAATCATCCGCGAAAGCCAGCACAAGGACACGCTCGTATTTCAGGTAGATCTGTGGAGCGCGCGCGGCACGCTGCCCGGCGATTTTCTCGATGTGAGCGAGCGCACGAAGGACATTCAGTATTCGAGCCGGACGCGCGCGATCACCGACTTCGTTTCGCATAACCAGAAGCATGCGCGGCTCATCAAGGAACTGCTGGAGCACGTTCCCGAGAAAGTGCGTCGCACGCATCCGGGGTTGCGCGAGGCGCAGCAGGTCGCGGATGGCGGCGCGGTGAACGTCGTGCATCTCATCTACAAGAACAAGTTCTTCGAAGGACACCACAAGGACTTCGAGTTCAGCAACGACACCATGGACGAACACTGGGCGAGCGGTCTCGACGACATTCGCCGCTCGTTCGGGCATCCGGAGTGGTTCGAGGTGCCGAGCCATGATCTCGGCTTCGTGACGCATGACGTGCACCGCTTCGAGCCTGCGCCGAAGGCGACCGCCGAGATGCCGAAGGCGGTGGCGCAGAAGCTGGATGATGTGGATGTGGTCGAAGGGATTTGAAGCCGACGCGGGTTTCCATTACGCTGATCCACTCGTCACGACTTCGAGTAACGTCATGCCCGACTGGAAACCCGCCACCTACCCCTCCGTGAGCCCCTATCTCGTCTGCGCCAACGCTGAAGCGATCATCACGTTTCTCGAACGTGTCTTCGACGGCGCATTGATCCGCCGTTTCGATCGTCCCGACGGCTCGCTGATGCACGCCGAAGTACGCATCGACGACAGTGTCGTGATGATCGGCGGCGGCGCGACGGATCAGCAATCGTCCGGTCCGCACATCCACGTCTATGTGCCCGACGCGCAAGCCGTCTACGACCGCGCGTTGCAACACGGCGCGCACAGCGTGCAGGCGCCCGAGCGCAAACGCGCCGATGACGACTTCCGTGGCGGCTTTTGCGATGCCGCCGGCACGACGTGGTGGGTCGCGACACAGTAACCGGCTAACGTTTTTTTCTCCTTGCGCGCGCCTCGGGCTTGCCGAGACTCTCGCGCAGCGCGTCCGTCAGCGTGTTCAGAAACTGATCGACCGCGGGCGGCAGACGGCGCTCGCGCATCACCGTCACCTGCAGCAGACGTTCGTTGAGCAAAGGCTCGTCGATAGGCGTGGCGACGAGCGTCTGCCGGCCGGGATCGCCTTCGAGCGCGACCGCGCTGCCCAGCGTGATCGCGCCGGTGAGCGCGGCGAAATGATGCATGGCGCTCGAGTTGTTGCTCGTAAGAACCGGCTCCAGATGCACGCCGCGCGCCGAACAACACCAGTCGATCAACTGGCGCACGGTGGTGCCGCGATCGAGCACGGCAGTGGGGTACTGAAGGATATCGTCGAGCGTGAGGCCTGGCTTGCCCGCGAGCGGATGCGTCGGCGGCAGCAACGCGCACACCGGCGCCTTGACGCTGTATTCGACGCTCAGCGCCGTCGATGTCGACGTCGAAAACGCGAGCCCGATATCCACTTCGCCGCTCGCGACCCAATGCTCGACCTGCCCGGGCGTGCCGGAGCGCATCACGAAGCGCGTGCGCGGGTGCTCGCGATAATGCGCCGCCATCACGCTCGGCAGAAAGCAGCGCGTGAAACCCTCCGTGCAGCCGATTCGCACGATCCCGCGCCCGAGCGCATGCATATCCGAGATTTCGTCGAGCACCGCGTCGCCATCCATCAACGCGCGGCGCGCGTGCTGCACAAGCAGTTCGCCCGCTTCGGTCAGGATCATGCCGCGCGGCATGCGCTCGAATAGCGGCGTGCCCGCCTGTTCCTCTAGTTTCGCGATCTGCCGGCTGATCGCCGATACCGCCACGTGAAGCTGTTCCGACGCCGCCGCGAGCGAGCCGACGCGCGCGACTTCCACGAAGTATTTGAGTGCGATGCCGTGCAGCACGATGCTTTCCCCGATCGTCGAGCGTTGCCTTTTTGGCAATGCTATCCGCAAATTTTGAAATTGTCGCGAATTATTGGCGTTCCTAGACTGGCCGGAATTGCAGTGATCATTTCATCCGGAGACGTCGTGAAAGAGCCCCATAACACTCGAAAAACCGCCATCGATATAGCGTGCCAGTCGTTCGATTCGGGCGTGTTTTTGGCCGATTTGCAGCGCCGCGTCGCGTTTCGCACCGAGAGCCAGAACGGGCCGAATGCCGCGCTGCACGCCTATCTGACCGATGAAGTCAGCGACACGCTCGCGCGTCTCGGCTTCACGGCGCGCGTGATCGAGAACCCCGTCGCCGACGGGCCGCCGTTTCTGATCGCCGAACGGCACGAGTCGGATCGCGCGCCGACCGTGCTGACCTACGGCCACGGCGATGTCGTGCGCGGCTACGACGAACAATGGCGCGCGGGCCTGAAGCCGTGGGAGATCGTCGTCGACAACGACCGCTGGTACGGTCGCGGCACCGCCGACAACAAGGGCCAGCATTCGGTCAACTTCGCGGCGCTCGCAGCGGTGCTCCAGGCGCGCGGCGGCAAGCTCGGCTACAACGTGAAGGTGATCTTCGAGACCGGCGAGGAAATCGGCTCGCCGGGTCTCGACGAAGTCTGCGCCGCGCACAGGGACGCGCTCGCAGCCGATGTGTTCATCGCGTCCGATGGCCCGCGCGTCTCGGCGGAGCGGCCGACGCTCTTTCTCGGTTCGCGCGGCGGCGTGCCGTTTGAACTGACGGTCGATCTGCGCGAAGGCGGGCATCACTCGGGCAACTGGGGCGGCGTGCTGCGCAATCCGGCGGTCGTGCTGTCGCATGCGATCGCGAGTCTCGTCGACCGCAACGGGCGCATCGCTGTGGAAGGATTGCGGCCGCCGCCGATTTCCGCTGCGGTCCGCGCCGCGCTCGCCGATATCGAACTGGGCCGCGACGAAAGCTCGCCCGAGATCGATCCGACCTGGGGCGAACCGGGCCTGACGCCGACCGAACGCGTGATCGGCTGGAATGCGCTTGAAGTGCTCGCGATGAAATCCGGCAACGCCGATGCGCCCGTCAACGCGATTCCGCCCGCCGCGAAAGCGGTGTGTCAGTTGCGCTTCATCGTCGGCACGGACTGGGAGAACTTGCAGACGCATCTCGAACGCCATTTCGCGGCGCACGGCTTCACCGAAGTGAGCGTGAAGGCGACGCGCGGCACGCCCGCGACGCGTCTCGAACTCGACGATCCGTGGGTGCACTGGGCGCTCGATTCGATGCGCGCGACCACCGGCAAGAAGCCGGCCTTGCTGCCGAATCTCGGCGGCACCGTGCCCAACGACGTCTTCGCCAAAACGCTCGGCCTGCCGACGCTCTGGGTGCCGCATTCATATCCCGCCTGCAATCAGCACGCGCCGAACGAGCACGTGCTCGCGCCGGTCATGCGCGAATCGCTCGGCCTGATGGCGGGCCTCTGGTGGGATCTCGGCGAAGCGGGCGAGGCGATCGTCGCCACGCGCAACGCCCGTTGACAGACGACTTCACTCACACGCGGACATCATGAACAAAAAGCCTCTGAGTCTGACGCAGATTGTGCTCGCGACTTCGGTCGGCAACGCGCTCGAATGGTTCGATATCGCGATCTATGCGTTTTTCGCGGTGTATATCGCGAAAAACTTCTTCCCGGCCGCGAACGAGACAGCGTCGATGCTCCTCACCTTCGGCTCGTTCGGCGCATCGTATCTGGTGCGGCCGATCGGCGGCATGGTGCTCGGCGCCTATGCCGACAAGCGCGGGCGCAAGGCGGCGCTGATGATGTCGGTCGGCCTGATGATGATCGGCACGGCGATCATCGCGGTGATTCCGACTTACGCATCGATCGGGCTGATCGCGCCGGCGGGCGTGTTCATCGCGCGTCTGATCCAGGGCTTTTCGGCGGGCGGGGAGTTCGGCGCGTCCACGGCCATGCTGATCGAGCACGCGCCCGACCGGCGCGGCCTGCTCGCGAGCTGGCAATTCGCGACGCAAGGACTCGCGACCTTGCTCGCGTCGCTCTTCGGTTTCGCGCTCGCCAAGCTGATGCCCGCCGCCGAACTCGCCGCCTGGGGCTGGCGCATTCCGTTCTTCTTCGGCTTGCTGATCGGGCCGGCGGGCCTGTTCCTGAGGCGCTATCTGGAAGACGCGACCGATTACACCGAAGCCGAACACACGGCCACGCCGGTGCGCGATGTGTTCGCGCGGCAAAAGACCTTGCTGCTGATTTCGATCGGCGCGCTCACGGTGTCGACGGCGGTGAACTATCTGCTGCAGTACGTGCCGACGTTCGCGATGCGCGAGCTGCATCTCGATGCCTCGACGGGCTTCGCGGCGAGCACCGTCGCGGGATTGATGCTGACCTTGGTCACGCCGTTCGCAGGCCATCTGTCGGACAAGATCGGGCGCGTGAAGCAGATGTCGACCGCCGCGTTGCTGCTTTTCGTGACGGGGTATCCGGCGTTCGCGTATGTCGTCGGACATGTGTCGGTGCCGGCGCTGTTCGCGCTCGTCGCGTGGCTGGCGCTGCTCAAGGCGATCTACTTCGGCGCGTTGCCGGCGCTGATGTCGGAGATCTTTCCCGTGTCGACGCGCGCGACGGGCATGTCGATCGGCTACAACATCGGCGTGACGGTGTTCGGCGGCTTCACGCCCGCGATCATCATCTGGCTGCTGAGCGCGACCGGCAGCAAGGCGGCGCCGAGCTTCTACATGATGTTCACCGCGATGATCAGTCTCGCGGCGCTGGCTGCGGTGAGCCGGGGCAAGGGCGGGATGGGGGCGTTGCGTGTCGCGGCGTGAGGGCGGCTGCCCGCCGCATGCAGCGGGCAGTCCTCGCACAGCCGTCCTTACTTGACCTCTTTTCTCTCGATCTTCTTGCCCGTCTCCTTGATATAGCGCTCGACATACTCGTCGGTGAGCTTGCGGATCGCGCGTCCGATCTTCCGGTAGTCGGACTCGTTGAGATTCGCGAGCGATACACGCCCCGACGGATGCTTCGTGCCGAAGCCCATGCCCGGCAGCAGCACGACGCGCGCGTCGGTCGCCAGACGGAACAGCAGTTCCGACGCCTCGGTGTGCTTGAGCAGCCAGTCGACGAATTCGCGCCCGTACGCACGCTCGCCGAAATACTCCATGTCGATGATCGAGTAGTAGTCGACCTGATTCGCGTCCTTTTCGTCGAACGCGATGCCGATCTCTTCATAAAGCGCGCGCTTGCGGCTGCGGATCAGGCGCTTGAGCGCGTCCTTGTAGGCATCCGGCGTGTCCATCAGCGAGAAGAGCGAGAACAGCACCATCTGCACTTGCTGAGGCGTCGACAGGCCCGCGGTGTGATTCAGCGCGACAGTGCGGCTGTCCGCAACCAGCCGGTCGATAAACTTCAGCTTGTCCGGCTCGGTCGTGATCGACTCGTAGCGATGGTGCAGGATCTTCTTCGTGTCCTTCGGCAACTCGGAAATCAGCTTGTCGAGGATGTTGTCCTTGTGCGTCGCGATCGTGCCGAGCCGCCAGCCCGTCGCGCCGAAATACTTGGAGTACGAGTAGACGAGAATCGTGTTCTTCGGCGCGAGCGCGAACAGCGACACGAAGTCGTCGGCGAAGGTGCCGTACACGTCATCCGTCAGCAGGATCAGATCGGGGCGTTCCTTGACGATCTGCGCGATGTATTCGAGGCTCTCGTCGCTGATCCTCACGGAAGGCGGATTGCTCGGGTTCACGAGGAAGAACGCCTTTACCTTCGGATCGCGCAGCTTGTCGAGTTCGGTCTTCGAGTATTGCCAGTTGTTCTCGACATCGGCGTCCAGATTCACGACTTTGAGGTCGTACTCGCCGAGCGTCGGAATCTCGATGTACGGCGTGAAGATCGGGCGGCCGAGCGCGATGGTGTCGCCCGCCTTGATCAGATGATTCTGCTTCATCGTGTTGAAGATGTACGTCATCGCGGCCGTGCCGCCTTCGACGGCGAAGATGTCGAACTCGCCGACGAACGGATACTTGCCGATCATCTCGCGCCGCAGATATTGCCCGACGATGACTTCCGAGAGCTTCAGCATCCGGTCCGGCACCGGATAGTTCGACGCGAGAATGCCTTCGCACATCTCATAGAGGAAATCGTTGCCCGACAGGCCGAGCTGATCGCGCACATACGACACCGCGCCCGCGAGAAACGCGATGCCCGGCACGCCCTTGTTTTCGCGCAGGAACAACTCGAAGCGCTCGCTCAGCCCTTCGCGCTTCGGAAAACCGCCGACGCCCTCGGGCATGTACGCGAACGAGCGCTCCGACTCGCGCATCGCGAAGAGGCCGAGCTGCCAGAAGCCGTGGCGCGGAATCGTCGCGAGAAAGTTCGGGTTGCCGCGTCCGGCGTTCAGCATCGAGATATTGGCCGGACGTTCGACTGCTCCGCCGCCCGCCGCCTTGATCAACTCGTCTTTCAGTTCGAACGGACTCAATGCCTGCAGCGCTGCCTGATCCTTGCTCTTGTTGGCCTTTGCCATGATGCGTTCTCCAGTGAAAGATTCAAACCAGACCGACGACGAGCGGTCCCAATAATGTGAGCAGCACGTTCGCGATCGCGTAGGTGATCGCGAACGGCACGGTCGGCACGGCGCTTTCGGCCTTGTCCAGCACGCCGCCGAAAGCCGGGTTCGCGCTGCGCGAGCCGGACAGCGCACCCGCCAGAATCGCCGCGTTGTCGTACTTCAGCACGTAGCGGCCGAACAGCATCGTGAGCAGCAGCGGGACCATCGTCACGACCAC
>Ga0160447_100858_pt1 | contig 13034 bp, 11 predicted proteins | sample HID1973K_E1MG_FD_108222 | JGI IMG/M metagenome (GOLD analysis project Ga0160447, IMG submission 108222) | Enriched mosquito-associated microbial communities from UW Madison campus, WI, USA - HID1973K_E1 MG | ecosystem: Host-associated > Arthropoda: Insects > Digestive system > Unclassified ...
ACCATCGCTCCAAACCTGGGCGTAAATCGTGTCGCGTAAATAGCGCGGCACGTCTTTTTTGTACTGGCCCTTCATGACATCCACCGACTGCCGTCCGCTGCCGCAACCATCCTGGAAACCGTCAGCGAAAGCCGGTGGATAACCTTCGGCCAGTAACTGGTCGTGAGTAGACTGACAACCGGCGACAACCAAGCAGCACCACAGCACAACCCAACGCGTGTTCATTTTTTGGTCCTCGACTGATGTGAAAAAGTCTAGAACCAGATCTGTGAGTTATTTGTAAAAGCGCTGTGAGAAATCCATTAACCGATGCTCGGTACGGCGTGTTTAGTTCCGAAATTCCGCTTGACGGTGCTGTAGGGTGAAAAAACTTTTAGTAATTTTCCTGTCGACGGCCTGAGAGGATTCAGGGTTGTTAAACTGTCGAGCTGCGCGGATCTGCCTAGGAAAATTATGAACCTCAGAACCATCCTGATTCTCGGTGCACTTAGCGCCTTCGGCCCATTGGCCATTGATTTCTACTTACCCGGTTTTCCTGCCATTGCCCTGGCTTTTGGCACAGACGACAAACACGTTCAAATGACGCTGGCCTCTTACTTTCTGGGGCTGAGCATCGGCCAACTCGCCTATGGGCCGATTGCTGACCGATTCGGACGTCGTATTCCCCTGCTGTTCGGCGTTGGGCTGTTTACGCTGGCATCGCTGGCATGCGCCCTGGCACCGAGCCTGGAATGGCTGATCGCGGCACGCTTCGTCCAGGCGCTGGGCGGCTGCGCGGGCATGGTCCTTTCGCGGGCGATCGTCAGTGACAAGTGTTCGCCCGTGGACTCGGCGAAAGTGTTCTCCCAGTTGATGCTGGTGATGGGACTGGCGCCGATTCTCGCGCCGATGCTGGGTGGACTGCTGGTGAACGTCTACGGCTGGCAGACGATTTTTCTGACCTTGACCCTGTTCAGCGCAATGACGGCTGTCGCCGTGGCAGTGGGACTCCCTGAAAGTATGCCGGCTGATCATCCACGCTTGCCGCTTTCCGGTGCATTGGGCTCTTACTGGCGCCTGTTCGGCGACCGGATTTTCCTCGGACATGCATTGACCGGCGGCATCGCGATGGCCGGTATGTTCTCGTACATCGCGGGCTCGCCATTCGTGTTCATCAAGCTGTATGGAGTACCCGCCGAGCATTACGGCTGGCTGTTCGGCACCAATGCCGCCGGGTTCATCCTGGTCGCCCAGATCAATGCCCGGCTGGTGGGTCGTTTCGGCCCCGCCTGGTTGTTGTCGCGCATGGTCTGGTTGTACGTGGCCGCAGCGCTGGTGCTGCTCGGGATTGCCTCGCTGCACACCGAGAAACTCTGGCCACTGCTGGTCCCGCTGTTCATCTACATTGCCAGCCTTGGTTGCATCATTCCCAATGCTTCGGCATGCGCGATGGCCGGGCAGGGCAAGCGTGCCGGCAGTGCTTCGGCGCTTCTGGGCTGTCTGCAGTTCAGCGTCGCGGCGGGAGCAGCCGCTCTGGTCGGTGTGCTGCACGACGGCACAGCAGTGCCAATGGCCACCGTGATCTCATTGTGTGGCGTGTTGGCGGTCAGCCTTGCGATGGTCACGCGCCGCGCCCAGCAGAAGCGCGACGCGTTGATACCGCACCAGGACGTTCGTATTTGACTGGCAGGTCATCCGGCAATGGCGGTTCATTGCCGGACGCCCCGAACGCCGCCTCGAACGCGGTCTGTTAGAAACTGTGATTACGACTGTTCCCAATTGATAAAGCTGTAATGGGGCTTGAGACCAGTGAAGTTCTTTACTACTTAAAAAATAGAAATTTCTTACATGACTCTTTTGTCGGACAAAACAGGACACCTCGTCACGTTAAAAAGTCCCTTGAAGGCGATTGCGGTCGAGCTTTTTTTCTTGAGAGTTTTTGGAGTTTTGGTTGTAGGCATTTGCCCAGACCTGCGAGAGGTGCGTTCAAGAATAAATCTCCAGAGGCCAGATAGTTCGTGCTTTTCGAGCTCGCCGATAGAAGATTTTCGCAGAAGGGGTCTGGCGACCCTTTGGCCAAGGTTTTGTCGATACGCCTGACAGGCCCCAATGCCAGCCCGAGGGAGGCCAATTCTTGGGCAGGGCGCAGCGCTTATACTATGCGGCCAGCATTAGCCCGATTAATTGAAGCGTGTCGAAACTGTCGTGGTTGCGTAAGAAAATCTGCATTGGCCCACGCTTTATGCGGCCTGAAGTTTCGATGATGTGATGCAAGTCAAAGCCATTGCCCGTTCCAGGCAACGATGATGGCTGCATAACGTAAGTGGCAAGTCGGTCACCGTAATAGACGAATGTTTCAACAGGGAGTGAAGACATGGAACATGCACCTTGCATCAGTCAGGTTGCCGCGCTGCTGGCCGATCCAAAACGCAGCGCGATGATGTGGGCGTTGATGGACGGAACATCGCGGGCGGCCGACGAGTTGGCGCTGTTGGTGGGATTGTCCACCTCTTCGGCGGGTGCGCATCTGGCGCGACTTGCTTCGGGCGGGTTACTGCGGCAGGAGACGAGAGGACGAAAGCGTTTTTTCAGGCTCGCCGCGCCTGAGGTCGCAATGGCCGTCCAGGCATTGGCCAGTGCGTCGATGGTCAGCGCCGAGGTGGTCAGTCGAAGCGTCGCTCAACCGCTACCGCCCTTGCCATTACGCCATGCGAGTATCTGTTCCGATCATCTGGGTGGAGAGTTGGCGACCGAGTTGTATCATCGGATGCTCGGCGCCGGCTGGATCGAACAATGCGACCAGCGTCTGGAGGTGACCAGCATCGGAGTCTCCCGATTCGCCGAACGGGGAATCTTCATTCCTGCACTGGCCCACCGGCAGCGTGAGACCGTCTGCGCGTGTGCCGACTGCAGTGAACGCAGCCCGCATCTGGGTGGTGCCCTGGGGGCTGGGTTGCTGCAGTTGTTCATGCAACTGGGGTGGTTGCGCACCACGGAGGAGGCCAGCACCTTGCAGATTTCGTCCAATGGGCAGCGCGAAATCAGCAAGATTGCGTCGGCGGCCTGAGGGGCTGACAGTGCAAGCGATGACATTTTTTGGTGTCCCGGCTTGCCAGCGGTGGCCTTCGAATGACGACCGCCGCCAGGCCGGATTGCTGCGACGAAGCTTTATCGGGTCAAGGCTTGACCAACCGCGCGTCCAGGCTGTTCTGTGCCAAACGCTTGGCCTGATCCTGCGTCATGCCCAGATGCTCATGCAGCGCATGGAAGTTCTCGGTCACATAACCGCCGAAATAGGCAGGGTCGTCGGAGTTCACAGTGACCTTCACGCCCCGTTCGAGCATGTCGAGAATGTTGTGCTGGCCCATGTGATCGAACACGCACAGTTTGGTATTCGACAGCGGGCAGACCGTCAGCGGGATCTGTTCGTCGATGATGCGCTGCATCAGACGCTCGTCCTCGATGGCGCGCACCCCGTGATCGATTCGCTCGATCTTCAACAGGTCAAGTGCTTCCCAGATGTACTCAGGGGGGCCTTCCTCGCCCGCATGGGCCACCGTCAGGAAGCCTTCATGGCGCGCACGGTCGAACACTCGCTGGAACTTGCTCGGCGGGTGCCCCATCTCTGAACTGTCCAGACCGACCGCGACGAAGGTGTCGCGAAATGGCAGGGCCATGTCGAGGGTCTTTTCCGCGTCTTCTTCGCTCAGGTGGCGCAGGAAGCTGAGTATCAGGCCGCTGCTGATGCCAAGTTGCTGATTGCCATCTTTCAACGCACTGGAAATGCCGTTGAGCACGACCTCGAAAGGGACGCCACGATCCGTGTGGGTCTGCGGATCGAAGAACGGTTCGGTGTGAATGACATTCTGTGCCTTGCAGCGTTGCAGGTAGGCCCAGGTCAGGTCATAGAAGTCCTGCTCGGTTCGCAACACATCCGCGCCCTGATAGTAGAGGTCGAGGAACTCCTGAAGATTGTTGAAGGCATAGGCCTTGCGCAGGGTTTCGACGTCGTTCCAGGGCAGGGCGATCTTGTTGCGTTCAGCCAGGGCGAACAGCAGTTCGGGCTCCAGCGAGCCCTCCAGATGCAGGTGCAATTCGGCCTTGGGCAGGGCGTTCAACCAGTCGTACATGTGCTTTTCTCATCAGGTGCAATGGCGGGCATTCTACAGAGTTGAGTGCGACGGCTGGTTAAAAACCTGACCGGACGGTTCAGACCTCGGCTTCCTGCTCTCTTCTGTAGGCGTAGGTGTCGGCAAAACGTGACAGCAGAAATTCGGCACAGGTGGTCGGCGGATACAACGGCGGATGGTCGTCGTCGGTACACCCCGGCAGACATTCAACGCGGGTGTCGGGGTGAGGTTCGGCGAAGAACGGCATCGAGTATCGATCGACTCCCAGCGGGCTGACCACTCGATGCGGCGTCGAAACGTACTGGTCGTTGCTCCAGCGCGCCATCATGTCGCCTAGATTGACCACAAACGTGCCTTCGATGGGCGGAGCGTCGACCCAATGCCCGCGCACATCTCGCACTTGGAGACCTCCGGCGACATCCTGATAAAGCAGGGTGATGCAGCCGTAATCGGTATGAGCGCCCGCACCTTGCTGATGCTCGCTGGTGGCAGTATCACGGGGCGGGTAATGAATCATCCGCAGTACGCTGACCGGTTGTTTGAATCGCTGATCGAAGAAATTCCGCTCGATACCCAGTGCCGGCGTCATGGCCCGCAGCAAGGTCAACGCCAGTGCCTGCATGTCCTGATAATGTTGTTCCATCAGATTTTGCCAGCCCGGCATTTGCGGATGACGATTGGGGCCACGTAGGGGTTTTCCACTCAGCACGTCCGGATGATCGGCAGGCAGATCCAGGCCCATGTCGAATGTTTCTTTCAAATCGCTCGGCAGGCTGGGGTCCAGTTGTTCCGTTGCAATGGCACCGTAACCGCGATGATGATTGCTCTGCGTGATGTCGATCTTGAGCTTTTCGTCCATGGGCTGGGCAAAAAACTGCCGGGCACTGCCGATCACTTGTTCGATGCGCTCGGCGGTGATCGGATGGCCCTTGATATAGAAGAACCCCCACTCACGGCACGCAGCGTCGATCTGCCGGGCTACGGTGTGCCAGGCCTGATCGTCGTTGGCGTACAGCGGGGATATATCGATGACGGGAAGCGGGTTCATGTGGGCTCCATTTGTGCACCTGTCACTGTGGGAGCGCTTGCTCGCGGTGCGGCGTGTCAGGTCCCGACATGCGGGTGACGGAATGCAATCGCGGGCAAGCGCTTCTACGGTTATCTGGGATCAGAACGGGTTACTTCGGCAATTCCGCCTTCACGCCTTCAACGTAATAGTTCATCGAGGCCAGTTCAGCATTGGTCGCCACGCTGCCTTCCGGAATCTTCACAGCGCCGGTCTGGTCCTTGATAGGGCCCGTGAACGGGTGGAATGCACCGCTTTCGATATCGGCGATGATCTTCTGCGCTTCGCCTTTCACGTCAGCAGGCACCAGATCGCTGATCGGCAACTCAACCGTTCCTTCTTTCAAGCCGCCCCAGTAATCCTGGGATTTCCAGGTGCCATCGATAACCGATTGAGTGGCCTGAATGTAATGCGGGCCCCAGTTATTGACGATAGACGTCAGCACCGCTTTGGGCCCGAAGTGCGCCATGTCCGAGGCATAACCTACCGCATAGACGCCACGACGCTCGGCCGCTTGTATCGGCGCCGGGCTGTCGGTGTGCTGGAAAATTACGTCCACGCCCTGATCGATCAGTGCATTGGCGGCATCCGCTTCCTTGCCTGGGTCGAACCAGGAGTTGACCCACACCACCTTGATTTCGGTGCCGGGGTTGTATTTGTTCAGGGCCAACTGGATCGCGTTGATGTCGCGTAACACTTCCGGAATCGGGAACGAGGCGACGTAGCCGATCTTCTTGGTCTTGGTCATTTTCGCGGCAAGGAAGCCCCCGACGTAGCGCCCTTCATAAGTACGGGCCAGATAGGTGCCCATGTTCTTGTCCTGCTTGTAGCCGGTTGCATGTTCGAACGTCACCTTGGGGAATTGTTTGGCGACTTTCAGCGTCGGGTTCATGTAGCCGAACGAGGTAGTGAAGACCAGGTCATAGCCGCTTTTTGCCATGTTGCGGATGACCCGCTCGGCGTCTGCGCCTTCCGGTACGTTTTCGACGAAGCTGGTGCTGACCTTGTCGCCCAGCGCCTTGGCCATGGCCTGACGACCTTGCTCATGCTGATAGGTCCAGCCGTGGTCGCCAATCGGGCCGATATAGACGAAGCCGACTTTCAGCGGATCGGCTGCGGCGGCCATCAGACTTGAACTCAAGCCAACGACAGCGGCCATGGCGCACAACAGTTTTTTCAGCGGACGAGGTGAGTGGAGGGTGGAAAGCATGCAGGTCGAGCTCCTTTGGTCTTGTGGGCCGGGCCATCTGGGCGAGGCGTTCGACTCAATGCAAAAAGCTGACCAATAAGACAAGTATGCTTGCGCTTCAGGCGTTGTCCGCCTTCATGAATTGCAGGTGCCGATGAGCATGTTCCTGGACGGTGCGACGGGTGTGAATAACGCCGCGATCCGGTGCAGGATTAACCCCGGTCTGCTTCAGATGGTGGTGAACGCTGTTCGATTTCGCCTGTCTTGAAACCTTTGTTTACAACCAGCACTCTGAACCGCTTGAGCATTTAATACTTCACGGATGTGCGGCCTGGGTCGCAAAGGCTAAAAGGCAGCGATGGGCACGATTCTCAAGCAGGAAAAGTTTCTACTGTTGGCGGTGATCGCGACCTGTTTTGCGTACCCCTTCGAGCATCAACTACTGGGTCACGGCCATACCGTCGCATTGATCGCGGGCATCGCGCTGGTGGGGTTCATCGTCTGCGCGTCCATGCGCGTGGCGCATCACGCCGAGCTGCTCGCAGAGAAGGTCGGCGATCCCTACGGCACGATGATCCTGACGCTCTCTGCGGTGCTGGTGGAGGTGGTGATCCTTGCGATCATGATGAGCAACGAGCCGTCACCGACATTGGTGCGCGACACGATCTACTCGGCGGTCATGCTGGACATCAACGGGATCCTGGGTCTGGCGGCATTGATGGGTGGGCTCAAGCATGGCGAACAGTCCTACAACGACGATTCTGCGCGCTCCTACAGCGTGATGATTCTGACGGCGATGGCCGTGTCGATGGTCGTGCCCGAGTTCATTCCCGAATCGAAATGGAAGGTGTATTCGGCCTTTACCATCGGCGCGATGATTTTGCTGTATGCGCTGTTCCTGCGCATGCAGGTCGGGCCGCACAGTTACTTTTTCAGTTACAGCTATCCGGACAAGAAGCGGCGCAAGGATCAGCCCGAGCAACCGAGCGAACCGGTGAATTTGCCGTGGTCCATCGGCACCCTGGTATTTGGCGTGGTGATCATCGGCGCATTGGCGGAGGTGATGTCGAAAACCGTGGACCTGGGGCTCGAAGGCAGCGGCGCGCCTCCTGTGATGACCGCGATTCTGGTGGCCGCGATTTCCGCCGCGCCCGAGATTCTGACGGCGTTGCGAGCCGCGCTGGCCAACCGGATGCAGTCGGTGGTGAACGTTGCGTTGGGCGCCTCGTTATCCACTGTGATTCTGACGGTGCCAGTGATGGAAGCCATGGCGCTCTACACCGGTCAACCCTTTCAGATGGCGATGACCCCGGTGCAAACAGTGATGATCTTTGTCACCTTGCTGGTCAGCGCGATCAACCTCAACGACGGCGAGACCAACGCCATCGAGGGCATGACTCACTTCGTGCTGTTCGCGACCTTCGTGATGCTTTCGCTGTTGGGGTTGTAGCACTGACTCTCGCAAATATTTTGTAGCAGTCCGGTTTGCCGGCGGTGGCATCACTCATATCGCCACCGCCGGCAAACGGAACGCCGATCGGCCGGGCTGCGACAGGGAGCCTCGCGCTAGCCCTTGACCAACGCCGCCGCAGCCTGCCGGTGATCGGCAATCAAGCCCTTCAGATCCAGGCCTTCAACCTGCCCATCGATCACCCGCCATTGACCGCCGATCATCACCCGGTCCGCACGATCAGCGCCGCACAGCAGCAATGCCGACACAGGGTCGTGGCTGCCGGAGAAGCGCAGTTCATCGAGCTTGAACAGCGCCAGGTCAGCCTGCTTGCCCACCGCCAGCTCGCCAATATCGCTACGGCCCAACAGCTTTGCCGAGCCCTTGGTCGCCCAGCCCAGCGCCAGTTCCGGCGTGATTTTTTCCGCGCCATAACGCAGCCGTTGCAGGTACAGCGCCTGCTTGGCTTCCAGGATCATGTTCGAGGCATCGTTGGAAGCTGAGCCGTCGACGCCGAGCCCAACGGGGGCGCCGGCTGCGACCAGATCCAGTGTCGGGCAGATCCCTGAGGCCAGGCGCATGTTCGAGCTCGGGCAATGGCAAATCCCGGTGCCGGCTTCGCCCAGACGCGCGATTTCCTGTTCGTTGAAGTGGATGCCGTGTGCCAGCCAGGTGCGTGGGCCAAGCCAGCCAACGCTGTCCAGATAGTCCACTGTGCGCAGTCCGAAGCGCTGCAGACAGAAATCTTCCTCGTCCAGCGTTTCGGCCAGGTGAGTGTGCAGACGAACGTCGAGCTTTTCCGCCAGCACAGCGCTCTCGGACATGATCTCGGTGGTCACCGAGAATGGCGAGCAAGGGGCCAGCGCGATCTGAATCTGTGCGCCCTCGCCACGTTCGTGGTAGGTGTCTATCAGTCGTTGACTGTCTTCCAGAATGACCTGACCCTGTTGCACGGTCTGCTGCGGGGGCAGGCCACCGTCGGCCTCACCCAGACTCATCGAGCCGCGGGTGAGCATCGCTCGCATACCCAGTTCGCGGACGCTCTGCACCTGAACGTCGATGGCGTTTTCCAGCCCGTCCGGAAACAGATAATGGTGATCGGCCGCCGTGGTGCAACCGGACAATAGTAACTCTGTCAGCGCGACCTTGCTGGCCAGTGCGAGTTTTTCAGGCGTCAGGCGCGCCCATACCGGATACAGCGTTTTCAGCCACGGGAACAGCGGCTGATTGACGACCGGCGCCCAGGCTCGGGTGAGGGTTTGATAGAAATGGTGATGCGTGTTGATCATGCCGGGCAGCAGCACATGCTCACGCGCATCGAAGGTCTGATCGCAGGGCAGGGAAGGGGACTGACCGGCGGCGAGCATTTCGACGATCACGCCGTCTTCGACCACCAGGCCGCCTCGGGCATCGAGATCGTTGGCAGTGAATACGGCAAGGGGGTTTTTCAACCAGATACGGATCGCGGGCATTGGCCGGCTCCTCTGAAAAGTGGGTTCAGGTCGCCAGCTCAGTGTTGCCCTGTCTGCTGATCCAGGGTCGCCGCGACTTCGAACGAGCCGCGGCGAGGGTGCGGAGTTTAGAGGCGACTTGACCTTTGGATCAAGTATCGCGAGCCAACTCGATTCCTGCGGACACCGCGCTCGCGTTTGGACGCGCCCTCAGTCTTGAAACACTACCAGGGAATCGTCTCACCCTTGTAGTTCACGAAGTGATGCCCGCCTTCCCCTGCAAACCGCTCCAACTGATCGACCATGCCGCGCACGCTGGTTTCCACGTCGATATCGGCGCCTTCGCCACCCATGGCCGTGCGGACCCACCCCGGGTGCATCGACAGCACAGTCGGCTTGTTGTCACCCAGTTGAGTGACGAAGGTGTTGGTCATGGAGTTCAAGGCAGCCTTGCTGGCCTTGTACAGCGCCATTTCCGGCGCATCGGGCATGGTGACGCTGCCTAGCACAGAACTCATGAAGGCGATGATCCCGGTGTTTGGACGGATCTGATCGACGAAGCGTTTGGCCAGGCGAATCGGCGCCACTGCGTTTGTCAGAAACAGCTGACCGAGTTCGCCGGCAGTGGCATCGGTCGGATTCGGATGAGTGGGGCCCATGATGCCGGCATTGACGAACAGCAAATCGTACACCTTGCCCTTGAGATTATGGGTCAGTACTTCCAGTGACGATTGCTCGTCCATGTCCAGCGTCTGGATATGGACGCCGGGGACAGCTTTGAGCTCATCGGCGTTGGCGTTATGTTGATCGCGAACGGTAGCGGTCACTTCCCAGCCTTGCTCGGTCAGGCGTTTGACCAACCCAAGCCCCAGGCCCCGAGAGGCGCCGATGATCAATGCGGTTTTTGTGGCAGGCATGAATGCAACTCCTTGAACAATGAAACGTGGCAGCGTCTGCAGAGTGGACCGCGCGCGGTACGAGGAATTTGTTTTTCCCGCGTAACGGTCTTTGTCCGTTCTACATCAGTGCCCCGACTGCCAGGGTTGTCCCAGAGACACCGGTGCGTACAGTCGGGTGCGCAACGCATTGCGCGACAGTAACACCAGCACCACGATCGTCGCGACATACGGCAGCATCGCCAACAAGTTGGACGGGATTGCCAGGCCCACCCCTTGCGCCACCAGATACAGAATGCTCGCGAAGCCAAAAAGATAGGCGCCCAACAGCAGTCTCCAGACCCGCCAACTGGCAAACACAACCAGCGCCAAGGCAATCCAGCCGCGGCCCGCACTCATGTTTTCCGCCCACATCGGTGTATAAGCCAATGACAGGTAAGCACCTGCCAATCCGGCCATGGCGCCGCCGAACAGAACCGCCAATGTCCGCACGAACAACACCGGAAGGCCCATCGCACTGGCAGCGTTAGGGTTTTCTCCTACAGCTTGAATCACCAAACCCACGCGACTTTTCAGAAGTGTCCAGGCCACTAAAGCGAACAGTGCGAAAGAAACGTAAACCAGGATGTCCTGCGCGAAGAGCATGCGCCCCACCAGCGGGATATCGCTAAGATAAGGAATCACCACTGGCTCGAATCCCTGAAGCGGTTTTCCGACCCAGGCTGCGCCAACGAAGCTCGACAAGCCGACACCGAAGATCGTCAGCGCCAGCCCCGTCGCCACCTGATTGGCGTTGAACACCAGTGCCACCAGCGCGAACAGCGATGACAGGAGCATGCCTGCCAGAATCGCCAGCAACACGCCGAGCCAAAGGCTGCCAGTGCTCAGTGCGACGATGAAGCCGATCACCGCACCGAACAACATCATGCCTTCCTGCCCCAGATTGAGTACCCCGCTTTTCTCGCAGACCAACTCGCCCAGCGCCACCAGTAGTAACGGGGTCCCACAGCGCACGGTGGCAAATAAAATGTTACTCAGCAAATCGATATCCATCACACGGCTCCCGGCACAGCGGCCATCTGGCGGCGGGCCCAGCGCAACTTGAGGCGTGGGCGGTAAAGAATCAGTACATCGCAGGCCAGCAGGAAAAACAGCATCATCCCCTGGAACAACTGCGTGATGGCTTGTGGCAAATTGAGGGTCATCTGTGCGCTCTCGCCCCCCAGATAAAGCAGCGCCATCAGCAGGCTTGAGAATAGAATCCCAATCGGGTTCAGGCGCCCGAGGAACGCCACGGTAATGGCTGCGTAGCCGTAGCCCGGCGAAACCTGCGGAACCAGTTGCCCGATCGGGCCGGTCACTTCACACACGCCTGCCAACCCTGCCAGCCCACCGCTGATCATCAGCGCCAGCCATACCAGACGCTTCTCACGAAAGCCGACGAACCCGGCCGCTCGCTTGTCCAGGCCAAGCACCTTGATCTGGAAACCGATGAAGCTGCGTTGCAGCAATACCCAGACCGCGACCAGCGCCAGCAGCGCGAAATACACGCCGGCATGAACCCGACCCTCTTCGGTCAACAACGGCAGACGGCTGGCATCACCAAACATGGCGGACTCGGGGAAGTTCATGCCTGCGGGGTCTTTCAGCGGGCCATGTACGAAATACAGCAGCAGGTTCAGCGCGATGTAATTGAGCATGATGCTGGTAAGGATTTCGTTGGCATTGAAGTGCGTGCGCAACCAGGCCGTCAGCGCGGCCCAGGCGGCGCCAGCGGCGATGCCGATCAAGATAATCAGTGCCAGAACCCAGCGGCTTTCGATGTCGATGACATTGACGGCCACTGCACTCCCGGCCAATGCACCGATCAACAGTTGCCCTTCGGCACCGATGTTCCAGATCCGTGCCTGATAGGCGACCGCCAGCCCCAGCGCACAGAGCATGATCGGCAGCGTCTTGACCATAAGCTCCGATACACCGTAGAGATCGCTGACCGGTGCGATCAGCAATGTATGCAGTGTCACAAGTGGGTCCAGGCCCAGTGCGATGAAAAGCAGAGAGCCTGATACCAGTGTCAGCACAGCAGCGAGCAGCGGGGAAAACCACAACATGGCGCGCGATTCTTGTCCGCGCGGTTCAAGGGAAAGCAGCATCGAAGCCTCCTTTAATTGAGCGACGCGGTATCGGGTCGAGATGAATGATCGCTGTCGAATTGGCCGGCCATCCAGCCACCGACCTGGACATGCGTGGTGCGCGCAGAGGGTGCCAGCGCAGAGAGGCGCCCTTCGGACAGCGCGGCGATCCGGTCGCTGATCTGAAACAGTTCGTCCAGGTCCTCGGAAATCACCAGAATTGCCGCGCCGGCATCTCGCAAGGCGATCAGTGCGCGATGAATGGCTGCCGCTGCGCCGACATCCACGCCCCAGGTCGGATGCGCTGCAACCAGCAGTTTCGGGTTTTGCAGGATTTCACGGCCGAGGATGAATTTCTGCAGATTGCCACCTGACAAGCTGCGAGCGGCGGTATGCGCGTCGGGCGTTTTGACTGCGAAGCGTTCGATGATGGTTTTTGCCAAGGCCTGGACCTTGGGCCGCTTGATCAGACCTTTGCTCACTAGACCTTGCTGAAAGGCCGTCAGCAGCGCGTTGTCGTTCAAGCTCATCTCTGGCACTGCGCCGTGACCCAGACGCTCGGCGGGTACGAAGGCCAGGCCCTGTTTGCGTCTGGCATCCGGGCGCAGGTGCCCAACGGCCTGTTCGCCAAAACGGATGTGTTGCGATTGGGAGCGGTTCAGGGGCTGCTCGCCGCTGAGCAATGCCAGCAATTCATCCTGACCGTTACCAGCCACTCCAGCGATCCCGACGATTTCTCCG
>Ga0160447_100863_pt1 | contig 12973 bp, 8 predicted proteins | sample HID1973K_E1MG_FD_108222 | JGI IMG/M metagenome (GOLD analysis project Ga0160447, IMG submission 108222) | Enriched mosquito-associated microbial communities from UW Madison campus, WI, USA - HID1973K_E1 MG | ecosystem: Host-associated > Arthropoda: Insects > Digestive system > Unclassified ...
AGCATCGGATGAACTTGACTACAGCCTGGATGCTCAGGCGGCCGATCTGAGTGCGTTCGCGCAAGCACTGGGGCTGCAGCGCTATAGCGTGGTGGGTCACTCGATGGGCGCGCGCATCGGGGCTCGCGCGGCTAGTGCGCACCCGGCCGGCTTGGCACGCCTGGTCATGGTAGATCCGCCTGTCTCTGGCCCGGGGCGTCGCTCGTACCCGTCGCAACTGCCCTGGTACATCGACTCGATGGCGCTCGCGCGTGAAGGCACCGATGCACAGGGCATGCTTGCGTTTTGCCCGACCTGGACTGAAGAGCAGCGCCAGCTGCGCGCTGAGTGGCTGCACACGTGTGACGAGCGTGCGATCCGCGCAAGCTTCGAGGGCTTCCATAGCGACGATATACACGTGAACCTTCCGCATATTCGTGTGCCCGTCCTGCTGATTACCGCTGGCCGGGGTGACGTGATTCGTCCTGAGGACGTCGAGGAAATCCGCACGTCGGTGCCGCAACTGGCGCACTCGCACGTGACTGATGCTGGCCACATGATCCCTTGGGACGATGAAGAGGGTTTCTATCGAGCCTTCTATGACTTCCTCGGAGCTCCGTTGCCTGTGCAATGCGGGCGCCCAGGCGCACATCTTTTTTAAAGGAATCCATCATGCCAGTCAGTGATTACCAGATGGTCGACGCGTGGACGCAGGTGCTGAAGCTATCCCAGCTGCAACGGGGCCAAACGGTGACGATTCTCACCAGCGCAGCCACTCATCCCCAGACGCTTTCGACCGCGCTGATCGCGACCCAATCGATGGGTGCGATTGTTAACCGGCTGGACCTGCCGCCTGTGAATGGCGAGAAGTCGCTTAGTCGCGACTCACTTGCCTACTTGGGTACGACGCCGCTCACAGGCAATCCCGCCGCCATCGCGGCGCTCAAGGAAAGCGACTTGGTGCTGGACCTGATGACTCTGTTGTTCTCGCCTGAACAGCTCGACATCCTCAAAAGCGGCACCAAGATTTTGCTTGCGGTGGAGCCGCCCGAAGTGCTCGCGCGCCTCGTACCGAGCGAAGCGGATCGCGAGCGGGTACTCGCCGCCCAAGCCCGAATCAACCGGTCGAAGGAAATGCACATCGTCTCCCAAGCCGGCACCGACTTCTACTGTCCAATCGGCGAGTTCGAGGCGATTGCGGAGTACGGTTTCGTCGACAAGCCGGGCCGGTGGGACCACTGGCCAAGCGGCTTCGCGCTTACTTTCCCGGACGACGGCCGCGCCTACGGAACAATCGTCATCGACCGAGGGGACATTCTGCTCCCGCAAAAATGTTACGTGATGGATCGTATCGAGCTCACCGTCGAGAATGGCTATGCGACCAGCATTGAGGGCGGGATGGATGCGGATTTGCTCAAGGAGTATATGAGCACGTTCAAGGACTCCGAATCGTACGCGATCTCCCACATCGGTTGGGGGTTGCAGCCGCGCGCACACTGGTCAACGCTCGGTCTTTACGACCGCGAGGCGACAATCGGCATGGATGCCCGTGCGTTTGAGGGCAATTTCCTGTTTTCGCTCGGACCGAACAACGAAGCTGGTGGAAAGCGCACCACGACTTGCCATATCGACATTCCACTACGCCACTGCGACGTGTTTCTTGATGGCGAGGCGGTTGTGCGTAATGGTCAAGTGATCGATAAATGAGGAACAAGCATGTCAAATGAACTTGATACATACCAACGCCAGAGTTTCGGCTCGAGGCTCGACCCGAAGGCGCCGGTGGGACTGCTCATCATCGATTTTGTCAACGGCTTTGCGGACCCTCAAGTGTTTGGAGGCGGAAATATCGCGTCGGCGATCGAGCGTACGGTGCCATTGTTAGCCCATGCGCGGGCGCAAAATTGGCCCATTGCTCATTCGCGCATCGTTTTTGCGGACGACGATGCGGACGAAAATATTTTCACCCTGAAGGTTCCGGGGTTGCTCACACTCAAGGAGCATGCGCACAACAGCGCGATTGTGCCGCAGCTGACGCCGCATGAAGGTGAGCTGGTTGTGCGTAAAACGGTGCCGTCGGCCTTCTTTGGCACTTCGTTAGCAGCGTGGCTGGCTCAGCGCGGTGTACAAACGCTGGTGGTTGCCGGTGCGGTGACCAGCGGCTGCGTTCGCTCGAGCGTTGTCGACGCAATGCAGTATGGTTTCCGCCCGTTTGTCCTGTCCGATTGTGTAGGGGACCGTGCTATCGCCCCCCACGATGCCAATCTTTTCGACATGGCGCAAAAGTATGCCGCCGTTCTGACTCGCGATGAAGCTCTCGCACTTATGAAGGACCTTTAACTGGATCGCTTCGGCTGCGCTACCGCTTAGCGGGCCCAGTCCTCAAGATTTATACAGCGTTGGCACTTGATAAATTCATTCAGGATGCCGTATTAATATGCGAAAAGCTAATGTGCGGCCGAGTCCGCCAACCAGGAGTGGGAATGGACATTTCAACATCGGAGGCATCGCGACGGGGCGTAACTCGTCGCGAATTTACTCTCATCGTCGCTTCATCGTTCGGAGCGTTGCTTGAATGGTACGACTTCTACATCTACGCTGCTCTTGCTGGTACTTTTAGCACGCTGTTCTTTCCCAGCGGCAATGAAACCACTGCGTTCTTGGCCAGCCTTGCGACTTTTGGCGCCGGTTTTCTTGTGCGACCGCTTGGCGCGCTGTTTTTTGGACGGCTGGGCGACCGGATTGGCCGTAAATATACTTTCATGGCCACTATCGTGCTCATGGGCGTCGCTACGGTGGGTGTTGGACTGCTCCCTTCATTCGAAAAGATCGGCATGCTTGCCCCGCTGTTGCTCGTATGCCTTCGGCTCTTGCAGGGGTTCGCACTTGGTGGAGAAACGGGAGGGGCAGCAACGTACCTCGCCGAGCATTCGCCATCGGACCGCCGCGGGTTCTACACCAGCTCACTGCAGACGACAGCTACCCTGGGGCTGCTCGCCTCGATCGGAGTTGTGTCCGCTTGTCGTTCTGCGATGGATACCGTTGCATTCCAAGCATGGGGCTGGCGGGTACCATTCCTTATCTCTCTTGTCCTCCTAGTTATTTCGGTATATTTGCGGACTAAATTGTCAGAGTCGCCGACGTTTCAAGGGATGAAGCATGCGGGAAAGCTGTCGAAGTCTCCGATTAGTGAAAGTTTTGGAAAGTGGGAAAACCTCAAGTACGTGCTTATCATGCTTTTTAGCACGGCGTCCGGCGTTGGCGTTGTTTTTGGAACCGGACATTTTTATTCAATGTATTTTTTACAGAATACTCTGAAGGTCGCACCCAATACGGTCAATTTATTTCTGGCGATAGCGCTTATTTGCGTTTTCCCATTCTATCTGTTATTCGGGTGGCTCTCGGACAAGATAGGCCGTAAATGGATAATGATGGTCGCTTGCTTTTTACTAGCTACCACGACACAGCCAATTTTTCACGCATTAACCCATTACGCGAACCCGAAATTGGAAGAATTTCAAAAAACCTATCCAGTGACTGTGTACGCAAACGACTGCCATTTTTCACTATTTTCCGAACCTAAGACCGATTGCGATCGTATCCGTTCTTACTTGAGCGCCTCAGGCGTGTCGTATCAAAAGATGCCGATAGAGGCTGGACAACGGCCGAAGATATCCATTGGAGAGGCAACCGTAGGCAGCATTAATAGACATGATGTGGAAAAGGCGCTTCTTGCAGCAGGCTGGGTCCAACATGCGGACCCTGCGCAGATTAATGCGCCCGTTGTTGTTCTGCTAATGTGGCTCTTAATCGTCTATCTGGCTATGGTCTATGGGCCAATGGCAGCATTTATGGTCGAGCTGTTCCCCGCCCGCATTCGATACACGTCGCTTTCCCTGCCTTTCCATCTTGGGTCGGGCTGGTTTGGGGGAATGCTGCCGTTCGTGGTTTCGGCGATGGCGGTCGCGAATGGGAACGTCTATTTCGGATTATGGTACCCGATCGTGATTGCGGTCGTATCGTTTTTGGTGGGTGTCCTGTTTGTCCCTGAGACGTTCCGCAGAGACATCTCGGTCTAAGAATCTGCATATCTCGAAGGCCCTCCTTGTGTCTCAGCGGGGAGGGCCTTTCGCAAACTACAAGTAAAGGTTTGGAGATGAAGACAATATTTCGAATTGCTGGCTTAGTATCTGCGGTTGCTTTGGCTATTCCGGTCTATGCACAGTCCTCGGTGCAAATTTGGGGAGCGCTTGACGCCGGTGTGACAATGGTAACTAACCAGAAGGGCGCACATAATTACACGATGGACAACGGTATTGCAATGCCAAATTTATGGGGCCTGCGAGCCGCGGAAGACTTAGGAGGGGGGAGCAAAGCGATTTTCGAACTTATCAACCAGTTTAACCTCGGCACCGGAGCAATCTTCCCAACAAATGGTGGCGGGCTTTTTTCTCGCAATGCTCTTGTTGGTCTTTCAAATGACCGTTATGGAAAATTGACGTTCGGCGAACAATACGACTTCATGATTGATTCGTTGCTGCGATTTGACAATTCGATCTATATCGCTGGTTTGTACGGTTTTCGGCAGGGTCCATTTAGTGGCTTGGGTATCCCTGGAAACCCCTCAGGCAACGCGAATTTCGACCGCATGTCGGGAACGGCTATAGCCAACTCTGTGAAATATACATTGCCGACTTTTTACGGGATTTCGGGCGGTGCGCTTTACAGCTTTGGTGGTGTTCCGGGCGGGATTGCCCAGAACGATGGCAAGAGTTTCGGCTTGAATTACGTGAACGGATCGTTTTCCGCAGGCGCGGCCTACACCTATCAGCGCTACGCTCAACTGGACAGCGGCATGTCCGGTATTCGAAACTTTGGTGGAGGAGCGGAATACAAGTTCGGTCTTGTCGCATTCAACGTGCTGTACACCAATACGAAAAATACAGCGAATAACGCGACTATCAACGCCTATCAGATCGGCACGCGTTATCAGCTTACACCAGCGCTTTCTGCAGGCGGTGCTTATCAACTGATGAAAGGCAATGCTGTGCTCCATGGCAACAAGGCCAACGAGTTTTCAGTTGGTGTTCGCTATGCCTTGTCCAAGCGCACAGTACTGTACACAGAAGCGGTTTATCAGAAGGTGAGCGGGGACAATAATCCACAGGCGTGGATCATGGCCGTGTCGAGCGCGTCGAGCAATGATAAACAGCTCCTGACGCGCGTCGGTGTTCTGCACCGATTCTGACAGGACTTGCTGGTGTCCTATAGCACCAGCGGTCAATCGAAGTGCTTCAGCGCGGTACGACCATATTGGTTGTTTCCTTCAACGAGTCTCATCATCATACGGACGAATTCGACACGCTCCTTTGCTTCTAGTGGTGCGAGAAACTGTACCTGCGCCTCACGCATGGCATCGTACATCTCGTTCATCACCCGTCTTCCCTTGGCGCTGATATTGGCTATTTTCTGACGCCCGTCGGCAGGACTTGGCTCTCGTTTGACGAGTCCTCGCTCTTCCAGACGTCTTAAAACGTCGGCCATCGTCGTACGGTCTACGCCAACTTCAGCGCACAGAGACGTCTGATCAAGGCCAGGACGCTCGCTAAGAGTGGTCAGCAGCCCATATTGCACGGGGGTAATAGCGAAGTCCTTGCAGCTTTCGAAGAAAAGTGCCACATGGATCTGATTCAAACGCCGGATCAAAAACCCAGGACGCTGCCACAGGTGGCCCGTCTCGATCGCCGGATCTGAGACGGTAGCCCTTTTCTCTGAAACTGTTCCCATGTTCATCCCTGTTAAGAAAGTGCTCGTTCGGAAGATAAGTGTAACTGTGTTCACCGGCCGGTCGTTCAACCTTTGCTGCGGGGATGTCACGAGCCAGGGAAGCGCGCAAGAAATTTCGGGCAAATTGTGCGATGTCTCACATAAGGGGAATTACCATTGCACCTTCTTTTTTTTCGAGATACAAACGATCTGTCAGTGCGCTGACGATTTTATCGTAGATCTGAATGTTCGTCGTTAGCAGCTGATATCTCCTTGATTTTTAAGAGATAACTTAAGAAACATCCCAGCAAGGTTTGGGGCACTTTGATCATCAGTATACTGAGGAAATGACAGCGTGATCAGTGTACTGACCAATGATTTGCCGACCACCACAGAGCAACTTTCTCGCGTTTGGAGCAAAAAATGAGCACTACCCCCGCCCGATCGAACTTGACAGCCCTAGATGGGCGGTCCATGTCCTGGAATGACATAAAGACTCTAGGCCTAGCTTCCCTAGGCGGTGCGCTCGAATACTACGACTTCATCGTCGCCGTGTTCTTCACCAAGCTCCTTGCCACTGTGTTTTTCCCGCCGCATACCCCTGCGTGGCTTGCACAACTTGAAGTCTTCTGCATTTTTGCTGCTGGCTATCTTGTTCGTCCGATTGGTGGAATCTTCTTTGCACACTTTGGTGACCGCATTGGCCGCAAGAAGATGTTTGCTCTCAGTCTCTTCTTGATGGCATTCCCAACATTGCTCATTGGTCTGTTGCCGAGCTATGCGATGCTTGGCATGGCCGCGCCGTTGCTGTTTTTGCTGTGTCGTGTCCTGCAGGGTCTTTCCGTCGGCGGGGAAGTGCCTGGAGCCTGGATTTTTTGCTCGGAGCACGTGCGGCGCGACCGCGTGGGTCTCGCGTGTGGCCTGCTGATGTCGGGCTTGTGCACTGGCATCCTGCTCGGCGCACTCAGTGCCAAATTTCTGATAGGCAATCTGGATGCTGAAAGTCTGCGCAATTGGGGATGGCGGGTACCATTCATTGCGGGCGGTGTGTTTGGGCTGATCTCGGTTTATCTGCGCCGCTATCTGCAAGAAACACCGGTGTTCGAAGCGTTGCGTGCGAAGCGGGCTGCGGACTCGCGCCTGCCGTTGTCTGTTGTTCTGAAGGAACATCGCGGAGCGATCGTCGTTTCTTTGCTCGTCACTTGGGTATTCTCCGGGATCTTCGTTCTCTATTTCCTGTACACGCCGACCTTTCTACAGGCGCAGTTTCACTTCGAACCGAAAGCCGTCTTCACGAACAATTCTTGGTCGATTTTTGGGCTCATCCTGGGCAGTACGGCCGCTGGCTGGGCCGCAGACCGTATCGGCGGCGGCAAGGCATACGCCATCGGGTGCGTTGCGATGCTTGCGATCACTGGTGCCTTCTACTTCGCACTTGTCTCTGGGAGCACAGCAGTTTGGCCGCTCTACATCGCGGGGGGGTTCTTGATCGGCACCATCACGCTCGGACCGTACATTATCGTTAAAACTTTTCCGCCTGAAGTCCGCTTCACCGGATTCGCATTGTCTTACAACACCGCATATGCGATTGCTGGAGGAACCGCTCCCGCCGTTGCTTCCTACCTTGTCGGCCGAGAAGGCATCGTGATGGCACCTGCTTGGTACATCGCCGGCCTTTGTGTGCTCGGTGTCGTAATTGGACTTTTCTGGCGCGCTCCCGTGCATTCGGACGTCGATTTGGAACAAACGGTTTAAGGGAGACAGCAACGGCTTTCTCAGGGCGACCGCCTTGCTGTCGCCCAACTTCTTCAAAGGGCCCAGCTCTTGAAAAGCAGAGACTATGGACAGCGTAGACCTTGAAGTTCTGAAGAACAGCGCCCGGTGGATCGATTCAGGCAGCCGCGCGTTGCTCATCACTGTCGTCAAGACGTGGGGTTCGTCACCGCGGCCGGAAGGCGCAATGCTGGCAATTCGGGAAGACGGAGCAGTAGTCGGATCTGTTTCTGGGGGTTGCATTGAAGATGATCTGATCGATCGCGTGCGCCGACATGGGATCGAGCAAACCCTTCCCGCAGTTGTTAAATACGGCATAACGGCCGACGAAGCGCACCGGTTCGGTTTGCCGTGCGGAGGCACCATTGAACTCGTTCTAGAGCCAATTTCGAACACTAGCCGTATCGGAGACTTGTGTGCCGCGGTCGAGGGCGGAAATCTTGTTTCTCGCCAGTTAAACATGAGAACTGGGGAAGTGACGTTGAAGCCTGCGGTCGCTACCGATGGCATATTCCTGAACGAGCACAAGCTCACGACCGTTCACGGTCCGCGTTTTCGCATGTTAGTCATCGGCGCGGGGCAGCTGTCTAGGTACTTATGCAGTATTGCAGTCGGACTTGACTATCAGGTCACTCTTTGCGATCCGCGCGATGACTACACCGACGAATGGGACGTGCCGGGCACAACGCTCGTTCGGACGATGCCTGACGACACGGTTATCGAGATGAATCTTGACGCGCGATGCGCTGTCATCGCGCTGACGCACGACCCAAAGTTGGATGACCTCGCACTGATGGAAGCTTTGAGAACGCCGGCATTTTACGTAGGTGCGCTCGGCTCGCGAAACAACAATGCCGCTCGCAGAGAGAGACTTAAGGAGTTTGACCTAACTCCAGCACAGATTGAGCGCCTCCACGGACCCGCAGGCATCTACATCGGCAGCAGATCGCCACCCGAGATCGCTATTTCAATACTTGCAGAGATCACCGCCATCAAAAATGGAGTTCGCCTTCCCGAAGTCGTTGGAATCGCAGGGGCAAAGAAGATGCTGGCGGCCATTCCTGACGCGCGTTCCTCCTGCGTTATCGGAGCTCGATGAAGGCTGCACAGAGGACTGCTCTCCGTCTAATTGGTGCTTGAAAATTCCGCAAACGGCTTTCAATGGGTACGTACCGACACCAGTCAGTCTTGCTGGCTTTCTGCTTGGCCGGCGCAAACCTATTTATAGCGAACAAGCTTTCGTTCGAAGATGAGAACAATGAAAACATTAACACTCAGGCAGAGATTGTGGATGCCGCTAATCCTGTCTTGGATGGGTTTATGTGCTCTCACCGTGTGGCACGCGTTCCAGACTCGCGATCTCCAACTGAACGAACGCAAACATGAACTGCGGGATGTTGTTGAAGCATCGTATTCGATTATTGCTGGCCTGAACAGGCGTGTACAGTCGGGAGCGATGACGGAAGAGGCAGCAAAGCAGCAAGCGCTTGCTCGGCTAGGCGACTTGCGAACTGCTGACAACGGCTATCTGACGATCATTAGTGCTTCTTCGGTAATGGTGATGCACCCCCTTAGTCCTAAGCTTAATGGCACCGACCAGACCGGCAACAAGGATGCGAAGGGAAACGCACTGTACCGAGACATAGCTGCAGCCGGAAGTTCGGCAAGCGGGTCGGGTTTTGTCCGGTATTGGTGGCCGAAACCCGGATCCATGGAGCCAAGCGCAAAAGTGACCTACGTCAAGCGTTTCGTACCCTGGGACTGGGACCTCACTTCCGGCGCCTATCACGACGATATTCAAGCGGCATTCATTAGTACATTGCGGGATTCGCTTCTAACGTTGTTGCTACTGGGCGCGGTAATCTCTTGTATCGCCGGCCTGGCCGTGCGGAGCGTGATGCGATCCGTCGGTGGAGAGCCATCTGAGGCGGCGGCAGTGGCAAGACAGATGGCAGCAGGAGACCTCACGGGGCACATCAAGGTCGCGCGCGATGACGACGCAAGTATCGTCTCCGCAATTGCTTACACGCGCGATAACCTCGCGCAGACCGTCTCGCGGGTGAAGCTCGCAGCGAATGCGATCAAGATGGCTTCGGCAGAAATCGCGACGGGAAACACGGACCTTTCAAGTCGAACCGAGCAGCAGGCGGCGGCGTTGCAACAGACCGCGGCGACGATGGATGAGCTTACGTCGACGATCCGCCAGAATGCTGCCAGTGCGGCCGAAGCGGGCGGCGTAGCGGCAAGTGCATCGTCGTTGGCCACCCGTGGTAGCTCAGTCGTCAAGGACGTCGTGGATAAAGTACGCGCCATCGCTACTAGCTCCCGTCAAGTTTCAGAGATTACGACCATTATTGACGGGATCGCATTCCAGACCAACATACTCGCGCTGAACGCCGCGGTCGAAGCGGCCAGAGCAGGGGAGAACGGACGAGGATTTGCAATCGTTGCAGGAGAAGTCAGAAGTCTGGCGCAGCGAAGCGCTGCAGCGGCCAAGGAGATCAGGGCACTGGTTGAAGCTTCATTAGCACAAGTTGAAAATGGTGCTGAGCTGGCAGAAAGCGCCGGCGAGTCGATTAGCGATATTGTTGCGATCGTCAGCCGATTAACGAAGATCATGCGGGACATCGCATGTGCATCAAGCGAGCAAAGCTTAGGCGTCGAGCAAGTCAACGTTGTGATCGCAAATATGGATGCGACGACTCAGCAGAACGCTGCCCTTGTTGAGCAGGCCGCGGCGGCAGCGTTATCCTTACAGGAACGGGCAATCGAACTCAACGAGGCGATGCTCGCGTTCAAAGTCCCATGAATGATCTTCAATTTTCGTAAACAAACCGAGTATAAGAGGTGAGTACTATTGCCGAAAATCGATTCGAGTCGATTTTGTAAGCAGCCGGAGTTGGTTGCAACGCAATCTGTACTCGCGTGTCCGCGTAGGCAACGCACTTGCGATGCCGGCACTTGATTCTCGCTGATCCGGCAAGGCTGTTCGTCGAGCATATCCCTGAACAGGCGCGAGTTCTTTTCCTGAGGTGCCCGAATGCCGCGCTTAGACAGCACGGCTAAAAGCCACATTAGACGTTTTCTGCGTTCCTGATTGCCTCTCGCCGGACGTGTAGCTCGCGGCGAAAGTGGTACGGTTGCTCGCCCCGGACTTTCATCGTACTGGATTCTTGAGCGTCATCAGATGCCGTCGTTTCTCAGCAAGAAAACCGCTTCCGTTCGGTTACCGACGCCCAGCTTGTCGAAAATGTTCCGCAGGTGCCACTTGACTGTGTTTTCAGAAAGGCTAAAGAACTGTGCGATCTCCCGGTTGGTCAAGCCTTTCTCTAGGACACGAAGGATTTCGGCCTCGCGCCCGGTGAGCTCTTCTAGCGTGGCACTAACGCTCGATTGACGCGCTGACGGGACATTTATGGAATGCGGAGAACCGCTGATCATTGCCCGTTCTAGAGCTGCTTCGAAACACGTCCAGTTTGCTGTCGATGTCCGTTCGCGTATCGCTGAAGCTGCCCGTCGGACAAGCGTGAGGACTTCCATGCCCTCGTCCAAGAAACATTGTACAAATCCACGCGGAACGGCTAGGCGTAACATGTACTCCATCTGCGCTACCGCTTTGTGGTCCTCTCCTGCCGCCTTGAGTGAGGCGGATTTAAGTATCCCCAGTCGAAGACTTCGTCGGCCGAATTGTCGGAGGTCAGATTCGTTTACCAATTGATCGATCTCATTAATCAATTCTTTGCCTCGCCCCACCTGGAGGTCAATGCGCAACCGAAATAGATCGCGAACAATCGCGTCCACAGGTGACAGCAGCTCAGCCTCGAGCGTCGCGTCCTGCGCTGTCAGATCGTCCCGGTGTCTGACTGCCCATTGCACGTCTCCGGAAATCGCAGCCAACCAAGCGCTTTGCCAACGCATCGACCGCACGATCACTGCAGATTTTCGCCTCAGGCCAAGCCCCTCACCATTTAAAAGGATTTCACGAGCGCGTGAGAAATCTTTGTTGGCGATGGCCAGATTTGCCGCTGTCATATATCCAGTAACAACACAGTCTGGAATGGTTTCAGCAATCATGGGTAAATGATGGTCCAACATCGCACGCGCTTCATTTAGTTTGCCTGTCTCATAAAGCACGTTTGCGTAGAAGCTTGCGGCGATGGCGCTCGATTGTGAGAAATCGCTATATTCATCGATTGCACGTTGATAGCCATATCGAAGTTCGGATATCGCTCGCTCCGGTTGAAGTTCGCAAAGGCACAAATGAGCCTCCGTCATTTGTGTGTAGGCAAGATTATAGGAATGACGTACTGTCTGCGCTGCGGCCTTCGCGGCAACCTGCGTTTGTCGAGCGGCTTCGAGATCCCCGCTTGCGACGTATGCATAAGCGACGCAGCTCGAAAGAGCGCCGTGCTCAAACGTTCCTTTTCGCGTCAAGGCCTTCAACGCGCCGGGACCATCTTTGCGCATTGTTTTGAGGTCAAGTTGCGCTCCTGCTAGCATGATCGGGAGGGAAATCAGTGTGTCGGACATAAACGCAGACATGTTAACCGTACCTGCGATTGACTTCTTAAGTCCGTTCAAAAGTCTCAACGCTTTGTTGCTATCGCCCAAAAAGCCCTCGGCCCAGAGGTAAGCGGCAAAAAGGTGTTCGTACCGGCGTGCTTGTTTTATGGTCAGATTTAAGCGCCAGTCGAGCACTGTACGCAGTCTTCCACGCCGGATATGCTCCATAGCGATCGCATCCAATAAAAACATGGCTCTGTCTTTCTGTCCAGCCGCCCGCGCGTGCTCCGCAGCTTCAGCATATAACCCCAGCCGTGCAAACCATTCGCAAGCACGCTTCTGCAGCAACTCGAATTTTTTGGGGCCGCTCAGATTGAGCTCGCGCCTTAAAAAGTCAGCAAATAAGTTGTGACATCGATACCAAATCAGTCCGTCGTCTGAGGCGACGCGCTTGAGAAAGAGTCCCTTCGCCTCTAAATTGGTTAGCATGACGTCACCGTTCGTGCTACCGGTTATCGCGTCGCACAATGATCCATTTAGCAAACGTAAGATGCTTGTCTCGCGCAAGAAGTTACGGACTTCGGGCAACTGGCTATCGAGAACGTCCTCGTGAAGATATTCTGCGATGTCACTATCAAATTTGGGCGGTAGTCGAGGAGTAAGACCAGCATTTACCTCCTCCTTGATGGAAAGACATGCCAGTTGGAGAGCTGCGATCCAACCCTCAGTGCGTTCTTGCAGCTTGCCAATTTGCGCGCTTGTTAGCAAACAGGGAGTGCGTGCCAACGCGAAAGTTGCAGTCTCCTCAGGGCTGAATCGGAGATCGTCAACACCGAGTGTAACGACCAAATCCGCAAGCCGCATGCGAGCCTGACCGAAGCTTGGGATTGCCCGACCGGCAATTACGATCCTCACCGACGGAGAGGTCCCGCGGATGAGCATTCGGATCACT
>Ga0160447_100868_pt1 | contig 12919 bp, 10 predicted proteins | sample HID1973K_E1MG_FD_108222 | JGI IMG/M metagenome (GOLD analysis project Ga0160447, IMG submission 108222) | Enriched mosquito-associated microbial communities from UW Madison campus, WI, USA - HID1973K_E1 MG | ecosystem: Host-associated > Arthropoda: Insects > Digestive system > Unclassified ...
CGCTACCTCGGCATCACGCTGGTCGAGGGCAGCGACCTCACCGTGCGCGCGGAACACCTCTACCTGAAGACGCTCGAAGGCCTGCGCCCGGTGCACGGCCTAATCAAGCGCGTGGACGACCAGTTCCTGGACCCGCTCGAACTGCGCCCCGACTCGACCCTGGGCGTGCCCGGGCTGATGCAGGCGGTGCGCGCCGGCAACGTGCTGGTGGCGAACACGCCCGGCTCGGGCTTTCTCGAATCGCCGGCGTTGCTCGGCTTCCTGCCGGGCCTGGCCAGGCACCTGACCGGGGAGTCGCTGCTGCTGCCTTCCCTGCCCTCGTGGTGGTGCGGCGAGCGCGCCGCCATGGAGGCGGCGCTGCCGCAACTGGCCCAGTCGGTCATCAAGTCGACCTACCCCGATGCCGCCGGCCAGCTGCACGCCGTGCTGGGCAGCGAAATGGATCGCCGCACCATGGAGGAATGGGCCGGGCGCATCGCGCTGTCGGGCGAAGCGCATACCGTGCAAGGCTACCTGCCGCTGTCGCAGATGCCCAGCTGGAGCGAGCGCGACGGCGATGCCGGGGGCGGCGGCAAGCTCTCGGCGCGCACCGTGCTGCTGCGCGTGTTCGCCGTCAGCGACGGTCCCGGCAGCTGGCGCATGCTGCCCGGCGGCATGGCGCGCATCGCCGGGCCGGACACGCGCATCGTCTCCATGCAGCGCGGCGGCAGCAGCGCCGACACCTGGGTGCAGACGCATGCCGACATCGACCGGACCAGCCTGCTGGCCAGCCACGCCAGCGTCCAGGCCCTCACGCGCAACCGGGCGCCGGTGACGAGCCGGGCGGCGGAAAACCTGTTCTGGTTCGGCCGCTACACCGAGCGCGCGGAAAACGCCGTGCAGCTGGCGCGGCTGACGCTGAGCCTGCTGCCCGGCGAGGAGCAGGAATCGCAGCCGCTGCTCGCCTGGCTGCACAAGCTGGCGCAGCACAACGCACTGGTGCCGCGCGACGTGCCGGCGGCACCGCGCTCGCGCCGCGTCTTCGAGCGCGCGCTGATCGCCGAGCTGGGCAACACCGAAGGCGGCAGCGTCGGCTTTTCGCTGCGCTGCATCCGCAACGCGGCCAGCGCGCTGCGCGAGCGCCTGTCGCAAGACCACTGGAACCTGATCGTGCGCACCGAGGCCGAGTTCTCGGCCAGCGCCGCCCGACTGGCCGGCGACCAGGCCGAAGGCCTGCATTCGGCCTCGGCAGCCCTGCGCGCGCTGGAAGACGCGACGCAGGCACTGTCGGCGCTCACCGGCGCGCAGACCGACCGCATGACGCGTGACGACGGCTGGCGCCTGCTGTCCATCGGCCGCCACATCGAGCGCCTGGCCTTCTTCACCGATGCGCTCATGGCCGGCATTGCCGACGGCTCGGTGCACGACCTGCCGGGCTTCGAGGCGATGCTGGCGCTGTTCGACAGCACCATCACCTTCCATGCGCGCTACCAGCAGCGCCGGGACGTCGCGCCGCTGGTCGACCTGCTGGTGCTCGACCGCGACAACCCGCGCTCCCTGGCCTGGGTGACGCAGACGCTGCGCGGGCGCATCGCGCGGCTCGCCGGCAGCGCGCCCGGCGAACTGGCCGAGCTGTCGCACAAGCTGCCCGATCCGGCCGGCTGGTCGATCGACCACCTGTGCGCCGCCGACGCGGCACCCGGTCACGCGGCGCTGATGGACATGCTCGACCGGCTCGAGACCGCGACCTACCAGGTCTCCGACGAGATCGGCGCGCGCTACTTCACCCTGACTGCCGAATCGCTGCATTCGGTGGGTGTCTGATCGGCCGCCATGCTGCTGCGCGTCACCCACGAAACCCGCTACGCCTACACGCCGCCGGTCGAGACGGCGCAGCACATGGCGTACCTCAGGCCGCGCGAGCTGCCGCGACAGGCGCTGCTCGAGCACGCGCTGGAGATCACGCCGGAGCCGGCGCAGCGCAGCGAATCGGTCGACGTCTACGGCAACGGCCGCGCCTTCTTCGCGCTGGAATCGCAGCACGACACGCTGGTCGTGACGGCGCGCAGCCTGGTGCGCACCCACGCCGGCGCCACCGCCGGGCCGGGGGCGGCGGACCGGGCATGGGAGCAGGTGCGCGAGCACTACCGCTACCGCAAGGACGCGCCGCACGACCCCGCCGCCGAGTTCGTCTTCGCCTCGCACCACGTGCCGCGGCACGACGCGTTCTCCGCGTATGCGCGGGCGAGCTTCGCGCCGGGCCGGCCGCTGTTCGAGGCGACGCTGGACCTGACCCGTCGCATGCATGCCGACTTCATCTACGACGGCGACAGCACGCAGGTCAACACGCCGGCGGTGCAGGCGCTGGCGCAGCGCCGCGGCGTCTGCCAGGACTTCGCCCACATCATGATCGGCTGCCTGCGCACGCTCGGCCTGCCGGCCCGCTACGTCAGCGGCTACCTGCTGACGCAGCCGCCGCCGGGCCAGCCACGCCTGCTCGGCAGCGACGCATCGCACGCCTGGGTCTCGGCCTACCTGCCCGGCGCCGACGGGCAGCCGGGCACGTGGGCCGACTTCGATCCCACCAACGGCCGCCAGCCGGGCGAGGACTACGTGGTGCTGGCCATGGGACGCGACTTCGCCAACGTCTCGCCGATGCGCGGCGTGCTGCACGGCGGCGCCGGGCACACGCTGGCCGTGGCGGTCACGGTGGAGCCCGCCGACGAGGCCGGTGCCGACGACACGCACGCGGGCCAGCCCCCTGCGCGGGGGCCGTGAATCCGTCCGGGCGACAATGGCCTTTTTTCGAACGGAGGATTCCCATGAGCGTCTACGACAAACTGAAGCAACTCGGTATCGACCTGCCGCCGGTGGCCGTGCCCGCCGCCGCGTATGTCCCCTTCATGCGCACCGGCAACCTGGTGTTCCTGTCCGGCCACATCGCCAAGAAGGACGGCAAGGTCTGGGCCGGCCAGCTCGGCGCCGGCATCGACACCGCCGAAGGCAAGCAGGCCGCACGCGCCGTGGCCATCGACCTGCTGGGCACGCTGCACGCCGCCGTGGGCGACCTGAACAAGGTGCGGCGCGTGATCAAGCTGATGAGCCTCGTCAACTCCACCGGCAGCTACGTCGAGCAACACCTGGTGACCAACGGCGCCAGCGAACTGATGGGCGAGGTCTTCGGCGACCGCGGCGCGCACGCGCGCAGTGCCTTCGGCGTGGCGCAGCTGCCCATGGGCGCTTGCGTCGAGATCGAACTGATCGCCGAGGTCGAATAGGCCGCATGAACGTCCATGAGGCGGTGAGCAGCCGGCGCTCGGTGCGCGCATTCCTGGACCGGCCGGTGCCACCCGACGTCATCCATCGCGTGCTGGAGGCGGCCCTGCGCGCCCCCTCGGGCGGCAACCTGCAGCCGTGGCACCTGAGCATCGTCGGGGGCGAGCCCCTGGCGCGGCTCAAGGCCCTGATGCGCGAGCGCGTACGCGACGACCCGCGCGGCGAAGGCAGCGAATACGACGTCTACCCGAACGAGCTGGTCGAGCCCTATCGCCAGCGGCGTTTCGACGTGGGCGAGGCCATGTATGCGCGCCTGGGCATCCCGCGCGAGGACAGGCCCGCGCGGCGCGCCTGGTTTGCGCGCAATTTCGAGTTCTTCGGCGCGCCGCTGGCGCTGTTCTGCACGGTCGACCGGCGCATGGGTCCGCCGCAATGGTCCGACCTCGGCATGCTGCTGCAGAACGTGATGCTGCTGCTGCGCGCCGAGGGCCTGGACAGCTGCCCGCAGGAATGCTGGGCCATGTACCCGCGCACCATCGGGCAATTCCTGCAACTGCCGCCCGAGCGCATGCTGTTCACCGGCATGGCGATCGGCTATGCGGATCGCGACGTGCCGCTGGACGCCCTGGTGACCGAGCGCGCCCCGCTCGGCGAAGTCGCGCAGTTCATCGGCTTCTGAGGCGCCGGCCTGCCAGCGCGCTGGCAGGCCGCAGGGGCCTCAGAACGCGTCGGCCATGCCCATGGCCGGGTCGCTCACCGCGTGGCGCCCGGTCTCCACCCGGCCGGCGAAGCGGCGGTAGAACGCACTGTCGCCTTCGCAGGTAACGGCAAAGTCGTACCACTGGCCGGTGGCATCCAGGCGCCAGCGCAGCGTCTCCTCGCCGCCGCCCCTGACGCGCACGGTCCAGTCGTCGTCCGAGTGTCCGCCGCCGCCTCCGTGGCCGTGGCCGTGGCCGTGGCCGTGGCCACGATCATCGTGGTCGTGGCCGCGCTCCCAGCGGCCGGCGCCGATCGCCTGCACGCTCGGATAGGCCTTGTTCGACTGCACGCTGAACACGCAATCGCGCCGTCCCTCGTTGCGCAGCTGCAGGTAGATGTCGCCGCCGCGGGCGTCATACCCGACCCGGATCTCGGGCGCCGGCGCGCCACCCGCGCGCAGCGCGTTGAGATCACCCTTGAACTGCCGGTGGTAGCCGTTGGGGCCGAGCACCCACAGGTCGTACAAGCCGGCGTTGTCGGTCGCCGCGTTCCAGTCGCCGTCGAGCCGCTTGCCCGGCTCGACCACGAAGCGGCGCGGCAGCCGGTCGGCCAGATGCAGCTTGTCGTAGACATGGAACACGGCGGCCGCGCGGCCGGTGTTGGCGAACAGCAGTTGCACCCGCCCGCCCACGGCATCGCTGCGCGCGCTGGTGTGCAGCTCGTAGGGCAAGGCGCGCGACGGGCGCACGCCCGTGGCCTGCCGGGGCAGTGCGGCGTCGGCCGTCGGTTCGATCTTCGGCAGCGCCTGCTGCGCCGCCGTCAGCGCATCGGCCTCGGCCTTGGTCTTGCGGCCGGCGAGCGTGGGCAACGGCTCGTCGTTGGGACGGTCGAAGTTGAAGGCGCTGGTCAGGTCGCCGCAGATGGCGCGCCGGTACGCGCTGATCTGCGGCTCGGGCACGCCGAAGACCTTCTCCAGGAACATCAGCGTCGACGTGTGGTCGCTCACCTGCGAGTTGACCCAGCCGCCGCGGCTCCAGGGCGAGACCACCCACAGCGGCACGCGCGGGCCCGGGCCGTAGGGGCGGCCATCCGGCGCGGGCTGCTTCTCGGTGGCCGGCGTGTAGTCGTGGTATTCGACGGCCACGTCGGCAGCGGCCATGGTGCTGGCGCCGGCGAGCGAGCCGTCGTCGTTGCGCGAAGGCGCCGCGGGCGACGGCACGTGGTCGAAGAAGCCATCGTTCTCGTCGTAGTTGACCAGCAGTACCGTCTTGCTCCAGACCTCCGGGTTGGCGGTCAGCGCGTCGAGCACTTCCTGCACGTACCAGCCGCCCTTGGCCGGGCTCGACGGGCCGGCATGTTCGCTGTAGGCCGACGGCGCGATGATCCAGGACACCTGCGGCAACTGGCCGTTCCTGATGTCCTCGCGCAAAGTCTCCAGGAAGCCGTACGGCATGGTGTTGCCGAAGCCCTTTGCCAGCGGGCTCAGCGCGTCGTCGACCGAGGCGTCGTAGAACGGGCCCGCCGCGGTCACCGGCTGCGTGATGTCGGTGTCCGGCACGTACACGGGACGCCGCGCCGCCGGCATCTGCTCGATGGCGGCGCGCCAGTGGCGAAAGCCCATCATCTCGTTGCAGCCGTAGTTGTCGATCAGGCTCTGGTAGACCTTCCACTTCACGCCGGCCTTCTCCAGCCGGTCGGCATAGGTGGTCCAGGTCCAGCCGTCGGTGGACACGCCGATGTCGTTGCCGCCGTTGAACTGGTTGTTCAGTCCAGCGACCTCGACCCGGCTGCCATCGACAGGACTCAGCCCGTTCGGCCCATTGGTGCCGCTCCAGTAGAAGAGCCGGTTGGCGATGGTGCCGGTGTGCATGCCGCAGTGGTAGTGGTCGCACAGCGTGAAGGCGTCGGCCAGCGCGCGCTGGAACGGCACTTCCGCGGCTTCGTAGTAGCCCAGCGACAGGAGCTTCTTCGCGTCCGGCCACTTGTACATGCGGCCGTGGTCCCACGCGGCCTGCGAATCCGCCCAGGAGTGCGGCGTGCTGCCGGCGCGCTGCGCGTTGCCCTTGCTCTCGTCGAGGTGGTAGGGCGTGTAGGTCGTCGGCGGCGTGGTCAGCGTGTAGGTCTGGTGCAGGATGGTCTTGCCGTTGGGTGCCGGCACGGCGAAGCGGTCGCCGAATCCACGCACGCCCTTGAAGGTGCCGAAGTAGCTGTCGAAGGAGCGGTTCTCCATCATCAGCAGGACGACGTGCTTGACGTCCTTGACGGTGCCGGTGTCGCGGTGGGCGGGAATCGCCAGCGCGCGCCGGATGCTCGGCGGGAAGGCCGAAAGGGTGGCGGCAGCAAGACTGGTGCCGGCCGCGCTCTGCAGGAACTTGCGTCGTGAGGTCATGTTGTTCTGTCTCTTTCTGGATGTATTCAGGGGGCGTAGGTCACGCTGGGCTTTTCTTCCGTCTCGGGCTTGCCCTCGGACGGGCTTTCGGTCTTGCTCGACGAGGACGCGGCACTCGAGGCGCCGCCGCTGTCGGCACCGCCGCTGCCTCCGCAGGCGGACAGGCCGGCCATGCCCGCCATCAGTGAAAGCGCGAGCCAGGCGCGCCATCGAATCAACTTGCGCATGAGGAACGAACTCCTTTGTATGAAGCGACAGGCCCGAGCCGGGCGCACGCGAGCGCGCGACACCGCCGACGGACATGCCTCCTTGTGGTTATGGGAACTGCGTGCCCTGGCGGATGCGGGCGAGGCCAATGGCATCGCGCTTCGTCATGGCAGCGTCGAGACTAGGCATTCGCCGTGACAGGTCAACGAACGAAGCATGACTTCGCGCATCGCCGATGCGCGCAACACACGAACCGTTGCCAGTTGCAACGAACGGTGCGAACTAAGTGATTCAGCGCAGCGCGAGCGTGTCGCGCCGCGGCGACAGCGGTCAGCCGGCCAGCACGAGGCTGGCGCCCTTCTCGCCAATGACGATGGCCGCCGCGTTGGTGTTGGCCGAGGTCATCGTCGGCATGACCGACGCGTCGATGACGCGCAGGCGCTCGATGCCGCGCACGCGCAACTGCGCATCGACCACCGACCGCGCGTCGCCACCCATGCGGCAGGTGCCGACGGGGTGGAACACCGTGCCGCCCTTCTCGCGCGCGAAGCGCGCCAGCTGCGCATCGTCCCGGACATCGTTGCCCGGCAGGTACTCCTCGCCGGTGACGAGGTCGCGGAACGCCGGCTGCGCGTAGATGTCGCGCAGGATCTTCAGCCCCTCCACCAGCACCTTCACGTCGTGCGGCTCGACCAGGTAGTTGGTGGTGATGCGCGGCGGCGCCAGCGGGTCGGCGCTGGCAAGCATGACGCTGCCGCGCGACTCCGGCCGGCACTGCGCGGCCGAGGCAGAGAACCCCGAGAAGCCGTGCAGCGCGTCGCCCGGCTTGTCGACCGACAGCGGCATCACGTTGAACAGCACGTCGGCCCGCGCGTCCCGGGCCACCGCCGTGCGCACCATGCCGCCTACCTGGCCGGCACCGACGGTCAGCGGCCCGCGCTGGCCGAACAGCCACTGCGCGCCCATCGTCGCCAGCCCCAGCGGACTGCGCACCTGGTCGTTGAGCGACATGCGCCGTCGCAGCTTGACGATCACGCGCGCCTGGTAGTGGTCCTGCAGGTTGGCACCGACCTCGGGCGCGTCCACGTGCACCCCGATGCCCAGCGCGCGCAGCGCGTCGGCCGGCCCGATGCCCGACAACTGCAGCAGCTGCGGTGTCTGCAGCGCGCCGGCGGACAGGATCACCTCGGCATCGGCACGCGCGCTGTGGCGCTGGCCGTCTTCGCCGAGCCATTCCACGCCGACCGCGCGGGCGCCTTCGACCAGCACGCGGGTCACCTGCACGCCGCAACGCACCTGCAGGTTCGCGCGATGCCGCACCGGCGCCAGGAAGGCGGTGGCGGCGTCGCAGCGCCAGCGCCCGCCGAGCGTGAGCTGGTAGGCGCCCAGGCCCTCGTCCTGCGCGCCGTTGAAATCGCCGCTGCGCGCAAAGCCGGCCTGCTCGCCCGCCTGCAGCCAGGCCGCGCAATAGGGATGGTCGTTGCGCAGGTCGGACACGCGCAGCTCGCCCGAGCCGCCGTGGAACTCGGTCTCGCCGCCGTCGTAGCGCTCGGACTTCCTGAAGAACGGCAGCAGTTCGCTGTAGCTCCAGCCGGAGCCGGGTGCGCCGGCCGCGCGCGCCCAGTCGTCGAAGTCGGCGCGCTGGCCGCGGATGTAGATCAGGCCGTTGATCGCGCTGGAGCCGCCCAGAACCTTGCCGCGCGGCCACACGATGCGGCGCCCGCCGGTCTCGGCCTGCGCCTCGGTCTCGAACTGCCAGGAAAACCGCTTGTCGTAGATCGAGCGGAAGTAGCCCACCGGCAGGCGCAGCCAGAAGTGGGTGCTGTCGGTGCCGGCCTCGAGCAGCAGCACGCGGCAGCGCGGGTCGGCGCTCAGGCGATTGGCCAGCACGCAGCCGGCCGAGCCGGCGCCGACGATGATGTAGTCGAAACCTTCGGCCGGCCCGCTCATCGCGTCATGCCTTGACCAGGCTGGTGAACAATGCCGGGTCGAAGTACTGGCTGGCCTTCAGCGGGTTCTGGATATTGGCGTTGCCGACGAAGAAGTCCGTCACCTGCTGCAGCCAGTTCGTGACGGTGCCGTCGGCATACTTGGCGCGCCATTCGGCCGACGAGTAGTACTTGCTGGCCTTGAACTGCTCCTTGAACTGGTCCAGCGGCACCTCCTTGTACTGCGACTTCTGCAAGGCGGTGGCGGCGCCGTCGGGGTCGTTGATCATGCGCTCGTTGGCCGGCAGCCAGCCGGCGATGAGCTTTTGCAGCACCGGCTTGTTCTTCTCGTAGAAGTCGTTGCGCGCGGCCCAGCCGCCGACGATGGCCGCCTGCGGGAAGAAGGCGGAGGCGTCGATCAGCTTCTTCGCGCCCGGCACCTTCTCGCGCACCGTGGTGTCGAACGGCGACCACAGCGCCACCGCCGGTACCGCGCCCGAGATGAACGAGGTGACCGCCTCGGACATGCGCTGGTTGACCAGGCGCACGTCCTTGGCCGGATCGAGCTGGGCCGAGCGCAGTGCGCGGTCGAGGAACACGTGGGCGGTCGTTCCGGTCGTCGTCGAGATCTGCTTGCCCTTCAGGTCCGCCAGCGTCCTGATGCCCGAGTCCTCGCGCACCCACAGCTGCGCGGTGGCGTACTCGATGTTGTTGATGAGAAAGACCTTGCCCTGTCCCCGGGCCGGGAAGTTCGACAGCACCGCGCCGGTGGCCAGCACGTCCAGGCTGCCGCCCACCATGGCCTGGAAGATCTCCAGCCCGGTGGTGAACTGGCGCAGTTCCAGCTCCAGCCCCTGCTTGGCAAAGCTGCCCATCTCCTGGCCCAGCCAGATCTGTCCGTCCACCGCGGGGGTGTGCAGGTAGCCGACGTTCACCTTGGTGCGCGCCTGCGCCCAGGCCGGCACGGCCAGGCTGGTGGCGGCCGTCGTGGCGGCGAATGCGGCGGCGCCGCCGAGGAAGCTTCTGCGTGGGACGGACATGTCGCGTTTCCTTTCTGCTTGAAGACCAACAACCATCAATCGGACAACCGCACCTGCTGGCGCGACTGCGCGGCGTACTCCTGCATCACCAGCTCGCGGATCTGCGCGCGCAGCTGGGCGAAGCGCGGGTCCTCGTGCACCGACTCGCCGCGCGGATAGCCGAACGGCACGTCGATCACCGTGCGGATGCGCGCCGGCCGCGCCGTGACGACCACGATGCGCGAGGACAGGTAGATCGCCTCGTCCACCGAGTGGGTAATCAGCAGCACGGTCTTGTCCTCCGCCTGCAGCACCTCGAGCAGCAGGTCCTGCATGGCGCTGCGGGTCTGCGCGTCGAGCGCGCCGAAGGGCTCGTCCATCAGCAGGAACTGCGGCCGCACCGCGTAGGCGCGGGCCAGCGCCAGGCGCTGGCGCATGCCGCCCGACAGGTGCTTGGGATGGTGCTCGGCGAAGTCGGCCAGGCCCATCAGGCGCATGTAGCGCTCGATGATGGCGGCGTGCCCGGCCTTCGGCGTGCGGTTGGCGCCCAGGCGCAGGCCGAAGGCGATGTTCTGGCGCACCGTCAGCCACGGGAACACCCCGTATTCCTGGAAGATCACGCCGCGGTCCGGCCCCGGCCCGGCGACCGGGCGGCCGTCCAGCAGCACCTGCCCCCGGCTCGGCTGCACGAAGCCGGCCAGCAGGTTCATCAGCGTGGTCTTGCCGCAGCCCGAAGGGCCGATGATGGACACGAACTCGCCCTGGCGGATGTCCAGCGACACGCCGTCGAGCACCCGCATGGGGCCCTGCGCGGTCGGGAACTCCACCACCACGTCGTCGAAGCGGATGCGCGGTTCGGTGCTCATGCCAACCGGTCCTGCCAGGCCACCAGGCGGCGGGTGGCGGCGCGCAGCAGCAGGTCCATCGCCAGCGCGATGAAGCCGATGCAGATGATGCCGACGTAGATGATGTCGAGCTGGAAGAAGGCCGAGGCGTTCTGGATCAGCGCGCCCAGGCCCTGCTGCGCGGCGATCAGCTCGGACGCCACCAGCGTGGCCCACGCCACGCCGAGCGCGACGCGCACCGCCGTCAGGATGTGCGGCACCGTCAGCGGCACGATCACGCGGGCGAAGATCTCCAGGTCGGTCGCGCCCAGCGTACGGGCCACGCGCACGTAGATCGGGCTGATCTGCGCGATGCCTTCGTACATGACGATGACGCCGGCGAAGAACGAGGCATAGAACAGGATCACCGTCTTGGCCACCTCGCCGATGCCGAAGTAGACGATCACCAGCGGAATGAGCGCGATCGGCGGCAGGGCGCGGAAGAAGTTGATGACCGGGTCGATGAAGGTGCGCACGCCACGGTACCAGCCCAGGCAGAAGCCCACCGGCACCGCCACCAGCGTGCCCAGCGCCACCCCGATGAACACGCGCTGGGTGGACATGAGGATGTCCATCGGCAGCCGGTCGCCCATGAGCGCCACGAAACGCGTGGCCACCTCGTGCGGCGCCGGCACCAGCGCCGGGTTGACCAGGCCGCTGTAGCGCAGGCCATACCAGAGCGCCACCAGCACAAGCCATGGCAGAAGAATCAGGGCGATCCGGCGCGGCGCCGAGCTTCGGGGCATGAACTTGTCCGTCTCCTGCAGGCGTGGCGCCGGGTCGGCTGCTTCTGCTATATTGGTTTAAACGTACTATAGACCATACCTTTAGAACACCTCAGATGGCAAGTGCGGAATCTCCCCTCTTCGGCGACAGCCCGATTCCCCGCTATCTGCAGCTGGCCGAGTTGATGCGCCAGCGCATCGCGCGCGGGCAGTGGCCGCAGGGCCACCGGTTGCCCTCGCTCGACGAACTGGGGCGCGAGTTCGGGGTGGCGCGCGTCACCGTGCGCCAGGCGGCCGAGCGGCTGGCGCGCGAGGGGCTGCTGTCGCCGCAGCAGGGCCGCGGCACCTTCGTCACCGGCCAGCCCACCGAGCGCTGGCTGAGCGTGCAGACCTCGCTCGAATCGCTGGCGCGCATGTATGCCGATACCGAGCCGCAGATCGTCAACATCGACGAGTCGACGGCGGCGCCCGCGCTGCGCCCCGGCGAGGGCCAGCCGGCCGGGCGCTACGTGCTGATGCGGCGCGTCCACTCGCGCCAGGGCCAGCCGTACTGCGTCATCAACATCCATTTGGCCGAGCCGGTGTTCCGCCGCTCGCCCCGGCGCTTCCGCGACGAGCCGGTGATCCCGATCCTGGTCGGCCTCAAGAGCCTGCGCATCGTCAAGGCGCACCAGGTGCTGACCATCGGCAGCGCCGACATGGAAGTGGCGCGCCTGCTCGGCGTGCCGGTCAATGCGCCGGTGGCCGAGGTGCGGCGCATCTTCCGCGACGAGAACGACCGCGTCGTCTACCTGGGCGAAGTCACTTACCGCGGCGACGCCGTGCATGTGGAGATGAACCTGCTGCCATGAACCGAGTCGACGCCACCGCCCTGCCCCGCCCGACGCTGCGCATCGCGCGCATCGAGGCGCACGTGTTCCGCTTTCCGGTCAAGGTGCCGGTGCGCACCTCCTTCGGCGTCATGGCCGACCGCCCGGCCCTGTTCGTGCAGGTGCACGACACGGACGGCGCCAGCGGCTGGGGCGAGGTGTGGTGCAACTTCCCCGGCTGCGGCGCCGAGCACCGCGCGCGCCTGGTGCACAGCGTGATGGCACCGCTGCTGCAGGGCCAGGCCTTCGACGGGCCGGCCGCCGCCTGGCAGGCGCTGACGCGCCGGACCGAGGTGCTGGCCATCCAGTCGGGCGAGCCGGGCCCGATGGCGCAGGCCATCGCCGGCATCGACCTCGCGCTGTGGGACCTGGCCGCGCGCCGCGCCGGCCAGCCGCTGTGGCGCTACCTGGGCGGCGGCCAGGCACGCATCCCGGTGTATGCCAGCGGCATCAATCCGGACGGCGCGCTCGAACTGGCGCAGCGCATGCGCGCGGCGGGGCACCGCGCGTTCAAGCTCAAGGTCGGCTTCGGCATGCAGCGCGACATCGACAACCTGCACGCCCTGCGCCTGGGCCTGGGCGACGACACGCCACTGATGGCCGACGCCAACCAGGCCTGGGCGCTGGACGATGCGCTGGCCATGGCGCCGCGCATGGCCAGCGTCGGCCTGGGCTGGCTGGAGGAGCCGCTGCGCGCCGACCGCCCATGGGGCGAGTGGCAGCAGTTGCGCGCCACCGCGCCGATGCCGCTGGCGGGCGGCGAGAACCTGGCGGGCGATGCCGCGTTCGACGCCGCCATCGCGGCGAAGGTGTTCGGCGTGCTGCAGCCCGACGTCGCCAAGTGGGGCGGCATCTCGTCCTGCTGGCCGGTGGTGCAGCGCACACGCGCGGCCGGCCTGCGCTACTGCCCGCACTACCTCGGCGGCGGGCTCGGCCTGCTCGCC
>Ga0160447_100869_pt1 | contig 12916 bp, 10 predicted proteins | sample HID1973K_E1MG_FD_108222 | JGI IMG/M metagenome (GOLD analysis project Ga0160447, IMG submission 108222) | Enriched mosquito-associated microbial communities from UW Madison campus, WI, USA - HID1973K_E1 MG | ecosystem: Host-associated > Arthropoda: Insects > Digestive system > Unclassified ...
ACGACCTGATGAAATTCACGCGCCCGGCTATAGCGATCAGCGTGTGCCGCCTGGCGACCTTCGGAGGGGCCACCGAAGTTTTTCGCCGCGTCGGGATCGCTGCTGGTGACCAGATTCCAGCCCACCCGACCGCCGCTGATCTGGTCCAGCGAGGCGAATTGCCGTGCCAGATTGTACGGTTCGCTGTAACTGGTGCTGGCGGTGGCTACCAGGCCGATGCGGGAAGTGACCGCTGCGAGGGCGGAGAGCAACGTCAACGGTTCGAAGCTCAGGCTCGGTGCAATGACCCGGTCGAAGGTCGGTGCGTCGATACCCCTCACCGAAACGCTGTCGGCCAGAAACAGCGTGTCGAACCCGGCCGCTTCTGCCTTGCGCGCGAGGTCAACGTAGTGGTCGAGGCGAATGCCGGCATCGGCCTGAGAGCCAGTGTCACGCCAGGCGGCAATGTGATGCCCGGTCGCGCGCAGGAACAGGCCCAGTTTCAGAGTGTCTTTGCGTTGGGTCATGGGACGGTCCGTGTGATGAATGAAGTCAATGTATTCGCGGGAAATACAACAAGTGTCGACGGTGCACCCGGCCACTAAATAAGCCGAACTTTTGCGAGCGCTTAAGCGCAGGGTTAGTTGCAATACATATGCCGTTTATTTTCCCGGGAAGAGGGCGTGCTGTTCTCACGCACTACCCATGGATGGCCTTGCAAGACGCTGCGCAGCGATCGCGCGTTCTGCTTGTGCGCTGTTGCTGGAGCAACAGTTGCGTGAGGTGCATGCACAGTCAGGAATAGGGTTAGCTGAAAATGATATAGCGCTGTACGCAATGCATGTTGACGGTAAGTTGTGTGCGTTACTACTGTTGCGAGCAGTTTTACAACCCTCGTTAGTTGCCAGGTTCTGGTGTCGCGAGCGCGATCAAACCCTGTCGCCATTCAAGTTTCAACACCCATAACTGCCCCATTATCAGGCGGCGTGATTGCGCGGCCATTTGAAGGAAACCTGGTATGCAAGAACCCAACAGCCGAAGAACATTTATCAAGCAGGTGGCGTTGCTGGGCACCGCCGCTGCGGCGGGGTTGTTGCTGCCGGGGTGCGACAAGCCGGAGAAAACCGCCAACGCCGCGCCCGCAGTGCTGAAGAAACGTTCCGATCAGGTCGTCAGTTTCAAATACCCGGACAATCCAGCGTTCGACCTGGTCTATCTGGCCGATTCCCTCGGCTATTTCGAGGGCACCCGCACACGGCCCAACTACATCGGCAAGATCGCTGCGCCGCAAATCATTCCGCTGGTGGGCACCGGCGAAATCGACTTTGGCACGCGGATGGTGCCACTGGTGATTTCAGCCATTGCCAGTGGCCTGGACCTCAAGGTGATCGCGGCCGGTGGCAAGACCCTGCAGGAAGCGCCGCACATGAAATACTTCGTACGCGCCGACTCCGGCATCCTCGCCCCCAAGGACATGGAAGGCAAAACCGTTGGTTTCAATAGCTTTGGTGCCTGCGCCGAGTTCGTCACCAAGAAATTCCTGCGCGAACATCAGGTGGACGTCGACAAGATCAACTGGGTGGTGGTCCCGGATAACCAGAGCGAGCAGACGCTTGCCACCGGCAACATCGACATCGCGATCATTCATCCGCCAGCCTCCGGCGGCGCCGAGCACAACCCCGAACTGCGCAAACTCTGGAGCGATTACGACCTGGACAAGGGGCTGGGCGGAATGGCGCCTTACAGTGGCTACGGCACGTTCATCCGCGAAAACCCGGAAGCGACGGAGGATTTCGTCGCGGCCATCGCCAGAGCCGCGAACTGGGTCAACGCCAACCCCGACGAGGCGCGCAAGATCGTCTCGCAACGCATCGGCACTGCGCTGGAGCTGGTAGAGCGCTACGCCTACGTCGACGACCTGATCGTCACCGAACCGCCGATTCAGTACTACATCGACATTCTGCAAAACGAGAAGAAGATCAAGCCAGGCGAGGTCGCGGTCAAGGATGTGTACACCAATGAGTTCAACGCGCGGGCCAGGGCTCGCGCCTGATTGGCATCGACATGCGCGGTTCTGGCCGAAGTCCGTGGCAGCGGCGCTTGCCCAGGGCCTGCGGCCAGCAGCGAGGCGGCACCGGGACAGCACCGAGACAGCAAGGCTGTAGGCGTTTTATCGAATGGCTTGAGAGGCATCAGTGCACAAAATCTCCACATCAGGCTTACACATGGAATACCAGGCTCAGGACGAGTCGGGCAACGACGAACGAGTCGAAGTGTTGAAGGACTTCGACCTGCAAGTGCGTGACGGCGAGCTCCTGTCGATTCTCGGCCCTTCGGGCTGCGGCAAGTCCACCTATCTGAACATCCTCGCGGGGCTGGCGAAAAAGACCGGCGGCACCCTGGAAATCGATGGCCGCCCCCTGCAAGGCATCAACCGCCATCAGGGCGTGGTGTTCCAAGGCTACGCCTTGCTGCCGTGGCGCACGGTGCTCGACAACATCGCCGTGGGCCTGGAAATCCGTGGTGTCGGCAAGACCGAACGGCGCGAGAGGGCACGCGAATATCTGGATCTGGTGGGCCTCACCGGTTTTGCCTCGCGCTATCCCCACGAACTGTCGGGGGGCATGCGTCAGCGCGTGGCCATCGCCCGCTCTCTGGTCTACAAACCCGACCTGCTGCTGATGGACGAGCCCTTCGCGGCCCTCGATGCGCAAACCCGCGAGACCTTGCAGGACGAATTGCTGCGGATCTGGGACTTACACAAGACAACCATCGTGTTCATCACCCACAGCCTCGATGAGGCGATCTTCCTGTCCGACCGCGTCGCGGTCATGACCCCGCGCCCCGGCCGGATCAAGGGGATCATCGATATCGACTTGCCTCGACCACGCCTGCCACAACTGCGCAACAGCCACGCCTTTGTCCACCTGCGCCAGCGGGCCTGGGCGTCGCTGCGCGAAGGCATGGGCGCCGCCGTTGCCGACGTGCAGGACGCCGAAGACGCGGCACGCCTCGAAAGCTGGCAACAGATCGTCGGGCGCAGTGGCTACCGGGTGGGGGTGTGAACATGGGCTGGAAGAAAACGTCACGCAAGGCGCTGGACAGCTCGCTGGGCATTCTGATCTTTCTCGCGTTATGGGAAGCGCTGCCGCGAATGGGCGTGGTCAATCCCGGTTACCTGAGCCCGCCTTCGCAAGTGCTTGCGGCCATTGTCGACATGGCGTCCAACGGCGCGCTGATCAAGCACCTGCAAGCCAGCCTGATTCGTTCACTGGCGGGTCTTGCGCTGGCCATCGTTACCGGCGTCAGCCTGGGGCTGCTGATGGGCTGGTTCGCCCGGCTCGAGCGCGTGCTCGATCCACTGCTGCAGTTCTTCCGCCAGACCTCGGCGCTGGCGTTGTTCCCGGTGTTCATTCTGTTTCTGGGGATCGGTGAACTCTCCAAGGTGGCGATCATCTTCTGGGCGTCGTTCTGGCCGATTCTGTTGAGCACCATCAGCGGCGTGAAACAGGTCGACAGCCTGCTGATCAACTCGGCCCTGTCGATGGGCGCGAGCCGGCGTTTTCTGTTCCTCAAGATCGTGCTGCCCTCGGCCTCGCCGTCGATCTTCACCGGGGTGCGTCTGGCAGGGGCTTATTGCATCACCGCATTGGTGGCGGCCGAAATGATCGGCGCTCACTCCGGGTTGGGATTTCTGACGCTCAATTCTCAGGAGGTGTTTCAGATCCCGAGCATGTACGCGGGGATTCTGCTGCTGGCGGTCGTCGGTCTGCTGCTGAACTTTCTGTTGGCGCTGCTGGAGCGTCGTTTTACCCGCTGGCGCCGGGGGCTGAAACATGCCGGGTAGAACCGGCGCTGCATTTGCCGGGGGCTGGATTCGCTATGGTCCGGCCGCGCTGATCGGCGGTGCGGCGGTGTGCGCGATCTGGCTGCTGCCCATGCTCGATGCAGCAGACCAGACCCCGGGGCCGGTGCTCCTCAAGGCCCGTCAGCAGCAGGTTCTGCGCATCGGCGTACGCAGTTATCCCAGGCCCACCGACAGCACCGAGGCGCTGGTCGCGGAACCCGATGAAATGGACAGCGAACTGGCCAGCGCGTTAGGCCGTTATCTGGGCATCAAGGTGCAACTCAAGGCCCTGCCTGCTCATGACTTCTCGGATTTCTTGAGCAAGGGCGAAGTCGATGCGGTGATCGCGGGGAGTCTGGATATTCCGGGGCTGGAGCGACAGCGGGCAGCGCTGAGCGAGGTGCCCCAGGCTTACGAAAACGGCGCGTTGCTCAGCCTGCGCAACGCCATGCCGTCGTCGCTCAAGGACCAGAGCGTCTGCGTCGCCAACGGCAGCCCCTGGACCTACGCGTTGCAAGCCCAAGGCGCCCAAACACAGATTTACGCCTCAAACATCCGCGCCGCGTCGGCCTTCCTGGCGGGGGATTGCCACCTGCTCGCCGATGAGCGCACGGTGCTCGCCAGCCTGTTGCAAACCCCCGATTGGCGGTTCTACCGCATGCTGCCACAAACCCTGGCAGCGAGCAGCGACGCGAGCGTCTATCTGTCAGAGCCTGACCCGAAAAGCCTGCGACTGCTGCAAGCCGGACTGCGCGACTGGCAGTCCCGAGGCGGTCAAACCAAAGCCTGGGACCTGCACAGCAATGCGTTTCTGGTGGACAGCATGAAGATCAGCGACGGGTTGGTGTGTCACTGAGCTTCATGCCCGTTTCGGCAACACCCAGTCTTTACGGATGAAATGGCAGGTGTAGCCGTTGGGAATGCGCTCCAGATAATCCTGGTGCTCGGGCTCTGCTTCCCAGAACGCACCGGCCGGGCTGATTTCGGTGACCACTTTGCCTGGCCACAGGTCTGAGGCATCGACGTCCTTGACCGTGTCCTCGGCGACGCGTTTCTGTTCTTCATCGAGGTAGAAAATCGCCGAGCGATAGCTCAGGCCGATGTCGTTGCCCTGGCGATTGGCGGTGGACGGATCGTGGATCTGGAAGAAGAATTCGAGGATCTGGCGGTAGCTGATGACCTGCGGATCGAACACGATTTCGATGGCTTCAGCGTGGGTGCCGTGATTGCGGTAGGTGGCGTTTTCGACGTCGCCGCCGGAGTAGCCGACCCGTGTGGACAAGACGCCGGGATAACGGCGCAGCAAGTCCTGCATGCCCCAGAAGCAGCCGCCGGCGAGCAGGGCGGTTTGGGTTTGAGTGGTCATGGTTCAATCCTTCCTGTGGCGCAAGAGGCGCACGGTTTTCGATTCGTCAGCCAGTGTGCTCGCCTGCCGTGGGCGGGTGCAAGCGGCGAGGGCGGTGGCTACCCTTCGGCGGCATCTCGAGCAACACCCCCGCGTTTGTCGCAGTCCGGCCGGGCGGCGTTCCGTTTGCCGGCGGTGGCGCATCAAATGAATACGAACTCCAGCCTGCGCCGCGCAGTCTTCATTTCAGACTATCCAATTGCACTCAGGGACCTTTTGTGAACAGCCCCCGTATCGGCTTCGCCTGCATGTACCGCCACCACGAGCGCGAGTTGTCGCTCAAGGAACTCAAGACGCTGGAGGGCGGTTACAACCCTCGGACCACCACGTTGCGCTGGATGGACAGCGTGGCTGTTGAGGTCGCGCGGGAAAAACTGCTGCTGATCGTCGACCATAACCTAGATGCCCAGATTCGCCTGTTGGGCTACGTGGCGCAGTTGCCGCCGACGCTGCGCATGCTGCGCTTGAGCAGCGATCTGTTGCCGTTTTACAGCCATCCGAAAGTCGTCGAGTTCTATCGCGACCCTGCCGTCAAGTCGCGGCTGGAGGAGGGCTTCCAGCGGATCGGCGAGGTGGCGCGCAAGGCCGATATCCGCCTGTCGTTCCACCCCGGTCAGTTCTGCGTATTGGCGTCGGACCGCCCCGATGTGGTCGAAAACAGCCTCGCCGAGTTCGAATACCATGCCGACATGATCCGCATGATGGGCTATGGCAGGCAGTTTCAGGACTTCAAGTGCAATGTCCACATCGCCGGGCGCCTTGGTGTTGAAGGGGTTCGTGCCGTCTGGCCGCGATTGTCGCAAGTGGCACGCCACTGCATCACCTTCGAAAATGAAGAGAAGACCTACGGGGTCAACGATTGCCTGCAACTGGCGGACCTGGCACCGGTGGTGCTGGACATTCACCACTGCTGGATCAACGAAAACCGGTACATCGACCCGGATGATCCCCGTGTTGCGCAGATCATCGACAGTTGGCGCGGGGTGCGGCCGGTGATGCATTACTCGCAGCCTCCGGAAACGTTGCAGGCCCTGGGGTTCGAGCCGCAGCAGAAGCAGGGAATGGACGATTTGCTCAAGGTCGTGGGCAAGCGTGATCTGTACCTGCACAGCGACAGGATGTGGAACGACTGGACCAATGCCTATGCGCTGCAGTTTCTCCCGCGTTTCGACATCATGTTCGAGGCCAAGGACAAGAATCTGGCGGTGGAGGGTTTCTACCGGCGCTTCCTGCAGCCGGAAAGTCTATTGATGGTTTGATCGTTCCCACGCTCCGCGTGGTCACGCAGCAATTGACGCTCCGCGTCAGTGGGGACGCAGAGCGTCCTGAGAGGCATTCCCACGCTGGAGCGTGGGAACGATCAGAACGATCAGAATGATCAGAATGATCAGAATGATCAGGACCGTCAGGCTGGAGCGTGGAGACGGTCATTCTTCGGCCCCGATAAAATTTAAGACCGGCAGGTCTAAATAGGTGAAACGGGTTTCGACCGCCAAGTCCAATTCCCCACAAGCGACGCTATATCCCCCCCGATCAAAGGGCTCGCCCGGGATACTCGAAAACCTCTAGCAAGAGCTTTTCAGCGAAATCCGACCTTCGGTACATGTACAAACGTGAATTATCCGCATTTTGCGCATCTGCGAGTTGTGCCGTGTCATGGCCGGGTGCCACAATCGCGGGCATGTCACCGTGGTCAGGACGGGCGGGAATCGATGTACCTCCTTGAGTTTCAGCACGAGCGTGATGCCCTGATCCGCACGCAAGTGCGAACCGATCGGCTGCAGCTGCTTTTTCGTCAGACCTTTTTCTCGGTGCTGGGAAGCTTTCTGGCTGCCCTGATGTTGAGCTGGCTGTGCTGGGAGCGGATCGAGCAGCAGGTCATTCTTTACTGGCTGGTGCTGCTCGGCGCTTCGACGTTTTTACGTGTGGCCTTGCTGATCGCCTATTTCCGAAGCGATGCCGATACTCGCACTCCGCAGCGCTGGGAACTGAAATACTGGCTGACCTTGATCCTCTCGGCGGCCATCTGGGGCGGCGGCGCACTGACGCTGATGCAGACCCACGACCTGCTCACGCAAACCCTGGTCCTGCTGTTCACCGTCGGTATGTCGGTCAGTGCGGTGTCCTGCTATTCCGCCTATCGGTCCATGACCATCGTGTCCATCGGGCTGGTGCTGATGCCGTGTTCGCTGTGGCTGCTGTTCCAGCCTTCGCCCACCCAGATCGGCATGGCCTCGGCCTCGTTGGTGTTCGCCTCGTTCGTGGTCAGCGCGACGCGCAAGCTGTCCGAGGCCATGGAAAAGGCCTTCCGCCTGACCCGGGAAATGGAATACGCCCACAGTGTCGCCACCCACGCCGCCCATACGGATGAGCTCACGGGATTGAAGAACCGCCGGGCATTCTTCCAACAGGCCGAGCGGACTTACGAGCATTGCAAGCAGAATCAGCTGCCGCTGTCGGCGCTGATGCTGGACATCGATCACTTCAAGCACATCAACGACTCTTACGGCCATCAGGCCGGCGATCAGGTTCTGCGACAAATCGGCGCGGTGATCTGCGAGTCGATCCGCGACGGGGACATCTGCGGTCGGCTGGGAGGTGAAGAGTTCGCCCTGTTGCTGACCGATACCTCCCTGGACGATGCCCAGGCCACCGCCGAAATGCTGCGTCAGGCCATCGCCCAACTGCCGTGCAGGCACGTCGAAGGCATCACTGCCAGCCTCGGTGTCGCCACCATGACTGCGGGCGACCAAGACGTGCACATGCTGCTCAATGACGCCGACAAGGCGCTGTTCCGGGCCAAGGCCCAAGGGCGCAATCGGACCGCTGTCGCCTAGACGCAGCGCTGTCACCTCTTCGTGACATTTGTCACAACGCTTTTCATTCGCTCCCGGCTGTGGCGTAGTGTGTTTCGCACGATTGCCGACTGGAAGAGGTAAAGAGAGATGACCCTGCAAAACCGCCTGGAAAACCTGTACCCAAGCGCCGATGAAATCCCTGAGCAGTTTCGCGCAGGTCCTGCCATCGAACAGCGCGAGTATCTGGTCAACGGCGAACTGCGTCAGTGGCAAGGCCCGCTGGCGCCAGTGCTCAGTCCGGTGTCGCTGAAGACCGATGCGGGTCTTGAATCGGTGGTGCTCGGCAGCACGCCGTTGATGGACGCCGACACCGCGATGTCCGCGCTGGATGCCGCGGTCAAGGCTTATGATCGGGGGCAGGGCGCCTGGCCGACCCTGCGCGTCGTCGACCGTATTCACCACGTCGAGACTTTCCTCAAACGCATGCGCGAACAGCGCGAAGCCGTGGTCACGCTGCTGATGTGGGAGATTGGCAAGAACCTCAAGGACTCGCAGAAAGAGTTCGACCGCACCTGCGATTACATCGTTGACACCATCAACGCCCTCAAGGAACTGGATCGCCGTTCCAGCCGTTTCGAACTGGAGCAGGACACTCTGGGCCAGATTCGTCGCGTGCCGCTGGGTGTAACCCTGTGCATGGGCCCTTACAACTACCCGTTGAACGAGACCTTCACCACGCTGATTCCGGCGCTGATCATGGGCAACACCGTGGTCTTCAAACCGGCCAAGTTCGGCGTGCTGCTGATCCGCCCGCTGCTCGAAGCGTTCCGCGACAGCTTTCCGGCCGGCGTCATCAACGTGATCTACGGCAGTGGCCGCGAGACCGTCAGCGCGCTGATGGCCAGCGGCAAGATCGACGTATTCGCTTTCATCGGGACCAACAAGGCCGCCAGCGCCCTGAAGAAATTGCACCCCAAGCCGCATCGCCTGCGCGCCGCGTTGGGTCTGGATGCCAAGAACCCCGGCATCGTGCTGCCCGACGTCAACCTGGACAACGCGGTCAGCGAGGCCATCACCGGTTCGCTGTCGTTCAACGGCCAGCGTTGCACGGCGCTGAAGATCCTGTTCGTACACGAAAACGTGGTCGGCAGTTTCCTTGAGAAATTCGAGGAAAAACTGGCCCAGCTCAAGCCGGGCATGCCCTGGGAGCCGGGCGTTTCCCTGACGCCGCTGCCCGAACCTGGCAAGACCGAGTACCTGCAGGGGCTGGTCGACGATGCCGTGAGCAAAGGCGCCAAAGTGGTCAACGAAGGCGGCGGTACCACCCATCAGCAGTTCTTCTACCCGGCCGTGCTCTACCCAGTGACCCCGGACATGCGCGTCTATCACGAGGAACAGTTCGGCCCGGTGGTGCCGGTCGTGGCCTACCGCGATCTGGATAGCGTCATCGAGTACGTGCTGGATTCGGACTTCGGTCAGCAATTGAGCATCTTCGGCAACGACTCCAAGCAGGTCGGTCGCCTGGTCGACGCGTTCGCCAATCAGGTCGGTCGCATCAACATCAATGCCCAGTGCCAGCGTGGCCCGGACAGCTTCCCCTTCAACGGCCGCAAGAATTCGGCCGAGGGCACGCTGTCGGTACACGATGCCCTGCGCGTGTTCTCGATCCGCACGCTGGTAGCGACCAAGTTCCAGGAGAGCAACAAAGAACTGATCAGCGACATCATCCACAATCGCGAGTCGAGCTTCCTGACCACCGATTACATCTTCTGATCGACAGGTTTGCACCCGGCTGCCGCGTCCATTAGTGTGCGCGGTAGCCATCGCTTTGAACCTGTCGGTGGCGTTGCACTCCAACATTTCCTCCCCACTGACTGGACGCCACCGCCCTTGGTCGAAGCGACTTGCGAGTTACACCCCTCTGATGCAGCGGTGCTGCCGCTGCCTGTGCTGCAAATGCTGCGCATGGCGACCGCCGTGCAGCACAAGGCGCTGGAAGCCCGGCTGCCCCTCACGCATCCCGACCTCGATCAAACAACCTACCGCCGGATCATCCAGGCCTATTACGGCTTTCATCTGCCGTTACAGCGGCTGATCGCAGGTTTTTCCGTGACGGAAGGCGCAGACCCCGAACGGCAGAAGATTCCGGCCCTGATCAAGGACCTGCACGCGCTCGGGCTCAGCGATGCCGATATCCAGGGTTTGCCGTTGTGCACCGATCTGCCGGCCTTGTCGTCCCATGCCCATCTGCTGGGCATCATGTACGTCATGGAAGGCGCGACGCTGGGCGGCCAGGTGCTGCGCCGGATCATTGCGCAAAGGCTTAACATCGGTGCCGATACCGGCGGCGAGTTTCTGGATGTCTACGGTCGGGAAACGGGCCGGTTGTGGAAGTCCTTTCTCAAGTCCTTGGCAGACGCTGACCATCCCGACTACAACCAAGAGACGGTGGACGCCGCCTGCGCCACGTTCACCTGTTTCGAAAGGTGGCTGGATCGCACAGGAGTTCTGCTATGACCTCCGTTACCGAACAAGACCTGGACGCGCTGCTGCAGAATTGCGCCAGTGAACCGATCCGCATTCCCGGTGCGATTCAGCCACACGGCGTGTTGCTGACCGTCGACGAATCGGCCTGGACCGTCCAGCAAGCCAGTGCCAATACGGCGTCGGTTCTGGGTGTCGCCAGCGACATCGCAGCCGGCCAACCGCTGGCTCACTGGTTGGGTGAGGCGCAGGCGGGTCTGGTGCGTCAGGCGCTGGCCACCGAGGCGCTGGAAGACATCAATCCACTCGCGCTGCATAGGGGCGATCATGCGTTCGACTGCCTGGTCCATCGTCACGACGGTTTGCTGTTTCTGGAACTCGAAGCGGTTCAGCCCAGCCCCCTGCCGCCCGGTCAGCCCCTCGATCAACGCTTGAGCCGTACGCTGCGCCGCATGCAGGCGGCGAAAACGCTGTCCGAGCTCTACGCCATCAGCGTCAATGAAATCCGGGCGCTGACCGGCTTTGACAGGGTGTTGATCTACCGTTTTCAGGAACAGGGCCACGGCCAGGTCATCGCCGAATCCGCTACCCCGGACCTCGACGCTTATCAGGGGCTGTTCTTTCCGGCCAGTGACATTCCCGAACAGGCCCGAGAGCTGTATCGCCTGAACTGGTTGCGGATCATCCCGGACGCCGCCTATACGCCGGTTCCCCTGGTGCCTGCGCTTCGCCCCGACAACGGCCAGCCGCTGGACATGACATACGCGGTGCTGCGCAGCGTCTCGCCGATTCATTGCCAGTACATACAGAACATGGGCGTGCGCGCCTCCATGAGTATTTCCCTGCTCAAGCATGATCGGCTCTGGGGCCTGATCAGCTGTGGCAATCGCCAGCCGCTGCAAGTGCCGCACACCTTGCGCGCTGCCTGCCAGACCATCGGCCAGGTGTTGTCGATGCAGATCAGCGCGCTGGAAGAATTGCACGCGCAACGCCAGCGTGAAGCCAAGTACAGTCTGCTCAAGTCCCTTGCCCATGGGATGGCTGTGGTTGAGGGCGACGTCTATCAAGGGTTGATCGAGCATCCGCAGGATTTGCTGGCCCTGGCCGACGCCAGTGGCGCAGCGGTCATCATCGAAGATCAGATTCACCTGATCGGCCAATGCCCGACACCGGAGCAGGTGAGGGCGCTGCAGCAGTGGGTCCAGCAGCAACCGGACGCGGTGGTGCAGACCTCGATCCTCGGCCACGTATTTGCGCCGGCCCGGGATTATCCGCGCATCGCCAGCGGACTTGTGGGCTTCAGCCTGCCCAAGCCGGTGGACAACGCCGTGTTGTGGTTTCGCCCGGAAGTCAAAGACAGCGTTCAGTGGAGCGGCAACCCGGACACTGCCAAGCGCGTTGTCGCTGACCGCTTGCAGCCGCGCGAATCGTTCGAGGCGTGGAAGCAACAGGTCGATGGCACTGCGCGGCTGTGGAGCGTCGGCGAGATCTATGCGGTCGCCGATCTGCGTCGCTCGGCGCTGGAGTCGGACCTGTCCCGTCAAGTGTTGCGGGAGAAAGACGCGGTGCGCGCTCGCGATGAGCTGGTGGCGGTGGTGTCCCATGACCTGCGCAGCCCGTTGACGGTGATCGTCATGCAGTGCGGAATGATGCAGCGGGTGATCGCGGCCGATGTGAGCCCCTCGTCCAAGCGCCTCAATTCCGCCATCGACACCTTGCAGCGAGCCACGGCACGCATGACCAACCTGCTGGAGGACTTGCTCGACACCTCGAAAATCGAAGCCGGGCGTTACCTGATCTCGCCGCAGCCGCTGGAAATCAGCCAGCTCTTCGAAGACGCCTGGTCGCTGCTCACGCCTTTGGCGCTGAACAAGTTCATCGACCTGACGTTCGCCGGCGAGCCTCGATTGAAAATCATGGCCGATCCCGAGCGTATGTTTCAGGTGCTGTCGAACCTGGTGGGCAACGCGATCAAATTCACGCCCAAGGAAGGCAGGATCAGTGTCACGGCCACGGTGGAAGGGGATTTCGTTGCGGTCAGTGTCGTCGACTCGGGCTCAGGGATCGCCCAGGATCAGTTGCCCCATGTGTTCGAGCGTTACTGGCGTATTCGCGAAGGCAACCCCAGTGGCACGGGGTTGGGGCTGTACATCTCGCAAGGGATCGTCAAGGCCCACGGTGGCGAGCTGACCGCCAGCAGCGAGCAGGGTGTCGGCAGCGTGTTTCGTTTCACCGTGCCATTGGCGCGGTAGCGCGTCGGCACAATCCCGCGCTTCTCCACGATGCCTGTTGCTGCAACCCATAAAAAGGCCGCTCTCGCTGTGAACATCGACACCCGCATCAAATTCCGCCATCTGGTCTGCTTCCTTGAGGTCGCGCGACAGGGCAGTCTGGCCAAGGCCT
>Ga0160447_100870_pt1 | contig 12907 bp, 10 predicted proteins | sample HID1973K_E1MG_FD_108222 | JGI IMG/M metagenome (GOLD analysis project Ga0160447, IMG submission 108222) | Enriched mosquito-associated microbial communities from UW Madison campus, WI, USA - HID1973K_E1 MG | ecosystem: Host-associated > Arthropoda: Insects > Digestive system > Unclassified ...
ATTATTGTTGTAGGCACTGAAACGCGCTGGCGAGAGCATGTGCTCCTCAAGACCGAACTCGATGAGGTCCTGCGACAGCTTGCCGTCGGCGCAAAGTGCCGCCGTCAAGCGTCCCAACGCAGCGGCGGTCTGTATGCCGTAGCCGCCCTGCCCGACCAGCCAGAAGAAGCCCTTTGCGACGGGGTCGAAGCCGGCGACCGGCGTACGGTCCTGGCTGAACACCCGCAGCCCTGCCCAGCTGTTCATGACCCGACGAACCTGCGCGCCCGTCGCTTGTTCGAAGCGGTCCACGGCAATGGCCACATCGAGTTCCTCCGGCTGCGCATCACATGGCGGTGAATCAGTCTCGTCGGCAGGCGAGATCAGCAGCAGGCCGGCATCCGGCTTGAAATAAAACTGCTCATCGATCGCCACCGACGCAGGCCAATGTGTGGCGTCCAGGCCGGCTGGCACATTGACCAGCGCGGCCGTGCGACGCTTGGGTTGCAGGCCGAGCGGTGCGACGCCGGCACTGCGCGCCACCTCATCGCCCCATGCACCTGCCGCGTTGACCACCACCGGCGCGCGATAACTGCCGCTGTGGGTATTTACCAGCCAGGCGCCTTCACTATAGGAGAGCGTTTCAATGCGCGAGGCGGTCAAGATTTCCGTACCCTGCGCACGCGCCTGACGCAGGAAACCTTGATGCAGCGCGTCGACGTCGATATCCGCCGAGCCGGTTTCCAGCACAGCGCCGCCCAGGTAGCCCGCGCGGAATGCAGGCACACGTTCTTGCGCCTGCTCTGGCGTCAGCATCACCGTTCTGCTCGCTACATCGGGGTCAAGGCGGAAACGCTCCAGCAGGTCCAGTTGGTCGCGCGTGCCGAAAAACAGCGTGTCCCGTGGCGTCACCAACGGCCCCGGCGCAAACCCGGCGGGCGGTTCGAACAGGAAGGGGCGGCTGGCGCGGGTGAGGCAACGCACAACGGCGTTGCCGTAGATTTCCGAGAAGAGCGCGGCGGAGCGGCCGGTGGAGTGATAGCCGGGATGGTCCTCGGTCTCGAACAGGAGCACCGAGCCCCGCGCGGCCAGATGGGCCGCCGCTGAAGCGCCGGCGATGCCGGCGCCGATCACGACGAAATCAACTTCCCTGACTTGACTCATTTACTGCCACCTCTAGAAGATTGCTAAAGGTCGACTATACGAAATAATAATGCCAAAAGGGAAATTTAATTTCCAAAGCAACTGAGCCTTACTTCGCTCGTGGTGAGCGTCGCGGCCTGGCTTCGCTCGGCTGCCCCTCGGCTGCAGCGGTACCCTTCTCGGACATTGAAACAAAGGTGTCGATCATTGGTTCCACACTACCCCGCGGCGCAGCCGCCGCTACGATGCGGCAAGGCACGTCGCTGGCCTTGAGATAGGCGTGCCCCATCTCGCTGTCAAAGTACAGCGAGTCGCCCGCGCACAGACGTATTGGCGCGTAGAGGTCGGTACAGAACTCCACTTCACCCTCGATGATGTACACGAACTCCTCGCCCGGATGGCGGATGAAGTCACCGAACTCCGCCAGGAACTCATCCATGGTGCGCGCATGCACTTCGACGACCATCGGCGTCATCTTTTTGTGCAGCAGTTCCGTGGCAAGATAAGTCTGGCTGTAGCTGCGGGTCTCCACGTGCTGGCCCTCGCCTGCGCGCAACACGACCCGGCGGCCAATACTGATGGGCGCCGGAGCGGGCGCCTGGGGCGGGCTGCCCAGCAGCTCCGTCATATCGACGTCCAGGCCACGGCTGATCGCCGCGAGCTTGTCGAAAGAAGGCGATATGTGGCCAGCCTCCAGCTTCGACAAGGTCGAGGCAGCCAGACCGGTCTTTGCGCTCAGTTGTGCAAGGGTCATGTCCGCACTGCGACGCAATGCGCGGATGGTTGCACCGGGGTTGCTGTTGCGATTATCGGTATGTGTATCAGTCATTTTCGGGATGGAGTCGGTGATTTTCATGGTGCGCACTGTAGCAGGCACATTCCATTCCCCCAAGTAAAACGCATCACATGAAACACTCGTATGGAAAATTATATTCCGATACAGAAAATTCGTTGCTAGGCTGTGACAACAGAAAAAGTAAAAAGTCGCTGCTCACAAGGATTTTCATGAACGTTGCAGATTCCCCCGACCATACCAACGCAGGCAAGACCGGCGTTGGCGCACTGGATGACCTCTTCCAGGCATTCAACCGCAGCGATGCGCCGGGCCTGGTCGTCGGCGTCGCGCAGCATGGCAAGACCCTGTACCGCCGAGGCTTTGGCCTGGCCAGCATAGAACTGGGTGTCGCCAACACACCCTGGACACGTATGCGTATCGGCTCCACCAGCAAGCATTTCACGTGCCTGGCCGTGCTGCTGCTCGCCGAGGAAGGCAAGGTCGATCCCGATGCCAGCGTGCGCCGTTATCTCCCCGAACTCCCCCCACTGCACGGCGAGCCAAGCTTGCGTCAGTTGATGTCGCATACCGGTGGCTATCGTTGCCATCTGGACCTGGAGTTCATCGCCAGCGGCATGGCAATGCAACCGAAAGGCACTGCGCTGACGACACTGCTGCGCCAGACGGCCGCCAACTTCGCACCGGGCGAATCCAGCCTGTACTGCAATGGCGGTTATCACCTGCTGTCCCTTGTCGTCGCGCGGATCAGCGGCATTCCCTTCGAACAATTCATGCATGAGCGGATTTTCGCGCCGTTGGGCATGGTGGACACCGCCTCGGTGCCGAGCGACCTGGAGATCCACCGTGGCATGGCGACGCTGCATCTGCCCAAGCCCGACGGCAGCTGGACGCGTGGCATCTTCCCCAGCGAAGAGCTCCTCGGCGAAGGCGCAATCATCTCGACGCTGGACGACATGCTGCGCTGGCTCGCCCACCTGCGCGGTACCAAGACAGTCGGCAGCGAAGCCACCTGGGCGCAAATGAAGACACTTTCGCGACTGAACGACGGCAGCACCGCGCCTTATGCCCTCGGGCTGATGCGGCACGATTACCGTGGCCTCGACATCATCCATCATGCCGGCGGCGTGATCGGTGGTTCATCGCAGATGCTGACCGTGCCGAGCCACGAACTCGACGTGATCATCATGACCAACGGCGCAATGGCGAATCCTATCGAACTCGCCAATCAGATCGTCGACGCGATGCTCGGCGAAGCGCTCGGCCCTCGCACAGAGAAGGCCGCGGCAGAACGCTTCCGCCCGCTGCCGGGCACCCGCTACCACGCCAAGCGCACTGGCCATGTGATTGGCTTCAATGAGGTGGGCGGCAAGCTGGGTTTGGCGTTCCTGAACAGCCCGGCAATCCCTCTGACAGATGCTGGCGATACACTGCGCATCGGTTTCCAGGAGCTGGCTGCGGGCCCGTTGAGCCTGCCCGTCGCGCAATTGGCAGGCATCGTGGAAGCACCGACCACGCTCCAGTTCAGCGAGGCCGGGAACACCTCGACATTCGAACGCCTCCCGGTTGTCGCACCGTCGCTGGCGGAAGTGGGCGCGGCCCTGGTCGGTCGCTATCACGCCATCGATCTTGGCGCGGACGCCGAGATCCGTTTCGACGGCAATGCCCTCAATCTGTATGTCTACGGCGCCCACGCGGTCTCGGTGCTGCCGCTCGAGGCCTTCAGTGCCGAGGTTTTCGGCCTGGTGTCGTCGATCGCCGTCCTGTCCCTGCGCGGGGTACTCAACGTCGAACGCAAGGACGGCCGCGTCACGGGCTTTTTCATCCACACCATGCGCACGCGACACCTGCCATTCGTACGGAGAGACTGACGATGAAAGCGCCTGCACAAAACACCTCTTCGCCGCTGTCCTCGATGCTGGTGTGGGACAACCATGCGTGCATGCCCTTGCGTCCGCACGACGTAGGTTTCCTCGATCAGCTTGAATGGCATCGTCTCAGCGGTACCGACGTGGTGATGCTCAACGTCGGCTTCGGCGACGACTCGATCGAGTCGCACCTGCGCATGCTCGCCACGTTTCGCGCCTGGCTCGCAGCGCGCCCCGAGCACTACCGGTTGATCCGATCGGTCGCGGATATCCACGCAGCACGGGCCGCCGGACAACTGGCCGTGGGGTTCGACATCGAAGGCGCCAACGCGATCGGCGACCAGCTCAGCCTGATCGAACTGTACCGCGACCTCGGCGTGCGCTGGATGCTGCTGGCCTACAACCAGAACAATCGCGCCGGCGGCGGTTGCCAGGATGACGATCCCGGCCTGAGCGCGTTCGGTCGCTCGATGCTGGAGGAAATGGCACGTGTCGGCATGATCGGTTGCTGCTCGCATACGGGCTACCGCACGGCGCGTGAGGCGATCGATGCATCGCCTGCGCCATTGATTTTCTCGCACTCGAACCCGCGCGCGTTATACGAGCATCCGCGCAACATTCCCGACGAACTGATCCGCGCCTGCGCTGCACGCGGCGGCGTGATCGGCATCAATGGGATCGGCCTGTTCCTGGGCGGTAACGACGCGTCGCCGGCCAATGTGGCGCGGCACGTCATGTATGTGGCCGAACTGGTCGGCGTCGAGCATGTCGGCATCGGACTGGATTTCATGCACGACAGCGATGAAATCGATGAGTACCTGGCCGCGAACCCCGACAAGTTCCCGCCCCACCTTGGCTACGGCGCGGGCATGCAGATGATGGCTCCGGCGGCGCTTCCAGATTTGGCGACGGAGTTAAGCAGGCGGGGAATGGCCGACGCTGAACTGAGCGCTGTGTTCGGCGGCAATTGGCTGCGACTGGCCGAGCAGATCTGGCACGACTAAACAGTCCGCCACAAGAGAACCGCAATCAAGCCGCCCTCCCCGCGGGGCCGGGCCGGCTTTGCTGTGTGTGCTTCACAGATTCGACAACAATTCATTCACCGAGAGAACCGCTATGAGCAACCTTCAACGCTTCGACGTCGGCCCGCGCATCTCCCAGATCGCCACCCACAACGGCGTCGCCTACCTTGCCGGCCAGATCCCCTCCGACATGAGTGCGGACGTGCATGGCCAGACAACCCAAGTGCTGAACGCAATCGATGCGTTGCTGGTGCGCGCCGGCACGGACAAGACACACATCCTGCGAGCCGAGATTTTCCTGGCTGATATATCCGACTTTGCGCAGATGAACGCTGCCTGGGACGAATGGGTTCCAGCCGGCCATGCACCGCCGCGTGCGACGGTGGAAGCGCGCTTGGCGATGCCGGAAATCAAAGTGGAAATTGTTGTGACGGCGGCGGTGCGGACTGGCTGATGTCGTCGACTGTATGAGGACGAATTGGTCATTCGCCCACATGTTCGCCGGGGCCGTTGCGCTCCGGTGGACTGCTCCAAAAGGGTCAGCTTCACCGACCCTGCTACAGGTTCTTCCGAGTGTGAGTGCTGTTTCACGGCAGCGTACCTACAACCCAACACAAAAAAAAGAAAGGAAATCAGATGAACAATGTCATCGCGCATTTACCCTTCGACTTAAAAAAATTCGGAGCGCAAAAAATCAACTCACTCATCAAAGCCAAGGCACCCGCAAGCTGGCAATCGCCAGGCCTGCGCATCGCCAATGCCTTGTTGATTTCTCTCGTGTTCATCGGGTCGAGTGCGAACGCCAGTGAAGACAAAACCACCGAAGCCGTAGTCGCTGCTGAAGCGCCTGCATGTCTGAAATACGACAAATACAACTACACCGGCTCCGAGTCACCCTTCCCCTCCAACTGCGAATCTATATTCCCGGAGCTGGGAGGGTTTCGCGAGTCGATGTATAACGCGGGGTGGAGTTCACAGCTCATCCTGACCACAGGCCTCACTTACGATATCAAGAGTCACGATCGCGAGACGCAGGTGTACAGCGGACAGCGGCTCTCTTCGACGTCGACCGGCAGCCTTTTGGTCAACCACGACCTGGGACGATACGGGCTTCCCGAGGGTTCCTTGCTTACCCTCGGTGCCTCGCTCGCCTACAGCAGCTTCCGTGGCGATGGCCTTCGCGAGGGCTTTATCAGTCAGCTGTCCGCACGCCTGCCCTTCTATGATGACCGGGTGATTGTGCAGTTTGGTTACTTCAGTCTGGCAGGCCAGTTCTACGGCACTCTCCTGGGCAACAACATTGCCGCATCGACGCTTGGCCCAAGCAGTGGACTGCTGGCTCAAACCGGCGCCCAGGGCTTCAAACCATCACCGGCGTTCGATGTTCGTCTCTACTCCGAAGACAAGCGTTTTTACAACCACTTCGGCGTGGCGCGAAGCATCAGCCCTGAAGGCTTGTTTCCTGATTCGGATGACAATCGCTCGGGTCTGAAATTCAATACCAAAAACGCCAGGGCTGTCGCCATTGACGAGGTTGGTTATCGAATCGAAGCAGGCCCCAACCAAAAGAAAATCTGGCTGCGTGGCGGCGTTGTGTATAACAACTCCGAGTACACCCGGCTGGACGAGCCAGACCAGAAATCCAATAACCACGGGGCCTACATCGTAGGTGACCTGCAGTTGACACAACCGAACTCGGCACTGCCTTACAAAGGCTGGTACGTGAACGCCTATGTCAACAAGGGCTCGGAAAACGTCAACTACTTGCCGGGTGCTTTCGGCGGCTCGCTTTACAGCCTGGCGCCGTTTGAATCGCGTCCGTATGACCTGTTCGCCATCGGCGCATCGAAGAACCAATACAGCAAGTACGCAAGGCGCAATGCGTCAGCGGCAAACCTGGATTACGCCGATGCGTCCACCAGCCTGTCGGTTTCGTACGCCTACCGGGTGAGTCGCGGCATCTATCTTCAAACCGCACTGATTCATTTGGACAACCCTACGTTCGCACCAAAACGAGACAGCTCTTTGAATGCCTATACCACGCTGGTTCTGGTGTTCTAACCCCTCGTCCTTGGTCGTCGCTGGTTGTACCTGAAGCTTCAATGCATGACATCCGACCAGGTCGCCACCAAGCCACCTGATCGGAGCGCCTGCCTCCACCCACTGCCCCCAACAACCATAGGTGGTGACAAAATGACAGCGCTCGACGTGAAAAGCGCTCGCGATCGAATCCTGGAAGGTGCATGCGAGCTCTTTGCTCTTCACGGTTTCCAGGCGGTCAGCTTGCGAGACCTGGCAACTTACGTTGGCGTAAAGCCAGGTTCCCTTTACCACCACATTGAGAGTAAGCAGTCGTTGCTGTATGAGCTCGTGGAAGATGCCGTCAGTGAGCTGCTCTATCGCACGCGTCTGAACCTACGCCGCAAAGCCCAGGCTCGAGACAGGCTGGACTGCTTTATCGATACGCTTTTGGGTTTCAAGCAACATTCGGTGAACCGCACCATCCTGCTGTCTCGCGAATACATCAATCTGGCAGGGGAACAGGCAAAAGAATTCAGCGACCTGAAGAGCGAGTACATCCAGATTCTTTCAGACATCATAAAAGACCTGGTCAAGACCGGCTCCTCACAACCGCTCATGTTCTCCATGGCGACAGACGCGGTTATAGGCATGCTTTTCAGCCAGGCGCATTGGCTCAACGCCCAAGTCAATGTGAGTGGTAGTCAGCAGGTTGTCGTGTTCAAGCGCTTTACTTACGGAATCATCTCGACTATGAGCATCGAAGCGCCAGCGCAGTCTCGTGAATCAGGCCCAAAGCAGTGTTCTAGCCGAAAATAGCTACTCTGCCTTGGGCCCGTTCTCGTATCTACCCGCCAAGTCCGCAACCGGATGAGTCGGGAGAATTGGGTTGGCTGATGCCTGAAAAATCAGCGCGAGCACCTTTAGATTTGCGAAAGGCCTCCGTCGACCATCAGCTCCACGCCGTTGACATACTTGGCATCGGCGGACGCCAGAAACAGGGCCGCGGTGGCTATTTCTTCAGGTTGAGCCATGTAGCCCAGTGGCGTGATCTGTTCGACGTGCTGACGGAGCGCCTCGATCTCGCCCGCACTCATTTTCAAGCCGTTGTCCATCAGAGGGGTGCGGGTGAAACCAGGGCTCAACACATTTGCGCGGATCTTGCGGCCTTTGAGTTCGTTGGCCCAAGTGCGTGCGAAGGAGCGCACCGCAGCTTTGGAGGCGTTGTACAGGCTCAGCCCTTCCATGCCGTTGCTGGAGCAGATTGAGGCGGTCAACACAACTGACGAGCCGTCTTTCATCAATGGCAAGAGGGTCTGAACAGTAAAGAAGACGCCCTTCACGTTCACATCGAACACGTTGTAGTACGTGGCCTCGGTGGTCTCGCCCAACGGGTTTTTCTCGCAGATGCCGGCATTTGCAAATACCGCATCCAATTGATCGTGCCGGGCTTCGATGGTCGCCTTCAACTTATCTAGATCGACTTGAGATGAGACGTCTGAGAGGACCGCCACGGCTTTGTCGCCGAGCTTGGCCACCGCGGCCTCCAGTGTGCCTGCCGAACGTCCGGTGATGTAAACGCGTTTTGCCCCTTCGACAAGCAACGCTTGCGCAATCGCGAATCCGATTCCGGTGGATGCGCCCGTCACAACTGCAACTTGATTGCTGAATTTACCCGACATTCCTGACTCCTCGGTGGTGGGTGGTGTGGATCATCTGAAGTGAAAGTGGAGCCATTGTGGGAGTCATTCAGCGCTGGCGGCACTGCCATAAATGAACGGTGGATGTACATTTTTGTGCGGCGAAAGCTGAGGACGAGTCGTTTACATTGGAACCGATCGGTTCAGCAACAGTGAAGAAACGAGCGGTGGCGCATTTTCTGGTTTGCCAGATCGAGGCCATGCGAGTGCTCGGAAAAACAGGCGCATGCAAGGCAGACATGACTGCCTTGGTCAAATGCGCGATGTGTCTTCTGGATTGATATTCAAGCCTTAATAATTTTAGAACCGTACAGTTTCATACAGGACTCTCCTTATGTCTCAGATCGATGTCACGCCAGTCGAACGGCGGCGCTGGTTTATGTTCGCAATCCTGTTGGTCGGCGCGTTTTTGCCACCGCTGGATTTCTTCATCGTCAATGTCGCGCTACCGTCGATTCAAGAGGAGCTCGGCACCGTTTCTTCTGCCGAACAGCTCGTCATTTCGTCATACGCCACGCTTTATGCCGTCACGCTGATCACCGGCGGGCGACTCGGTGATCTTTACGGTCGCGGGCGGATGTTTTTCCTCGGCCTGGTTGGGTTCGCGACAGCGTCGCTGTTGTGCGGGATTGCCGCCTCGCCTTGGGTGTTGATCAGTGGCCGGGCATTGCAAGGCGTCACAGCCGCCGTGATGGCGCCTCAAGCGCTCGCTTCAGTGCAGGCAATATTCCCGGAATCGGAAAAGCCCTTGGCGCTCAGCCTCTATGGTGCTGTCTTTGGCCTGGCGTCGGTAGTCGGTCAGGCTCTGGGCGGAATTTTGATTTCGCTCAATCTGATGGGCCTGGGGTGGCGGGCGATTTTTCTGGTGAATCTGCCGATTGCACTGCTGGTCGTTCTGTTTGGCATTCCCGTGCTGAAGGAAACGCGTGCGCGGCACGCGAGCAAGCTGGATCTGGGCGGAACGGCACTGTCGATGGTGACGCTGGGTGCATTGATCGTGCCATTGATCGAAGGGCGCGAGGCGGGCTGGCCTTTGTGGGCATGGCTTTCAATGGCTGCCGTGCCATTGCTGGCCTGGCTGTTCTGGCGATACGAAACCCGTCTACACCAGGCCGGTGGCGCACCATTGCTCAACCCAGCCGTCCTGCAGGCACCGGGATTGGGCCGAGCGTTGCTGGTTGCGCTATCCTTTTACTCGATCGGTGTGTTTTTCCTGTTGCTTTCGATTTATCTGCAGGGCGCGCTGAATGCGTCCGCACTCAGCGCAGGCCTGATCTTCCTGCCATTCGGCATGGGGTTTCTGCTTGGGCCGTTGTCGACTGCCCATGGCACGCGCCTGCTTGTCGACTACGTTAATTCCGTGTGCATGGGATTGGAGGTCGTCGGCTTCCTGGCCCTGACCTGGCTGGTACTGGCGACACCGATCAGCGCCGCTCCGCCGTCCCTGCTACTCGCCGCGATCCTCTTCGTGATCGGCTTTGGGCAAGGCCTCGCCATGCCGACATTGATGCGCATGGTCACAGGGCGCGTGGCACCGGCCTACTCCGGCATGATTGCAGGCATCACCAGTTCCACGCTGCAAATAAGTACGTCGCTAAGCGTCGCGCTGATCGGCGGCGTGTACTATACCCTGCTAGGCACGCACACAGACCCGGCGGCCATCACCCACGCCTTCACCGTGTCCCTATTGTGTATCGCCGCGTGCCTTGCCCTTGGCGCTTGGCTAAGCGTCACTCTGGCGCGACAGCCTGCGCTGGCACTGAAAGCGTCAACGATACGCCCGAGCTGAGTACGCCAGACTCGCCTTCACTGGGAGCCGAGCATGTTGGACGCAAGGTCGGCTAGCGCGCGCAGCCTGTCCATCTGCCGCATATCCTGGTGATACCCCATCCAGATATCGCGCCCCGGTGGCGGCTGGTCCGGATCAATCAACTGGAGGGCGGTTAACTGATCGCCAAGCGGGCGCGGCAGCACGGCCACGCCGAGGCCTTGCGCGCACATCTGGGCCTGAACCGTGCGGCTGCTGCTGGTGAACACGGTTCGGGCAAGCGGATAACGCTGCTGCAGCCAGTGCACATCGGGGTAGTGAGCCTGGGCGATGTTCATGGTGATCAAACCCAGGCCTTCACCCTGGGGCTTTGGCGCAGGGAATCCAATGGCCGAATACAGGCCGTAACTGAGGGTTGTGAGCTTGCGGTGAACGATATCCGGTTCTGTGAAGGGCACGATGCGAAAGGCAATGTCCGCATCGCGACGAGAAAGATCGAATAACCGATGCCCTGCAATAACCTCAGGGACGATCAAAGGGTAGCGTGTCGCCAACTCGCTCAGGACCGGGGCCAGGATGTAACAGGCAAACCAGTCCGCGGATGAAATCCGCAACAGACCTTCAGGCTGAGCGCTGTCACCCGCCAGGCGCCGCTCGATAGCCAACGCACTGTGTTCCATCTCTTGCGCGAGGTTGAGGATCTTTTCACCGCTGTCAGTCAGTACCAACCCTTGGGCAGTCCGAAGAAAAAAGACCTGCCCGCAGCCCTTTTCAAGCACCTGCAAGCGCCGCCCTACTGTCGGGTGGCTGATACCCAACTGTTTGGCCGCGCCGCCCAAAGAACCGCTGCGGGCAATCGCCAGGAAGACCCGCATGTCACTCCAGTCCATGCCCCACCTCGTACAAAAATGAACGATGAGAGTGCAACAATGACACTCCCGTAGCAATCCCCCTGCCGACATACTCAACGGCCTACATGTTCGCTCAACGAGCAAAGCGAGGACCTCTATGAATATCGGCTTTATCGGAACGGGAAGCATGGGCAAAGCCATCATTCCGTTACTCATCAAGGCTGGCCATCATGTTTCTGCCTGGAACCGTAGCCGTGAAGCAATGGCGGATCTGGAAGGTGTGCGACCTCTCGAATCCCCGGCAGCGGCCTTCCAGGAAGCTGTTGTAATCAGCCTGCTTGCCGACGATCGCGCCGTACGAGAGGTGCTGCTGTCTCCCCAGGCCCTCGGCAAGGCAGATAAACGCTGCATCCATATTGTCATGTCAACGCTGTCGCCGTTGCTTATGAAAGCGCTACAAACGGCTCATCACGACGCGGGTATCGCACTGATCGCCGCGCCGGTATTTGGTGTGCCTGCGGTAGCAGCCAGAGGTGAGCTGAATATCCTGGCAGCCGGTTCGCAGGCGGCCATTGCGACTGTCCAGCCAATCTTTGACCTGTTGGGAAAAAAGACCTGGTTTCTGGGCGATCAACCCGACCAGGCGTGCATTGCGAAAATCGCCGGTAACATGATGATCACCCAGGCTATCCAGTCGCTGGGCGAGGCCAGTGTGCTCGCCGAGCATTACGGGTTGAGTCCTGCCGTTTTCATCGAACTCATGACGCAAACCCTGTTCGCCTCCCCCAGCTATCAACGATATGGGCAGAACATCGTCGCAGGCACATTTGAACCGGGCTTCAAACTGTCTCTGGGGCTCAAGGACATCAACCTGGCAATCGATGCAGCTCGCCTCAAAGATTTGGCGTTACCGGCTGCCGACGCCGTGCGATCGAAAATGACGGCAGCAGTTGCTCGGGGGCTTGGAAACAAGGACTGGTCTGTGTTCGCCACCGAAACCGTCACCCGATCAGATGAACACCCCTTCACGGCAACGGTCATGGATGTATGAACATTACTTCGATGATGCATTCAAGGACGCAGTGGCGGACCAAAGCCGTGGGCGCGCCTGGCCGGACATGAAGCATTTAGATTGCGCTGACGAGGCCCTCAGTTGGGGGCAAGCTTGGACATAAAGGTGCCTGCAGGGAGCGGCTCCGTGGCTCTCGCCCGCAAATCACTACGCACATCACTGGGCGAGGTGTTGAAAACCTCGCGAAACGTTCGTGAGAAATGGGATGCGTCGGCGAAACCGCATTCATAAGCAATCTCGGACATACTTTTGAGGGTGTGTTCGATCAACCACATGGCGCGCTCGAGACGAATTTGCCGGTAGGTTTGGGAAGGCGGCATGGCGAGTTCGGCGTCAAAACCGCGCGTGAGGCGCCGCACGTTTGTGCCCAACTTCTCGGCGATGCTGTGGATTGTGACCGGGCGGCCCAGGTTCTGCTGCATGATCAAGAGCGCCCTTCGCACCAGGGGATCGCGCACCGGCGCACTCAGGTCCAGCGCCGCGCGTGCCTGCGGATGACTGCTTGCCCTCACCTCATCAAACAGCAGCATTGAGACCGTTCTCAGTGCCCGCTCTCGTCCGCAGTGCCGCTGGATCAGGTGAATCGCGAGGTCAAAAGCACTGGCGCCACCCGGACACGTGAGTCGTGGACCGTCGATCGTAAAGAGGCGGTCGGACTCCACGACGATATCGGGAAATTCAGACTGGAACTG
>Ga0160447_100871_pt1 | contig 12906 bp, 8 predicted proteins | sample HID1973K_E1MG_FD_108222 | JGI IMG/M metagenome (GOLD analysis project Ga0160447, IMG submission 108222) | Enriched mosquito-associated microbial communities from UW Madison campus, WI, USA - HID1973K_E1 MG | ecosystem: Host-associated > Arthropoda: Insects > Digestive system > Unclassified ...
CGACGACGGCCAGGTGAACGTGGCGAGCGCCCCGCCGGGCAGCGTGTACTCGAACGTCCGGCCCCCGACCGCGACGGCGAAGCTGCGCGGGTCGTCGTTCTCGTTGTGCACGACGAGCGCGGTGGAGCCGTCCGGGTTCCGGAACGCGACGTCCATGATCTGGCCGTTCCACCCGGTGGTGCCGAAGCTCGTCGACGCGATGCGCCGCGCACCGGGCTGCACGAACTTCGACAGGTGCCCGATCGTGTAGTACTCCGCGTCGGTGCGCGTCGTGCCGTCCGCGAGGACGGTCAGCAGGCCCGTGCACGTCCCGCAGCCGCCCAGGTGTGGCCCGCCGTCCTCCCGCAGCGCGATGTTCCAGTTGGCCGTGCTCTTCGCCCAGTTCCGCGTGGTGCCGATCGTGATGGTGCGGGCGTGCCACGTCAGCGTGCCGCGGAACGTCTGCTCAGGGGTGTCGGTCGCGCCGTGCGAGCCGGAGCACTCGGTGAACCAGATGCCCTTGGTCGGGTACGCGTCGTGCAGGGCGGTCTGCGCGCTCGGGTCGCCGTAGTAGCAGTGGTAGGCGGTGCCTGCGACCCACTTCGCCGCCGGGCTGTCGAGCACCTGGTACGGGTAGTCGGTGGCCGGGTCCTCGCCCGGGGGCGTGTTCGCGGCGTCGTTGGGGTGGGTCGCCCAGTTGTGGTCGTAGGCCAGGATCTTGGTGCGGGGGCTGACCTTCTTCAGCATCGGGCCGAGCGCGTCGATGACCTTGACCTCCTGCGCGACGGGCATGTCCGTGCCCGGGTACGCGTCGGGGGTGCGGTTCTGCGGCTCGTTCTGGACGGACAGGAAGTCGATCGGGACGCCGGCCTTCGTGTACGCCTGGACGAACTTCACGAGGTAGCGGGCGTACGCGTCGTAGATCGCCGGGTCGTCCTTGAGGCGGCCGCCGACGAGGGAGTCGCCCGTCTTCATCCACGCCGGCGGGCTCCACGGCGTGGCCATGACCGACAGGCGCGGGTTGAGCCGCTTGGCCTGGCGCAGCAGCGGGAGGATCTGCGACTCGTCGTGCGCGATCGAGAAGTGCTCGAGCGACAGGTCGGTCTGGCCCGCGGGCATGTCGTCGTACGTCCAGTGCTCGCCCGCCGCCGTGAAGTCCGACGAGCCGACGGGCTGACGCAGGAAGCTCACGCCGATGCCGGTCTTCGGGTCGAACAGCGACCGCATCGCCTTGTCACGCTCGCTGCTCGACAGGCCGGCCAGCAGCGACGCCGACGAGTCGGTGATCGCGGCCCCGAAACCGTCCATGGTCTGGAACCGCTGGTCGGGGTCCACGACGATCGTCGCGAGGTCCGACGCGCCGGTGCCGAACGTCACCGGCGCTCGCTGGTGCAGCAGCTCGGCGCGGTCGGGCGTCGTCACCCAGACCTGGGCCTGGACGGTCCGGTCGTGGCCGTGACCGGGCCATCCGGTTGCCTGGGCCGCGCTCGCGGGCAGCAGCAGCGCGGCGCCGGCGGTGGCCGCCAACGTCGCGCGCACGAGTGTTCGTGTCATCGTCGCTCCTCGATCCTCGCGACGGTCCGCACCGTCGCTCGTCGTGCCCCGGCTTCGTCGCCGGCGCCGCCGATCCCGCCGTCGCGCCTGCCCGCCCGCTCGGCGGTGAGCGAGCGATGTAACAGATGTAACGGTCGGCATCCACGCAACTCGTCGCGCGGTACGCTCCGCGCAATACGGACATCACAGGCGTGACCGACGACGGCGGTCAACGAGATCGCTGAAACGGAGCGTGAAACATGACAGCGCCGGTGGCTCGCGCGACCGTCCGTGACGTGGCCACGGTCACGGGCGTCTCGATCGCCACCGTCTCCCGCGTCCTCAACGGCCACCCCAACGTCGCAGCCCCGACGCGCGACCTCGTCCTGCACGCCGTGAGCGACCTGGGGCAGCGGGCGCCGCTCCCCCGTGCGACGCCGGCGACCCGCTCCGGCCCGGTGTTCGTGCGCTGCCCCTACGTGCTCACCGACTACTTCGGCCTGGTCGTCTCGGCCGTCGCTGAGGCGCTCGAGCTGCACGGCCGCTCGGTCCTGCTGGACGCCGGTCAGCACGCGGCCTCGACGCACCCGCTGCTGGGCCTCGCGTCACGCGCCGACGTCGCGGGCGCGGTGCTCGTCCTGCCCCCCGAGCGCAGCGCGGAGCTCGCCGCCCTGCGCCGGACCGGCTTCCCGTTCGTCGTCGTCGACCCACGGACCCCACCACCGCCCGAGGTCGCCGCCGTCTCCGCCGCGCACGCCGCAGGTGCCCGACGCGTGACCGCACACCTGCTCCAGCTGGGCCACCGCCGCATCGGCGTGATCGGCGGGCCGCGGGAGTGGTCGGCCGCCGTGGAACGCCAGGCGGGCCACGCCGCGGCCATGGTGCACGCGGGCCACATGCCCCCGTCCGAGCTCTACCGGCCCATCGAGCCGACGACCGATCAAGGGCGCCACGCCGCCGGCGAGCTCCTCGACCTGCCGGACCGCCCCACCGCGCTGGTGTGCTTCAACGACAAGGTCGCGATCGGAGCGATGCACGCGGCGGCCGAACGCGGGCTCCGGGTGCCTGTCGACCTGTCGGTGACCGGGTTCGACGACTCCGACGTCGCCCGCGCCTCCACGCCGCAGCTCACGACCGTCCGCCAGCCGATGGCCGAGATGGGCCGGATCGCGGTGAGCCTGCTCGTCCGCCTGATCGCCCGCCACACGGTCGACGCCCGCCACGTCGAGCTCGCCACCGAGCTGGTGGTCCGCGGCTCGACCGCCCCGCCGCCCGCGTAGCCGAGGTCGCCACGAACAAGAACACCCGGACCCACGAATCCGTGGGTCCGGGTGTTCTCGATGTCCTGGGACATTGGCGGTAGCGGTGGGATTTGAACCCACGGTGGACTTTCACCCACACACGCTTTCGAGGCGTGCTCCTTAGGCCGCTCGGACACGCTACCTCGCCGAGAAGGGTACCTGGTCGGCGCCGATGCTCCGAATCGGCGCCTGTGCGCGGATCGGTCCTACCGTAGGTGCATGGACGCGGGCGACAACTTCGACGATCTCCTCGCGCTCCTGTCCGGACGGCGGCTGACGGTGCTGACCGGCGCGGGCCTGTCGACGGACTCCGGCATCCCCGACTACCGCGGGCCCGACTCTCCCCCACGCACGCCGATGACGTTCCAGCAGTTCACCGGCGACGAGGCGTTCCGGCGGCACTACTGGGCCCGCAACCACGTCGGCTGGCGGCACGTGCGGCGCACGCAGCCCAACGAGGGGCACCGGGCGCTGGCGCGACTGGAGGAGGCGGGCGTCGTCGTCGGCGTCATCACGCAGAACGTCGACCTCCTGCACGAGGCCGCGGGGTCGCGGAACGTCATCGACCTGCACGGACGCTACGACCGCGTCATCTGCCTGAGCTGCGGCACGGTCATCAGCCGCCGCGAGCTGGCCGCACGGCTCGACGAGCTCAACCCGCACTTCGCTCCCGAGGCGGTGGCGGACATCGAGATCGCGCCCGACGCCGACGCCGTCATCGAGCAGACCGCCGACTTCGTCGTCGCGGACTGCGCGGTGTGCGGCGGCATGCTCAAGCCGGACATCGTCTACTTCGGGGAGACCGTGCCGCGCCCGCGGGTCGACGCCGCCTACGCGATGGTCGACGAGGGCGACGCGCTGCTGGTGGCCGGTTCGTCGCTCACGGTGCAGTCGGGGCTCCGGTTCGTGCGGCACGCGGCCGCCGCCGGCAAGCCGATCGCCATCGTCAACCGCGGCGCCACGCGCGGCGATCGGTACGCCGCGGTCACCCTCCACGCCGGGACGTCAGAGACCCTCAGCGCCCTGGCCCGGCTCCTGCCGGTGGCTCTCGAAGAAGCCGCGCAACAGCGCTGACGACTCCTGCGCCCGCACGTCCCCGACCACCTCGACGCGGTGGTTGAGGCGCCGGTCGCGGACCACGTCCCACTGGGACCCGCACGCGCCCGCCTTGGGGTCCCACGCGCCCAGGACCAGGCGCGGGACCCTGGCCAGCACGGTCGCGCCCGCGCACATGAGGCACGGCTCCAGGGTCACGACCAGCGTGCAGTCGTCGAGGCGCCAGCGGCCCAGCGTGGCGGCGGCGTCGCGCAGCGCGAGGACCTCCGCGTGGCCCGTCGGGTCGGCGTGCGCCTCACGCGTGTTGTGGCCGCGCCCCACGACGACGCCATCGCGGTCCAGCACGACCGCTCCGACCGGCACGTCGCCGGTCGCCAGCGCCAACCGGGCCTCGGCGAGGGCCTCGCCCATCGCCGCGAGGTCGGCGGCGGACGCGCGGATGCTCATGGCCCCATGATCCCCGATGGGCCGCGCTGCACCGCAGCAACCAGCCGCGCTTGTGACGGACATCGACGCGTGGGGCGTCAGGCGGTCCCATGAGCCCCACGCGTCACAGGTGCGGCTGGTTGCTGATCGCACCGCGCCGACCCGTCCGGATCGTGGGACAGCCGGTAGGTTGGCCCCATGCGCCTGCACGTCGCGAACCACCCGCTGGTCGACCACAAGCTCACCGTCCTGCGCGACGAGTCCACGCACTCGGCGACCTTCCGCCTGCTGGTCGACGAGCTCGTCACGCTCCTCGCCTACGAGGCAACGCGCGACGTCCACACGCGCGAGGTGGAGATCACCACGCCGGTGACCACGACGACCGGTCGCAAGCTCGCGACGCCGCGCCCTCTCGTGGTGCCGATCCTGCGGGCCGGGCTGGGCATGCTCGACGGCATGACCCGCCTGCTGCCCACCGCCGAGGTCGGCTTCCTGGGCATGCAGCGCGACGAGGAGACGCTCGAGGCGATCACGTACGCCAACCGGCTCCCCGAGGACCTGTCCGGCCGGCAGTGCTTCCTGCTCGACCCGATGCTCGCGACCGGCGGCACCCTGGTGGCCGCGATCGACTACCTGCTGCAGCGCGGCGCGCGCGACGTCACGGCCGTCTGCCTGCTCGCCGCCCCCGAGGGGCTCAAGGTCGTCGAGGATTTCGTGGGCGACCGGGCCGACGTCTCGATCGTCGTCGCGTCGGTGGACGAGCGCCTCAACGAGAAGGCGTACATCGTGCCGGGCCTGGGCGACGCGGGCGACCGCCTGTACGGCGTGGTCTGACGGGCCGCCGGGACCACGGGATGAGACGGGTGCGGTAATCCCTTGGGATGCGCGTTCCAGGTGTGCGATGGTCGTCACGTGATCCGTTCCTCGCACTACGCCACGGCGGCGTCTGCCGTGCGCGTACCTGCGATGCGCTGTCCGGCCTGACGTCGCCCGTCTCGCCCGACCCTGCCGCCTCGGCGGACCGCACACCCGGAGATCCTCATGGCGCTGCCAGCCCCGTTGCCCGCACCCGCACCGCGTCCGCGCGCCGGCTTCGTGCTGTACGTGACGGTGCCCGACGAGACGTCGCCGGCCGACCTGGCCGCGGCCGCGGAGGCGCTGCACGAGCTGGCCGTCGACGCGCTCCCCGGCGCGGAGACGATCACCGCACTCTCGCTCGTGCCCGGTGCGTCCGACGAGGTCCGGCGCGTCGGTGAACGGCTGACCGACCTGCGGCTCGTCGCACCGACGGACTGACCAGCGGCCGAGCCGGCTACCGGGCCTGCGCCGCCTGGCTGATCTGCGCCGGTTCGGTCTGCAGCGTCACGGCGCCGATCAGGTACTGGTCGCCGGTGGTGGACGCCGCGAGCGTGCTGACGTCGCAGGTCAGCGACGCGGGGACGAACGCCTTCACGTCCGTGCCGAGCGAGTTGACGGGCGACCACGGGGAGCCGGTCCCGTCGGCGAGCAGCCAGCCCGTCGCGGTGGAGTCGAACGCGTTCCCCGACGAACCGAGGCCGGACAGGCGCCGGGGGGTCAGCGCCGTCGGCTTCCCGGCGTCGGTGCACCGGCTGGCGAGCGTGAGCTGGTCGCCGGTGGTGCCCGCATCGCCCTCCCACGCGACGACGCCGACGGTCGCGCGGCTGCCCTCGGGCGCGGCGAACGCGAACTGCGGCGCGGTGCTCGAGGTGCCGACCCACGCGCCGCCGTCGTAGACGGTCACGGTGGTCTCGGCGCCGCCAGGGATCTCGTACGCGACCACGAGCGCCCACCCGGCGAAGTAGCTGGGGTCGGAGTCCGTGCGGGAGCTCGCGACGGCCACGTCGGCCACCGACCACGCACCGGGGCCGCCCGCGGCGACCTGCGACGTCACGTCCGCGACCGACTCGTAGTACGCGCGACCGGCGTTGTCGGTCACGGCCGACAGGGCCGTGCCGCGCACCGCGGCGTACTCGCCTCCCGGCGCCCGCAGCCGCGCGGACAGCGTGCCGCCGCTCCACTGGTCCTTCGGTCCCTTGTTCGCCGCCCAGTACAGGCCCGCCCAGGCGACCTTCGCACCGTTCGGCAGCGCCAGCTGCGACGACGAGGAGACCGGCATGCTCGGCCGGGGCGTCGGGGCCGGGGCGTCGTCGAGCGGGAGCATCGTCTGGTTGTTGTTGTTGCCGGACGACGCGCTCAGCACGTCCTTGCACGCCTTTGCGGCGCTCCCCGTCCGCGCGCACGACAGCAGCGGCGCCCCCACCTGGGTCACGCCGTAGGGGCCCGACGCGCTGTAGGCGACCTTCAGCCCGGCCGACGACTGCGCGGGCACGCTCAGCGTTGCCGCCGCCGGCTCGGTCACCCCGGTGGCTCGCGCCGTGAGCGTCACCCGGCTCACGTCCGAGGCGTACGGGCGCAGGCGGGCCGAGACGAGGACGGGCACCGCCGAGCCGTCCGCCACGTCACCGAGCGCGCAGTCGATGCCGCGCCGGTCGGCGGTGGGCACGCAGCGGGGCGTCTGCGCGTCGGGTGCGTCGGTGTCGACGACCAGGTTCGCGGGCAGCGCGACGTGGACACGCACGTCGGCGGCGTCGGCACCACCGGGTCGGGTCGCGTCGCCGACCACGGCCGAGAAGGACAGCTGCACACGCCCGTCCGGCTGCACGACGACGGACCGCTCGTCGGTGACCAGGGCGAGCGTGGGCGCGACGCCCTCGACCTGCACGACGTGGTTGGCTGCCGCCACCTCATCGGCCTCGACCCGGACGGAGAGGTCCCCGAGGTCGCCGACGCCGCCGGCCGCACCACGCACCCCCAGCGTGAGCGGCACGGAGTCACCTCCGGCCAGGGTGTCGCGCGTGCAGCTCAGCACCGCGCCGTCCGGGACGGGGCAGGTCCACCCGGCGGGCTCGGTGGCGGCCCAGGTCACGCCGTCGGGCAGCGTCGCGGACACGGTCACGTCGCTCGCGTCGGCCTCGCCCGTGTTCCCGACGGTCAGGTCGACGGCCGCGTCACGTCCGCCCGGCACCTCGACCGCGTCGTCGCCGGTCAGGGTCAGGTGGGCGGGGACGAGCTGCACGACGTACGGCACGTCGACCGCCGTGGGCGTCGCGCGGCCGGCCGGACCCAGCGTCACAGACATGGCACCGCCGACGCTCGCGCGGGACGCGAGCAGGTCGAGCACGAGCGGCGGGGCGGTCGCCCGGGCGGCGAGGTCAGGGACCGAGCAGCTGGCGACCGCGCGCGCCTCGTCGCCCGCGTCGACGCACGCCCACGGCCCGTCCTCCGCGCGCCAGGTGGTCCCGGGCGGTAGGGCGAGGCGCACCGACGCTCCCGGCGCCACGCTGGCCGTGCCCCCGTAGTTGCGGACGGCGATGGTCACCGGCACGTCCCGGCCGCTCTCGAGGACGAGAGGCGCCTCGCTCGTGGCCAGCGGCGCGACCGTCGCGATCCGCGCGGGCGCGGGTCGCATCCGCACGGTCACCGGCGCGATCGGGTAGTCGACGCCCGCGCCGCTGACACGCACGGACAGCGTGCCGTCGCCGCGGTCGTACGACTCGTCGACGGACACCCGCAGCGTGGCCTGCGCGGTGGTCTGCGGAGCCAGGGTGGGCAGCGTGCAGTGCACCAGACCGCTGTCGCCGAGCTCGTCGCAGGCCCACGCCGCGGGCACGGGCGCCGCGAAACGACCGGCGACGGCCTGCGCGACCACGGTACGCACCCCCGCCAGGCTCACTCCGTCGGGCAGCTGGATGTCCGCGCTCAGGTCGGACGCGGCGGTGCCTCCCGTGTTGGCGACGACGATCGACAGCTCCTGGTCGTCGAGCCCCGCGTCGAGCGCCAGCCCATCGTCGGGAACCACCACGGACAGCGCCGCCGGTGCGGCAGGCGGCTGCGTGGGTTCGGTCGTGGGCTCGGAGGTGGGCTCCGAGGTCGGGGCGCTGGTGGGTTCGGACGTGGGGGCCGTGGTGGGTTGCGACGTCGGCTCGCTCGTCGGTTCCGCGGACGGCTGCGCCGTCGGGTCGGTCGTCGGCGCGTCCGTGGGCCCGGGTCCGGACGTGGGCGCAGTCGTCGGCGCACTCGTCGGCGCGCCCGTGGGTGCGGCCGTCGGGGCCCCGGGCGGGACGACGGCCGTGGACGGGAGCGCGGCCGGGCCGCTCGGGGCCGTCGTCGGCGCGGCCGACGACGGCGCGGCGGTGGAGGCGGTGCTCGTCGGCGCAGGCTGGTCGAGCGTGGAGGTGACACCGGGCGTCGGGACCGCCGCGCCCGGATCGGAGTCGTGCAGCCCCATCACGGCGGCCGTCGCGACGCCCGCCAGGACCAGCACACCCGCTGCGACCGCGACGGCGGCCGTGGGGATGGACGCGATGAAGGCGGCGATCCCGCCGACGGCCCCGGCTCCGGCGGCCCCGGCACCACCGGCACCCGCCGCGGCCCCGGCTGCAGCCGCACCCCCGGCACCGGCGCCCGCAGCCGCACCGCTCCCGGCGTGCGCGTGCCCGCCCAGCGCCGCAGCGCCGGCCGCCAACCCGCCACCGACGGGCAGCAGGTGCGCCAGCGCACCCATCCCGGCGAGGCCCAGCACCAGCGGCGCGATGACCGCGCGCATCCCGTGGTTGACGTCGGCGAGCTCCAGGACGAGCGCCCGGCACTCGCCGCACTCGTCGAGGTGCGCCTGCACCTGCGCGTTCTCCCGCGTGCCGAGGCCCCCGCGCACGTAGGCACCGAGCTTGCCCGCGGCGGCTCGGCACCCGGCGTCGAGCGGGTCGTTGAGGTGCTGCTGCAGGTACGCCTGCCGCAGGCCCTCGCGCGCGCGATAGGCAAGAGCCGCGGTGCCGTTGGCGGTCAGCCCGAGGATCGGGGCGATCTGCGCGGGGGTCAGCCCCTCGACCTCGGTGTGCCACAGGACCGCCTGCCACCGCTCGGGCAGGGTGTGGAAGGCGCGCGCGACGACACCGCGCTCGAACCCCTCGAGCGCCGGTTCCTCGGCCGTGCCGGCCCACGCCGTCCCGGCCTCGAGGCTCGCGACGTCGTCCGTCGGCTCGGCCCGACGAGCGCGGTCGCGCTGCAGCCCCGCGACGCGGCGGACGACGGTGAACAGGTAGGCCCGGAACGCGACGTCGGGTCCGTTGCCGCGCTGCAGCGCCAGGAACGTCGCGGCGAAGGCGTCGCTCACCACGTCCTCGGCGTCCGCGGCGGAGTTCGTGTACCGGCGCGCGACGACGAGTGCGGCGCCCGCATGGCGCTGGTAGAGCTCGCCGGTGGCCTCGACGTCACCCCCGCGGACGGCAGCGATGAGCTCGGCGTCCTCGCGGACGCCGTCCTCGGTGCCGGCATCGATGGTCACGCCACTCCTCGTCCTCGGCCGTTGTGTGGCCCCGAACAGCCTGCCATACCGGATGAATCGGGTGAACCGCCTTCCACGTACGGCCGGGTGGGTGAAAAAGCTGGCGATGGCGTCACGCCGCGCCACGCGCCGCCTCTCATCGGTCGTGACGACTCACGTGCGCCTCGGCGGCGCCCTGCTCCCGGCAGACCTGACGCAGCGCTGGCGCGACGCCAGCATCGCGACGGTCTGGCGGCGCGCCTCCGACTGGGACCATCAGGCGGCCGACGACCTCGCCTACGCGGTGGCCATCGGCGACGACCCCCGCGACTCCGCGTGGAACCTGGGCCGGGCGCGCGGTGAGATCGGCGTCGGCATCGAGGAGACGCTCGACGACGTGGGCTGCCTGTACCGCGTCCTCGGCCCGCACGACCCACCCCCGACTGTCGTCCGCGCGCTGGCCGGCGGCTGGGCCGACGCCCAGGCCGGCGCCGTCGTGACGGGCCCGTGCCGCGATCCCGAGTCGGGACTGCCCACCGCCCAGTACCTGGCCGTCCGGCTCACCGAGGCGGCGGCGTCCCCGGACCCCGGGCACCTGGTGGTGGTCGACGTGGCCGCCGGCAGCGTCGCACCGCCCGTCCGGCTGGCCCGGTCGGCTGCCGTGGGTGCGGCGCTGACGGGCACCTACGGCGCCGTGCACCCGATGGCCGCGCTGGGCGGCGGTGTCTTCGCGGTGCTGGAGCACGGCGGGCCCGGCGAGCTGGATCTGACGCCCCTGCTGCGCCGTGAGATCCAGGCGCGCGTCTCCGACGAGCCGTTGCGCTCCGCGACCCGCTGCCCCGTGCGCATCCGCCGCGTCGAGGTGCCGCGCGACGTCGACGAGGCAGAGGCGCTGACCAGCCGCTTGAGCCGCTCCTGACCCGACGATGGGCGACGCATGGTCGAACTGTGGCCTTCGTCGGACGTCGCCACCCGAACAGGTGACCACCTGACAACTGCGGCAGATCGGCTTACGGTCGATGCATGACTCCCGCAGGACTTGCCCCTGGTGAACCGACGTCGCCCGTGGACCCGAGCGCCCAGGCCGGGCGTGGTGACACATCCGGCGTCCCGGACACGGACGCCGCGCTCGTCGGCCTCCCCGACCCCGGTCCCCTGCTGGCTGCCGGTTCGTTCGCCGACGTCTTCGCGGTCGACGAGGCGCGCGTGCTGCGCCGGTACCGCGACCACGCCGACGCGACGCGCGAGGCCACGCTGGTGCGGCACGTCGTCGAGCACGGGTTCCCGGCGCCGGCGGTCCTCGCCTTCGCGGGGTCCGACATCGTCATGGAACGCCTGCACGGGCCGACGCTGCTGCAGTCCCTCGCCGCCGGTGAGACGTCGATCAACGACGCCGCCGCGATGCTGGCCGACCTGCACCGCAGCCTCCACGCACTGCCCGCCCCCGGGGACACCGGCAACGCGATCATGCACCTCGACCTTCAACCCGGGAACATCATCCTGACCGAGCAGCGCGGCCCCGTGCTGCTCGGGTGGAGCTCGGCCGCGGTCGGGGACGCACGCCTCGACGTCGCGACGACCGCACTGATGATCGCCGAGGTGGCCGTGGACGCGGGCGGCGTCTACTCGCAGGCGGCCCGCGCGCTGCTCGCCGCGTTCCTGTCCGCCACGGACACCGATCCCGTCCCTGCGCTCGACGACGCCGCCGAGCGCCGCGCGCAGGACCCCACCCTCGTCGCGGGCGAGCACGCGCTCGTCCCCGCCGCCGCCACGCTGGTCCGCGAGCTCGTCGAGGTGGCCCGCCCGCACTGACCCCCGAGCGTGACGCCTCCCCGCCCGTGGCTCAGTCGCCCGTGAATCAGCCACCCGTGAATCAGGAGGTCGCACCCGAGTCAGTCGGGTGCGACCTCCTGATTCACACCCGACCCGCCTGATTCTTCGCCAGGATCCGACCGCACACCGACCGCTCACCGGCCTCGACCGGTGAGCGGTCGTTCGTCGCGCCCGCGTCACGCCGGTCACGGGTGTGACGAAGGCCTCGTCCCCGCCGGCATCCGAGGCGTGGCACCCCCTTGCCCAGCGAGGAAAGCCTGTCCTAAGTTTCATCCGATCAAGTCCGCCGGTAAGGCGGCCCTAACGAGGAGTGTCATGAGTTCCAGCATCTCCAGACGTGCCGGCCGCTCCGCGGCCGCGCTCGTCGCGTCGGCAGTCACGCTGTCGGCGATCAACCTGGTCACGGCGGGTGCCGCGCACGCGGACACGCAGAGCGCCGCCGACGGCGCCACGGCCACCGTCGCCGACGTCGTGTCGAGCGGCAGCGCCATCCACATCTCGGGCACCGGTTGGCAGACGGCGGCCGGCGACGGCTCGACCATCGCGGTCAAGCTCGGCGACGCCCTGGCGACCGAGCCGAAGTCCGGCCCCGTGACGAACCCCGCGACGGGCACCTCCGCGGACGCGTTCGACATCTGGGCCGCGGTCGAGGCCGAGGACGACGGCACGTTCAGCGCCGACATCCCGTTCCCGACCCCGGACAACACCAACCCCGCCCTCCCGTCGGCGTGGACGGTCGGTTCCACCCACACGCTGCGCCTCCTGACGGGCTCCATGGAGAGCGGCGACAAGCCGCGCGGGCTGCTGCTGACGTTCACCGTCGGCGCGGGCCTGGTCTCCTCCGCGACCACCGCGGCCACCGGCGCCGTGACGGTGGCCTTCTCGGGCGGCGTGTTCCCCGTCGGGGAGGTCCTCTCGGTCAAGCAGGGCGACGTCGCGCGGCAGTGGACCACGACCTCGGGCCGCACCTCCACCACCGCGCCCACCTACACCGTCCCCGCCGCCGGCACGCTGACCGCCTCCGTCGCGCTGCCCGCGGGCAGCGCGCCCGCCGGGAACGTCACGCTCACCATCACGGGCGACAAGGGCACGTCGAGGACGGTCACCGCCGTCGCACCGCCCGCGGTCGCGTTCGACCCCGGCGCGATGCTCGGCACGACCGGCAAGGTCACGGTCGGCAACCTGGCGCCCGGCGCCCAGCTCGCCTCGGTCGCGCTGGGTGGCACCACGCTCGGCACCGACCTGACGGCCGACGCGGACGGCAAGGTGAAGGTCGACTACTCGATCCCCGCCGCCGCGGCGACGTCGCTCAACCTGGTCGTCACGCAGAGCTCGCCGTCCGCGCAGACCTGGACGCTCCCGCAGACGGTCTACCCGAACGAGCTCGCGTCGGGCGCCGGTCGCTTCACCCTCACCTCCACCACCGCTGACCAG
>Ga0160447_100874_pt1 | contig 12855 bp, 11 predicted proteins | sample HID1973K_E1MG_FD_108222 | JGI IMG/M metagenome (GOLD analysis project Ga0160447, IMG submission 108222) | Enriched mosquito-associated microbial communities from UW Madison campus, WI, USA - HID1973K_E1 MG | ecosystem: Host-associated > Arthropoda: Insects > Digestive system > Unclassified ...
GTGCTGATCGCCGTGCCGTTGTTCGTCTTCATGGGCTATCTGGTCGAACGCGCCAACCTGATCGAGACGCTGTTCAAGAGCCTGCACCTCGCGCTGGCGCGGGTGCCGGGCGCGCTGGCCGTGGCCACGCTGGTCACCTGCGCGGTGTTCGCCACCGCCACCGGCATCGTCGGCGCGGTGGTGACGCTGATGGGCCTGCTGGCGCTGCCGGCCATGCTGCGCGCCGGCTACAGCGTGCCGGTGGCCGCCGGCGCCATCACCGCCGGCGGCTGCCTGGGCATCCTCATTCCGCCGTCGGTGCTGCTGATCGTCTATGGCGCCACCGCGGGCGTGTCGGTGGTGCAGCTGTACGCCGGCGCCTTCTTCCCGGGGCTGATGCTGGCGTCGCTGTACATCCTGTACGTGATCGTCCTGGCCTGGTTCAAGCCGTCCATGGCGCCGCCCCTGACCGCCGCCGAGCGCGAGGTGCGCCTGCCGGCGCCGCTGGCGGCGCTGCACGGCATCGGCGCACGGCATGCGCTGTCCGGCATGCTGGCGGCGCTCAAGGGCCCGCGCAACGCGGCCGTGCCGACCAGCTACCTGCTGGGCCAGCTGGGCATCGTGCTGCTGCCGGCAGTGCTGTTCGGGCTGCTGGCCTTTTTCAGCTGGCAGGCCGTCACCGCGCCGAAGGTGGCGGAGCACTACGAGATCCAGGAGATCGGCGCCAGCGCCGGCGGCAGCCCTGCGGCGTCGGGCGGCCTGCGGGAGCCGCAAGGCGGCGGGCTGTCCGAGCCGCCGACCAGCGGTGGCCTGGCCGAGCCGCCGACCGGCGCCGGCCTGGCCGAGCCGCCCGCCACCGGCGGTGACCTGGCGCCGCCGCCGGGCGCCGAACAGGACGCGCCGGCGCCCGCCGCTGGCGCGCTGGCACTGCCGCCCGGCACGGCGGCGGCCAGCGCTGCGGCCGAAGCCGAGGCCGCGCCTCAGCCCGTGCCCACCTGGTGGAAGGTGACCTTCGGCGCGCTGGGTGCGTTCGTGGTGCTGTTCTACCTGTTCCTCAGCTTCAAGCGGCTCGAGATCTTCAAGATGCTGCTGGCCTCGTTCTTCCCGCTGATGCTGCTGATCACCGCGGTGCTCGGCTCCATCGTGCTGGGCCTGGCGACGCCGACGGAGGCGGCGGCCATGGGCGCGCTGGGCGGCTTCCTGCTGGCGGCGGCCTACCGGCGGCTGACGCTGCAGGTGCTGAAGGAATCAGTGTTCCTCACCGCCAAGACCTCGGCCATGGTGTGCTGGCTGTTCGTCGGCTCGGCCATCTTCTCGGCCGCCTTCGCCCTGCTGGGCGGGCAGGCGCTGGTCGAACAATGGGTGCTGAGCCTGAACCTGAGCAAGGTGCAGTTCCTGGTGCTCAGCCAGTTCATCATCTTCATCCTGGGCTGGCCGCTGGAGTGGACCGAGATCATCGTGATCTTCATGCCGATCTTCATTCCGCTGCTGGACAACTTCGGCGTCGACCCGCTGTTCTTCGGCCTGCTGGTGGCGCTGAACCTGCAGACCGCCTTCCTCTCGCCGCCGGTGGCCATGGCCGCCTTCTACCTCAAGGGCGTGAGCCCGCCGCATGTCACGCTCAACCAGATCTTCCTGGGCATGCTGCCGTTCATGGGCATCCAGGTGCTGGCCATCGTGCTGCTCTACGCCTGGCCGCAGATCGGCCTGTGGCTGCCCCAGTTGCTGTACCGCTGACATGCTCCGATAAAGTGCGGGGCCAAGGAGGTTCCGCATGGACAAAAATACTTCGAAGTCGCAGCAGGAAGAAGATCTGGATCTTTTCGTCATCGGCGGCGGCAGCGGCGGGGTGCGCGCCGCGCGCATGGCCGCCACACGCGGCGCGCGCGTGGCCCTGGCCGAGATGGCCGACCTGGGCGGCACCTGCGTCAATGTCGGCTGCATTCCGAAGAAGCTCTACAGCTACGCCGCCGGCTATGCCGAGGCGTTCGAGGAGGCGCCCGGCTACGGCTGGGACCTGCCGCAGGCGCCGCGCCTGGACTGGGCGCGGCTGAAGGCCCGCCGCGCCGCGGAAATCCAGCGCCTGAACGGCGTCTACGAGGGCCTGCTGGAAGGCCCCGGCGTGCAGATCATCCGCGACCGCGCCACGCTGGTCGACGCGCACACCGTCGCCGCGGGCGGGCGGACCTGGCGCGCGCGCCACATCCTCGTGGCCACCGGCGGGCGGCCGTTCCGGGCGCAGATGCCCGGCCAGGAGCATGCGCTGGTGTCGGACGACATGTTCGACCTGGACCCGTTCCCGCGCCGGCTGGCCATCGTCGGGGGCGGCTACATCGCCTGCGAGATGGCGTCCATCTTCCACGGCCTGGGCGCCGAAGTGACGCTGCTGCAGCGCGGTGCGCACGTGCTCAGCGCCTTCGACGAGGACATCCGCGGCTTTGCCGCCGCGCAGATGGGCGAGGCCGGCATCGACATCCGGCTGAACACGCAGATCGCGTCGATCCGCCGCCAGGACCGGGTGCTGCACCTGGTGCTCAACCGCGGCCAGGACCTGAAGGTCGACGCCGTGCTGATGGCCACCGGCCGCGTGCCCAACACCGGCGAGTTGGGCCTGGAAGCGGCCGGCATCAAGCTGGACGAACAGGGCGCCATCGTGGTGGATGCGCAGTTCCGCAGCTCGGTGCCGCACATCTTCGCGGTGGGCGATGTGTGCAGCCGCCTGCAGCTCACGCCGGTGGCGCTGGCCGAGGCAATGGTGGTGCTGGACCTGCTGTTCCCCGAGCCCGGCCGGCCCGCGCGCGCCGCACCCGACTACGACTACGTGCCCACGGCGGTGTTCACCCACCCGAACATCGGCACCTGCGGCTTCACCGAGGCGCAGGCGCGCCAGCGCTTCGGCAACGACAACATCGACGTCTACTGCACCGAGTTCAAGCCGCTGCGCCACACGCTGTCGGGCCGCGGCGAGCGCAGCTTCATGAAGCTGCTGGTGGCCCGGGACAGCGACCGGGTGGTCGGCCTGCACATGGTCGGCGCCGACGCGGGCGAGATCGTGCAGGGCTTCGCGGTGGCGATGCAGGCCGGCGCCACCAAGGCGCACTTCGACCGCACCATCGGCATCCACCCGACCAGCGCGGAGGAATTCGTGACGATGCGCACGCCGAACATGGGCTGACCCCCGGTCTGCCCTGCTTCGCAGGTCCGCCAACGCCCTTTCAGGGGGCACACGCGACGGCCGGGCGAAGCCCGTTGCGTGGGTGTTCCCGAAGGGGCTTCGCTGCGCTTGCAACGACGGCGCGGCGCTGTCACGCAAGGCGCGGCGCGGCATTGCACAATGGGCCATGTCCCACATGCCCGAATTCATTGCGCCCGCCCGATTCAACGACGCCGCCGCGGCCCTGGCCCAGGTGGAGCTCATCTACCAGTCCGGGCTGGCGCACCTGCGGCAGGCCATGGCGCGCTTCGTGGCCGGCGACTCGATGCCAGGGCGGGTGCGGGCCTGCTACCCCTTCGTACGGGTGCACACGCACACCACCTCGCGCCTGACGCCGCCGCTCAACGCCGGCCTGAGCTACGGCTTCGTCGCCGGGCCCGGACGCTACGAGACCACGCTGACGCGGCCCGACCTGTTCGCCCGCTACTACTGCGACCAGTTCCGGCTGCTGCTGGAAAACCACGGCGTCGAGCTGGAGGTGGGCACCAGCACGCAGCCGATCCCGGTGCATTTCTCGTTCGCCGAGAACGACCACATCGAGGGCAACCTCAGCCCCGAGCGGCGCGCGCTGATGCGCGACGTGTTCGACCTGCCCGACCTGGGCGCCATGGACGACGGCATCGCCAACGGCACGCACGAGGCCCGTCCGGGCGAGGCGCAGCCGCTGTCGCTGTTCACCGCGGCGCGGGTCGACTACTCGCTGCACCGCCTGCGCCACTACACCGGCACCGCGCCCGACTGGTGCCAGAACTTCGTGCTGTTCACCAACTACCAGTTCTACATCGACGAGTTCGTGCGGCTGGGGCGCGAGGCGATGACCGACGAGAACAGCGACTACCTGGCTTTCGTCGAGCCGGGCAACGTGGTCACGCGCCGGCGCGGGCTGACGCCCGATGCGGCCGGCGGCATGGCCAGGCTGCTCGACGGCACGCAGGGCACGCCGCCACCGCGCCTGCCGCAGATGCCGGCCTACCACCTGGTGCGCGGCGACCACAGCGGCATCACCATGGTCAACATCGGCGTCGGCCCGTCCAACGCCAAGACCATCACCGACCACATCGCCGTGCTGCGCCCGCATGCCTGGCTGATGCTGGGCCACTGCGCCGGGCTGCGCCAGGGCCAGCTGCTGGGCGACTACGTGCTGGCCCACGCCTACGTGCGCGAGGACCACGTGCTGGACGAGGAGCTGCCGCTGTGGGTGCCGATCCCGGCACTGGCCGAGATCCAGCTGGCGCTGGAGCAGGCGGTGGAGCAGGTCACGCAGGTCAGCGGCCCGGACCTCAAGCGCGTCATGCGCACCGGCACCGTCGCAAGCACCGACAACCGCAACTGGGAACTGCTGCCGGGCAACCAGCCGCAGCGGCGCTTCAGCCAGAGCCGGGCCATCGCGCTGGACATGGAAAGCGCCACCATCGCCGCCAACGGCTTTCGCTTCCGCGTGCCCTACGGCACCTTGCTGTGCGTGAGCGACAAGCCGCTGCACGGCGAGATCAAGCTGCCCGGCATGGCCGACCACTTCTACCGCCAGCGCGTCGAGCAGCACCTGCGCATCGGCATGGCGGCCATCGACATCCTGCGGCGCGAGGGTTCGAGCCGGCTGCACAGCCGCAAGCTGCGCAGCTTCGCGGAGGTGGCCTTCCAGTAGCCGCGTGGCCGTCGCGTCAGCCGCGCCCGCCGGCCAGGATGTGGCGCAGCAGGTGCGTCGAGACGGCGCGATCCGTCAAGTGGCGCTCGATGTCGTGCAGGTCGGCCCAGCCGTCGCCCACGCGCGCCGCCAGTTCGCCGGCGATCATGCGGACGGTGCACAGCACGTCCTGCTCCGGCACCGCCAGCCCATGCCCGCGCTGCAGCTTCTGCACCGCGAGCAGGGCCACATGGGCGATGTCGACCTCGCCGGCCGTGGGCGACCACGCGGCGGCCATGCACATCGCGCGCAGATCGTGCGTCGGAAATTGAGCAAAGGCTCGCATGCTGGCACCTCTTGTTTTCTTGCGCCCTGCTGCAGCGCATGGGGCGCAGGCAGATTGGCGTGGCGCGCTGAAGCCGGGCTTAAGAACGATGTAAAGAACAGCCCGCCGAGCCGTCCGGCGCCTGCGCTCACGCCAATTCGAAATGTTCCCGGAAGGCCGTGCAGAACGCAGCCGTGCCGCTGAGCGTCAGCGCAAAGCTGCGCCGCGGCGGATCGCCCGCTTCGTCATGCACCTGCAGTTCGGCGTCCCATTCGCCGCCGTCTTCCGGCGGCGCGCGGCGGCCGCCCTCGGCGTCGGCCCAGGCCAGCACGAGATCGATCTCGCGCTGCACCGCATCGGCATGCTGCGTCAGCACGCTGGCCAGCGCGTCGAACACGCCGACGTCGTCATCGCCCTCGCTGTATTCGAAGTCCAGCCAGTCGAGCACCGTCATGCCGGCTCCTGCCTGGACGCGAACCACTGCGGCACCTCGCGGCGCGCGCGCGGCGTGACCGACACGGCGCGGCCGTCCAGCGCGCGCTCGATCCAGCCGCGCCGCAGGGCCAGCTCGAGGCAGGCCGCGCCCAGCGCGCCGCCCAGGTGCGGCCGGCGCTCGCTCCAGTCCAGGCAGGCACAGGCAAAGCGGCGACGCCGGCTGCGTGCATGCGCCAGGTCCAGGCCCAGCGCGGTCAGCGCCTGCTCGCCGGCGGGCGTGAGCACGTAGTCGCCGGCGTCGGCTTGCGCATGGGGCGCAGCGCGCAGCCAGCCGCTGGCCTGGAAATGGTCATGCAGCGCCACGCCCGCGGCGCCGGCCAGGTGGTCGTAGCAGGTGCGCGCGGCCCGCAGCGGCATCGGGGTGGTCAGCCGCAGCGACGAGCGCGGCGCGCCGGCCAGCACCATCAAGCCCTCCAGCGCGGTCGCCACCTGGCGCCCGGCCAGGCGGAAATAGCGGTGGCGCCCCTGCGCCAGCATCGTGACCAGCCCCTCGTCGCGCAGCCGTGCCAGGTGCGCGCTGGCGGTCGATGCGGCCACCTCGGCGACGCTCGCCAGCTCGGTGGCCGTTCGGGCCCGGCCGTCGAGCAGGCAGCCCAGCATGCGGGCGCGTGCCGGCTCGGCCAGGGCGGCGGCCAGCCGGGCCAGCCGCACGTCGGCGTCTTCTTCGGCCGGCGGGTCGGCGGGCGGGACGGACAAGGCGGCGGGTGCGGTCATGGCGGCCAGATGATAGGCGCCCGCCCGGCACCACACTTCGGCCGCCGGCGAAGCGTCGCCCGCTGTCGCGCCGGACACTGGCCCCATGGACCTTTCGACCGAGCCGATCGACGCGCTGGCCGCCGTCACCCACCCCGACCCGTATCCCTTCTACGCCCGCCTGCGCGAGGGCGCGCCGCTGGCGTTCGACGCCAGGCTCGGCCTGTGGGTGGCCGGCCGGGACGCCGTCGTGCGCGACGCCCTGGCGCACCCCACGCTGCGCGTGCGGCCCAGTGCGCAGCCGGTGCCGCCGCCGATCGCGGGGACGCCGGCCGGCGGCCTGTTCGGCAAGCTGGTGCGCATGAACGACGGCGCTGGCCATGCCGCAATGAAGGCCGCGCTGCATGCCGCGCTGGCGGCCGTCGATGAAGCCGCGGCGGCCCATGCGGCGTGCGAAGCATGGGCCGCGCTTGAAGGCGACTGCGGCGACCTGAACGACGCGTGCCTGGCATTGCCGGTCGGCGCGGTCGCGCACCTGCTCGGCTTTCGCACCACGAACTTGCCCTTGCTGTGGCGGGCCACGCGCAGCTTCGTGCCCGCGTTGTCGAGCCTGTCCGGTCCCGCGCAGTTGCAGGCCGCGAGCGTGGCGGCCGATGCGTTGCTGTCGTGCTTCGACGCCGGCCCCGCCGCGCCCGGCGACAGTCCGATGGCGACCCTGTTCGAACGCGCCGGCCGCCCCGCCGGCGCGCCGCGCCACGCCTGGCTCGCCAACCTGGCGGGACTGCTGTCGCAGACCTGCGAGGCCAGCGCCGGCCTGCTGGGCAACAGCCTGGTGGCCCTGCAGCGCGAGCCCGGGCTGGACGATGACCTGCGGGCCGGCCGCGTCGACGCGGCAGCGCTCGTGGCCGAGGTGGCGCGGCACGATCCGCCGGTGCAGAACACCCGCCGTTTCGTCCCCGCCGACGGCGGCGGCGTCGAACTCGGCGGCCGCCTGCTCCAGCCCGGCGACACGGTGCTGCTGGTGCTGGCCAGCGCCAGCCGCGACCCGGCCGCGTGGCCGGCGCCGGATCGCTTCCAGCCGGGACGCCCGGCCGCCAACCTGCCGACCTTCGGACACGGCCGCCACGCCTGCCCGGGCCAGGCGCTGGCCCTGGGCGTCGCCGCCGCGCTGCTGCCGACGCTGGCCGGCGCGCGCCAGCCCCTGGCCGGCTACCGCCCGTCGCTCAATGCGCGCGTTCCCCTTTTCGGCGCCGACGCGGCGCCCGGTCCGACCTGAACGGCGCCCTCAGCGTTTCCGTGCGCGCAACAATGGGCACCCGGGCCTGGGCCACAATGCCGCCGTGCAGAACGACGTCACCGCCCCGCTGTTTGCCGCCACCGCCTTGCGCAAGCGCTATGGCGACCAGGTCGTGGTGGACGATCTGTCCTTCCACATCGCGCCGGGCGAATGCCTCGGGGTGATCGGCCCCAACGGCGCCGGCAAGACCACCACCATCCGCATGTGCCTGGGCCTGACGCCGCCGGACGCCGGGCAGATCCGGGCGCTGGGCCTGTCGATGCCGCAGGACGCGCGCGCCATCAAGGCGCAACTGGGCGTGGTGACGCAGTTCGACTCGCTCGACCCGGACTTCAGCTGCGCCGAGAACCTGATGGTCTATGCGCGCTACTTCGGCATCGGCCGCCAGGTGATGGCGGCGCGCACGCCCAAGCTGCTGGAATTCGCCGCGCTGTCGCACAAGGCGCAGGCCAAGCCGGGCGAGCTGTCCGGCGGCATGCGCCGGCGCCTGTCGCTGGCACGCGCGCTGGTCAACGACCCGCGCCTTCTGATGCTGGACGAGCCCACCACCGGGCTCGATCCGCAGGCGCGCCACCTGATGTGGGAGCGGCTGCAACTCTTGCTGGCGGAAGGCAAGTCGATCCTGCTGACCACGCACTTCATGGACGAGGCCGAGCGCCTGTGCTCGCGGCTGCTGGTGCTCGACCACGGCCGCAAGATCGCCGAGGGCCGCCCGCGCGACCTGATCGCCCAGCACCTGGAGCCGGACGTGGTGGAGGTCTACGGCAATGGCGCGCTGAAGCTCGCCGAGTCGCCGCCGCTGCGCGCGCTGGCCGCGCGGGTCGAGGTCAGCGGCGAGACCGTCTTCTTCTACACCCAGGACGCGCGCCGCCTGCTCGAGGCGCTGGGCAGCCACGCCGGCCTGCGCACCTTCCACCGGCCGGCGAACCTGGAAGACCTGTTCCTGAAACTCACCGGCCGGCAGATTCGGGAATGACCCCCAGTCTCCCCTGCTTCGCAGGTCCGCCAACCCCCTTCCAGGGGGCACACCCGACGGCCGGGCGGAGCCCGTTCCGTGGGTGTTCCCGAAGGGGCGGCGCTACGCTCGCCGCCGACCAGGAGAATTGAATGGCCCACCCCGCAGACGCCCTGGCCGCCTCGATGCCCTCGCCCTGGCGCGCCCCGCAACTCACGCGCCGCTGGTGGCCGGTGTTCCTGCGCAACTTGCTGGTGTGGCGCAAGCTGGCCATCCCGAGCCTGATCGGCAACATCGCCGAGCCGCTGATCTGGCTGGTCGCCTTCGGCTACGGCATGGGCACGCTGGTCGGGCAGGTGGACGTCGACGGCCGGCAGGTGCCCTACATCCTGTTCCTGGCCTCGGGCTCGATCTGCATGAGCGCGATGAACGCCGCATCGTTCGAGGCGCTGTACTCGGCCTTCTCGCGCATGCACGTGCAAAAGACCTGGGACGGGATCATGAACGCGCCGGTCGGGCTGGACGACATCGTGCTGGCCGAGATGCTGTGGGCCGGCTTCAAGGCCATCTTCACCACCACCGCCATCCTGTTCGTCATGCTGGCACTGAACATCAGCCACAGCCCCAAGCTGCTGCTGGCCTGGGTGGTGCTGATCGGCGTGGGCATCACCTTCTCGTGCATCGCGCTCATCTTCAACGCGCTGGCCAAGGGCTACGACTTCTTCACCTACTACTTCACGCTGTTCATGACGCCGATGATGTTCCTGTCGGGCGTGTTCTTCCCGCTCGAGCAACTGCCCGCCGTGGTGCAGACTGTGGCGCGCTGGCTGCCGCTGGCCAACGCGGTGGCGCTGGTGCGCCCGCTGTTCATGGACCAGTGGCCGGCGCACTGGCTCACCCACCTGCTGGTGCTGGTGGCCTACACCGTGGGCGCGTTCTGGATCGCGCTGGCGCTGACCCGCCGGCGATTTGCCAAGTAGCATGTGCGCCAACCTCTCCAACAACAAGCGCGCATGTTCGACAACCTGACTTCCTTTCTCGCCCAATGGGCCGTCACCGGCGTCTCGCTCTGGATCGCCAGCCTCGTGTTCAGCAAGAGCATCCGTTTCGACTCCACCGGCGCGCTGATCGGCTCGGCACTGCTGCTGGGCCTGGCCAACGCGCTGGTCAAGCCGCTGCTGATCGTGCTGACGCTGCCGCTGACGGTGCTGACCTTCGGCCTGTTCCTGCTGGTGGTCAACGCGCTGGTGCTGCTGCTGGTGGCAGGGCTGGTCAAGGGCTTTCGCGTCTCCGGCTTCTGGATGGCGGTGTTCGCCAGCCTGTTCATCTCGGTGATCAGCATCGTCATCGGCGGCTTCGTCTTCGGCGGCTCGCCGGAGATGCGCATCCAGATGCCGCAGGGCGGCACCTGGCTCTGAGCGCCTGAGCGTCAGGCGATCGGCGGGTCGATCGGCATCCACGGCGCGCGCGCCGGCGCCGGTGGCGCGTCGGCTGGCGCATCGCCCAGCGCCAGCAGCGCGCCCAGCGGCAGCGCCACCAGGGCCAGCCAGAGCGCGATGAGCGCCCAGCCTCCGGCGCCGGCTTCCGGACGGCGGCGCGGCGTGGTCGGATCATCTCCAAACGAAGCGGTCGGACGGGGCGTGGACATCGGATCTCTCCTCAACGCGGATGGGGAGGACTACGATAGGAACGCGTCGCAAAGGCGTCCCGAAGGAACGCCGAAAGTACGCCGATCGGAGACCGAATGGACGCCGAAATCCTGCCCCTGGCCGCGCCGGCGCCTTCGCCGCCGGCGGCGGGTGCGTGGCGTTTCGGCGGCCGCTTCGCGCTGGACCTGTCGCGCGGCATCCTGCGCTCGGGCAACGAGCCGATCGCGCTGCGGCCCAAGACCTTCGCCCTGCTGCAGTACCTGGCGGCCCATCCCGGCCGCCTGATCTCGAAGGACGAGCTGCTCGACCGGGTCTGGGCCGGCCTGGTGGTGACGGACGATTCGGTGGTGCAGTGCATCGGTGAGCTGCGCGCGGCGCTGGACGACCGCGACCAGCGCCTGATCGTGACGGTGCCGCGGCGCGGCTACCGTTTCGACGCCGTGGTCGAGCCCGCCGCGGACGCCGACACCGGCGCACCGGCGCCGTCCGGCCGGGCGCGCCCGCGGCGCTGGGCCTGGGGCCTGGCCGCCGGCGCCGCAGTGCTGCTCGGACTGGGCGCGGCATTCTTCATCGGCCGGCCGTTCGCGCCGGCGTCGTCGCCGGACGTGGACGCGCGTGTCGGCGCACACCGCTCCATCGCCGTCCTGCCTTTCACCGACCTGAGCGAGCCGGCCGCGCCAGCCCTGGCCGAAGCCGTGGGCCATGACGTGACAGCCGAGCTGTCGCGAATGCCGGACATGCTGGTCTTCGCCAGCGATGCGGCGTCGCGCCTGCCAGACGCGGCCCGGCAGGCCCGCGCCACCGGCCGCACCCTGGGCGCCACCCACGTGGTCACCGGCAGCGTGCAGCGCTTGCCGTCCGGCGAGGTCGTGGTGCGCTCGCGCCTCATGCGCGTCGAGGACGACACGGTGCTGTGGAGCGAGCGGCTGGACTACGGCAACGCGAGCTGGAACTGGTCGCAGGAGATCGGCTCGCGCATCGCGCTGGCACTGGACCAGCGGCTGTCCGACCAGCACCGCCCGCCCGCCAGCGACTATGCCGGCCACCCGCCGGACGCGGTGGAAGCGACGCTGCAAGGCAGCTACCTGCTGCGCCGCATGCGCACCCGCGACGACCTGCTGCAGGCGCGTGCGCTGTTTGAGCAGGCCCTGAAGCTCGACCCGCAGGCCACCTCGGCCCTGACCCGCTGGGCCCTGACGCACGTCAACGAAGTCAACATGCGCTGGAGCACCGAGCGCGAGCGGCAGGTCGCGCTGGCAGCCGAAGCGCTGGAGCGGGTGCTGCGCCAGCGGCCCGACTATGCGCTGGCGCACTTCGGCATGAGCCAGGTGATGTTCCTGCGCGGCCAGGTCGACGAGGCCGCACGCGCCTGCGAGCGCACGCTGGCCCTGTGGCCCAACGAGCCGCTGTGCCTGCGCCGCCTGGGCTTCTACCGGCTGCAGCAGGGCCGGCCGGCCGAGCTGGTGCCCCTGGTCGAGCTGGCCATGCGGCTCGATCCGCTCGACCCGATGCGCATGTCCTACCTGCACTTCTTCCTGGGCATGGCGGCCTTCCACCAGCACGACGACGCCGCCGCGTACGCCAGCATGCAGCGCGCGGTGGAGGCCAACCCGCACAACGGCTTCGGCTGGCAGTGGCTGGCCGCCATCGACGCGCTGCATGGCCACGACGAGGCGGCCGGGCGCCACCTGGCCGAGTTCCGCAAGCTGATCCCCGGCCAGACCATCGCCAGCCTGCGCAGCACCGAGAAGTCGACCTCGCCCGCCTTCTGGGCGCAGGAAGATCGCTTCTACGAAGGCCTGCGCAAGGCGGGGCTGCCGCCGTGAGGACCGCCCCGCCCGCGCGTCGGCTCAGGGGAAGACCTGCGCGAAGCGGAACAGGTCGACCAGTTGCGCGCGGTCGGCACGCTCCTGCGGAATGGTCGACTTCCAGCCCGGCACCGACATGAAGTTGTCGTCCGCCAGGTTGACCAGCTGCACCAGCACCTCGGTGATGATGAGGCTGGCGATCGGCCCCAGGTGCGACACGCCGCGCTGCGCCTTGACGTGCGCGGCCTCGGCCAGCATGTAATACCAGAGCGGCGTGCGCTTGTCGAAGCCGCCCGCCACCAGCGCGGCCAGCTGGGCGTCGCCGGCGTCCTTGGCCACCGCGCGCAATTGCTCCGGCGTGAGCGGCTCGATCTCCGGCACCACCTGGCGCACCGCCTGCGCCACCGCCTGGCCGGTCGGCACGCTGAGCAGGTAGCCGCGCACCAGGTTGCGCAGCGCCAGGATGTTGACGTCGGTGCCGGCAATCACGCCCTGGTGCTGCGGCAGGTTCATCAGCCCGGGCGCCAGCAGCGTGTCCATCGGCCGCGCGTCGTTGGCGAGCGTGCCATCGGCCGCGCGCAGCCAGCGCGTCCAGTCGATGATCCAGTTGTGCGGCACCGTCGGCAGGTCGAAGCTCTGGCCGCTGAAGGCGGTGAAGGTGAACAGGTCCGCCAGCGTCGCCAGCGGCTTGCCGCCCTGGCCGGAGAACTCGGAGTTGTAGTTGTAGCGCTCGCGCACCATCGAATGGCCGAAGCGGTAGGCGGCCACCGAGAACTCCATCGGCATGAACGGGTTGGCCTTGGTCGGGCGGTAGAA
>Ga0160447_100877_pt1 | contig 12827 bp, 13 predicted proteins | sample HID1973K_E1MG_FD_108222 | JGI IMG/M metagenome (GOLD analysis project Ga0160447, IMG submission 108222) | Enriched mosquito-associated microbial communities from UW Madison campus, WI, USA - HID1973K_E1 MG | ecosystem: Host-associated > Arthropoda: Insects > Digestive system > Unclassified ...
CCGACGAGCGCAAGATGAAACTGCTGGACCGCGCCGGCCTGTTCTCCAAGAACGACCGCGGCCACGTCTACGACAAGTTCCGCGACCGGGTGATGTTCCCGATCTTCGACCGGCGTGGTCGCGTCATCGCCTTCGGTGGGCGCGTGATGGACAAGGACGACGGCCCCAAGTACCTCAACTCGCCGGAGACCGCGCTCTTCCACAAGGGCCGCGAGCTCTATGGCCTGTGGCAGGTACGCCAGGCCCACCAGAAGATCGAGCGGCTGATCGTGGTGGAGGGCTACATGGACGTGGTCTCGCTGTTCCAGTTCGGGGTCACCCAGGCGGTGGCGACGCTGGGCACGGCGACCACCCCGGAACACGCGGAGCTGTTGTTCCGCAATGCGCCGGATGTCTACTTCTGCTTCGATGGCGACAACGCCGGCCGCAAGGCTGGCTGGCGCGCGCTCGAGTCGGTGCTGCCACGCATGAAGGACGGCCGCCAGGCGTTCTTCCTGTTCCTGCCCGATGGCGAAGACCCGGACACCATCGTGCGCAAGGAGGGCGCCGAGGCATTCGATGCGCGCCTGAAGCAGGCCACGCCGCTGTCGCAGTTCTTCTTCGACGAGATGTCGCGCGAAATCAATCTCGCGACCCTGGACGGGCGCGCGCGCCTGGCCGAACGGGCGAAGCCGATGCTGGCGCAGATCCCCGACGGCGCATTCGGCGACCTGATGCGCCAGCAGCTGGCGCGCGTGACCGGCGTCGGCAGCGCGCCGCAGCAGGCCACGGCGCCGACGCGCGCGCCGGCGCGTCCGGTGGCACCCGCGCACAAGCGCAGCCTGATCCGCAGCGCCATCGCCATCCTGCTGCAACAGCCCTCGCTGGCACTCGGCCTGCAGGACCACCGCGACTTCGCGGGGTTGCGCCTGCCTGGCGTGGAGCTGTTGCTGGAATTGCTCGACCTGGTGCGCCAGCGTCCCGAGATCACCACCGGCGCATTGCTCGAACACTTCACCGACCGCGAAGAGCAGGCGGCACTGCACAAACTCGCCGCCCAGGCGATGCCCGGCGATGCCGCCACCTGGGCACAGGAACTGCACGATGTCGCGATGCAACTGGAGCGCCAGCTGTTGCAGCAGCGGCTGGAGGAGTTGCAGGCCAAGCAGCGGTCGCAGGGCTTGGACGACACCGACAAGTACGAACTGCGCGAGCTGTTGAAGGCGCGCGCAGTGATTCGATGAGGACCAGCGCCATGTCCGCCGCCAGATCGATCCTGCTGGTCGTTCTACTCGCGCTGTGCAGCCTCGCGGCAGCACAGCCCCCGGGCCAGCCGGTGCAACTGCGACCCGGCCTGTACGTCGGTGGCCAACCGGATGCCGCACAGCTGCGCGAACTCGCCGGGCAAGGCGTGACCACCGTGATCGATCTGCGTGGCGCTGGCGAGGCGCGTGGCTACGATGAGGTGGCTGCGGTGCGCGACCTGGGCCTGCACTACGTCGCGCTGCCGATCGAGGGCGAGGCCGCCATCAATGTCGCCAATGCACGCGCGCTGCAGCACGCGCTGGAGGCGAGCGACGGCCCCGTCCTGCTCCACTGCGCCTCCGGCAACCGCGTCGGCGCGCTGCTGGCGTTGGCGGCGCATCAGGGCGGCGCGAGCGAAGCGGCATCGCTCGCTCAAGGGCGCGCCGCCGGTTTGCGCTCACTCGAACCCGTCGTCCGGCAACGATTTCGGGATGGCGAACTCTAGAATGGCCAGAGGGGCCTGCAAGCGATGAAGCACTGGCTGGCGCGGCTGCGCCTGGACCCCTTCACCCTCGCGCTGCTGGCCACGATCGGCCTGGCATCGCTGTTGCCGGTCCGCGGCGCGGCCGCCGCAGTGATGGACGATGCGACCGACCTGGCGATCGCAGCGCTGTTCTTCCTGCATGGCGCGCGGCTATCGCGCGACGCGGTGCGCGCAGGCGCGCTGCATTGGCGGCTGCACCTGACCATCCTGGCCTGCACCTTCGTCCTGTATCCATTGCTCGGGCTGCTTTTCCGCCCGTTCGCGCACGCGCTGCTGACGCCGGAGCTGTATATCGGTGTGCTGTTCCTGTGCGCACTGCCGTCCACCGTGCAGTCGTCGATCGCCTTCACCTCGATGGCCGGCGGCAACGTACCGGCGGCGGTGGTGAGCGCTTCCATGTCGAGCCTGCTGGGTGTGTTCCTGACGCCGCTGCTGATGGGCCTGCTGGTCGGTGCCCAAGGCGCGATGGCGCATCCAGCGCAGGCGATCGGTCACATCATGCTGCAGCTGCTGGTGCCCTTCCTGGCCGGCCACCTCCTGCGGCCATGGATCGGCGGATGGGTCGAGCGACGCCGCGCCATCCTGCGCTATACCGACCAGGGCACGATCCTGCTGGTCGTCTATACGGCCTTCAGCGCCGCGGTGAACGAAGGCCTGTGGCAGAAGACGCCGGCGCCCGCGCTGCTGGCGGTGGCGCTATGCGCGGTGCTGCTCTTGGCAGTCGCCATGACCCTGATCACCTGGCTCGCCCGGCGCCTGGGGTTTTCGCGCTTCGACGAGATCCCGATCGTGTTCTGCGGCTCCAAGAAGAGCCTGGCCACCGGCGTGCCGATGGCCAAGGTGATGTTTGCGGCGGGCAGCCTGGGCGCGATCGTGCTGCCGATCATGATCTACCACCAGATCCAGCTCATCGTCTGCGCCTTCGTCGCGCAGCGCTACGCGCGCCAGGGTAAACAGCCGTCGTGACCGACGCCTAGCCCACCGCCATCGGCGAAGGTAGCCACTGCAGCAGGTAGTGGTCCACCAGCAGGAACGCGAACAGGCCCATCAGGTACAGGATCGAATAGCGGAACATCGCCATCGAGAACAGCTCGTCCGGCGGCGATTGCATGCGCCAGGCGTACCAGAGGAACACCGCGTTCAACGCGATCGCCGCGCCCAGGTAGAGCATCCCGCTCATGCCGAACACCACCGGCAGGACCGACACCACGGCCAGCAGTACCGAGTACAGCAGGATCTGCCGACGCGTGTATTCCACGCCGTGGGTCACTGGCAGCATCGGGATCGAAGCCTTGGCGTAATCGGCACGACGGAAAATCGCCAAAGCCCAGAAGTGCGGCGGCGTCCACACGAAGATGATCAACACCAGCAACAGCGAATAGCCCCAATCCCAAGGGCCTTGCATGCCGGTCACGGCGGCCCAGCCGAGCAGCGGCGGCGCCGCGCCGGCCACGCCACCGATGACGATGTTCTGCGGCGTGGCACGCTTGAGATAAACGGTGTAGATCACCGCGTAGCCGATCAGCGAGGCGAAGGTCATCACTGCGGTGATCACGTTTACCCACAGCACCAGGATCGTCATCGAGATCGCGGTGAGGATGCCGGCGAACAGCAGCACCTGCGCCGGCTTCACCTTGCCGACCACCAGTGGCCGCCAGGAAGTGCGCGCCATCTGCGCATCGATCTGCGCGTCGAGCAGCTGGTTGATCGAGGCCGCCGCCGAAGCCGCCAGCCAGATACCCAGGAAGCCCAACAGGCCCGCCTTCCACTGTGCAGCCGTCGGCAGGCCCGGAATGGCCAACGCCATGCCGACCAACGCGGTGAACACGATCAGTGCCACCACCTTGGGCTTGGTGAGATCCCAGTAATCGCGTACGCGCCCCATCATCATCACTCCGGGGTGCGCAGTCGCGCGAGCAGGCTGACCAGCACGAACAACAACGCGACCGCGCCACCGTTGTGCATCACCGCCACCGCCAGCGGCAGCGCGAGCTTGACGTTGAGAACGCCCAGGGTGACCTGGGTCAGCACCAGCAGCGCCAGCGCCGCCGCCCACCCACGCATGCCGGGCGAACGCGACAACCGCCACGACAACCACAACAGGTAGAGACCCGCGACGACCGCCATCAACCGATGCGCCATCTGGATGGCGATCCGCGAGGCGCCGTCGAGCACGCCACCTTCGTAGTCCACGCCGATGCCGCGCCACAAGGTGAAGCCCTCGCGGAAATCATGCGGCGGCCACCATTGGCTGACGCAGCGCGGGAAATTGTCGGCCGACCAGGTGCCGCCGCCGCAGGCCAGTGCAGCGTAGTTGGCGCTGACCCAGCCGCCGAGGGCGATCTGCAGCACGAGCAGCAGCAGCCCCAGCCGCACGACCCACTTCAGGCGGCCGGCGTCGGCCAGGGTGATCGGCAGGTGCGTCGCGCGCCAGGCCATCCATACCAGTAGGCCGAACATCAGCATGCCGCCGAGCAGGTGGCCCATCACCACCACCGGCTTGAGCAGCAGCGTCACCGTCCACATGCCCAGCAACGCCTGGAAGATCACCACCGCCAGCGTCAACACGGCCGCGCGCGCCAGGTCGATGTTCGACCAGCGCAGCGCCGCCAGCAGCAGGATCGCCTGGCCGGCAATCGCGACCATCACCGCCCAGTCATGGCGCCCGGACATGTACAGCGGGATCGACAGGGCCACCAGCAACGCAGCGGTGACGATCCGGGCGATGCCGAGGCGACGACGGCGCGCGGCCAGCAAGGCCAGGATCAACACTTCCACCCCCAGCGCGCCGGCCAGGAAGCGGTGGACCTGCTCGCGCCATGCCTTGTGCGTCTCCAGCGGGCGGATCTTGCTGGCCGCGTGCGCATTGGCCTCGCCGCTGGTCTGCGGCCAGGTGACACGCCCGTAGCAGGTCGGCCAGTCCGGGCAGCTCAAGCCGGCATCGGACAGCCGCACGAAGGACCCGAACATGATGGTGCTGGCGGTGAACAGAGTTGCCAGCCAGGCCATGCGATGGAAATGCCGATACAGCGTCGGCCGCGCGAACAGATTCATCCAGTGGGGCTCACATCAGCTTCAACAGCTTGGCCAGGTCGGCACGCAGGCCGCCCGGATCAAAACCCGGCGCGTAGCGCAGCACGACGAAGCCATTGGGATCGATCACGTACACCGGCGTGCCCTGCACATCGTCCACGCGCGGCAAGCGCTGGCGCAGCGCCGGATCGGCCTGCAGCACCCGCAACGCCGGCATGGCCGGCAGACCGGCCGGCGGCGTGCCGATCCAAAGCACCTCGACGTGGTCGGCGTTGTGGCCCATCAACTGCCAGACCTTGTCCAGGTCGCCGGCCAAGGCGACGCAGGACGGCGCGCAATCGGAGCGCGGCGCCAGCGCGATGCGCCACGTGCGCGCCGCCGGTCGCCAGGTATAGGCCGTGCCATCGGCCAGCCGCGGGGTCACCACGCGCAGGTCCGCCGGCGGGGACAGCAACTCGCCATGATTGCGGTTGGTCGCCGGTTGCCAGCCGCTGAAGCGCAGGATGCCGGCCAACAGCATCGAGCCGAAGAAGGCGGCGAACAGCGCGATGAGCATGCCGCGGCCACGTCGTGGCGAACGCGGCGGAGCCGTGGTGGTGGAGTTCATGGCGGGGATTTTCTCACGGCGCGGGAATCTGCGCCTGCCCGCCGTCGGCGACGGCCGCGGACCTCCAGCAGCGCCGCGGTGACGATGACCGCCAATGCCAGCCCGAACCACTGCACCGCATACGCCAGATGCCGCGCTGGCGGCAGGGTATTGGGCAACACGTCCAGGTCGCGGGCATAACCGAGCGGCAGCGCGGGATCCAACCGCAGCACCTGCGACGAAATGTCGCGGACCTGCAGCGCCTGCGCGACCGCTGCCGGCTCCAGGCGCGTCGCCAGCCAGGTCTGCGGCGCCTCGGCGGGGATCATCGGTGGCCCCAGCGCCAGACCGGCGGAAGGTGGTGGGGCCAGCAGGCCCTCGACCCGATGGCGACCGGTGACCGGCGCGATCGTCGGCAGGCGGCGATCGGCAGGCAATGCGAGCCAGCCCAGGTCGACCAGTAGCCTGGCTCCCTGCGCGCTGCGGGCGGGCTGGTAGACGCGCACGCCGGCACGGCCCTGGCGCATCTGGTTGTCCAGCAGGATGCGCGGCGCGTCCAGTTCGATCTCGCCGCGCACCCAGTGCAAGGCCTGCGGTTGCCGCAATGCTTCGTCCAGCGGCAAGGTCTGCGAGCGCACCTGCGCGGCCTGCGCCAGCAGCGCTTCCTTTTCGTGCATGCGCTGCAGCTGCCATTGCCCCAGCAGTGCAAACCCGCCGGCGACCGCCAGCGCCAGCAGCCACAACAGCCAACGCGTGTGGTGGCGCATCATGACAAGTGCCGGCAAAAGGAGTGCAATGCGGTCTTCGCCTCGGCCGCCGGACCCCTCGTGAACGATTCGCTCAAGACCCTGCTGATTGTCGCGTTCCTGCTGATCATCGTCTGGCAATTGGGCGCCGGTCTGTATTACTTGCTCACCGACCGCGGCGACAGCAAGCGCACCGTCAATGCGCTGACCCGGCGCATCGCCCTGTCGGTCGTGCTGATCCTGCTGGTGATCCTGGGCATCTACACCGGCGTGATCAAACCGCACGGTCTGTAAGGCGGGCATCGCCCCGCGCAGGAGCGATGCAGGTTCGACGACGCGTCAGAGCACGTAGACAAACAGGAACAGCGCCAGCCACACCACGTCGACGAAATGCCAGTACCACGCCGCCGCCTCGAACGCGAAGTGGTGGTCGCGCGTGAAGTGTCCGCGCGCCGCGCGAAACCACATCACGATCAGCATGATGGTGCCCAGCGCCACATGCATGCCGTGGAAGCCGGTCAGCATGAAGAACGTCGAACCGTAGATACCCGAACCCAGGGTGAGGTTGAGTTCGGTATAGGCGTGGATGTATTCCTCAGCCTGGAAGTACAGGAAGGTGCAGCCTAGCAGCACAGTGACCGCCTGCCAGATCAGCAACTGGGTGCGGTTCCCCGCCTTCAGCGCATGGTGCGCGATGGTCAGGGTGACACCCGAGCTGAGCAGGATCAGCGTGTTGATCAGTGGCAGGCCCCAGGCGGGAATCGTCTGGAAATGGCCACCGACGGCGCCCGGCCCTGCGGTGGGCCACGCCGCCGAGTAGCCGTTCCACAGCAGTTCGTTGGTCATCACCCCGTCGCCGTAGCCGCCCAGCCAGTGCAGGCCGAACACGCGGGTGTAGAACAACGCGCCGAAGAATGCGCCGAAGAACATCACCTCCGAGAAGATGAACCACACCATCCCCATCCGGAACGAGACGCCGACCTGATGGTTGTAGCGGCCGCTGTTGGATTCGCGGATGACGTCGCCGAACCACATGAACAATGTGGCCACCAGCATCGCGATGCCCGCGAAGAAGGTCCACCGCCCCCAAGCCGCATCATTGAGCCAGGAAGCGACGCCGACCATGGTGAACAGCATCGCGATCGAGCCGATGAACGGCCACTTGCTATGGCTCGGCACGAAATAGGCATTGGCATCGGGGCTGTGTTCGGCCATGTCGTCACTTCCGGGTGCGTGTTCTGGTGGAGTCGCTCTAGGGCGCGGCCCGCGGCGTGCCGTTCGGCGCGCCAGCAGGCAGCTCGGAGGTCAGTGCGTCATTCTTGTAGAAGGTGTACGACAAAGTGATCGTGCTGACATCGGCCGGCAGGTTCGGGTCGACGATGAAGCGCAACGGCATGTCGCGCGTCTCGCCGGCCTGCAGCGTCTGCGCGGTGAAGCAGAAGCACTCGGTCTTGTTGAAGTAGCCCGACGCGCGCGCCGGCGCCACCGATGGCACCGCGCTGCCGACGATCGCGCGTTCGCTGTCGTTGCGTGCGAAATATTTCGCTTCGTTGAGCTCGCCGGGCACCACGTCCATGGTCAGCTGTTCGGGGTGGAAGGACCACGGCAGCTTCGAATTCACGCTGCCGTCGAACTCGACACGCACCGTCCGCGTGCGCGTCGGCGGCGCGGCGGCCTTCGCGGCCTGGTAGCCGCCCGGGCCGCGTTCGATGCGGATCCCGAACACCTTCTCGCAGGCGATGCGGTACAGCGGCACCAGCGAGAACGTCAGCACGAACACGGCCACGACCACGCCGACGAGCTTCAGCAGCCCGGCGTTCGCGCGCGGCGGTGTCGGCGTCGCGTTCAATGCCCCAACACCCCGCTCAGGATGAAGGCCGCATAGATCGCCACTGCTACCGCGGCCACCGCAACCGCAGTGCGGCGCGCGCGGCGACGCTGCAGTTGCAGCGCGTCGCCCGGATCAGTGGCTGATGTCTTCATGCGCAAGATCTCCCGGCTTGATGACCGGCGGCAGGGTGAAGGTATGCGCCGGCGCCGGCGAAGGCACCGTCCACTCCAGGCCCTTGGCACCTTCCCAGGCGCGATCCGCGGCCTTGGCGCCGTTGCGCAGCGACGAGAGCAGGATGCCGGCCATCAGGAACGGCGTGATGAACATGCCGAACGCGCCGATCGAGCTGACCATGTTCCAGTCGGCGAACACCACGTTGTAGTCCGGGATGCGGCGCGGCATGCCGGCCAGGCCAAGGAAGTGCTGGGGGAAGAACAGCAGGTTGACGAACACCACCGTCCACCAGAAGTGGAATTGCGCCCACTTCTCGCTATACATGCGCCCGGTCCATTTCGGCCACCAGTAGTAGACCGCGGCGATCAGCCCGAACACCGCACCGGTCACCAGCACGTAGTGGAAGTGCGCGACGACGAAATACGTATCGTGGTACTGGAAGTCGGCCGGCACGATGGCGAGCATCAGGCCGGAGAAGCCGCCGATGGTGAACAGGATGACGAAGGAGATCGCCCACAGCATCGGTGCTTCGAACGTCAGCGAGCCCTTCCACATCGTGCTGACCCAATTGAAGACCTTCACGCCGGTCGGGATCGAGATCAGCATCGTGGCGAACATGAAGTAGATCTCGCCCCCCAGCGGCATGCCCACGGTGAACATGTGGTGCGCCCAGACGATGAAGCTCAGGAAGGCGATCGCGGCGATCGCGTACACCATCGCCTGGTAGCCGAACAGCGGCTTGCGGCTGAAGGTCGGGATGATCTCGCTGACCACGCCGAAGGCGGGCAGGATCATGATGTAGACCTCGGGGTGCCCGAAGAACCAGAAGATGTGCTGGTACATCACCGGGTCGCCGCCGCCGGCCGCGTTGAAGAACGAAGTGCCGAAGAACTTGTCGGTCAGCAACATCGTGACCGCACCGGCCAGCACCGGCATCACCGCGATCAACAGGAAGGCGGTGATCAGCCAGGCCCAGCAGAAGATCGGCATCTTCAGCAGGTCGATGCCTGGCGCACGCATGTTGAGCACGGTGGCAATGATGTTGATCGCGCCCATGATCGAACTGATGCCGGCCACGTGGATCGCGAACACGCTGAAGGCCACGTTGTAGCCGCCCTGCAGCATCAGCGGCGGGTACATCGTCCAGCCGCCGGCCGGTGCGCCGCCGGGCAGGAACAGCGTTACCAGCAGCATCGAGAACGCCACCGGCAACAGCCAGAACGACCAGTTGTTCATGCGCGGCAGCGCCATGTCCGGCGCGCCGATCTGCAGCGGGATCATCCAGTTCGCCAGGCCCACGAAGGCCGGCATCACGCCGCCGAAGATCATCACCAGTGCATGCACGGTGGTCATCTGGTTGAAGAACTCGGGTTTGACGAACTGCAGGCCCGGCTGCATCAGCTCGGCACGGATGATCACGCTCATCCCCGCGCCGATGATGAACATGATGAAGGAGAACCCCAGGTACAGGGTTCCGATGTCCTTGTGATTGGTCGAGAAGAACCAGCGTTCGACGAAGCTCTGCTGGTGGTACCCGTGGTGATCGACTGCGGTATGCGCCATGACGGAGGACTACCTTTCGAAGACGGAGCGTGGGTTCGGATCAGCCGCCGGTCGCGGGCTGCGGCGGGGAGGCCTCGGGCGCCGCTGCCGGCGCCGCTTCGGCAGCGGGAGCCGGTGCCGCCGGAGCCGGTGCCGCAGGCGTCGCTTCGGCCGGCTTGGGCTTGCGGGCGGCCAGCCAGCGCTGGAAATCGGCCTTCGGCAGCGCTTCGACCACGATCGGCATGAAGCCATGGTCCTTGCCGCACAGCTCCGCGCACTGACCGCGGTAGACGCCGGCCTGCTCAATGTTCGCCCAGGCCTCGTTGATGAAGCCGGGGATCGCATCCTGCTTCCAACCCAACGCCGGCACCCACCAGGCATGGATCACGTCATCGGAGGTGATGACGAAACGGATCTTGGTGTCGACCGGGACGACCAGGCGGTTGTCGACGTCGAGCAGGTAATGCGGGTTGCTCGCCATCGTCGGCGATTCATGGCTCTGGCGGATGCGGTCCGAATCGCGGTCCAGGCGGCTGGTGAAGGAAACACCCTCACCAAGGTACTCGTACTTCCACATCCACTGGTAGCCGGTGACCTTGATCGTCATCTCCGACTCGCGCGTGTCGTACATCGCGATCAGCTTGGCCGTGGCCGGCCAGGCCATGGCGATCAGGATCAGCACCGGGATCACCGTCCAGACGATCTCGGCCTTGGTGTTGTGCGAGAACTGCGCGGCCACCGCACCTTTGGACTTGCGGAACTTGAAGATCGCATAGCCCATCGCGCCGAACACGATCACGCCGATCACCGCACACACCCATAGCGCAACCATGTGCGCCTCATAGGCCATGCGCGCGGTATGCGTGACGCCCCGCCCCATGTTGAGCTGCCACCGATGCGGATCGGCCGACTGTGCCCAGGCTGCCGTTGAAAGCAGCAGCATGGCCGTCGACACGATCAACCGTCCCCAACCGAGAAACCCACCGCACCCACTGTTGCTTTGCTTCATTGCCTAGACCCTTGCGTCATCGTTGGGTGTCATCGGTTACGGCCATTGGCGGCCGCGAGCAAGCCTTGCAGTTTCTCCGCCAGGAGCTGTCTTTCGGCGGGCCCCAGAAAACTTCCCACCTCCACCTGCCGGCCACCACTGGCCAGCCAGACCCTGTCGTCATGCTCTACCCGGAGCCGCACCCAATGTGGATGCGCCTGGAACGCCGGCGGCGAGGCGGGTGTTGGGAAGACCTCTACTGCGGCCGGCCCCACCCGGATCGCTTCTTCGCGTTCGCCGCTGCGCCAGGACTGCCGCAACGCCAAACCCACCAAACCACTGTGCAACAGCGCGAACGCGGGAGCGAAAACGTTCCCGGCCCACCACCCCAAACCCGCCGCCAGCCACATCGCGCCGGCCAGCGCCGCGAACAACATGACGAACTGCCGGGCCGTCAACGCCCGTGGCGGCCGCAACTTCAGTTGCATGGCCGAGCCATCGGCGGAGAACGGCAACACTTCGATCATGGCACCCGCGCTTCCGAGCCGCGGAAAACGATTCGATGGTAGCCCCCCGTACGCGCACGGGGCAAGCATTCAGGCGCGGCTTCGGATGCTGCACTGCAACCAGAAATCGTCGCCAAATCAAATATTTCGCCGCGACCGCTGCCGTCCGGGGTGATGTGCCTTCATGCACAAAACGGCGGCGGGGCCGTCGTTTCCCGACAAGTGCGCGACGAGGGCCCGGACCTAAAATGGCGTTTGATTCCCCTGCGATAACCGCCATGAGCGCTCAACCCAATGCCGGTCCGTCCGGCTCGTCCGGCCCAGCTTCCCTGCTCGCGCCCGAATTGCCCCCGCCGCCCGGCGCCTTGCGCGCGGCCATCACCCATGCGTGGCTCAAGGACGAGGCCGAGCACGTCCACGAACTGCTGGAGCAGGCCCGCCTGCCCGCCGCCGAACAGGCCAAGGTCCAGGCGGTGGCGGCCGATCTGGTCAGCCGCGTGCGCGCCCGTGCGCAGGACCAGGGCGCGATCGAGGCCTTCATGCGCCAGTACGACCTGGGCAGCGAGGAAGGCGTGCTGCTGATGTGCGTGGCCGAAGCCCTGCTCCGCATCCCCGACCAGGACACCGCCGACAAGCTGATCCGCGACAAGCTCGGCGATGCCGACTGGAAGAAGCACATGGGCGAAAGCGACTCGGTGCTGGTCAACGCCTCCACCTGGGGCTTGATGCTCACCGGCAAGCTGGTCCAGATCAACGATTTGACCCGTGCCGACGTACCCGGCGCCTTCAAGCGCCTGATCGGTCGCGTCGGCGAGCCGGTGATCCGCCTGGCCGTGCGCCAGGCCATGAAGATCATGGGCCACCAATTCGTCATGGGACGCACCATCGGCGAGGCGCTGGCCCGCTCGAGGAAGGGCGACAACGCCGACTACCGCTATTCCTTCGACATGCTGGGCGAAGGCGCGCTGACCATGAAGGACGCGCAGCGCTACCTGCAGGCCTATCGCGACGCGATCCACGCGATCGGCCGCAGCGGCCCGAACGGCAACTTCCTCGGCAGCGACGTCTTCGCCGCCCCCAGCATCTCGATCAAGTTGTCGGCGCTGTACCCGCGCTACGAGCACGCCAAGCGCGAACGGGTCCTGGCCGAACTGGTGCCCGGCGTGCTGGAGCTGGCGCAGTTGGCCAAGTCCTACGGCATCGGCTACACCGTCGACGCCGAGGAAGCCGATCGCCTCGAGCTCTCGCTGGACATCATCGAGCAGACCTATTCCGACCCGTCGTTGGCCGGCTGGGAGGGCTATGGCTTGGCCGTGCAGGCCTACCAGAAGCGTACCCCGTACACGATCGACTTCCTCGCCGACCTGGCGCGCCGGGTCGGCCGCCGCATCCCGGTGCGGCTGGTCAAGGGCGCGTACTGGGACGCGGAGATCAAGCGCGCCCAGGTCGACGGCCTGCCGGGCTATCCCGTATTCACCCGCAAGCAGAACACCGACGTTTCCTATCTGGCCTGCGCGCGACGCATGTTCGGGCACAGTGACGCGCTTTATCCGATGTTCGCCACCCACAACGCACAGACCATCGCGTCGGTCCGCGCCATCGCCGCCGGCAAGAAGTACGAACACCAGAAGCTGCACGGCATGGGCGACGACC
>Ga0160447_100878_pt1 | contig 12815 bp, 9 predicted proteins | sample HID1973K_E1MG_FD_108222 | JGI IMG/M metagenome (GOLD analysis project Ga0160447, IMG submission 108222) | Enriched mosquito-associated microbial communities from UW Madison campus, WI, USA - HID1973K_E1 MG | ecosystem: Host-associated > Arthropoda: Insects > Digestive system > Unclassified ...
GCCGACGAACTGGAACGCGCGCAGGTGAGTTTCCGCGCCGGCTTCGTGCGCGGCCTGGAGAAGGTCGGCGGTTTCGGCGGCAAGGCGGTCATCCTGGCCGAGGGCCAGGTCTATCGCGGTGATCCGGGCGCCTACCGCAAGGATCTGACGCGTGCCATCGCCGCCACCCCGGCCAGCGTGAAGCAGGCCTCGCAGACGTGGTTCGGCAAGGGCGATTACCTGCTCACCGTGCTGCCGGCCGGCGAAGGCTTCGACCCCGCGGCCGAGGACAAGGCCGTGGTCGCGCTGCCCGCCGCTGATGGCCGGCCCGAACCGAAGCCGCCGGCCAGCGCCGGCAGCCCGTTCAAGGTCGCCAAGAGCGCGTTCGACCGCAGCAGCGGCGTGTCGGAGACCACGCAGTTCCCGAGCCTGAGCTTCCCGCAGCTGCAGCGCGGCAAGTTGAAGAACGGCATCGAGGTCGTGCTGGCCGAGCGCCACACCATCCCGGTCACCCAGGTCCAGATCATGTTCGACAGCGGCTACGCCGCCGACCAGGGCGGCAAGCTCGGCGCCGCCAGCTTCACCAACGCGCTGATGGGCGAGAGCACCCAGTCGCTCGATTCGGTGGAAGTGGCCAAGCAGCGCCAGCGCCTCGGCGCGCACATGGGCAACGAGTGCGACCTGGACGTGTGCTCGGCTTCGCTCGACGCGCTCAACGACCAGTTGCAGCCTTCGCTGGCTTTGTTCGCCGACACCGTGCGCAACCCGGCGTTCAAGGCCGAGGACATCGAGCGCATCCGCGCGCAGTGGCTGGCCGGCATCGCCCAGGAGAAGACCCAGCCGATGGGCCTGGCCCTGCGCACGCTGCCGCCGATGCTGTTCGGCGGCGACCACGCCTACGGTATTCCGCTGACCGGTTCGGGTACGGAAGCGGCGATCAAGAGCCTGAGCGCGGCTGATCTGACGAAATTCCAGCAGACCTGGTTGCGCCCGGACAACGCGCGCATCCTGGTCGCCGGCGACACCACGCTGGACAAGATCATCCCGCAGCTCGACGCCGCCTTCGGCGACTGGCAGGCCCCGGCCGGCGCGGTGCCGAAGAAGAACGTCGCCCAGGTCGCCGCGCAGCCCAAGCCGCGGGTGTTCCTGATCAATCGCGACGATGCACCGCAGTCGCTGATCCTGGCCGGCCTGGTCGCGCCCTCGACGAAGGCGCCGAACAACCTGGCGATCGGCATTGCCAATGGCGCCTTCGGCGGCACCTTCACCTCGCGCTTGAACATGAACCTGCGCGAGGACAAGCGCTGGGCCTACGGTGCGCAGAGCTTCCTGATCGATGCCCAGGGCCAGCGCCCGTTCCTGTTCTACGCGCCGGTGCAGACCGACAAGACCGCCGAATCCGCCGCCGAAGTGCAGAAGGAAGCGCTGGCGGTGATCGGCGACCGGCCGTTGACCGAGGCCGAGGTCGAGAAGATCCGCAACCAGCGCATCCGCGCGTTGCCGGGCAGCTACGAGACCACCGGTGCGGTGCTCGGCGCGATGGAAGGCATCGTCAAGTTCAATCGCCCCGACGACTACGTGCAGACACTGAAGTCGCGCCTGGAAGCGGTCGACCAGCCGGTCGCGCAACAGGCGATCAGCGAGATCGTCGCGCCGAAGTCGATGACCTGGGTGATCGTCGGCGACCTGGACAAGATCGAGGCGCCAGTGCGCGCGCTCAATCTGGGTGACGTGCAGGTGCTCGACGCCGATGGCAAGCCGGTCGGCAAGCCTTCCGCGCCGGCGAAGAAGAAGTAAGCGACAAAACAGCACCCGGCCCGCACGCGGGCCGTTGCGAAACCGCGGGGTTCATGCCCCGCGGTTTTTTTTTGCGCCGCCTACCCGCCGAACGCTCAGCCGGCCGGCTGCCAACCCGCCTGGCGGAAACGCCATTCGTAGCCGTTGCCCGGATAGACCGGCAGCGCATTGCGGAACGCACGCATGCGTTCCTCGTTGGTCGGCGCCTGCGGGCATTCGCCAGGATCGACGTGCTGCAGGGAAAGAAACGCCAGCGGACCGAACGCCGCCGATGACACCGCGTTGTGAGTCTGCTTCATGGTTGCACCCAAGCGTTTGCGGCCGACCGTGTTGGCCGGCCGTCCCACCTTCGTTCCCGGTGCCGATGCACCTGGCCATCCGGGGCCATACCCCACGCACATCGTTCGCGAATCGATGCGAAGCGCCGGTGAATTCCGTGCGCTTGCTTGCGCAACGTCAGCGGCGTGGGGCAACGGACACTGCATTGCCGTCGGGGCCGAAGCCCCTCCCACACGACTCCGAAGACCATGGAATAGGGCACCGCACTGTAGGAGCGGCTTCAGCCGCGACTGCATGAGCGATCGGGTCGCGGCTGAAGCCGCTCCTACAACAGACCTTCCGACCGCCGCCGCGGAATCTGTGCCCATGCATTGTGGGAGCGGCTTAGCCGCGAGTGCATCGCGCCCGTGGCGATATCAGCGGCGGCAATCGGCAGTCTTCTCACGGGCGTACCACAGCGCGCGCCGGGCCAGGTCGTAGGCGCTGTCGGCCTGGCGCGGCAGCAACTGTTCGGCCATCACCGGATCGGGCCCCTTCGCGAACGCGCGCTCTACCTGCACCAGGTCGGCGAGGTGCGTGTTGACCGTGGCCAGCAACGGCTGCAGGCGCGCTGCGTCGCAACCGGCCGTCTGTTGCTGCAATTCGGCCAGTGCCGTGCGGATGCGCGCGCTGGCCTGGCCGTCGTGCCCGGGCGCTTTCTCGAAGGCGATCGGCGCGGCCTTGTAGGCATCGCCGGTGGCTTCGCTGCCGAGGTCGGCGCTGCGTTCGTGCAGGCCTGGATTGAAGCGCACGTCCGGCGGTGGCCGCGCGCGTGCCGCCTGGATCTCGGGCCCGAAGATCGCCTTGTTGATCTTCTTCATGCCGCGGCCAATGCCCTGCATCGCCACGTCGCCCAGCGTGCCGTCGGTACTCCAGTTCTTGTCGAAGACGGTGGGTTTGTAGTCGATCGGGTTCGGCCGCTCCAGCACTTGCGCGGCACGACGCAGCTCGCGCTCGTTCGCCTGCCCGGGAGGTGCGGTCGCGCCTGGATCCAGGGGATTGATCGCGACGTCGTCCGGCAATACCGCGCGGCCGTCGCGGGCGTAGAGGGTGGCGGCCATCGGCTTGTCGTTGGCAGCCGGCAACGGCTCGGGCTTCGTCGTCGCTGCCGCACTTTGCGCGGGCCTCGCGGGCGCCGGCGCCGCTGTGGGCGCAGCCGGCGTGGGCGCCACCGCTGGCGGCGCGACGACGGGCGGCGGCATCTGCCGCGCGATGAAGCGTACTTGCATCGCCTGCGCGGCGGGGGCACTGCGCGGCGCCGGGGTATGCAGCAGCACGCGCGTGAATAGCAACAACATCAACGCCGTCAGCAGCAGCGCACCGATCCGATGCGCAGGCGTTTCGTCCCAGCTTGTCCGTTTGCTCGCCACCACGTGTTCCGTTGCCTTTCGCCGCCGCCGTCGATCGGTCGCGCTCGGCGGATTGGCGCGCTGGCGCTTCCGTCGACGTCCGTTCCCCCCGAGCCAATCAGAACAATCTATCGGTCGCGACGTGAGCGGGCGTATGAAAATCGTTCAACGCCCGCCCGGGTGCAGCGCGCGTTCACGATTCAGGGGGCGGGGCGCTCCAGCGGCTGGCCCATCGCCTCGCGATAACGCGCATACAGCGCGAAGACTTTCTCGATGTACTGGCGGGTCTCGGCATAGGGCGGCACACCGCCGTAGCGCTGCACGGAACCGACCCCGGCGTTGTAGGCGGCTGCGGCCAACGTGCGGTCGCCGTCATAGCGGCGCAGCAGCCAGCGCATGTGGCGCGCCCCACCATCGATCGATTGTTCAGGGGAAAACGGATCCGCGACGCCGTATTCGCTGGCCACTTCCGGCAACAGTTGCATCACCCCTTGCGCGCCCTTGTCGGAGACCGCGGTCGGGTCGAATCCGCTCTCGGCATGGGCGATCGCGCGCAGCCAGGCGTCCTCGACCCCGGTGCGCCGCGCCGCATCGCGAAAGACCTTGGGATAGCGGTCCAGCTGCGGCTGGCCGACCTTGCCGAGGCCCGTATGCGCCACCTCGCCAGGCGGCGTGGCCACGGTGAAGCGCAGATACACTCGCGAACCGGGCAGGTTGCGGGTCGAATAGACCAGCTTCCCGTCCTGTTCGCGCTCGTACAAGGTGCCGCTGAACACACCGAAATTGCCCCACAGGTTCGGCGTCTGCACGGCGTTGTCGTCCAGCTGCTTGGCGGTGCAACGCGAGCCCGGTTCCGGCGCGGTCGCCAGGCTGACCGTGCCGTCGCGCACGCAGCGGTACACGGTGCGCGCCGCGACCGGGCCGGCCACGGCCAGCAACAGGACGAGCGTGAGCCAGCGCAAGGGCATGCCGCACCGGAACCAGGGAGGGGCGGCGATCATCCCGCCACGGCGTATGCGCCAGGTGAGGGCCCCTCAGCGAGGCTGCCGGGCGCACATCCGCTGCCGCGGGCCCATGATCCTGCGGTTCATGCGACCGATCGCCAGTGTCTCGACCAGCGGCAGGCATCGACTCGTTTAAGTTGCCCGTGTTCCACGTCCCCCAGAGATCACGATGACTGTCATGCAATCCCTGCGGCTGCGGCCGTTTGCCCTCGCCCTCGCCCTGCTGCTCGGCACCGACGCCGTGGGTGCCCGAACCCCCGTCGCCGCGCCGCCGTCGCTGGCCCGCGCCGCCACCACGCCGGTTGCCACGAGCGCACCGGTATCGCCCGACGAGGCGTATCCGGAACTGTTCCAGGCCGTGCAGCTGGGCCGCGTGTTCGAAGACCAGAAGACCTTCGTGGACCTGTTGCCGCTGCACGCGCCGGCGCAGATCCGCCGCGACTACCTGGCCGCCCGCGACCAGCCCGGCTTCGACCTGAAGGCTTTCGTCGCCGCCAACTTCCGCAAGACGCCGCCGCCGCAGACCCCGCCGCTGCCGGTGGACGCCTCGCTGGGCGCGCACATCGATGCGCTGTGGCCGCTGCTCAGCCGCGACAGCCGCAAGGTGCCGGCCTATAGCAGCCAGCTGCCGCTGCCGCAGCCCTACGTGGTGCCGGGTGGCCGCTTCGGCGAGATGTACTACTGGGATTCCTACTTCACGATGATCGGCCTGCATGCCAGCGGGCAGGCGCCGCGCTCGCGGCAGATGCTGGACGACTTCGCACACCTGCTCGACACCTGGGGCCGCATCCCCAACGGCACGCGCAGCTATTACCTGAGCCGCTCGCAGCCGCCGTTCTTCTCGCACATGGTCGAACTGGAAGCCGGCAAGGACGGCGCGAGCACGCTGCGGGTGCGCTACCTGCCGCAGCTGCGCCGCGAGTACGCGTTCTGGATGCAAGGGGCCGACGGCCTCAAGGCCGGCGACGCGGCGCAGCGCGTGGTGCGGATGGCCGATGGCAGCCTGCTCAACCGCTACTGGGACGACCGCGACACGCCGCGCCCGGAATCCTATCTGCAGGACCGCGAAACCGCTGCCGCGGCCAAGGGGCGTCCCGCCGCGGAGGTCTACCGCGACCTGCGCGCCGGCGCCGAGAGCGGCTGGGACTTCTCCTCGCGCTGGCTGGACGACCGCAAGACGCTGGCGACGATCCGCACCACCGCGATCGTGCCGGTGGACCTCAACAGCCTGCTGCACCATCTGGAAACCACCATCGCGCTGGCATGCGAACAGGCCGCCGATGCCGCGTGCCGCAAGGATTTCCAGGCCCGCGCCGATGCCCGCGGCAAGGCGATGGCCAAGTACCTGTGGAATCCCGCCGGCTATTTCGCCGACTACGACTGGCAGCGCAAGCGTGTCAGCGGGCAGGTCACCGCCGCCTCGCTGTATCCGTTGTTCGTCGGCATCGCCACGCCCGAGCAGGCGCAGCGCACCGCCGCCAGCGTGGAGCAGCAGCTGCTGACGCCGGCCGGCGTGCTGACCACCGCCGAGCGCACCGGCCAGCAGTGGGACGCACCCAATCTGTGGGCGCCGCTGCAATGGATCGCCGTCGACGGCCTGCACCGCTACCACCAGGACGCACTGGCGCAGCGCATCCGCGAAGGCTTCCTGGCCAGCGTGCAGGCGACCTACGCGAAGGAACACAAGCTGGTCGAGAAGTACGACGCCGACCGCGGTACCGGCGGTGGCGGCGGCGAGTATCCGCTGCAGGACGGTTTCGGCTGGACCAACGGGGTGACGCGCCGGCTGTTGCAGCTGGACCTGCAGCCCGAACACAAGCACTGAAGCGCCGCGCGCAGGCTTCGATGCCATCGCAAGCGGCGGCACTTCGGTGCCGCAGTCCCTTCGACCAGGCCGCGCTCAGCGGCCTGGTTCGATCAAGGCCATGAACTGATTGAGCCGGAATGGCTTCTGCAGGAACAGCGCGCCGCTCGGTAGCGGCGGCAACTGGCAACGCGGGTGGCCAGAGGCAAGGATGACCGTCGCGTCGGGCAGGGTCCTGGCCACGTATTCGCCCAGCTCCGTGCCGCTCAGCGTGCCCGGCATGTGGATATCGCTGAAGAGAACGTCGCAACGGTAGCCATCGCGTAGCAACGTCATTGCGATGTTGGCGTTGTCCGCCGTACTCACTTCCGCGCCCATTCCCTGGACCACGTCGGCCAACAGTTCGCGCAAGTCTTGCTGGTCCTCCACCAGCAGTACGCGTACCGGTGCGCTCATGTGGGCAGGCTCCCATGCCTGCCCATTGCATCTCCGCCGACTTTGCCCGTTCCCACCCGTTCCATCCGCATCATTGCCCCCCCCCGTTCGAAACGCTGCGCAGGATTCTAAGAGCTGCGTGAAGAAAGTGTGTAAAGGCGCAAACAGGCAAGGGCCGGGAGTCAAGCCGGATCCATCGGGTAACATCGCCATCTTTCAGCATCGGAACGGGGAAGATGGAGAACAAGACCGGCCGCGACATGGCGATCGGGGCGACCGCCATTGCCTTGGCGTTGGCGACGATCGGGCTGGAACTCGTCATACCGCTGGGCTACGCGGTATGGCTGTTGTATTTCATGGCCGTCGGAGTGACTGTTTTCCAACGCCGCGCCTGGCTCCCCATCGCGATCGCGGCGCTGGCCTGCGTGCTGCTGGTGATCGGCTACAACGTCGCGCCGGCCAGCAACAATTCCGCGTTCTCGTTCGTCAACCGCAGCGTCGGCGGCGCCTGCTTCCTGATGATGGGCTTCATCGTCATGCAGGCGATCCGCGCGCGCCGCGAGGCCGAACATGCGCTGTGGCTGCAGGAAGGCGAAAACGCGGTGGCGGTGGGCCTGCAGGGCGACCAGTCGCCCGCCTCGCTGGCCGAGACCGCGCTCGGCGTGCTGTGCCACTACACCGACTCCCAGGTAGGCGCGCTGTACCGGTTGGATGGCGAGCGCCTGCTGCTGGCTGGCGGCGTCGCATTGACGCCGAACGTGGCGCGCGAACTCGCCCCGCATGAGGGCCAGCTCGGCGACACCCTCCGGCAGGGCAAGCCACGCCGCGTGAGCGGGCTGGACGCGGCGCACCTGCCGATTGAATCGGCGCTGGGCCGCAGCCACGCCGGTGAATTGCTGCTGGCACCGATCACCGCCGACGGCACCGTCGTCGGCGCACTGGAACTGGGACGCAGCGACGGGCACGACGAGGACGCCCGCCACCTGGAGCTGCTGCAACGCTGCGCGGAGACCATCGGCGTGGCGCTACGCACCTCGCTGCTGCGCGCCGAGCTGATGGAGCTGTTGGAGGAAACCCAGCGCCAGAGCGAGGAATTGCAGGCCCAGCAGGAAGAGTTGCGGGTCGCCAACGAAGAACTCGAAGAGCAAAGCCGCACACTGCAGCAGTCGCAGGTCCACCTCGAACACCAGCAGGCCGAGCTGGAACAGACCAACGTCCAGCTCGAAGAACGTACCCACGAGCTGGAAGCGCAGCGCCGGCGCCTGCTGTCGACGCAGGACGACCTGCTGCGCAACAGCGAGGAACTGGCCACGGCCTCGCGCTACAAATCCGAGTTCCTGGCCAACATGTCGCACGAGTTGCGCACGCCGCTGAACAGCTCGCTGATCCTGGCCAAGTTGCTCGCCGACAACCGCGAGGACACCTTGACCACCGAGCAGGTCAAGTACGCCCAGGCCATCCATTCGTCCAACAACGATCTGCTCGCGCTGATCAACGACATCCTGGACTTGTCCAAGATCGAGGCCGGCCACGTGGAGCTGGCGCACGATACCCTGGCCACCGGGACAGTGGTCGCGAGGCTGCGCGAAACCTTCGAGCCGCTGGCGCGCCAGAAGGGACTGGACCTGCAGATCGAACTGGACGCGGGTGCACCGGCGCAGCTGGTCGCCGACGGCCAGCGCCTGCAGCAGATCCTCAAGAACCTGCTCGCCAACGCGATCAAGTTCACCGAGCACGGCAGCGTCTCGCTGCGGGTGCAAGCCCAGGGACGACAGCGCGTGCGCTTCGTGGTCTGCGATACCGGCATCGGCATTGCACGCGAGCAGACCTCGGTGATCTTCGAAGCGTTCCGGCAGGCCGACGGCAGCACCCGGCGCCGCTTCGGCGGCACCGGCCTGGGGCTGTCGATCTCCCGCGATCTCGCCCTGCGCATGGGTGGGAGCATCGGCGTGGAGAGCGAGCCCGGTCGCGGCAGCTGCTTCACCCTGGAGTTGCCGGTCGAAGGCGCACCTGCCGAGGCCACCCCGGAAACTCCCGCGAAGCCCCTCCCGCATCGCGCACCGACCACTCCATCCCGTGTCGCGACGCCCACGACATCGCCGGCACAGGCCGAACCGGTGCAGGCGACCGCCGCCCCGCGCGTGCAGGACGACCGCCTGCAACGCAATCGACCCGGACGCCTGATTCTGGTGGTCGAGGACGATCCGGCCTTTGCTGAGGCGCTGGTCGGCCTGGCGCACGATCTGGACTTCGATTGCGTGGTCGCCGCCACCGCCGAAGAAGCGCTCGGCCTGGCCAGCGAACTGCGTCCCAGCGGCATCCTGCTCGACATCGGCCTGCCCGATGTGTCCGGCCTCAGCGTGCTGGAGCGCTTGAAGCGGGATCCGGCCACGCGCCACATCCCGGTGCACGTGGTCTCGGCGCTGGAACGCAGCCAGGTGGCGATGGAACTGGGCGCGGTCGGCTACCTGATCAAGCCGGCCACGCGCGAGCGCCTGGTGTCGGCGATCCGCCAGCTCGAGGAAACCGGCGCGCGCGCGGTGCGCCGCCTGCTGATCGTCGAGGACGACCACGAGCTGCGCGAAAACCTGCAGCTGCTGCTGGCCCGCGAGCAGTTGGAGATCGTCGCGGTCGGTACGATCGCCGACGCCATCGCGCGCCTGGAGACCGCCACCTTCGACTGCATGGTCACTGACCTGGCGCTGCCAGACGGCAGCGGCTACGACCTGCTCGAACGCATGGCCGGCCACGAGGCGGTCGCCTTCCCGCCGGTGATCGTCTACACCGGCCGCGCGATGACCCGCGACGAGGAGCAACGCCTGCGCCGTTATTCGAAGAGCATCATCATCAAGGGGGCGCGTTCGCCGGAGCGCCTGCTCGACGAGGTGACGCTGTTCCTGCACAGCGTGGAAGCCTCCCTGCCCAGCGATCAGCAGCGCCTGCTGCGCGAAGCGCGACGCCGCGACGCGGTGCTCGACGGCCGCACGGTGCTGCTGGCGGAGGACGACGTGCGCAACATCTTCGCCCTGTCCAGCGTGCTGGAGCCACTGGGCGTGACCCTTGCGATCGCACGCAACGGCCGCGAAGCGCTGGAGCGGCTGGCCGCGCAGGAAGTGGACCTGGTGCTGATGGACATCATGATGCCGGAGATGGACGGCCTGACCGCGATGCGCGAGATCCGCCGCAACCACGGCTGGCGCGACCTGCCGATCATCGCGTTGACCGCCAAGGCGATGGCCGATGATCGCGAACGTTGCCTGGAGGCCGGCGCCAACGACTACATCGCCAAGCCCATCGACGTCGACAAACTGGTTTCGCTGTGCCGGGTGTGGTGCGCACGGCAATGAACGCGGTGGAATTGTTCGACCTCGAACTGGGCCTGCTGTTGGAGACGATCTACCGGCGCTACCACTACGATTTCCGCCAATATGCGGTGTCGTCGCTGCGAAGGCGCGTGCGCCAGGCGATGGCCCGTTTCCATTGCGAGCGCGTGTCCGACCTGCAGCATCGGCTGATGCATGAGCCGGAACTGTTCGCCCAGGCGATGCAGTATTTCACCGTGCAGGTCTCGGAGATGTTCCGAGATCCGGAATACTTCCGGGTCCTGCGCGAGCAGGTGGTGCCGGTGTTGCGCACCTACCCGTCCAGCAAGATCTGGGTGGCCGGCTGCAGTACCGGCGAAGAAGTGTGGTCGCTGGCCATCCTGCTGCACGAGGAAGGCCTGCTGGAGCGCACGCTGATCTATGCGACCGACATTAACCCCGAGGCGCTGGTCACCGCCGAGGCCGGCGTGTTCGACATCACCCGCATGGCCTTGTTCAGCCACAGCTACCTGCAGGCGGGCGGGCGCCATTCGCTTTCCGACTACTACACCACCGCCTACAACGGTGCGCTGTTCGACCGCCGGCTCAAGCGCAACATCGTGTTCGCGGACCACAGCCTGGCCACCGACAACGTGTTCTCCGAAGTGCACCTGGTGTCGTGCCGCAACGTGCTGATCTATTTCAACCGCAGCCTGCAGGACCGGGCGATCGGACTGTTCCACGATGCCCTGGTGCATCGCGGCTTCCTGGGCCTGGGCAGCAAGGAATCGCTGCAGTTCGGCGCCCATGCCAATCAATTCGAGGCCTGCGCACGCGAACAGCGGCTGTACCGGAAGACCGCATGAGCAGCCCGGCACCCTCGCTCGCTTCGCAGTTCGATGCCATCGTCATCGGCGCATCGGCCGGCGGCGTCGCCGCATTGCACGCGGTGCTGGGCAGCTTGCCTGCCGACCTGCCCGTGCCGGTGCTGATCGTCCTGCATCTGCCACGAGACCGGCCGAGCACGGTAGCCGAGTTGATGGATGGCGGCTGCGCGCTGCCGGTGCGCGAGGCGCAGGACAAGCAGCCGCTGGCCGCCGGCACCGTGGTGTTCGCGCCACCCGACTACCACCTGCTGGTCGAGAGCCGCGAGGCACTGGCGCTGTCGGTCGATCCGCCGGTGCTATTCTCGCGCCCGGCGATCGATCCTCTGTTCGAGAGCGCCTCGGAGACCTACGGCGAGCGCCTGTTGGCATTGTTGTTGACCGGCGCCAGCAGCGACGGCAGCGACGGCCTGGCGGCGGTACGCCAGCGTGGCGGCAAGGGCTGGGTGCAACAGCCCGCGGAAGCCGCCGCGCCGCTGATGCCGGCCTCGGCGCTGGCCCATGCCGGCGCGGACGCGGTGCTGACCCTGGAAGCGATTTGTCGACGCCTGGCGGAGTTTCACCCATGAACCTGGTCCATCCCGTTTCGTCCGCCGCACCCAGCGAGGCCGTCAACCTGCTGGTGGTCGACGACGTCGCCGAGAACCTGGTGGCGATGGAAGCGCTGCTGCGCCGTGATGGCGTGCGGGTGCTATGCGCGCGCTCGGGCGCCGAGGCGCTGGAGCTGCTGCTGCTGCACGAAGTGGCCGTTGCCTTGCTTGATGTCCACATGCCGGAGATGGATGGCTTCTCCCTGGCCGAGCTGATGCGTGGCGCCGCGCGCAGCCGCGAGGTGCCGATCATTTTCCTCACCGCCTCGCCGAGCGATCCGGTGCGGCTGTTCCAGGGCTATGGCGCCGGTGCGGTCGATTTCCTGCATAAGCCGCTGGATCCGCACGTCATCCTCAGCAAGATCAACGTCTTCGTCGAACTGTTCCAGCAGCGGCGGCTGCTCAAGCTGCGCAACGAGTCGCTCGAACGTGCGCTCAAGCTCAACGAAACCATGATGGCGGTGCTGACGCACGATCTGCGCACGCCGCTGTCGGTGGTGTTGTTGTGCGCAGAGAAGCTCGCGCTGCAGTTGCCAACGGAAGCACCGGTGCAGCGCACGCTGCAGCAATTGGAGAACAGCGGCCTGCGCATGGCGCGGATGGTCGAGCAGTTGCTGGACTTTTCCCGCATCCGGACCGGCGGGCTGCGCATGCAACCCACCGCCTGCCATTGCGGAGAAATCGTCGCGGCGTCGACCGAGGAAGCGCTGCGCATACATCCGGGTGCGCAGATCGGTCTGCACACCTCGGGCACGCTGGAAGTACATGCCGATCCGGACCGGGTGCTGCAGATCGTTTCCAACCTGCTCAGCAATGCCTTGGTCCACGGCGGCGGCGTACCGGTGAGGGTGTGCGTGGAGGGCGGTGCCGACGGCGTGCGGATCGAAGTGAGCAACCCCGGCCAGATCGACGAGGCGCTGATACCGCGCCTGTTCGAGCCGTTCAAGAGCAGCTTCCATGCCAGCCACGGCCTGGGCCTGGGGTTGTTCATCGCTCATCAGTTCGCGCTGGCCCATGGCGGCCAGTTGGCGGTGGCAAGCCACGACGGCGAAGTCCGCTTCAGCCTTCGCCTGCCACGTCGCTGCGTGGCACCGGGCACCTAGCACCCGCCGTACGCGCTGGAGGAACCGGCGTCTCAGGCGGGTTTTGACTTGCGTGCAGGCTTGGCGGCGTTCAGTGCGGCCGCGGCGCGGAACAACGCCTTCAGTGCGCCTTCGTCCACCTTGTCGGCCTGGCGGATGTCGATGGCGCGGCGCGCATTGCCTTCCAGGCTGGCGTTGAACAGGCGCTTGGGATCTTCCAGCGCCGCGCCCTTGGCGAAGGTCAGCTTCACGTAGTCCTTGTAGGTTTCGC
>Ga0160447_100880_pt1 | contig 12804 bp, 12 predicted proteins | sample HID1973K_E1MG_FD_108222 | JGI IMG/M metagenome (GOLD analysis project Ga0160447, IMG submission 108222) | Enriched mosquito-associated microbial communities from UW Madison campus, WI, USA - HID1973K_E1 MG | ecosystem: Host-associated > Arthropoda: Insects > Digestive system > Unclassified ...
AGCACGATGCGCAGCGAGTCCGCGGCCGCCATGGCGACGCCGGGCGTCAGGTTCGCGGTGCCGACGGGGAACGGCATGACGTGCTGCCCGAGCACGATGTCGGGCGCGCCCCCGATCCGGTCGTAGAGATCGTCGGCCAGCATGGTGCGCGCGCCGCTGCCCACCTCCTCCGCGGGCTGGAACAGGGCGAGCAGCGTCCCGCTCCACTCGTCGCGCCGGTCCGCCAGCTCCGCGGCGGCGCCGATCAGGCAGGTCACGTGGACGTCGTGCCCGCAGGCGTGCATGAGCCCGCTCGCGACGCCGTCGACGGTCGTCGTGGTGTCCGTCGACGCGTAGTCCAGGCCCGTGCGCTCGGCGACCGGCAGGCCGTCCATGTCCGCGCGGAGCAGCACGCGGGGGCCGGCGCCGTTGGTCAGGACGCCGACGACGCCCGTCCCGCCGATCCCCTCGTGCACCTCGAACCCGCGCTCGCGCAGGGCCGCAGCAGCGATGCCCGCGGTGCGGTGCTCGGCGTACGCGAGCTCGGGGTGGCGGTGCAGGTCGGTGTAGACGTCGAGCAGCTGCGCGCTGGTGAGGGCGGTCATGCCGCCATCATGGCCCTCCTCGGATCGATCGCGCGGACCTCACCAGGAACGACGCGCCGACGCCCGCTAGGCTCCGGAGCCGTGCAGCCGCTGACCGTCCACCGCTCCGGCAACCCCGACGCCCCCACGGTCGTGCTGGTGCACGGCCTGACCGATGCGGGCACCAACTGGCCCGACCTGGTGGCGCACTGGGCCGCCGCGTGGGACGTCGTCGCACCGGACCTGCGCGGTCACGGTGAGTCGCCGCGCTTCGAGCCGGAGCAGCTCGACGACGCCCCGGACGTGCTTCTCGCGGATCTGCTCGCACTGCTCGACGAGGTCGCGGCACCTGACCGCCCCGTCGTGCTCGTCGGGCACTCGCTGGGCGGCATCCTCAGCCTGCGCGCCGCCCTCGCGCGCCCGGACCTCGTGCGCGCGCTCGTGCTCGAGGACCCTGCCAAGCCGGACGGGACGCGGCTGGATTCCGTGTTCATCGAGCAGAACCTGGCGTTCGTCGAGGCCGTCACGGCCGACCCGGCGGGCGAGATCGAGAAGGCGCTGCGCGAGACGCCGTGGACCCGCACCGAGATCGAGGCGTGGGCCGCGGTCAAGCCGCTCGTCGACCGGGACTACCTGCGCCGCGGGCTCTACCTGGGCGACCCCGCCTGGGAAGAGCTGTTCAACGCGTTGACCGTTCCGACCCTGCTGGTGCTCCCGGAAGTCGCCCCCATGGCTCCGCGGGCCGACGAGCTGCACAACGAGCTGCTGCGGACGGTCACCATCCCGGACGCAGGCCACTGCGTGCGCCGCGACCGGCCCGAGGACTACCTGCGGGCGGTCGATGCGTTCCTCGCGGAGGTCGTCGGGCGCTGACGACGCTGACGGCGCCCTGCGTCAGAGCTCGGCGTGCGGGGAGGTCGAGGTCTCCTGCACGTCGGACACCTGCGCCGGCTCGGGGCGCGCCGGGAACGCGCGCCGCGCCACGAGCACGACGACGAGGCTGACGGCCGCCAGTGCGGCGGCGACGAACGGCAGCGTGCCGAGCCCGGGACCGGACAGCACAGCGGCACCCAGCGCGGCGCCACCGCCGATGCCGATGTTCGCGGTCGCGTTGACCAGCGCGCCGATCACGTCGGGCGACGCCCCCCGCGTGCGGATCGCGGCCGTCTGGAACACCGAGGCCATGGCGCCGAACGCCCCGGACCACGCGGCGACGGCGACCAGCACCTCGGCCCGCGCCGGGAAGACGAGCCCGATCGCCAGCAGCGCGGCAGCCATCAGGGCATGCACCGCGAGCGTCCCGCGCCGGGGTGCCCGGTCCAGGAAGGACGCTGCGACGGCCGTCCCGACCATCCCGAGCGCACCGAGCCCCAGCAGGACGGGCCCGACGGCTCCCTCGTGCAGCCCGGTGCCGAGCAGGAGCAGCGAGACGTAGGTGTAGATCGTGTACTGCGCGAGGTAGGTGAGCGCGTTGGTGCCGGTCACGACGGTGAGGGCGGCCCGACGGTCGCGGCGCGAGTGGTCGGCGGGCGGGGCGTCGTCGCTGCTCACACCGGGCAGGAGGGTCGCGACGAGGATCGTCGCGAGCGCACAGCCGCCGGCCAGCACGGCGAACGCGTTGCGCCAGCCGACCGCGTTGCCGAGCGTCGTCGACAGCGGCACCCCCAGCACGAACCCCGCCGACGCCCCCGCGGTGACCAGGGCGAGCGCCCTGCCGGTGAACTGCGGCGCCACCAGGCGGGACCCGTACGCGATGCTCAGCGAGAAGAACAGCGCGTGCGCGAGTCCGCCCAGCGCACGGCCCGCGGCGACCAGGGCGAAGGACGGCGCGAGGGCGACGAGGGCGTTGCTCACGGTGTAGGCGACCAGCGTCCCCATGAGCAGGCCCTTGCGCGGCAGCCGGCGGGTGCCGACCGTCAGCGGCACCGCGAGCGCGGCGACCATGAACGCGTAGACGGTCACCAGCAGGCCGGCCACCGACTCAGTGACGTCGAGGTCCGAGCTGATCTGCGGGAGCAGGCCGACGGGCACCATCTCGGTGGTGACCGCGACGAACGTCGCGAGCGTCAGTGCGACGAGGCCACCCACGGCGGCACGCAGGGTCCCGGCGGGCGCCGCGCCCGACCGCTGGCCCGCCGCCGTCATGCGCGCGCCGGCAGGAGGGCGGCGCGGGCGATCATCGCCTCAGCCTGCGCCGCTGACGCCCGTCCGGCAAATTCGCTCAGGCGCTCCGCGACGTCCAGACCGGCTCGACCGTCCGGCTCCATCCGTCCGGCTCCAACCGTCCGGGCCGCCGCGCGTCGTGGGACTGAGCATCCCTAGGAGCCCCGCCGACGCGACTAGGTATGCGGGGCCCGTGAGAACTGGGCACCTGCCCGATGTGGCGAACCCACCTGGGACGCGAGGCTCGATGTCGTAGCCGGACCGCGGGGGTCCGGGCAGAACGAGGAGCCGATCATGGGTTACGACAACGCGTTCGCGGCCGAGGTGCTCTACGAGCAGCGCACGGCCGAAGCGGTCCTGACCGCCGAGCTGCACCGCATCGCGCAGGAGCGGGCCGAGGGGGCCGTGGGACGGCACGTCGGGGGCAGGTCGCGGCGTCGGGCGGTCGTGCGGTCGTGGGCCGGCGGTCACCGGCCGCACGCCCACGCCGCCTGACGGCGTCGCACGCCCGACGAAGCCGTCGGACGCAGGACGTGGTCAGCGCGGCACGACGGCCGCGACCACAGCGACCTCGAGAAGGGCGCCGGGCACGGCCAGGCCGACCACTCGCGCCGCCGCCACGAGGGGCGGCGGGCCCGACGTCGCGATGAGTGGCGCGATCGCGCCGTACGCCGCGCGGATGTCGGCATCTGCATCGATGAGCACGGTCCACTGGATCACGTCGTCGAACGTCGCCCCGACGGCCGCGAGCGCCGTGCCCACGTTCTCGACCGCGCGGCGGGACTGCTCGGCGACGTCGTCGGACACCACGGTCCCGGTGTCGTCGACGCCGTTCTGGCCGCCGACGTAGATGGTCGCGGCGCCCGGGGGGACGACGGCGACGTGGCTGAACGCCGGGCTCACGACGAGCCCGGCCGGCTGCATGCGTGTGATCTCCATCGACCCACCCTGGCACCGGCCACCGACACGCCCCCGGAGACGACGATGCCCGCGAGCGCACCAGGCGCTCGCGGGCATCGACCGTGTCGGGTCAGGCTCGCGTCAGGTCAGGCTCGGGCCCGTCCGCCGCGACCACCTGGTGGTGCCGCTCCAGCTTGGCGCCCTCCACGTCGACGTCGGGCAGCAGACGGTCGAGCCAGCGCGGCAGCCACCACGCCTTGTCGCCGGCCAGGTGGATGACCGCCGGGATGATGAGCATCCGCATGAGGAACGCGTCGACGAGCACGCCGAAGGCCAGGGCGAACCCGAGCGGGCGGATGGTCGACTCGCCCGAGAACATGAACCCGCCGAACACGGAGATCATGATGATCGCGGCGGCCGTGACGACCGTGCGGCCGGCCCGCACACCTTCGGCGACGGCCTGGCGGGCGGGCGCTCCGTGGGCGTACGCCTCGCGCATGCCCGACGTGAGGAACAGCTGGTAGTCCATCGCCAGCCCGAACAGGATGCCGACGAGCAGGGTCGGCAGGAAGCTCAGCACCGGGCCGGGGTTCTGCACCCCGAACACCGAGGGCAGCCAGCCCCACTGGTAGACCGCCGTGACGCCACCCAGAGCCGCGAACAGCGAGAGCACGAACCCGCCGGTCGCGACGAGAGGCACGAGCAGGGAGCGGAACACGAGGACCAGGATGAGGAACGACAGCCCGATGACGACCGCGAGGTAGATCGGCAGCGCGTCGGACAGCTTCTCCGAGATGTCGATGTTGGCGCTCGCGCTGCCGGCGACCGCCAGCGGTACGGTCTCGTCGCCGACCTTCACCGTGGTGTCGCGCAGCGTGTGGACGAGCTGCTCGGTGGACTCCGAGTCGGGGCCCTCGCGGGGGACCACCTGGAAGACCAGCACCGTGCCGGCCTTGTTGGCGCCGACGGGCGCCACGGCGACGACGTCGTCGGCGTCCTTGATGGCACCGCCGATGGTCGCCTGCGCCGCCGTGAGGTCGTCGCCCGTGGCGCCGCCGGGCAGGTCGGCGACGACGACGAGCGGGCCGTTGGCGCCCTCGCCGAAGTCGCGGGCCGTGATGGTGTACGCCTGGTACTGCGAGGAGTCGGTCGCCTCGGAGGCGCCGGTCGGCAGGCCGAGGCGCATCGAGAACGCGGGGATCGCGACCACGACGAGCGCGGCGACGCCGACGACGATGCGCACGACGGCGCGTCCCGTCTTCATCGGGGTCGCGGGTGCGTGGGTGACGGGCGTGCGCTGGTGCGCGTCGCGCTCCTTCTTGCGCAGGATGCGCGTGCCCAGGAGACCGAGCAGGGCGGGCGTCATGGTGGTGGCGACCAGGACGGCGACGAGGATCGCACCGGCGGCGACCGTACCCATGAGGCCCAGGAACGGGATGCCGGTGACGTTGAGCGCGACCAGCGCGATCAGCACGGTGCTGCCGGCGAAGACGACCGCGTTGCCGGACGTGCCGTTGGCCAGCCCGATCGACTCGTGCACGGGCATGCCGGCCTTGAGCTGGCGACGGTGCCGGTTGAGGATGAACAGCGAGTAGTCGATGCCCACGGCGAGGCCGAGCATCGCGCCGAGGATCGGTGTCACGGACGTCATCTCGACGGTCCCGGACAGCGCCATCGCACCCGCGACCGCGACGCCGACGCCGAGCAGCGCGTTGAGCAGCGGCAGGCCGGCGCCGACGAGGGTGCCGAGCATGACGACCAGCACGATCGCGGCGACCGCGAGGCCGATGATCTCGCTCGGACCGCCGACCGACGGCGTCTCCTGCGTGAGGTCGCTCGAGTACACCGCCTCGACGCCGTCCGGCAGCCCGGCATCGATGGTGTCGACGACGTCCTTCTTCGTCTCCGGTGTGACGGACATGAGGTCCTGCGTGAAGGCGACCGTCCCGATCGCGGTGGCGCCGTTCGACGAGACCGTCCGGATCTCCTGCGACATCGCGAGCAGCGCGCTCGCGGTCTTCAGCTGCTGCTGGGAGGCCTCGAGCTCTGCGCGCTTGTCGTCGAGCGCCTTCTGCTGCGTGTCGAGCTCGGCCAGAGCCGCCGTGGTCTGCGCGCTCTTGCCGTTCTGGGCCACCGCCGCGTCGAGCTGGGCGCGGCCGTCGTCGATCTTCTTCTGTGCGTCGTCGAGCTGCGCGGCGCCGTCGTCGGCCTGCTTCTTGCCCTCCTCGACCTTGGCCGCCTGCGCCTCGCGCTGCGCGGTGGTCTCGAACGGGTCGACGACCTGGGCGACCCCGTCGATCTCCGTGACGTCCTTGAGGGCCGACGAGATGCCCTGCTGCTGCTCGTCGGTGAGCTCCGAGCCGTCGGCCGAGTGGAAGACGACGGTCCCGGTGCCACCGCTCGCGGCGGGCAGCTCCTTGGCGAGGCGGTCCTGGACCTCCTGCGTCGGGGTGCCGGGGATCGACAGCGTCGACGACAGCGAGCCGCCGAACGCGACGAAGCCGCCGATCGCGATCACGAGGATCGCGATCCAGGCGGAGACGACGAGCCAGGCGCGTCGGGCGGAGAACCGGCCCAGCCGGTACAGCAGTTCAGCCACGGGGAGTCGCTTTCAGGCGTGCCGGACGGGAGGCCCGGCGGTGGGAGAAGTGGAGCGGGGTCATCCGCTTCGGGCAGCCTACGTCGCGGTGGCGCCAGATGCACCGTCGTCTCGTGTGAAGTTGATCCCATGTATCCGCTTCGGCGTAGGCTGGGCTCATGACCACCGCCCCGCCCGGACCAGAGCGGCCCGCGCTGCGGCGTGACGCTCAGGCCAATCGCGCGCGCATCGTCGCCGCCGCGCGTGAGCTGTTCGCCGAGCGCGGGCTGAACGTGGGTCTCAACGAGGTGGCGCACCACGCCTGCGTCGGTGTCGGCACCGTCTATCGGCGCTTCGCCGACAAGACCGAGCTCATGCGGGCGGCGCTCGACGACCCGCTGCAGGCGGTCCTCGAGGTCGCGGCGCAGGCCGACGAGGCGCAGCGAGCCTGGGACGGCGTCGAGCTCCTGCTCAACCAGATCACCGACCGGCTCGTCGACAACCTCGGCCTGCGGGACGTGGCGCTCGGGGGCGCCGGCGTGGCGTTCGGTGCCGACGTCGCGCAGGGCATCGCCGACGTCATGGAGCGCCTCTTCGAGCGTGCGCGGGCGGAGGGCGACCTGCGCGACGGGGCAGTCGTGCCCGACGTCCTGATGCTGCTGTGGCTCGTGACGAGCCTGGCCGAGCACGCCGCCGACGTGCGGCCGGGCCTCCACCGCCGCTACCTGCAGATGCTGCTCGACGGCATGCGGGCCGCCCCGGGCCGCGGGCCGCTCCGGGAGGGCCTCGACTCCGAGGAGGCCGACCTCATCGCGATGCGCTGGGCGGGTCGCTAGCCGGTCGACCTGCGACGCGGTCGCCGCCGGACGGCGCGGTGCGGGTCGTCGCCGAGCGGGTCGGAACCGCCGGCCGTTCACGGCCGGTTCGATAGCGTGGTCGGGATGAAGGCGACAGACCGCACGTTCCGGGCGATGGGCGCCATGTGCCTGCTGGCTCTGCTGGGTGGCTGCGCGACGGGCTCGGGCGGCGGTGACGCGGACGGCACCGACCAGGCGCGGGAGGTGCTGCTGGAGCTGTTGCGCACACCGGCGATGAGCTCCTACACGCGCGACCTCGACGGCTTCGCGCGCGCGGCCTCGGCCCACGCCGGGGTCGGCGCCACCCGGCCGGGGAGCCCTACCGACGTCGAGCTGATCGGCATCACCGCGGACGCCGCGGAGGACCACCTCGGCACGCTCACGTTCGCGGTGCGGCTGCCAGCACCGGTGGACGACGGTGAGATGGACCTCGGTGTCCCCGACCCGCCCGATCCGGGTCCCTACTGCTTCGACGTCGAGTTCGACCACCACGGCAAGGTGGGCGAGTGGGGCGCGGCCGACGGGACGTCGCCGGTCGACTGCCCGCCCACGCCGTCACCCGTGACACCGCCGCCGTCGACCGACCCTGTCGTCGCCGCGAACGCCCGCGAGGCGGCGACCGCCGTGCTCCGGAGGCTCCCCGCCGGCGGAGTCCCGTCCGCGGAGCAGATCGCCGCACAGGTCACCGCCGAGCTCGCACCGGCGGACGGGCCGGCCCCGCTGGCGGCCGTCACGGCGGCGGTCGACGGTGCCGACGTCGGCATCGCGACCGGCGGCCCCGACGACTGCGTCCTCGTCGCCCGCGTCGACGGCGAGGTGCGGGACGTCGTCGTCGCCCCGGTCCAGCTCCAGCCGGGTGAGTCGGGGTGCACGGCGACGACCGCCCTCCATCCGCCCGACCCTCCGCACTGACAGCCCTCAGCGCGCGGGTGCGGTGAGGAAGCCGGCGATGGTGGCGACGGACCGGCGGTGGGTCGCGGCGGTGAGGTGGCCCCGGCGCGGGACCACGAGCAGGTGGCTGCCTGCGATCAGCCGCGTGGTCTCCCGGGCCAGGTCCGGCCCGTAGTCGCGGTCGCGAGCCCCCATCACGACGAGCGTCGGCGCGGTGACGGGCCGCGCGCACGCGGCGAGGTCGAACTGGTCCTCCGCCTCGAGCGTCTCGGCGAGGTCGTCGGCGGCGGCCTGTCCACGCACCAGCCGGCCGGCCGCCGCCCAGGCCAGGACGCCGAGGACGGTACGCGTCCCGCGAGGGGCGGTGGTCGCGGCGACGGTGCGCACCGCGGACCGCGGACGGCGCGACCTCAGCAGGGCGGCGACCTGCGCCTGCTCGGCACGGCCCCGCGCGGACAGCCGGCACGCGCCGCTCACGATCACGAGGCGGCGGACGCTCTCAGGATGATCGGCCGCCAGCTGCAGGGCGATGCTCGCACCGGTGGACACGCCGACCACGTCGACGGGACCGGTGCCGAGCGCGGCGATCGCTCGGGCGTGCTCGTCTGCGAGCCCAGCCATCGTCAGGCCGACGGGGAGCCCGGACCAGCGGTTCATGACCGTCTGGCGGCGACCCCGCACAGCACGCAGCGGTGCCAGTGCGCTGCGGACCAGGGCGTCGCTCGCGACACCGGTGGAGGTCGACAGCCCGGCCAGGACCAGGACCGTCGGGCCGTCGCCCGTGGCCGCCCACGGCAGCAGACCGGCCGTACCGCGGTCGAACCTCAACGGCCCGGATCGGGTTCGGCGGTTCTCTCCACTTCCAAGGTATAGAGCAGAGGGGGGCTTGCCGCAAGGCCCCACTCAGGGCGCAGAATCACGGACCTCGGACGTCCCCGACAGCGACGGAGTACCGCGTGACGAGCAGTGCCTTCGACCTCCCCGACCGCCTCGTGGCCAAGGCCGACCCGGCCCTCATCGAGCCCGACGAGGCTCGTTTCGCCGCGATCCAGTCGACTCTCGAGCGGACCGTCGAGGACCTGTCAGCACGGCTGGCCGAGGTGCGCCGGACGCCAGGTCGCGGGGGCCAGGCGGCCGTGGAGCGGGACGCGGAGATCCACCGGCTGAGCGGGCGGCTGCGCGCGCTGCAGCGGTTCGGGCTGGACCTCTGCCTGGGGCGGATCGTCCCCGCGGACGGCGGCGATCCGGTCTACGTCGGGCGGTTGGGGCTGACCGATGCCGCCGACCGGCGGCTGCTCGTCGACTGGCGCTCACCGGCCGCCGAGCCGTTCTTCGCCGCGACGCACGCGGACCCGCGCGGGCTGGCCAGCCGGCGCCGCTACCGCTGGACCGGCGGCCGGATCAGCGACTACTGGGACGAGGTGTTCACCGAAGCGGGGCTCGAGCAGACCGCAGCGCTCGACGACCAGTCGGCCTTCATCGCGAGCCTGGGCGCCAGCCGCTCGCCGCGGATGCGCGACGTGCTGTCGACGATCGCCGCCGACCAGGACGCGATCGTGCGCGCGGACTCGGCTGGCGCGCTCGTCGTCGACGGCGGCCCCGGCACGGGCAAGACGGTCGTCGCGCTGCACCGCACCGCCTACCTGCTGTACTCCGACCCGCGCCTGGGCCACCGGCGGGGCGGGGTGCTGCTCGTCGGCCCGCACGAGCCGTACCTCGCGTACGTCGAGGACGTGCTGCCGAGCCTGGGGGAGGAGGGGGTGCGGACCTGCACCGTGCGCGACCTGGTTACCGAGGGGGCGTCGGCCGGTGCCGAGGCCGATCCCGAGGTGGCGCGGCTGAAGTCGTCGGCCGCGATGGTCGCGGCGATCGAGCCCGCGGTGCGCTTCTCGGAGCGCCCGCCGGCCGAGGGGATGCTCGTCGAGACCGAGTGGGCCGACCTGTGGCTGAGCGCCGACGACTGGGCCGAGGCCTTCGAGGCGCCCGATCCCGGCACGCCGCACAACGAGGCCCGTGAGCAGGTGCGCGACGCGCTCGTCGAGATCCTGGTGGACAAGGCGTCCGACGAGGGGGTGGTCGGCGACCAGCTCGCGCCGGCGCTGCGGGCGCACCGCGGGCTCCGGGCCGCGCTGAACCGCGCGTGGCCCATGCTCGAGGCGACCGAGCTGGTGGCGGACCTGTGGTCGGTACCCGCCTACCTGCGGTTGTGCGCGCCCTGGTTGTCATCGGAGGAGGTCGTGCTGCTCCAGCGCGACGACCCACGGGCCTGGACCCTGGGCGACCTGCCGCTGCTCGACGCCGCCCGGCGACGACTGGGCGACGCCGATGCGGCCGCGCGCCGGCAGCGGCACGACGCGGCGGTGGCGGCGGACCGTTCGCGGATCAAGGACGTGGTCGACGACCTGATCGCGACGGACGACTCCGAGCTCGGGATCATGAAGATGCTGCGCCACGAGGACCTGCAGGAGGCCCTCGTCGACCCGGGCCTGCTGCCGACCGCGGACGCCGACCCGTTGGCCGGTCCGTTCGCGCACGTCGTGATCGACGAGGCCCAGGAGCTGACGGACGCGGAGTGGCAGATGCTGCTGGCGCGATGCCCGTCGCGGTCGTTCACGATCGTCGGCGACCGGGCGCAGGCGCGGCACGGGTTCACCGAGACGTGGACCGAGCGGCTGCAGCGCGTCGGGCTGGACCGCATCGACGTCGCGTCGCTGACGGTCAACTACCGCACCCCGAGCGAGGTCATGGCGGTCGCCGAGCCCGTCATCCGTGCCGCACTGCCGGACGCGAACGTGCCCACGTCCATCCGGACCGGCGGCGTCCCCGTGCGGTCCGCGTCGGCCGACGAGCGGGACGCGATCGTCGACGCGTGGCTGTCGGCGCACGACGAGGGGACGGCCTGCGTCATCGGCGACCCGACCTTCGCCGCGCGCGACCGCGTGCTGTCGCTCAGCGCCGACCTCGCCAAGGGGCTGGAGTTCGACCTGGTGGTGCTCGTCGATCCCGACGCGTGGGGCGGGGGGATCGAGGGTGCCGTCGACCGCTACGTCGCGATGACCCGCACGACCCGCGAGCTGGTGATCCTGACGTCGGCGTAGACGCGGTGGAGTCGCGGGTTCCTCGTCGGACCGCGCGTTGCAACCCGCGCATCGACGACGAACCCGCGACCTGATGGGAGCTCCGCCCGGGTTGCCGCGTCGGTGGCGGGTGGCAGCATCGGCGGGATGGGGACCGAGTCGCACCACCTGCCGAGCCAGCCGCCGAGCCAGGCGTCCGTCCACCTCGCCGTCCAGATCGCTCGGCCGGTGGCGGACGTCTACGCCTTCGCGGCCGACCCGGCGAACCTGCCGCAGTGGGCGGCCGGTCTCGGTGGCCCGATGGTGCGCGAGGGTGATGCCTGGTTCTTCGACACCCCCGGCGGGAGGGCGCAGATCGTCTTCGCCCCGATCAACGACCTGGGCGTCCTGGACCACGACGTGCTCACCCCGTCCGGCGAGACCGTGCACGTGCCGATGCGGGTGATCGTCGGGGCTGCGGGGAGCTCGTGCAGCGAGGTGGTGTTCACGCTACGCCGCGGTGACGAGATGACCGACGACGACTTCGCGCACGACCAGGCACTCGTCACGGCTGACCTCGAGAGGCTTCGGGACATCCTGGAAGCGGTCGCCGACCGCTGAGGCCGCCCAGCCGGAAAAGCCGGTGCGGGCGTGGTGGGCGCAGTGGGAGCCTTCCCACCATGTGGGCCCCGGCACCGGGACCATCCCGGTCGCTGACACGATCAGGCCCACGATGTGAGCGCGATCACAGGGGGCAGTCATGCAGCGGCAGTCGCAGGAGCGTGGGGCGTCCGAGCAGGATCCCGCTCCCGGGTCCGGTGGCGTCGCCGAGCCCGACCGTGGGCGGTGGTACGTCCGCTGGCGGACGCGCCTCGCGCAGCGCCGGGTCGCCGCCGCGCAGCTGCGTGCGCTCGTCCCCTACGCGGGCCGCGGCCTGGTCGCCGGGACGGTCGTCACCCACGTCGTCGCCGGCGCGGCGCCGATCGTCTTCATGGTCGGCACGAGCCTCGCGCTGCGAGACCTGGGCGGCGCCGGCGCGACCGGGTGGCTCGCGCTCGCCATCGCGGCCTTCCTGGTGCAGCAGCTGCTGGCCCCGCTGCAGCTGGTGCTGTCGCGCACGGTCGCGCGCCGGGTGGACGCGGCGTGCATCGAGCGGCTGACCGGCTTCGCGCTGCGGGACGCGACGCTCGCGGGGCTCGAACGGCCGGACGTCGCCGATCGGCTCGCCCAGGCCGACGAGGCGTTCGAGCAGTGGACCCTCACACCGGGGGCCGCCGTCGAGGGCGGCCTTGCGCTGATCGCCCGGTACACGCAGCTCGTCGGCGCGGTCGTCGTGCTCGCCGTCGCCGTCGGGCCGTGGGCCGCGCTCGCGGGTGCGAGTGTGGCGCTCGTCGCCCGGCTCGGGCAGACGGAGGCGTTCTACCGGTGGGGGCAGCTGGTGCGGAAGTTCGCGCCGCTGCGTCGTCGGGCGACGTACGTCCGCGAGCTGGCCACGAGCACGCGGGCCGCCAAGGAGATCCGGACGCTGGGCCTGCTGGACTGGCTCGACGAGCGGTACGTCGTGGAGAACCGTGCGGTGCTTGACCCGCTGTGGCAGTGGCGGCGACGCGTGTACGGCGCGCCGTTCCTCACCTACCTGGTCGTCGCGCTGATCGGGTCGGTGATCGCTCTGCTTCTCGTCGCGCACGTCCCAGCCACCACGAGCGTGGCCGCCGTCGCGATGGCGGTGCAGGCGATCCTGCTGTGCGGGCGGTTCGGCGTCGTGTTTCCCGAGGCCGACGTCAAGCTCGTCTACG
>Ga0160447_100881_pt1 | contig 12766 bp, 9 predicted proteins | sample HID1973K_E1MG_FD_108222 | JGI IMG/M metagenome (GOLD analysis project Ga0160447, IMG submission 108222) | Enriched mosquito-associated microbial communities from UW Madison campus, WI, USA - HID1973K_E1 MG | ecosystem: Host-associated > Arthropoda: Insects > Digestive system > Unclassified ...
CCGGATCCGCCTGATCGCACCGGATCCGCCTGATCCCACCGGATCCTCCTGAGCCGTTCCGGTCCGCCGGACTGTCAAGCCCCTGTCGCGAGGCGCCCGGGCCGCCTACGTTCGGAGCATGAGCACCCCCGGCCCCTCGCGCTCTGACGCGCGCCCCTCCGACGCGCCTTCGCCCGCCCGATCCGCCGGCTCCGACATCCTCCGCCAGGTCGCCGTCATCTCCGCGGTCTGCTTCATGATCATCGCCGCGATGGTCGGCACGGGATTCTTCGGCGGCACGAACGTGCGCGACCTCCAGGGCGGCGCCCTCGACGCCGACTCGACCGTGCTCGCACCCGACCGGCCGGCGTTCAGCATCTGGAGCCTCATCTACGTGCTGATGATCGCGTACGCGATCTGGCAGGCGCTGCCGAGTCAGCGCCATCGCCCGCGACAGCGTGCCGTCGGATGGTGGATCGCCCTCACGGCGGTGCTGAACGGCGCGTGGCTCCTCGCCGCGCAGTTCCTGAACCTCGTCGCGACCGTGCTCGCGATCGTCGTGCTGCTCGTCGCGCTCGCCGCCACGCTGCGGGTCCTCGTCGCCCGCCCGCGCGAGGGGATGCCGGACGTCGTCCTGATGGATGCCACCGTCGGCCTGCACCTCGGCTGGGTGTCGCTCGCGACGGTCGCCAACATCACCGCATGGCTGACAGCCGACGTGGCCCCGGCGTCGTGGGCGGATGCCGCCGAGCCCGCCGGCATCGCGGTCCTGATCGTCGTCGCCCTGATCGGCGTGGCGCTCGCGGTCGGGTCGGGCGGTCGGCTGGCACCGGCGGCGGCCATGGCGTGGGGCCTCGTCTGGATCGGCGTCGCCCGGCTGTCGGGCGAGCCGGCATCCACCCCGGTCGCGATCACCGCCTTCGCCGCCGCCGCCCTGGTGCTGCTCGCGCCGCTGGTCGTGCGGGTGGCCTGGCGCCGCGGGGCGGACGCCGAGATCTTCACCTGAGGCGGTCCTCCACGGCCGGGAGCTCAGGCCGAGTCGCGCCGCACGAGGGCCGTCGGGAACTCGGTCACCGCGCGCGGGGCGCGCCCCTCGACGAGGTCGGCGACGGCCGCGACGGCCGCGGCCGCCATGTCGCGGATGGGCTGCCGGACAGTGGTGAGGGGCGGGGAGAGCCATCCCGCCGCCGGGATGTCGTCGAAGCCGACGACGAGCACATCGCGGCCGACGACGAGACCGAGATCGGCAGCGGCGCGGTACACCCCGACCGCCATCTCGTCGGAGCAGGCGAACACGCCCACCGCGCTCTCGGCCGTGGCCGCGGCCCGCGCGAGCACGGGACGGCACGCTGCCCGGGCCTCGTCCGCTCCCCACGAGGCCTGCACGCGGTCCACCGGGGCGCCCGCCCCGAGCCCTGCGAGGAACCCGGCGACGCGGTCGCGCCCGAAGCGGTAGGACGGCGCGCCCTCGATGATGACGACGCGCACGACGCCCCGCCCGCGCAGGAGCCGGGCCGCGTCGCCCACGCCGGTGCGATCGCTCGACCGGATGGACGGCAGCGGATGACGCTGGTCCGACCGCGGATCGAGGAGCACGACCGGGATGCCGATCTCGTCGAGCGCGCGCACCTGGCGGTCGGTCGGCAGGAGGAGGCCGAGCACCGCCCCTGCGGGCCGGCGGGCGCGGAGCCGCTCGGGCCAGTCGTCGTCCGGAGCGTCGCGCTCGCCGGTCAGCACGAGGTCGTACCCCCGGCTCGATGCCTCGGCGCGGGCCCCGGCGATGACCTCGTCGGCCCAGGGACCGCCGAAGTGCGAGAGCACCAGGTCGATGAGGTCGTCCGCCTGCCGCCGGGGTCGACCGCGCGTCGTCGCCGTGCGGTCGTAACCGGCACGGCGGGCCTCGGCCACGATCCGCGCGCGCGTCGCGGGCGACAGATCGCCGGTTCCCCGGAGAGCCCGCGAGACGGTGGTCACGCTCACGCCGCAGGCGGCGGCGAGGGCGGCCAGGGTGGGCGGCGACGGCATCCTTCATTTTTGCGCACATCGCTGGCGCGCGTGCACCGCGTTTGCGAGGGTCGTCCGAGGAAGGGAGCACCATGACCACCGCTCGCGCCGTCGTCGACCTCGACGCCCCCGGGGAGACCATCAGCCGCCACTTGTACGGACACTTCGCCGAGCACCTCGGACGCTGCATCTACGGCGGCTTCTGGGTCGGCGAGGACTCCGCGATCCCGAACGTCCGCGGCATCCGCACCGACGTCGTCGAGGCGCTCCGCGCGCTCCGGGTGCCGAACCTGCGCTGGCCGGGCGGATGCTTCGCCGACGAGTACCACTGGCGCGACGGCGTCGGCCCGCGCGCCGACCGCCCGACCATGGTCAACACGCACTGGGGCGATGTCGTGGAGGACAACGCCTTCGGCACGCACGAGTTCATGGATCTCTGCGAGCTGCTCGGCGCCGACGCGTACGTCAACGGCAACGTCGGCAGCGGCACCGTGCAGGAGATGAGCGAGTGGGTCGAATACCTCACCCGCTCGGGCGACAGCCCCATGGCGCGCCTGCGACGCGAGAACGGGCGCGACGAGCCGTGGACCGTGGCGTTCTGGGGACTCGGAAACGAGGCCTGGGGATGCGGCGGCCACATGACGCCCGAGTACTACACGTCGCTCGCCCGGCGCTACGCGACCTTCTGTCGCGACCACGACGGCAACCGCCTCACGCGGATCGCCGCGGGTGCCGCCGACGACGACGTGCGCTGGACGCATGCGCTGATGGCATCCGCCGCATCGTCGAACACCCCCGACCCGCAGGCCTCGCCCTACCAGGCGATCTCCTTCCACTACTACACGCATGCCGGAACCGGCATACAGCAGGAGTCGGCCACGGAGTTCGACAGCGCGCAGTACTACCGGACGCTCGCGCACGCCGTCGGCATCGAGCGCGTGCTCACCGCCCATGAGGCCGTCATGGACTCGTACGACCCCGAGCGGCGGATCGGTCTCGTCTGCGACGAGTGGGGCACGTGGTGGCGCGTCGAGCCGGGGACGAACCCCGGCTTCCTCTTCCAGCAGAACACCGTCCGCGACGCGCTCGTCGCCGGCATCCACTTCGATGCCTTCCACCGCCACGCCGCCCGGCTGCGGATGGCGAACATCGCGCAGACGCTCAACGTGCTGCAGGCGATGATCCTGACGGACGACGACGGCGGGCTCGTCCTGACCCCGACCTACCACGTCTACGAGATGAACGTCGGGCACCACGATGCGGCGCTCGCGCCGTCGCGCGTCGTGCACGCGCCGGACGTCGACGTCGACGGCGCGGCGCTGCCCCTGCTGTCGCTGTCGGCGTCGACGACGGATGCCACGGCGCTCGTCTCGCTCACCCACCTCGGCGCCGAGGTCGCGCTCGAGGTCGCCATCGACCTGCGCGGACGGCGGGCCGCCGTGACGCGGGCGAGGGTGCTCACCGGCGCGGACGCGCGAGCGCACAACACTCCCGAGGCGCCCGACGCCGTCGCCCCGGTGCCGATCCCGGCCGAGGTGGATGCCGACGGCATCCTGCGCCTGACCCTCCCGCCGCACGCCTTCGCGACGGTCGAGCTCGCGCTGGGCTGACCCTCACCCCGCGGGGGCGCGATCGGCAGCGTCCCGGCGGCTTCAGCGCGAGACGGAGACGCCGACGATGCGGGCGTCGGCGGCGGTGACCTCATGGGCACGTCCGGTCAGGTCGACCACCGCCGACGAGTCGCGCGCCGCGCACGACGGGCCGACCCACAGCTCGATCTCGCCCGGCTCGACGATCCGCCGGCCGTCCCGCCCGGTGAAGCTCAGGCGGGTGGGCGGCACATCGAAGCGGACGGTGGCCTCCTCACCCGGCGCGAGCTCGACGCGGGCGAACGCGACGAGTTGCGCGACGGGCCGCGTGACGGTCGCGAAGCGGTCGTGCGCGTAGAGCTGGACGACGTCCGCGCCGGGAACGGCTCCCGTGTTGCGCACCCGGACGGTCGCCGTGAACGAGGAGCCGGCCTCGACGCGCTCGGGCACCGTGAGGGCGTCGTGGTCGAAGGTCGTGTACGAGAGGCCATGCCCGAAGGGGAGCGCCGGCGTGCTGTCGGAGCTCGTCACCTCGTTGGGCCCGCCGAGGAGCGGGTGGAGGTACGAGTACGGCTGGACGCCCGCCGAGCGAGGGAGCGAGACCGGCAGGCGTCCGGACGGCGAGACCCGACCGGTCACGATGTCCGCGAGCGCGGTGCCGCCCTCCTCGCCCGGGAAGAACGCCTGCACGGCCGCGGCCGCCGCGCCCTCACCCTGCAGTGCCCAGTCGATCGCGTAGGGGCGGCCCGAGACGACCACGAGGACGACGGGCGTCCCGGTGGCGATCAGCCGCTCGACGAGCTCTCGCTGGACCCCCGGGAGCTCGAGCGACTCGGCGTCGTTCCCCTCGCCGACGGTGCCCCGGCCGAAGAGGCCCGCCCGGTCGCCGACGACGACGAGCGCCACCTCCGCGGCACGGACCGCCTCTTCTGCCTCGGCGAAGCCGGACCGGTCGTCGCCCTCGACATCGCAGCCCCGGGCGAGCGTCACCTGGGCGTCGTCGAGGATGCCGGTGAGGGCGGCGGCGAACGAGGGGATCTCGAAGCCGAGCGGCACGCCGGGGTGGTGCGCGAGCACGTGGTTGGCGAACGAGTAGCAGCCCATGAGCGCTTCGGCGCTGTCGGCGTTCGGGCCGACGACGGCGACCCGGCGCGGCCGCTGCAGCGGCAGGACGCCGTCGTTGGCGAGGAGCACGATCGAGGCCGTGGCGAGCTCGCGTGCGACCTCGCGGTGGGCGGGGGAGTCGAGGTCGACGGCGGTGGGCGGGTCGTCGAAGGTCGCGTCGAGGAGGCCGAGCTCGTCCTTCTGCGCGAGGACGCGGAGGACCGCGCGGTCGATGAGCTCGAGGTCGAAGCCCTCCGAGCGGGCGAGCTCGAGGAGGGGCTGCGCGAACGCATCGCCGGTCGGCAGCTCGACGTCGATGCCCGCCGCCAGGGCCGCGACGGCCGCCTCGCCGAGGTCGCGGGCGACACGGTGCATCGTGTGGAGGAACGCGACCGAGAAGTAGTCCGAGACGACCACACCGTCGAAGCCCCAGTCGCCGCGGAGCAGATCGGTGAGGTATGCCGGCGTCCCGGCGACGGGAACCCCGTCGATCTCGGCGTACGAGTTCATGACCGAGCGCACGCCCCCGTCGCGCACGGCCATCTCGAACGGCGGGAGGAAGACGTCGGCGAGCTCGCGCGCACCGGCGTGAACGGGCGCGTGGTTGCGACCGGCCTGCGACCCCGAATAGCCGACGAAGTGCTTGAGCGTCGCGTGCACCCCGGCATCCTGGAGTCCGCGCACATACGACGTGCCGATCACGCCGACGACGTAGGGATCCTCCGCGATGCACTCGTCGACGCGGCCCCACCGCGGGTCGCGGATGACGTCGAGCACCGGCGCGAGGCCCTGGTGGACGCCGAGAGCCCGCATCGACTCGCCGATGAGGCGCCCCATGCGCTCGACGAGCGCCGGGTCGAACGCGGCCCCCCAGGCGAGGGGTGTCGGGAAGGTGGCCGCCTTCCAGGCCGCGAGGCCCGTCAGGCACTCCTCGTGCACGATGGCGGGGATGCCCGGCCGTGTCTGCGTGACGAGCCGGCGCTGCTCGCCCCACAACCACGCGGCGCGCTCGATCGGGTCGACCGGGCGGGTGCCGTAGACGCGGGTGAGGTGGCCGATGCCGTGTGCCGACGCATCCTCGTACCGGGTCGAGCTCGCCATCTCTCCGGCGAGCGGGGCGACGAGCTCGTCGCCCTGATCGACCCAGTAGCCCACGAGCTGGGCGAGCTTCTCCTCGAGACTCATGCGGGCGACGAGGTCGGCGACGCGGGTCGAGACGGCGGGGGTGGTCAGTGTCACGGTGGAGGTCTCCTCTGGGGGCGGTGGCGCTCAGCCCTTGACAGCGCCCGTGAGGCCGCCGACGATGCGGCGCTCGAAGAGGCTGAAGAACACGAGAGCGGGGATCATCGACAGCGACGTGAAGGCGAGGACCTTCGCGGTGTCGACCGAGTACTGCGACGAGAACGCCTGCACGCCCAGCGGCAGGGTGTAGGTCGCTTCGTTGTTGAGGATGAACAGGGGGAGCAGGTAGCTGTTCCAGCTGCCGATGAACGCGAGGATGCCGACGGTGATGACACCCGGGATCGACAGCGGGAGCACCATGCGCCAGAAGAAGCCCAGACGGCTGCAGCCGTCGATGAAGGCCGCCTCCTGGATCTCGTCCGGGATCGCGCGCAGGAACGGCACGAGGATGATGATGGTCGTCGGCAGGGCGAAGGCGATCTGCGGCAGGATGATGCCGCCGAGCGAGTTCATGAGGCCGAGGTCGCGGATCACGATGTACAGCGGCGTGATGGCGACGGTGATCGGGAACATGAGTCCGGCCGCGAACAGCGCGTAGAGGGCGCCCCGCCCGCGGAAGCGGTAGCGGGCGATGACGTAGCTCGCCATCAGGCCGAGCGCGACGACGCCGGCGGTGGTCGCCGTCGCGGCGATCACCGAGTTCAGCACCTGGCCCCAGAACTGCGGTCCGGTGAGCACCGTCAGGTAGTTCTCGATGTTCCACGGGTCGGGCCATCCCGCGGGATCGACCGTGATCTGCGAGTTGCTCCGGAAGCCTCCGATGATGATGTAGAGCACCGGGGCGAGCATGAGGGCGATGACGACGAGGGCGACGAAGTAGACGAAGGGGTTGCCCCACGGCAGCTTCTCGGTCGTCCGGCGGCGCCCCCTCGGAGCCCGCGCCGTCGTGACGGCTTCGGTGTTCGGTGCGGCCAGAGCGGTCATCGGCCCTTCTTCCCTTCCGTGAGGGCGCCCTCGGTGTCGCGCCGGAGGACGAAGCGCTGGTAGATCAGCGCGACGACGAGCGAGATGACGAAGATCACCACGGCGACGGCGTTGCCATAGCCGAAGTTGCCGGCGTTGCGGCCGTTGACGACCATGTAGGTCGCCATCGTCGAGGTGCCGGCGGTGGAGGCCACGTACTGGCCCCAGATGATGTAGACGAGGTCGAAGAGCTGCAGAGCGCCGATGATCGACAGGAACGCCCAGATGCGCAGCGTCGGGGCCAGCAGCGGCAGCGTGATGCGCCAGTGCGTCTGCCAGTAGCCGGCGCCGTCGAGGGCGGCGGCCTCGTAGAGCTCCTCGGGGATGCCCTGGAGCCCCGCGAGGAAGAGGATCACCGCGAACCCGACGTATTTCCAGGTGAGGATCGCCATGAGGGTCCAGATGGCGATCGAGGGGTCGGAGATCCAGTCCTGCGTGAACGCGCCGAGTCCGAGGCTCTCGAGGGTGCCGTTCAGCGCGCCCTGGGTCTGCAGCATGAGGCCGAAGCCCGTGCCGACGACGACCTCGGCGATCACGTACGGAACGAAGATGAGGACGCGGATGAGCGACTGCCCGCGCATCCGGCGGTTCAGGAGCAGGGCGAGCAGCACGGCGACCGGCCCCTGGAGGACGATCGAGGCGAGGACGATGAAGCCGTTGTGGCCGAGCGCCTCGAGGAACGTCGGATCGGTGATGATCGTCAGGTAGTTCTGCAGGCCGACGAAGTCGGTGGGCGCTCCATAGCCCTGCCAGCGGAAGAACCCGTAGTACGCCGCCATGGCGACCGGGAAGATGACGAATCCGAGGAAGATCACGAGCGCCGGTCCGACGAGGAGGGCGATCTCGAGTCGACCGGACCAGCCGATCCCTCGCGGACGGCGGCGCGGCGAGGGCGGGGGCGGCGTGTGGCCGCCCCCGCCGTGCTGCGCGAGATCCGTCTGCGGCGCGGGCGTCACAGATGTCTCGCTGAGCGTCATGATCCGGATCAGCCCTTCTTGGCCGCGTCGGCGACCGACTGCATCATCTGCTCGGGCGTGCTCTTGCCGGCGAGGAGGTCGACGACGGCGACGTTGAGCGCGTTGCCGACGTTCTGACCGAGCACCGTGTCGAGCCACTGCGACACGAACGGCGCCTTGTTGTAGGCCTCGAGCACCTGCTGCAGGTACTCCTCCTGCACGGCGCTCTGCGCGACCGTGTTGACCGGCGGGGCGCTGAACGCCTCGTAGTAGGCCTTCTGCTGGTCGGCGGAGGCGACGAAGTTCAGGAAGTCCGCGCACTCCTTGGGGGCCTTGGCCGAGCACGAGTACCCATCGACCCCGCCCATCATGGAGCCGGGCTCACCCGCGCCGCCGGAGAGCTCCGGGAACGGGAACCACGCGAGGTCCGGGAGCGGCTTCTCGTCGGGGGTGAGCGAGGCGATCACGCCCGGGTCCCACGCGCCCATGAGCTCCATCGCCGCCTGGTGGTTGGCGACGAGACCCGCCGAGCTTCCCGCGCCCTGCTGGGCGGAGGTGGTGAGGAATCCTTCGTTGAAGGGCTCGATCGCCGCGAAGTCGGCGAGGTCCTCGGCGGCCTTCAGCCAGCACGCGTCGCTGAAGTCCTTCGAGTCGCCGGTGGCCTCGATCGTGTCCGGGCTGCACTCGCGCAGGGCGAAGTTGTAGTACCAGTGCGCGGCGGGCCACGCGTCCTTCGCGCCGAGCGCGATCGGGGCGATCCCGGCATCCTTCAGGGCGCCGACCGCGGTCTTCAGCTCGTCGACCGTCGTGGGCGTCGCGGTGACGCCGGCCTCGTCGAAGAGGTCGGAGGCGTACCAGAAGCCAGAAGGCAGGACGGCCAGCGGCATGGCCCAGACCTTGTCCTGGTAGGTCTCGGCCTTGAACGACCCCTCGGAGATCTCGCTGCGCGCGGTGTCGGAGATGAGGTCGGTGAGGTCCATGAGCTGGCCGGCCTGGACCATCGCGGTCATCTTGCCGCCGCCGCGCTGGAGGAAGATGTCGGGCGGGTCGCCCGCGTTCAGCGCGGTCTGGAGCTTGCCGTCCATGTCCTCGTTCTGCACGGACTGCATCGTGATGGTGACGCCGTCGTTCTCGGCCTCGAACGCGGCGATGGCGTCCTTCCAGAACTGCTGTCCGGGGCCGGTGGTGGAGTTCTGCCAGAGCGTCATCTCCACCGGACCGCCCTCGGCGGCCGGGTCGCCGCCTCCGCCGCAGGCGCTCAGCGCGAGCGAGCCGGCGACCAGGAGCGTTGCCCCGGCCAGGATCTTGTGGGCTTTCATGTGATTCCTGTTCTCTTCGTCGAGTCGGCATCCCGGCGGTGCGGCCGGTCGCATAAGTTTCTAAAAACAACAAAACGGTGTCAAACGTTTTCGAAACCGTTTTCCTTCCGTCATGATGGCGTCATGACCCAGCGCCGCCCGACCATCCACGACGTCGCCGCCCGGGCGGGGGTCTCGGTCGCGACGGTGTCCAAGGCGATGAACGGCCGCTACGGCGTGGCGACGGAGACGGCCGACCGCGTCCTCCGGGCCGTCGCCGACCTCGGGTACGAGTCGAGCCTGATCGCGAGCAGCATGCGGTCACGGCGGACCGGTGTCATCGGCGTGCTCGTCGCCGACTTCGAGCCCTTCAGCGCGGAAGTCCTGAAGGGCGTGGGAGAGGCCCTGCGCGACTCCCGCTACGACCTGCTGGCCTACACCGGCTCCCGCGGCGACGAGGAGGGCTGGGAGCGTCGCTCGCTGTCACGACTGAGCGGCACCCTCATCGACGGCGCCATCATGGTCACCCCGACGGTCGTCAACGTCAGCACGGAGGTGCCGCTCGTCGCGGTCGACCCCCACGCGGGCCCCGCCGATCTCCCGATCGTCGAGTGCGACAGCTTCGGCGGTGCACGGGAGGCCACGCGCTACCTCATCGAGCTCGGCCACCGCAGGATCGGCTACATCGCCGGTCGCGCGGACCTGCGCTCCTCGATCGCCCGCGACGCGGGCTACCGGCGCGCGCTCGCCGATGCCGGCATTCCGTTCGACCCCGCCTACGTCGGGGCGGGTCGGTACCAGGAGGCGACGGTGCGCGAGGTCGCGATCGACATGCTGTCGGCGGCCGACCGGCCGACCGCCGTCTTCGCGGCCAACGACATCTCGGCGCTCGCGATCCTGCAGGTCGCCGCCGACCTCGGGCTCGACGTGCCGCGCGATCTCTCGATCGTCGGGTTCGACGACATCCCCGAGGCCACGCGGCATCCGACGCCGCTCACGACGGTGCGTCAGCCCATGGGGCGGCTGGGTGCCGAGGCTGCGGGCATGCTCCTGACGCTCCTGCGCGGCGAGCCGCTCGATTCGACGCACCTGCGGCTGCCGACGAAGCTCATCCCGCGGGCGACGACCGCTCCGCCGGCGAAGCAGGGTCGCCCGGGGAGTCGTTGAGCGCATCGCGCAGGGGATCGCGCAGCAGATCGGTGAAGGCCGCCTCGGCGGCGCCGATCAGGAGGCGATCCTCTTCGAGCGCGGCGGGGAGCAGCACGACGTCCGCCGCGTTGGCGGGCATCGACTGCGCGCGCACGAGAGCGGTGAGCTCGGCCAGGTCCCACGTCGCGAGGGTCGCGAGGAACCCCCCGAGCACGACGACCTGCGGGTTCAGGACGTTGACGGCGTTCGCGAGAGCCGTCGAGAGGATGCGGCGCTGGCGCGCGACCTCCTCGCCGACGGCGGCCCCGGCGCCCGCGAGGGCGGCGGCGAGCGTCGGCTCGTCGGCGCCGGCGAGGCCCACGGCCTCCAGGAGCCGGGCGCGGCTGACCTCGTCCTCCAGTACCCCTCCGGGCGCGCGGCGATCGGCGGCCTCCGCGATGCCCGGCCGGTTCTGACCGAACTCGCCCGCATACCCGCCGGCGCCGGTCACCGGCATCCCGTTCACGATGAGTCCGCCGCCGATGCCGCTGGCGCCGCCGTTGAGGTAGACCGCGTCGTCGACGCCGACGGCCGCGCCGAAGAGGTGCTCGGCGAGGGCGCCGAGGCTCGCGTCGTTCGCCACGAAGGCCGGCAGCCCCGTGGCCGCCTGGAAGAGGTCGCCGAGGGGCGCGTCGGTCCAGCCGAGGTGGGGCGCCTCGCGCACGAGACCGTCGTCGCGTCGGACGAGGCCGGGCACGGCGACGCCGATCGCCACGATCCGAGCGGATGCCAGGTCGCCCGCGCGCCAGGCATCGAGCTGAGCGGTCGCGAGCGCGGTCGTCGTCTCGGGCGTCGGCGGCTCGGCCACCTCGATCCGGGCGCGCGCCGCGATGCGGCGGTCGAGGCCGACCGCCGCGACGGTGACGGCATCCACTTCGGGGTTCACGGCGAGTGAGAGGACGGCGGGGTCGGCGGCGACCATGGGCGAGGGGCGGCCGACGCGGCGGCTCGGGTCGGGAGCGCGCTCGAGGACGAGGCCCTCCGCGACCAGTTCGGCGACGAGATCGGCGATCGTGGAGCGGTTGAGCCCGGTCGCCTCGGTGAGCGCGGCGCGCGAGAGCGGCCCGGCGTGGTGCACGAGATGCAGCAGCCGGGCGAGGTTGGTCTGGCGAACGCCCACCGTCTCACGCACTCGTCCACTGTAGAGCGCGCACGCCATTTGTTGCGCCGATTCCGAAATGGGCGGGGCGGCGGACGCGTCGCTCCGGATGCCCGGCATCCGCCACTGGACGTGCGCCACTCGCGGGTATAGGTTGTAGCCAACAACAATTCCCCGCACGTCGCGCAAAGGAGCGTCATGCCCACTTCTCCCACCCCGGCCGACCGGTTCACGTTCGGACTCTGGACCGTCGGCTACAACGGCACCGACCCGTTCGGCGGACCCACCCGGCCCGCCCTGGACGTCGTCCACGTCGTCGAGAAGCTCGCCGAGCTCGGTGCCCACGGCCTGACCTTCCACGACGACGACCTCTTCGCCTTCGGCTCGTCCGAGGCGGAGCGCCAGTCGCAGATCGACCGCCTCAAGGGCGCCCTCGACGCGACCGGCCTCGTCGTGCCGATGGTCACGACCAACCTCTTCAGCGCCCCCGTCTTCAAGGACGGCGGCTTCACCTCGAACGACCGCGACGTGCGCCGGTACGCCATCCGCAAGGTGCTGCGCCAGATCGACCTCGGTGCCGAGCTCGGCGCGCAGACGTTCGTGATGTGGGGCGGCCGCGAGGGCGCCGAGTACGACTCGGCCAAGAACATCCAGGCCGCTCTCGAGCGCTACCGCGAGGCCGTGAACTTCCTCGGCGACTATGTCGTCGAGAAGGGCTACGACCTGCGCTTCGCGATCGAGCCCAAGCCCAACGAACCCCGTGGCGACATCCTGCTCCCGACCGTCGGCCACGCCCTCGCCTTCATCGAGTCGCTCGAGCGTCCCGAGCTGGTGGGCCTGAACCCCGAGGTCGGCCACGAGCAGATGGCGGGCCTGAACTTCGCGGCCGGCATCGCCCAGGCGCTGTACCACGGCAAGCTCTTCCACATCGACCTCAACGGGCAGCGGGGCATCAAGTACGACCAGGACCTCGTGTTCGGCCACGGCGACCTCCACAACGCCTTCGCGCTCGTCGACCTCCTCGAGCACGGTGGCCCGCAGGGCGGACCCGCGTACTCCGGGCCGCGCCACTTCGACTACAAGCCGAGCCGCACCGAGGACGAGACGGGCGTGTGGGAGTCAGCCTCCGCCAACATGCGCACGTACCTTCTGCTAAAGGAGCGCGCGGAGGCCTTCCGCGCCGACCCCGAGGTGCAGGAGGCGCTCGCCGCTGCGCGCGTGTTCGAGCTGTCGGAGCCGACCTTCGGCGAGGGCGAGACCTACGACGACTTCGTCGCCGACCGCTCGGCCTACGAGGACTTCCAGCCCGAGTCCTACTTCGGCGGCAAGGGCTTCGGCTTCGTC
>Ga0160447_100884_pt1 | contig 12716 bp, 9 predicted proteins | sample HID1973K_E1MG_FD_108222 | JGI IMG/M metagenome (GOLD analysis project Ga0160447, IMG submission 108222) | Enriched mosquito-associated microbial communities from UW Madison campus, WI, USA - HID1973K_E1 MG | ecosystem: Host-associated > Arthropoda: Insects > Digestive system > Unclassified ...
CTGCTCGCCACGCCGCCCGAATATTCCGACTGCAAGATCGCCGATTACGGCACGCGCCGCCGCTTTTCGGGGCAGTGGCACGAGGAAGTCGTGCTGACGCTGAAGGACAAGCTCGGCGCGCAGTTCGCCGGCACGAGCAACTGTTTCTATGCGATGAAGCACGGCCTGCGGCCGCTCGGCACGATGGCGCATGAATACCTGCAGGCGTGTCAGGCGTTGGGCCCGCGGCTGCGCGACTCGCAGATTTTCGGCTTCGAGATGTGGGCGAAGGAATATCGCGGCGATCTCGGCATCGCGCTGTCGGACGTCTACGGCATGAAGGCGTTCCTGCGCGACTTCGACATGTACTTCTGCAAGCTGTTCGACGGCGCGCGCCACGATTCCGGCGATCCCTTCGACTGGGGCGAGCGCCTTCTCAGGCACTACGAGGAGAACCGCTGCGACCCGCGCACCAAGGTGCTCGTGTTTTCCGACGCGCTCGATATCCCCAAGGTGCTCCAGCTCTATCAGCAGTTCCGCGGGCGCTGCCAGCTCGCGTTCGGCGTCGGTACGAATCTCACCAACGATCTCGGCTATCAGCCGCTGCAGATCGTCATCAAGATGGTCCGCTGCAACGGCCAGCCGGTCGCCAAGCTCTCGGATTCGCCCGGCAAGAACATGTGCGATGACAAGGCGTATCTCGCCTATCTGCGTCAGGTGTTCGGCATCGAGCAGCCGGTCGGCGACGACTGACGGCATCGCAGCCGTGCATTGGGCCTATGCCGTTCGGCCGAGGTTCGTGCGCGTATGTCGCTCGCTATAATTCGAACGCGTCGTCGATCAGTCCGGCGCGTACGAATCTCAAGCACGCCAACACGAGGACGGCACCATGGATACATCGGTCGCGCGCCGCAATATTCTCGCGCGCATTCGCAGCGCGCAGGGCCGTCGCGGCACGCCAACGGAAGCCGAGCGCGAGGCGGCGCAAGAGTATGTCGAACGGCATCCGGCGGGTCCGCGTCCTCCGTTGCCTCAGACCCGTCATGAGCTGATCGCGCGCTTCAGGCTCGAAGCCGAGCGTCTTTCCACGACCATCGCCGAAGTGGAATCGCTCGCGGATGCACCCGTCGAAGCCGCGCGCTATCTTCAGTCGCTGAACCTTCCCATCGATGTCGTCGCGTGGCCCGCGCTCGGCGATCTGCCCTGGGCGCAAGCGGGCATTCAGGCGGCGCTGCGCAAACCGGCGGACGCCGATCTCGTCGGCATCACCGGCTGTTTTTGCGCGACAGCCGAAACCGGTTCGCTCGTGCTGCTCTCGGGCGCCGATACACCCGCATCCGGCGCGCTTCTGCCTCAGACGCATATCGCCATCGTGCCGGCGTCGCGTATCGTCGCGGCGCACGAAGACGCGTTCGCGTTGATGCGCGCCGAGCGGGGCGATCTGCCGCGCGCGGTGAACTTCGTTTCGGGACCGTCGCGCACCGGCGATATCGAACAGACCATCGTGCTCGGCGCGCATGGGCCGTATCGCGTGCATGTGATCATCGTGCGCGGGGCCTGAGCACGATGCGACGTTTCGTTTCCGGCGCGCTGTGCGCGGGGCTGGCGCTGATCGCCGCACCCGCCAGCGCGGCGACACCCGATGGCGCGACGCTTCCGGCTACGTGGGGCATTCCGTTCATCGGCGTCCTGCTTTCCATCGCGGTGTTTCCGCTCATCGCGCCGAAGCTCTGGCATCACCACTTCGGCAAGATCGCGGCCGCGTGGACCGTCGCGTTTCTCGCGCCGTTCGCGCTCGCGTTCGGGCCCGGCACGGCGGGCGGCGTACTGGTTCACGCGATGCTCGAAGAGTACGTGCCGTTTATCGTCCTGCTGGCGTCGCTGTATACGGTCGCGGGCGGTATCTGCGTGCGCGGTAATCTGCACGGTTCGCCGCGTCTGAATACGGGGCTGCTCGCGCTCGGCACCGCGCTCGCGAGCATCATGGGCACGACGGGCGCGGCCATGCTGCTGATCCGTCCGCTCTTGCGCGCGAACGACAATCGCAAGCATGTCGTGCATGTCGTCGTGTTCTTTATTTTTCTTGTCGCGAATGCGGGCGGCTCGCTCACGCCGCTCGGCGATCCGCCGCTCTTCCTCGGCTTTCTGAACGGCGTCGGCTTTTTCTGGACGACAGTGCATCTCGCACTGCCGATGCTCTTCGTCTGCGGCGTGCTGCTCGTGGTGTTCCATGTGCTCGACAGCTACTACTGGCGCAGGCACGACGCGCGGCCAGCATTTCTCGATCCGACGCCCGACACGCCGCCGCTCGGTATCGACGGCAAGATCAATTTCGCGTTGCTCGCGGTGATCGTCGTGCTCGTGCTGATGAGCGGCATATGGAAGCCCGGCATCTCGTTCGACGTGTTCGGCACCGAGGTGAAATTGCAGAATCTCGTGCGCGACGTGCTGCTCATGGCCGTGCTCTTTGCCTCGCTCGCGCTCACGCCGAAAAGTGCGCGCGCGGGCAACGCGTTCGACTGGGCGCCCATCGCGGAAGTGGCGAAGCTGTTCGCGGCCATCTTCATTACGATCGCGCCCGTCATCACGATCCTGCGCGCGGGCGAGGCGGGCGCGTTCGCCGGCATCGTGCACGCGGTGTCGGATGCGCACGGCAAGCCGATCGACATCGCTTACTTCTGGGCGACGGGCCTGCTGTCCTCGTTCCTCGACAACGCTCCAACTTACCTCGTGTTCTTCAATCTCGCGGGCGGCGATGCGCACACGCTCATGACCACCGACGCCACGACGCTCGCCGCCATCTCCGCGGGAGCGGTCTTCATGGGCGCGAACACGTATATCGGCAATGCGCCGAATTTCATGGTGAAGGCGATCGCAGAATCGCGCGGCGTGCACATGCCGAGTTTCTTCGGCTATATCGCATGGTCGGGCGTGGTCCTCCTGCCGATTTTCGCCGTTCTGGGCTGGCTATTTTTCTAGGAGCAATCGATGAAGAAGGTACTTGTCGCGCGTCCCACTTTTCCCGATGTGATCGAGCGCCTGAAACAGTATTTCGATGTCGACGTGAACCTCGGCGACGTGCTTCCGCAGGACGAGTTCGCGCGCCGTATCGCCGACAAGGACGGAGCGTTCACCGCGGGCGAGTGGGTCGGCGAGAAGGAACTGGCGGGCGCACCGAAGCTGAAGGTCGTCGCGAACATGGCGGTCGGCTACAACAACTTCGACATGAAGGCATTCGACGCGCACAAGGTCCTCGGCACCAACACGCCGAACGTGCTGAACGAGACCACAGCCGATTTCGGCTGGGCGCTGATGATGGCGGCTGCGCGCCGCGTCACCGAATCCGAACACTATCTGCGCGCGGGCAAGTGGCAGAAGTGGTCGTTCGATTCGTTCCTCGGCGCCGATGTGTACGGATCGACGCTCGGCGTGATCGGCATGGGGCGCATCGGCCAGGCGCTCGCGCGGCGGGCGGGCGGTTTCGACATGCGCGTGATCTATCACAATCGCTCGCGTGTCGCGCCCGAGATCGAGGCGCAACTGAACGCCGAATACGTGTCGAAGGAAGACCTGCTCAAGCGCGCGGATCATGTCGTGCTCGTGCTGCCGTACACGAAGGAGAACCATCACACGATCGGCGCGTCCGAGCTCGCGCTGATGAAGCCGACGGCGACGCTCACGAACATCGCGCGCGGCGGCATCGTCGATGATGCGGCCTTGATCGTCGCATTGCGCGACAAGCGCATCGCGGCGGCGGGCATCGACGTATTCGAGGGAGAGCCGGACTTCAACCCGGATTTCCTGCTGCTCGACAACGTGGTGTTGACGCCGCATATCGCGAGCGCGACCGAGGGCACGCGCCGCGCGATGGCCAATCTGGCGGCGGACAACCTCATCGCCGGGCTCGGCGAAGGGCCGCGCGCCGGAAATCCGCCCAACCCGATCAATCCGGACGTGCTGAAGAAATGACGGAATTGCTGTATGGCGCTGTCGCTGCGTTGGCGATCGCGCTGGTCGTGTCGCTCTTTGCGCTCATCGTCGTGATACGGCGTAACTCGAACGCGCATATTTACGATGAATTCGAGGCGCTCACCGATCGCGTGAACGACATGGGCGAGGCGCATGCGCGCGCGCAAGAGCGGCTCGAACGCGGGCTGCGCGGCGACATTGCCGAGAGCGCGCGCGTGTCGCGCATGGAATCGCAAAGCGGCTTCACGCAATTCCATCAGACGCTCGCGACGCAACTGGCGAGCACGTCGAGCGTGCAGAACGCGCAGTTCGACGCGCTCGCCCAGCAACTCGCGCAACAGAGCCAGCAGGCGCGCGAGGATCAGGGCAACGCACTGAAGCGCTTCGCCGATTCGATGTCGCTGCATCTGTCGCAGATGTCGGAGGCGAACGAGCGTCGGCTCGGCGAGGTGCGTGCAACGCTCGAAGCGCGCCTCAAGGACATCGAGGCCAACAACGCGACGAAGCTCGACGAGATGCGCCGAACCGTCGACGAAAAGCTGCACGCAACGCTCGAACAGCGGCTCGGCGAGTCGTTCAAGCTCGTGTCGGACCGGCTAGAACAGGTGCATCGCGGGCTCGGCGAAATGCAGACGCTCGCGGCCGGTGTCGGCGATCTCAAGAAGGTGCTCACCAACGTCAAGACGCGCGGCATCTGGGGCGAAGTGCAGCTCGAATCGCTGCTTGAGCAATTGCTTACGCCGGATCAGTACGCGAAGAACGTCGCGACGATTCCGAAGAGCAACGAGCGCGTCGAATTCGCGATCAGGCTACCTGGCCGGCACGATGCGCCAGGCGCGCCGGGCGACGCCGCGACGCCCGTGTGGCTGCCTATCGACGCGAAGTTTCCTCGTGAGGACTACGAGCGCCTGATCGACGCGCAGGAAAGGGCGGACGTGGTCGGCGTGGAAGACGCGTCGCGCGCGCTCGAAGGCCGCCTGCGCGCGGAAGCGAAATCGATCGCGCAAAAGTATGTCGCGCCACCGCACACCACGGACTTCGCGTTGCTTTTTTTGCCAACCGAAGGACTCTACGCGGAAGTGCTGCGCCGCCCCGGCCTGAGCGATTCTCTGCAGCGCGACTATCGGGTGACGATCGCCGGACCGACCACGTTGACCGCGCTGCTCAACAGCCTGCAGATGGGATTCCGCACGCTCGCCATCGAGAAGCGTTCGAGCGAAGTGTGGCAGGTCCTCGGCGCGGTGAAGACCGAGTTCGGCAAGTTCGGCGAAGTGCTGGCGAGAACGAAGTCGCAGCTCGAAACCGTGACGCGCTCGATCGAAGCTGCGCAGACGCGCACGCGGCAGATGGGCAAGCGCCTGCGCGATGTCGAGGCGCTGCCGGGAGAACAGACGGCGGGGCTGTTGGGCGATGCGCTTGGGGATCCGTCATCGCCGGAAAGCGACGACGACCTGTGACTTACTTGGCGAGGCGTTCGAGCGGCTCGCCCGTCACGCGCACGATGCGCCAGTCGGGGAGAACCGTCGCGCCCATCTTCTCGTAGAAGTCGATGGCGTTTTGATTCCAGTCGAGCACCGACCACTCGAAGCGCCCGCACTGACGCTCGACCGCGAGCGCGGCGAGCTTCTTCAGCATCAGCGTGCCGAGACCGCTGCCGCGCAGCGACGGACGCACGTACAGGTCTTCGAGATAAAGGCCGCGCTTGCCGAGGAAGGTGGAGAAGTTCTGGAAGAACAGCGCATAGCTCACGACTTCCCCTTCCTGCTCCGCGACGAGCGCTTCCGCGGCGGGACGCGCGCCGAAAAGGGCCTCGTGCACGCCTTCCCTGGTCGCGATGAACAGATGCGTGAGCTTCTCGAACTCCGCGAGCTCGTACATCAGGCCGAAGATCGCGGCGACGTCGGCGGGCGTGGCCGCGCGGATCGTCGCATTCCCGTTCGCCGTGCTCATGCTTCCTCCGGCGCGTCGGACAGCACGATTTCGATGCCGCCGAAACGCGACGCCACCCAGTTGTACGCGTGGCACGCGATCCACAGCAGGATGAAACCGAGAATCGCGTTGAGCAGCAGCGCGCTCGTGACGGTGCTCACTTCCACCGAGCCGTATCGCACGAACGCGACCACGACGCCGAGCAGCACGATGGGCACGCTGAAAGTCAGGTACACGAGGATCAGCGCCTTGGCGGTCTGTCCGGGTGCAATGAATGAGATCTGCTTTTTCATGGAAGGAAAGCCCCGTCTATCGATGTAGGAATGTATGTGCTGGCGACGTTCGTTGCGGCGCGCGTCAGATCAGGCCGTCGAACGGCACGATCTCGATTTCGTCGCCGGCGTCGATGTCGCCGCGCGCGTGCTCGAGCACGATGAAGCAGTTCGCTTCGCTCATCGAGCTGAGCACGCCGGAACCTTGCGGGCCGGTGGTGACGACGCGAAAGCGGCCGTCATCGTCGCGCGTTGCGATGCCGCGCTGGAACTCGGTGCGGCCCGCGCGTTTTTTCATCGGCTCGGCGGCGCGCGCGCGGATGACCGTGAGCGGCTGGCGCGTCGCGCCGGACATCGCAATCAGCGCTTCGCGCACGATGAAGTAGAAGGTCGCCATCACGGCAACCGGATTGCCTGGCAAGCCGAAGAAGAGCGCCGACTTGCCCGTGCCCGCGCGCGCGCCCGACCACAGGCGGCCGAACGCGAGAGGCCGGCCGGGACGCATCGCGATCTTCCAGAAGGCGACGTCGCCGAGCGAATTCATCAGCTCGCGCGTGAAGTCCGCATCACCGACCGACACGCCTCCCGAACTGATGACGACATCCGCGCTTTCGGTCGCATGGCGCAGCGCCTTTTCGAGCGATGCGCGGTCGTCGCGCACGATGCCGAGATCGACCGTTTCGACGCCAAGGCGTTTAAGCATCGCGAAGAGCGTGTAACGGTTGCTGTCGTAGAGACTGCCCGGGCTCAGCGTTTCGCCGACCGAGCGCAATTCGTCGCCCGTCGAAAAGAAGGCGACGGTGAGGCGCGTGCGAACTGACACTTCGCCGATGCCGAGCGACGCGAGCAAACCCAGGTCCGATGCGCGCACGATGCGGCCAGCGAGCAGCGCCGGTGTGCCTTTCGCGAGATCCTCGCCCGAGAGGCGCCGGTTCTGGCCCGCGCGGATCTTCGCGGTGGAGAAGCGGATCGCATCGCCTTCGCGCGTGACGAGCTCCTGCGGCACGACGGTATCGCAGCCCGGCGGAATGAGCGCGCCCGTCATGATGCGCACACACTCGCTCGCACCCGGCGCGCGTTCGAAAGGTCGTCCCGCGAGCGCGGTGCCCGCGACGGACAAATCGAGCGTATCGCCGCCGCGCGAGAGCGCCTCGCCGGCGAACGCGTAGCCGTCCATCGCGGAGTTGTCGAACGCGGGCACGTCGATGGGCGAGATCACGTCGTCGGCAAGCACGCGGCCGAGCGCGTCGTGCAGGCCCACGCGCTCGACGTGAGCGTCCCGCGTGCGCGGCATGGCCCACTGACGCACGATTTCCTGCGCGGCTTCGACAGGAAGCGCGTTCGGATCGTACTGGGCGACGCAGGCGGAGAGGTCCTTGGACGTGGTCATGAATCGGCGTGGATCGCGCCGGAACCCGGCGAAGAAGCAGCCACGAGGCCGCGCGGTGGTAGAACGCCTGTACGCGGATTGCCGCAATGGCGGACGTGAGAATCAGCGGCGTTCCAGCTCGGCCAGCTGCTGTAAATCATTGATATTGTAAAACGCGCGTTCATCGTGAAATCGCACTTCCACCGGCTTGTGGCGTGCGTACCACGCGCGGACCTTGCGTTCTCCGCGGTCGAGCCAGGCGTCGAGATCGTCGGCGAGCGAGGCGCGCAGGAGCGCGAAAACCGGATGCGCCATGACTTGCCCGGACGCATCGATTGTTGCGGCGTACGCAACGTCGCCGCCATGCGCGTCGAGCGCTTGCATCAACGTGACGCCGATATGTTCGTCGACAAAAGGCGCGTCGCAAGGCGCGGTCAGCACATATTGCGTGGTCGCGGCGCGTAGTGCGGCGGCGATGCCGGCGAGCGGCCCCGGATAATCCGCTCGCGTATCGGGGATGACGCGCGCGCCGAACGCAGCGCCCAGGCGCTCGTAATCTTCGATGGAACGATTCGCGCTGATCAGGAGCGCGCCAGCCTGAGGCGCGATGCGTCGCATGACATGCAGTGCGAGCGGCTCGCCGTGAAACGGCTGCATGCCTTTGTCGACGCCGCCCATGCGCGAACCGCGTCCGCCCGCGAGCACGAGCGCGGTGACAGTCGAGGCGGAATGGGCGTTCAGCACGAGCGATCCGACACGCTCAGCCGCCGATGTACGACATCTCGACGCGACGCGCATCGTCACGCGACGGCGCCGATGCGCTGCCGCGCAATTGCGAATAGCGGTCGCCGCGCGCTTCCCAGATGCGTGCGACGGCCGTCGCGACTTCCTCGTCGCTCGCGCCGCTGCGGATCAGGCCGCGCAGGTCGTGGCCCGATACCGCGAAGAGACACAGATAGAGCTTGCCTTCGGTCGAAAGCCGCGCGCGCGTGCAGGAGTCGCAAAAGGCGCGCGTGACGCTGGAAATCACGCCGATTTCGCCGCTGCCGTCGCGATAGCCCCAGCGCTGCGCCGTTTCGGCCGCGGTGTGGGCTTCGAGCGGTTCGAGCGGGAAATGCGCGTCGATGCGCTCGACCACTTGCGCCGACGGCAGCACTTCGTTCATGTTCCAGCCGTTCGACGCACCGACATCCATGTATTCGATGAAGCGCAGAACCGCGCCGCTGCCTTTGAAATGGCGCGCCATCGGCACGATTTCCTGATCGTTCGTGCCGCGCTTCACGACCATGTTCACCTTGATCGGATCAAGGCCGGCGGCTTGCGCCGTTTCGATGCCGTTCAGCACGTCGGCGACCGCGAAATCGGCGTCGTTCATACGGCGAAAGAGCGCATCGTCCAGCGCGTCCAGGCTGACCGTGACGCGCGACAGGCCTGCGTCCCTCAGAGACCGGGCCTTGCGCGCGAGCAGCGAGCCGTTCGTGGTGAGCGTCAGGTCGAGCGGACGGCCTTCCGGCGTGCGCAGGAGCGCGAGCCGCTCGATCAGGAATTCGATGTTCTTGCGCAGAAGCGGCTCGCCGCCCGTCAGGCGAATCTTCTCGACGCCATGCGCGACGAACACGCGCGCAAGCCGCTCGATCTCCTCGAACGAGAGCAGGGCGGCGTGCGGGAGAAACTGGTAATCCTTGTCGAACACTTCGCGCGGCATGCAGTACACGCAGCGGAAGTTGCAGCGGTCCGTCACCGAAATGCGCAAGTCGCGCAGCGGTCGCGCGAGCGTGTCCGTGAGCAATCCGGACGGCGACGCCGTCACGCCGGAGAAATCCGGGATTGCGCTGACGTCGGCGAGAGGAATGATGCGTCGGGACATGATGACTCGGGGCTTGGCCTGCGGCCTTGTTCGAATGATGGTTACACCGTCTCATTTTAGCGGAACCGGACGTAAGGACGCACCGGCACTAAGTCGCGGTTTTCCCTTGTCATCGACCAAAAAAAAACGCCATCGACCGGGATCGATGGCGTTTTTTCTGCTGCTGCCGGTTCACCGAAGCGAACCGGCTCGTGCGCGCGCGCTTAGTGGACGTGCTTGCCGGTTTCCACTTGCTGCATCGGCGTGGTGTCGGCCGGCGGGAGCACCTTGCGCTCGCGCGGCACGCGCACTGCGGCCGGCTCGCGCGCGGCGGCGGCGTTCGCCTCGCGCAGCTTGCTTTCGTCGGTGTTGACCCAGACGAGACCGGCTTGCTCCAGCATCGGCATGAGCGTTTCGACGGCGATCGGCTTCGACGTCGCGGGCGCGGCCGGGGCGGCGGACTTCACCGGCTCAGCAACGACGGCGACCGGCTCTTGCGCGGCCACGGGCGCCGGCGCTTGCACTTCCGTGCTCTCGACAGGCCTTACCGGCTCGACGATCGTCGCTTCCGGCGTCGGCGCGACTGCGGCGGTTTTCACCGGCTCGGCGACTTCGACGGGCTCAGCCGCTACAGGCTCGACGGGCGTCGGCGCCGTTTCGACGGGCTTTACCGCTTCGACCGGCTTCGGCTCTTCCGTCACGGCGGGCGTGAACGGATCGGCGGTCGTCGTGTCGGCAACCTTCGGCGACGGGCCGAACGGATTCTCGACCGGCGTCGCGGAAGCGGGCTTCGCGAAGACATCGAACGTGGCCGGTTCGGGCGTTTGCGACTTCAGCTCGAACGGCTCGGCTTCGACGGCCTTGGCGACCGGCGCTGCTTCGGCTGCTGCAGGCGCTTGTTCTTGCGCTTCTGCCTTCGCCTCGATCGGCTGCGCAACCGGCTGCTCGATGACCTGTTCGACCGGTTGCGGTGCGGCCGGGCGGCTTTCGCGACGCGCGGACGCTTCCTGCGCGGCTTCGGCGTCAAACACGCCGGCTTGCGCGGAGACGCTTTCGGCGGAGCCTTCTGCTTCGGCAACGTCGGCTGCGTGATTCACGGTCATGCCGTCTTCATCGCGGTCGCGGCGGCCACCACGACGGCCACGGCGACGGCGACGACGCTCTTCGCCCTCACGCGCCGCTGCCTGTTCGGCGGCGTCGATGCCAGCCTGTTGCGCATCGAGATTGAGTTGCGTCGCTTCGACGATTTCCGACGGCACCGTTTCGCCCTGCGTCAGCGCCTCGACGGCGGCTTCGGGTTGCGGCTTGCGGCGCTCGCCGCGTTCCGCGCGCTCGGTGCGTTCGCCGCGATCAGTGCGTTCACCGCGTTCGGCACGCTCGCCACGGTCGGGGCGTTCGCGGCGTTCCTGACGCTCGGCCGCTTCCGGACGGGCGGCGCGTTCCGCGTTGCGATCGCGCGTTTCACGCGGTTCACGTGCTTCACGCGGCTCGCGGGGTTCGCGTGCCTCACGCGGTTCACGGGTCTCGCGCGGCTCGCGGACTTCACGCAGTTCACGTCCTTCACGGCCGCCACGCGGTTCGCGATCCTCGCGACGCGCGCCCTGGCGGCTCGCGCCGTTGCTACCCGTTGCGGTGCCTGCCGCAGCGCCTTCGCGTCCGGCGCCGCTGCCGCCGCCACGGCGGTTGCGATTGCGATCGCCGCCGCCCGTACGCTCGCCGCGTTCACGCGGAGCGCGCGTGGCCGGTTGAGCTTCCACCGGTGCCGGAGCGGGCTGCGCTTGCGGCTGAATACCGAACAGATTCTTGATCCACGCGATGAAACCGCCGTTCGCCGGCGCGGGCGCCGCAACGGGCGCGGCCTCGACGGGCGCGGGCTTGACCGGTGCGCTCGGCGCCGGCTTTTCGGGCGTGATGCCCTTCACGGCCGCTTCCTGCTTCGGCTTCACTTCTTCGGTGCGCTTGCTGTAGCCGGTTTCCGACTCCAGCTCGCTCGCCGCTTCGACGGCCATCTTCCACGACGAGCGCGGTTCGTCGAGGCGTGCATCGTCGTGACGCAGACGTTCCAGCTTGTAGTGCGGCGTTTCCAGATGCTTGTTCGGGATCAGGACGACGTTGACCTTGAAGCGCGACTCGATCTTGTTGATTTCCGAGCGCTTTTCGTTCAGCAGGAAGGCGGTCACCTCGACTGGCACCTGGCAATGGATCGCCGCGGTGTGTTCCTTCATCGCTTCTTCCTGAATGATCCGCAGCACTTGCAGCGCGGACGATTCGGTATCGCGGATATGACCCGTGCCGTTGCAGCGCGGGCAGGTCACATGGCTGCCTTCGGACAGCGCCGGGCGCAGACGCTGACGCGACAGCTCCATCAGGCCGAAGCGCGAAATCTTGCCCATTTGTACGCGCGCGCGGTCGTGCTTGAGCGCGTCTTTCAGGCGCTGCTCGACTTCGCGCTGGCTCTTCGCCGACTCCATATCGATGAAGTCGATCACGATCAGCCCGCCCAGATCGCGCAGACGCAACTGGCGCGCGACTTCGTCGGCGGCTTCGAGGTTGGTGCGCGTGGCGGTTTCCTCGATATCCGCGCCCTTGGTCGCGCGCGCCGAGTTCACGTCGATGGCGACGAGCGCCTCGGTGTGATCGATCACGATCGCGCCGCCCGAGGGCAGCGGCACCGTGCGCGAGTACGCGGTTTCGATCTGATGCTCGATCTGGAAGCGCGAGAAGAGCGGCACGTCGTCGTGATAGCGCTTCACCTTCGAGAGGTTGTCGGGCATCACGATGTCCATGAAGGCGCGCGCCTGATCATGGATTTCGGTCGTGTCGATGAGGATTTCGCCGATGTCCGGCTGGAAGTAATCGCGGATCGCGCGGATCACGAGGCTCGATTCGAGATAAATGAGCATCGGCTGGCCGGCGACGCCGCTCTGCGACGCGGCTTCGATCGCGCGCCAGAGTTGCATCAGATAGTTCAGGTCCCACTGGAGCTCTTCCGCCGAACGGCCGATACCGGCGGTCCGCGCGATGATGCTCATGCCTTCCGGCAGTTCGAGCTGCGCCATGGTTTCGCGCAGTTCCTGCCGCTCGTCCCCTTCGATCCGGCGCGACACGCCGCCGCCGCGCGGGTTGTTCGGCATCAAGACGAGATAGCGTCCGGCCAGCGAAATGAACGTGGTCAGCGCCGCGCCCTTGTTGCCGCGCTCTTCCTTCTCGACCTGAACGATGAGTTCCTGTCCTTCGCGCAGCGCGTCCTGGATGCGCGCGGAGCGCATCTCGACGCCATCGCGGAAATACTGGCGGGCGACTTCCTTGAACGGGAGAAAACCGTGGCGGTCTTCGCCGTAGTTGACGAAGC
>Ga0160447_100887_pt1 | contig 12708 bp, 11 predicted proteins | sample HID1973K_E1MG_FD_108222 | JGI IMG/M metagenome (GOLD analysis project Ga0160447, IMG submission 108222) | Enriched mosquito-associated microbial communities from UW Madison campus, WI, USA - HID1973K_E1 MG | ecosystem: Host-associated > Arthropoda: Insects > Digestive system > Unclassified ...
GCCGCCGGCGATGCAGCTGTACATGTCGCTGCCGGTGCCAGCGATGACCCGGCACGTGAACGTCGAAGCATTGAACTCATGCTCCGCATACAGGATCAGGCTGGTGTGCATCGCCTGGATCCACGAATCGCGCGGTTTCTGCCCATGCAGCAAGTGCAGGAAATGCCCGCAGATCGAGTCGTCGTCGGTCTCCACCTCGATGCGCTTGCCGTTGTGGCTGAAGTGATACCAGTACAACAGCATCGAGCCGAGCGAAGCCATCAGCTTGTCGGCGATGTCGCGCGCACCCGGATGGTTGTGGTCGTCCTTCTCCGGCTGCACGCAACCCAGCACCGACACGCCGGTGCGCATCACGTCCATCGGATGCGCCGACGGCGGCAGCTGTTCCAGCGCGGCCTTGACCGCGGCCGGCACGCCACGCAACGCCTTCAGCTTGGCCTTGTAGAAGGCCAGCTCGGCGCGGTTGGGCAGCTTGCCGTGCACCAGCAGATAGGCGATTTCCTCGAACTCGCTGGCGCCAGCCAGGTCCAGGATGTCGTAGCCGCGGTAGTGCAGGTCGTTGCCGCTGCGGCCGACGGTGCACAGCGCGGTGTTGCCGGCGGCCGTGCCCGACAGGGCCACGGACTTCTTAGGCTTGAACACAGTGGTGGTGGTCTCGCTCATGGTGATGCTCCCGGTTGTGCTCGAGATGGATGACGTTACTGCTTGGCCGCGAACAGTGCGTCCAGGCGTTGCTCGAAAGCGTGGTAGCCGATGCGGTCGTACAGCTCTTCGCGCGTCTGCATCGCATCGACCACGTTGCGCTGGTGGCCGTCGCGGCGGATCGCCTGGTAGACGTTCTCGGCGGCTTTGTTGGCGGCGCGGAACGCCGATAACGGGAACAACTGGATCGCCACACCCGCCGAGGCCAGCTCGTCGCGGGTAAACAGCGGCGTCTTGCCGAACTCGGTGATGTTGGCCAACACCGGCACCTTCACCGCATCGACGAAACGGCGATAGGTGTCCAGGTCATAGGCCGCTTCGGCAAAGATGCCGTCGGCGCCGGCTTCCACGCAGGCGATGGCGCGCTCGATCGCCGCGTCCACGCCCTCGGTCTGGATCGCGTCGGTGCGCGCGATCAGGAAGAAGTCCGGATCGGTCTTGGCATCGGCCGCGGCCTTGACGCGATCCACCATCTCGCCGGCAGAAACAATCTCCTTGCCCGGACGATGGCCACAGCGCTTGGCGCCGACCTGGTCCTCGATATGGCAGGCGGCCGCACCGGCCTTGATCAGCGACTTCACCGTGCGCTCGATGTTGAACGCACTCGGGCCGAAGCCGGTGTCGATGTCCACCAGCAGCGGCAGTTCGCATACATCGCTGATGCGGCGCACGTCGATCAGCACGTCCTCGAGCGTATTGATGCCCAGGTCCGGCAGGCCGAGCGAACCGGCGGCCACGCCGCCACCGGACAGATAGATCGCCCGGTAGCCGGCGCGCTGCGCCAGCAAGGCATGGTTGGCGTTGATCGCACCGATCACCTGCAACGGCGATTCGGCGGCCAGGGCGGCGCGGAAACGTGCGCCGGCGGAAGACAGACTCATTGCGGCGGCTCCTGGTGTCTTGCGTGATGTGCTGCGTGGTGTGCGACGGGATTGTGCGGCGGCGGCCGGACCGAAGCGGGCCATTCCGCGATGGCGCACAATCTGGCACCCTTGAAAGCATTGATCAATCTTGATCATTTCAATCAACGTATCCGCCCCCCATTCATGCCCGCTCCCAACGACAACGAACTGGTTTCCGCGGCCGAGGCCTGCGCCCTGCTCGGCATCAGCGCCGCCACGCTGTATGCCTACGTCAGCCGCGGCCTGCTGACCTCGCGCCCCGGCCAGGATGCGCGCAGCCGCGTCTATCTGCGCGCCGAGGTGGACCGGGTGGCCCAGCGCAAGCGCGTCGGCCGCGGCGCGGCTCGCGGTGCCGCGCAGAGCCTCGACCGCGGCCTGCCGGTACTGGAGACACGCATCTCGCTGATCCGCCCGGACGCGCCCTACTACCGCGGCGAGTCCGCGGTGGAGGCGGTGCGCGCCGGCGCGACCCTGGAAGACATCGCAAGGTTGCTGTGGGACTGCGGCGAACAGGATCCCTTCGCGGCGCCGGTCGCCACCACCTGGCCGGCGCGGGTCGCGCCGATCGCCGGCGATGCCTCACTGCCGGCACTGGAGCGCGCCCTGGCCTGCATCCCGCTGCTCTCGCTCGACGTCCGCCAGGCCTACAACCCCGCCTTGCCGGTGCGCCGCGAAATCGCCGCAACCTTGTTGCGCCACAACGCCGCGCTGCTGGTCGCGCGCACGCCAGCGACGCGGCCCGTGCACGAGTTGCTCGCCGACACCTGGCGGCCCGGCGACGGCGAATTCGCCGAACTGGTGCGCGCCGCGCTGGTGCTGTGCGCCGACCACGAACTCAACGTGTCCGCGTTCGCCGCGCGCGTGGTCGCCTCCACCGGCGCGCATCTGCACGCCACCGTCTGCGCAGGCCTGGCCGCACTGTCGGGCCCGCGCCACGGCGGCGCCACCGTGCGCGCGTATGCCCTGCTGCGCGATGCGCAGGACAGCGGCGAGCCCGTCGCCTTCATCGCCGAGCGCTGGCAGCGCGGCGAGGATCTGCCGGGCTTCCACCACGTGCTCTACCCCGATGGCGACCCGCGCGCCGCCGAGGTACTGCGCATGCTGCGTGTCGCGCGCCGCGATGCGCCGCAGATGCAGCATGTCGAACACGTCATTGCTGCCGCCGAAGAATGCAGCGGCCGCCATCCCAACATCGACGGGCTGCTCGCCGCCCTGTGTTTCAGCTACGACCTGCCCGCGGCGCCGGCGCTGGTGCTGTTCGCCAGCGGCCGCCTCGCCGGCTGGCTGGCCCATGCGTTGGAACAACAGGCGCTGGGCACGTTGATCCGTCCGCGCGCCCGCTATACGGGCCTGACTCCCGTCGGTGCCGGCAGCGAAGACGGCTGAGCCTCGCTCCTTCGGGGCGCCATCACCGCGACAGGTTGTTCGCGCGGATGGGAGTAGCATCACGCGCTCCGCCTTCCGCGTCCCCGCCCAGATGCCCAGACATTCCGCTGGCCAGGCCCTGGGCGCGCTCGTGCATGAGGAATGCAAAGCCATCCTGCGAGCCTTGCGTATGCCCAAGGCAGTGCACACTCGCGTGCACGAGGCGCGCAAGGCGATCCGACGTGCCCGTGCACTACTGGCATTGGCCGAAGACGGCGACGCGGCTTTCGACGTCGTTCCCGCAGACCAGATCCTGCAACGTGTCGGCGACGGGCTGTCGAAATTGCGCGATGCACATGCCGCCATGGAAACCGCGCAGGCCCTGGCCAAGCATGACGACCGCAAGCGCTGGCGCCCGGTCGTTGAGGCACTGCGCGAACGTTCGACCGCACTGGTCGCGCGCGAGCTGAAGCGTGATCCCGGCTTCGCGCGACGACAAGCGACGATTGCCGGTGCACAGCATTACCTCGACCGGTTGCCTTGGGGGGAATTCAAGTCGACGCAGCTGCGTGAAGGCCTGCGGCGCCAGCGCCGCCGCGTGGACAAGGCGGCACGGCGCGCGACCCGGCGTCCCGACGCCGAAAACCTGCATCGCTGGCGTCGCAAGGTCCGCCGCCTGCGCATGCAGGTGGATGCCGCACCCAAACTCAAGCCGCGCGATGCGCAGCCCGATCGCACGACGACGAAATCGAAATCCCTGCACAAACTCAGCGATTCACTGGGCCACCAGCAGGATCTGCACGTCCTCGCCGCGCTGCTGCGACGATTGCCTGGCATCACCGAACGGCCGGCACTGCGCCAACGCTTGCAGGAACTGGCCCAAGCTCCTGAGTAGCCACGCTCGCGACACCCGCGTGCAGGATCAGATCGTCACCCGTTCGACCAGGAAATCCAGCATCGCCCTCACCCGCAAGGGCAGATAGCCGCCCTGCCCCACGAACACCGCGTGGATCTCCTCCACGTCACCCGGATTGAACTCCTCCAGCAGCGGCACCAACCGTCCCACCGCAATGTCCTCACGCGCCTGGAAGGCGGCCAACCGGGCGAGCCCCGCACCGGCCAGGGCCAAGCGGCGCACCCCCTCGCCATCGCTGGCCTGCGCGTTGCCTTTGATGGCGACCACACTGTCCACACCCGCCTGGCGCATCGGCCATCCCCGCTGGGTACGCGCATGACTCAATCCCAACAGGTTGTGCGCGGCCAGATCCTCCGGCGTGGCCGGCATGCCATGACGCTGCAGATAGGCGGGAGCGCCGACGACCATCATTCGTGTCTGGCCAAGCTTGCGCGCCACCAGGCTGGAATTCTTGAGCGGACCGGCGCGCACCGCCACGTCCGCGCGCTGTTCCAGAATGTCGACTACCTGGTCGGTAAGCACGATATCCAGCGATACCTCGGGATGCCGGATCAGGAATTCAGGCACCAGCGGCAACAGGAAATGGTGGCCGAAAGGCACATTGGCATTCACCCTCAGCCGGCCCCGCGGAATGCTGTGCGCACTGGCGCCGCGCTCGGCCTCATCCAGGTCGGCCAACACCCGTACGCCCCGCTCATAGAAGGCATGGCCTTCCGGCGTCAGCTGCAATTGACGCGTAGAACGATTGACCAGGCGGGTGCCCAGCCGTTGCTCCAAGCGCCCTACCAGCTTGCTCACGGCCGACGGACTCATGCCGCAGGCGCGCGCCGCCGCTGAAAACCCGCTCAGCTCCACCACCCGCACGAATACTTCCAATTCGCCGGAGCGGTTCACTTCCGATCGCGCCACTGCGCCCCCTTGGATGACTTCAATTCACAAGCGTTTGTCCTGCTCACAGTCTATTTCACAGCGCGCGCGGAATTCATCATTGGATTCTCAGTCCATCCTGGATTCACCGACATGACTTATCACTCCAAGCGCACCGCCCAAGCCCTGCTGGCCCTGGTGCTGGCCGGCGCAACGACGAACCCGGCATACGCCGCCGAAGTCGCCACCCCCTGGGTCGCGACCTGGACCGCCAGCCCGCAGCCGGTCTGGGGAAACGAATTCCTGTTCCCGACCAACGTGCCGGCCACGCTGCACGACCAGACCTTCCGGCAAGTCGCCCGCATCGGTCTGGGGGGACCGCGCGTACGCCTGGTGTTCTCCAACACTTATGGCCCAAAGCCACTGCCCCTTGGCGTGGTGACGGTCGCGTTGTCCGAAGGAGAAGACAGGGTTGACGCGGGCAGCGTGCACCGGGTGACCTTCGACGGAAAAAGCACGGCCACCATCGCATCCGGTGCGCCCTTGGTGAGTGACCCGATCCCGCTGCAGGTCCCGGCGCTGGCCAAGCTGACGATCAGCGTGCATGTGCCGGGCGAAACGCCGGTGACCACCTTCCATTGGGATGGACGACAGACTGCCTGGATCGTGCCCGGCGACCAGACCGCGGCCCCGCGACTCGACACCGCCCAAGCAACCACCACCACCGCACGCCTGCTGCTCAGCGGCATCGAAGTAGAGGCAGGCAACTCGATCGGAACAGTGGCGGTCATCGGGGATTCGATCACCGACGGCGCGACCGCCAGCCTGGATTCCAACAGCCGCTGGCCAGATTTCCTGGCCACGCGCCTGGCCCCGCACCGCGCTTCCGTGATCAATGCAGGCATCTCCGGCGGCCGCCTGCTGTCGGACGGAATGGGCGTCAATGCGTTGGCCCGCCTGGACCGCGATGTGCTGGCCCAACCCGGCGTGCGTACCATCGTGGTATTGCTCGGCATCAACGATATCTCCTGGCCGGGCACGACCTTCGCGCCACAGGCCAGGCGCCCAACACTCGATGATCTGGCGGCCGGCTACCGGCAACTCGTCGCTCGCGCGCGCAGCCGCGGCATGCGCGTGGTCGGCGCGACGCTGACACCGTTCGAGGGCGCATTGCCGGGCACGCCACTGGCCGACTATTACCACGCCGACAAGGATGCTTTGCGCCGCCAACTCAACGACTGGATCCGCACCAGCGGCACCTTCGACGCCGTACTCGACTTCGACGTGCTGATGCGTGACCGCGGCCATCCTGCCCGCTTCGATCCGCGCTTTGATTCCGGCGACCACCTGCATCCCGGCGACGAAGGCAACCGCGCCATGGCTGAGTCCGTCGACCTCGAACTGCTACTGCCCGGCATTACCGCCAGGGGCGCCGTCGCAACTTCGCAGGCTCACTGAGGACAACGGGCGCGACACCCGCGCGCCCGTCGATCCATGAAGCGGCGCAGCAAGGCCATAGCCAACGGTACGTACGCATCGGCAGCAACGTCTATCGCCGGGCTTCCGCGGCGAACCGGATTGCCGCGCCAACCCTCCGACCGGACACGAAAAAGCCGGCGCAAGGCCGGCTTTTCATGGGTTTCGCGACGATGGTGGGCGGTGCAGGGTTCGAACCTGCGACCCTTGCCGTGTGAAGGCAATGCTCTACCGCTGAGCTAACCGCCCGGGATGTCGCGAGCCGCGCATTATAGAGCAATTGGCGAGGCCGTCAACGATCCGCGCCCGCGCTGCGGCAACGGCAGTTACATCGTGTGGGTCGGCTTGTCGGAGTTGAGCAGGCCGACCAGCAAGGTCTCGATGCGATGCCGCACCGCCTCGCCTTCCGGCCCGTCGGCCAGCTGCACGCCGATGCCCGCGGCACGGTTGCCCTGCGCGCCCGCCGGCGTGGCCCAGATCACCTTGCCGGCGACTGGCAGGCGCTCGCTGGATTCGGGCAGGGTCAGCAGCAGGAAGACCTCGTCGCCCAGGAAATAGCGCTTCGGCGTCGGCACGAAAATGCCCCCGTTCTTCACGAACGGCATGTAGGCGCTGTACAGCGCCATCTTGTCCTTGACCGCCAGCGACAGGATGCCTTGGCGCGCATTCGTTGCACTCATCGTGTTTCCCCTTTTCGCACCGGCACCCTCGCCTGGCGATCCCCATCGCGCCAGGCAAGCAACAGCTCCGCCACCGCCAGATCAGCGCGGACCGTGGTCCGCAACAGGTCGCGGGTACGGTTGGCAGCGTCGAACCAAGTGGCCAGCTTGTGCAATCGGGCCGGATCGGTCAAGCCGGACGACGCCTGCGCCAGCACGAGGTCGGCGGCATGGCGCAAACGCGCATCGGCGTGCTCGTCGCCGGTCCAGCGCTGGGCGACCTCGACCGCGCTGGCGCGGCCGCCCGCCAGCTGCTCCAGGTCGGCATGGACCTGGCGCCGCAGGGCCAGTCCATCGTTCCGCAGCCATTCGGCGGCCAGCCCGGGATGGCCGCGCGCGGCCTCCAGCGCCTCTTCGGCCGCGGCCGCAGCGAAACCTTGCCCGCGCAGCCAATCCAGCGCTTCCTGCCGTGGCGGCAGCTTCAGCTCCAGGCGTTGGCAGCGGCTGCGGATCGTCGCCGGCAGGCGCGCCGGCTCGGCGCTGAGCAGCCACAGATACCGGCCGGGCGAGGGCTCTTCCAAGGTCTTGAGCAAGGCGTTGCAGGCGGAGCGGTTGATGGCGTCGGCCGGGTCGATGATGACCACCTGCGCGACGCCGTATTGCGGCGTCAGCGCCAGCTTCTGCGACACCTCGCGCACCTGCTCGATGACGATCTCGGTGCGCAGCTTGTCGCCGGTGCGATTGGGGATGAACGACACCAGCTGCAGGTCCGGATGGGTACCGGCGGCGATCAGCTGCGCGTTGCGCGCGCGCGCGGCAGCTTCCGCGCCGTGGTCGAGCACATGCTTGGCCAGGCGCAGCGCCAGCTCGCGCTTGCCCAACCCCGCCGGGCCGCAGATCAGCAGACCATGGCCCAGGCGGTCGGCATCCAGGGCGGCGACCGTCTGGTCGTAGGCACGCTGTTGCCAGGGCGAGAACGATGCACTCATAGGGTGTCGTCCCCGATGAAGGCAGCCACGGTGCGCGCCACGTCGGCGGCCACCACCATCGGCGGCTGGTTGGCATCGATGAGACGAATGCGCTCGGGCTGGTCGGCGGCGCGACGCCGGAAACCGGCACGCACGCGCTCGAAGAAATCGTCCTGTTCGCTCTCGATGCGGTCCGGCCACAAGTCGCGGCCGCTGGTACGGGCGCGACCGACGTTCACGTCCAGGTCCAACAACAGGGTCAGCCCCGGCAACAGGCCGACCGCGCGACGCTCCAGGTCGGCGATCCAGGCCGGGTCCAGGCCACGCCCCTCGCCTTGATAGGCATAGCTGGAATCGGTGAAACGATCGCTCACCACGAAAGCCCCACGCTGCAGCGTCGGCCGGATCACCTCGCGCACATGCTGGGCGCGCGCGGCGAATACCAATAGCAACTCGGCTTCCGGCGAAATCGGTTCGGCCGTCACCGGGCCGGAAGCCTGGTGAAGCAGCAGTTCGCGGATGCGCTCGGCCAACGGCGTGCCGCCCGGCTCGCGGGTCAGCACCACCTCATGGCCGTGTGCCTGCAGGCAATCGCGGATCGCGGCGATCGCCGTGCTCTTGCCCGCGCCCTCGCCGCCTTCCAGGCTGATGAAGCGCGGATGTTGCAGCAACGCCGGGCTCACGGCACCGGCTCCGGCGCCGCCGGCTGGCGCAGGCGCTGCAGGTAGCGCGCCACCGCTGCGTTGTGCTCGCTGTAGCTGCTGGAAAACACGTGCGCGCCGGTACCGTCACCGACCGCCACGAAGTACAGCGCGTCGCCCGGCTCGGGGCGCACCGCCGCGCGCAATGCGTCGCGGCCGGGCATCGCGATCGGCGTCGGGGTCAGGCCCGCACGCGTATAGGTGTTGTATGGCGTATCGGTTTCCAGGTCGCGGCGGCGGATGTTGCCGTCGTAGCTGCTGCCGATGCCGTAGATGACCGTCGGGTCGGTCTGCAGTTTCATGCCCAGCTTCAGGCGGCGTGCGAACACGCCAGCGATCTTCGGACGTTCGGACGGCAACGCGGTTTCCTTCTCGACGATCGAGGCCAGGATCAGCGCCTGCTCGGGTGTCTGCAACGACAGGTCGTCGGCGCGTTGCGCCCACGCTTCGGCCAATGCAGCGTCCATCGCCTTGTGCGCGCGCGCCAGCACGTCCAGGTCGCTGTCGCCGCGCTGGTAGAGATAGGTCTCCGGCAGGAACCGTCCTTCCGGATGCTGGCCGGCGAAGCCCAGGCGAGCCATCAGCGCGGCATCGTCCAGGTCCGTGGTCTCGTGTTGCAAGGGCGTGGCGGCATTGAGCGCGGCGCGCAGCTGGCGGATGTTCCAGCCCTCGACAAGGGTGAATCGGTATTGGATCACCTTGCCCTGGCGCATGCGCTGCAGCAGGTCGCGCGGGCTCAGCGGCGGCTGCAGCGCGTACTCGCCAACCTTGAGCTTGCCGGCCGCGCCGACCCGGCGCGCCAACACCTGCCAGTCCAGGTCGCTGCCTTCGGCGACACCGGCCTGGCGCAGCTTGGCCAGCACCGCACGCAACGAATCGCCCCGCTCGATCACCACGCTGGACGCGCTGGCATTGACGGGGGTCTCGGCGAAGCGCTCATGGCGCAGCCACAGCCAGGCCGCGATCGCCGCCACCAGCAGCATCGCCACCAGTGCCGCCATCGCCACGGCAAGACATCCTCGTTTACCCCCTGCCACATGCACCTCGTCAGTTCTGTGCGTCGCGCAGGATACCGCGCGCGGCCCGCACCTCGTTAAACAACAGCCTGCTCAGTCCAGCCCAAGCGCACGCAGCAGCCCACGCGCCTTGGCGCGCGTCTCTTCCAGCTCCCGTTCGGGTACCGAATCGACCACGATGCCGGCGCCGGTGCGGAATCGCATCGTCGCGTCCTGCAGCTCGGCGGTGCGGATCAGGATATTCAGGTCCATGTCGCCGTCGCTGCCCAGCCAGCCGAACGCACCGGTGTAGGCGCCGCGCGCCTGCCCCTCGAGCTCGGCGATGATCTGCATGCAGCGCACCTTCGGGCAACCGGTGATCGTGCCGCCCGGGAATACCGCGGCGATGACCTCGCCCGGGCTGACTCCCTCCCGCAGGCGGCCACGCACGTTGCTGACGATGTGGTGCACATGCGCGTAGCTTTCCACGCTCATCAACTCGTCGACCTCGACCGTGCCGGGCCGGCATACACGCCCCAGGTCGTTGCGCTCGAGATCGATCAGCATCACGTGTTCGGCACGCTCCTTGGGATGGCCGACCAATTCCTGGATGCGGCGCGCATCGTCGTCGCCGGCGAAGCGCGGGCGGGTGCCGGCAATCGGCCGCGTCTGGACCAGGTCGCCGTGCACCGACACCAACCGCTCCGGCGAGGAACTGACCACCGCCCGGCCCTCGGCCACGAACAGCCCGGCGAAAGGTGCGGGATTGGCTTCGCGCAGCCGCGTAAACAGCGCCGCTGGATCGACCGGCGCGTCGAACGTGGCTTCCCAGGCGCGCGAGATATTGGCCTGGAACACGTCGCCGGCGCGCAGGTAGTCGAGCACCCGCCCGACGTTGCCGGTGAAGTGTGCCGGCGCATCCTCTTCCACGCGGCTGGGCGCCTGCCATGCAGCCACCGGCAGCGCGGTCGCAGCCGCCACGTCCTCGGCCACTTGCTGGAGCAAGGCTTCATGGCCGGGCTCGGCCACGGCCAGGCAACGGCCGTCGCGATGGTCGCGCACGATGGCGGCCGGACAGCGCAGCGCCAGTGCCAGCGGCAGGCCGTCGCTGCGCATCGGCAGTTGCAGCACCGGCTCGATCTGGCCGGCCAATTCGTAGTCGAGCAGCAACGCCCAACCGCCACGGAACGGCACAGACGCGTCGGCCGTGCGGTCCAGGCGCGAACCGGCCCAGGCCGCATCGAGCGCGGCCAGGAACCCGCCGGCCAGGGCAACCCCATCGCCGTCGCGCGTCGTCCCGTCGGCATCCAGCCGCAAGCGTCCGCCATCGGCGACCAGCAGCAGGTCCCAACGGCCATGCACGGTGCCGTGCGCGGTGGATTCGAACAGCGCCGGGTAACGGGACGGGGCAAGCCGGTGCAGTGCCAGCAGGTCGAGGTCAGCGGCCAGCGGCAGGGTCGGCATCAGGGCTACTCAGGCAGCACGGCCCCGGCATGGACCGGGGCCGCGGGAAGTCGCCGGGCACGCGCCCGGCAATCGCGACGGATCAGAGCCGGCGGAACAGCAGCGTGCCGTTGGTCCCGCCGAAACCGAAGCCGTTGGACATCGCCACGTCGATCTTCTTCTCGCGCGCCACGTTGGGCACGTAGTCCAGATCACAGCCCTCGCCCGGCTCTTCGAGGTTGATGGTCGGCGGGATGATGCCGGTGTGGATCGCCATCACCGAGAAGATCGCCTCCACGCCACCGGCGGCGCCGAGCAGATGGCCGGTCATCGACTTGGTGGAGCTGACCATTGCTTTGTAGGCGTGGTCGCCCAGCGCGCGCTTCATCGCCAAGGTCTCGGCGAGATCGCCGAGCGGCGTCGAGGTGCCGTGCGCGTTGAGGTAATCCACGTCCTCGGGATTTATCTTCGCGTCGCGGATCGCGGCCAGCATGCTGCGCGCAGCGCCCTCGCCGTCCTCGCTGGGCGCGGTCATGTGGAACGCGTCGGAGCTGGCGCCAAAGCCGATCAATTCGGCGTAGATGCGCGCGCCACGCGCCTTGGCGTGCTCGTATTCCTCCAGCACCAGCACGCCGGCGCCGTCGCCCAGCACGAAGCCGTCGCGCTCCTTGTCCCACGGCCGCGAGGCCTTGGTCGGATCGTCGTTGCGGGTCGACATCGCCTTCATCGAGCAGAAGCCGCCGATGGACGTCGGCGAAGAGCCGCGCTCGGCACCGCCGGCCAGCATCACGTCGGCATCGCCGTGCTGGATCATCCGCATCGCCACGCCGATGGAGTGGTTGGAGGTGGCGCAGGCCGAGACCGCCGAGAACGTCGGCCCCTTGATGCCCCTGATCAGGCTGACCTGGCCGGGAAGCATGTTGATGATGGTGCTGGGCACGTAGAACGGCGAGATCTTGCGCGCGCCGCCCTCGTGGAACTTGATGGTCTGTTCCTCGATGCCGTACAGGCCACCGATGCCCGAACCGAGGATGGCGCCGATGCGTTCGGCATTGGCCTCGGTGACTTCCAGTCCGGCATCGTCCATGGCCATGAACGAGGCGCCGATGCCGTAATGGATGAAGGTGTCCATCTTCTTCACGTCCTTGGCGGACGCGTAGAGCGTGGGATCGAAATCGCGGATTTCGCCGGCGATGCGGGTAGTGAACTGGGCCGCATCGATGTGGGTGATCGGACCGATTCCGGACCGTCCGTTGACGATGCCTTCCCAACTGCTGGCCAGGTCATTGCCCAGCGGCGACACCATGCCCATGCCGGTAACGACAACGCGACGATTCATTGCGGATCTCCTGCCCGATACCTTGATTGGAACTTGCAAAAACTTGCAGACGCAGGGAGCCGCATCAACGGCTCACGGCTTGCAAATGCACGGGGCCGCGTTAGCGGCCCCATGGGTTTTGGCACACGGACGATGCATTGATGCGCGCCGCGGCCAGAACAACGCATCAGCTCTTGACGTGAGCCTTGACGTAGTCGATCGCCTGCTGGACGGAAGTGATCTTCTCGGCCTCTTCGTCCGGGATTTCGCACTCGAACTCTTCTTCCAGCGCCATCACCAGCTCGACGGTGTCCAGCGAGTCCGCACCCAGGTCATCGACGAACGATGCGCTGTTGGTGACTTCCTCTTCCTTGACGCCAAGCTGTTCGACGACGA
>Ga0160447_100888_pt1 | contig 12700 bp, 12 predicted proteins | sample HID1973K_E1MG_FD_108222 | JGI IMG/M metagenome (GOLD analysis project Ga0160447, IMG submission 108222) | Enriched mosquito-associated microbial communities from UW Madison campus, WI, USA - HID1973K_E1 MG | ecosystem: Host-associated > Arthropoda: Insects > Digestive system > Unclassified ...
AAAAGTGAGCGTAGAACTTAAAAGGGAACTTTCCAGCCGTTCGAGGTGAAACTGTTTAGTCACCGGTTACTTGTGATGGTTTTGGGTGATGGCCAATAGCATTCATGTTGCAAATCGGGGGCTTATTGAATTAACCACCTAATGAATGGAGGAATAACTATTCATTCGGTTGACTTTCCGAAGTCATGACCGCCGCGACATCAGGGGGCTGCATCCAGGGTTGAGCAAGTTCAAGCAATCCGCGCCCACCGCGCTTGAGGCCATTGATGACGGGCAGCCAGTTAAGGTCGGTGATGACGACGTCGGCAATCGGAGCGATGCGAACTTCACCTGCCGTGACACCGGCCATACCACCGTCGGGAATGAAGATCGTGGCCCAGTCGCCCGAGGTCTCGCAGACCATGCAGAGCCGCCAGTTCTCGTCCTCTCTGAGCAAACCCACCTTGGCACCGTCGATGTTTTCGAGCCCTGCAAAGCGCTCGGCGGTCTCCTTGACCAATTGGTAGCCGGGCAACTTGCCGAGCACGTTGTTCTCGACGCTTTCCAGCGTGCGTCTGGCCGGCGCGGTCCGGGCCAGAAGACCGGCGAGAAAGCACAACAGCACCAGACTGGCGAGGGTCACCAGACTCAACAGCGCAACGCCTGCAACGTTGTAGTCTGCGAACATTGGCAGCAACTTCTGCACGGGGCCATGCAACAAGTGAATGGCTTTTTCAATCAGTACCGCGATGAGTACCAGCGGCAGGATAAACAATACGCCGCCCACTACAGTGGTCTTGATGAACTTGAACATCGCTGCCTCCATCGTCCGTTATTTGGAAGTGCACTGAGGCTAGCTGATAAAAAACCGTCTATACCGAACAAGCGTGAAGACGGCGGCCACCGGAAAAGTTCCACGGTGCGCCGTTTCAAGAATCCGGGCGTCGCGAAATGGATGATTGCAATGTCGTTTTCCAGCGCGCGGGCTGCTGTAGGCGAACCACTCATGCCGGGAGCGTGGTGATGATGCGCAAGCTTAAGGTTTATTGTCTGATTGCAGCGGTTGCCAGCCTGAACGTTTACGCCCAGGATCCACCGGCCGGTGAGAGTGTTCGCAATCCGCATGTCATCAATAAAGTCATCGACATGGGCGAATACCTGCGCAGCCTCGCGCAGTTCGAAGTCACTGCTGCGGTGACACGAGACACGGTGCTGGACTCCGGACAGAAAATTGAAATCGCCTCGAATAACACCCTGCTGGTGGTGGGGCACGATCGGTTGTATGCGCTGGCGGATGGCGACAACAACACCCGCGAGTTTTTCTACAACGGCAAGAAGCTCACCCAGTATTCGCCTTACCTGAACTACTACACCACCGTGGATGCGCCGAAGACCATTCAGGAAACGCTGCACCTGGTCGAGGAACACTATGGCATTCAGGTGCCGATGGAGGACCTGTTTCTGTTCGGCAGTGATCAGGCCCAGATCGACGCGCTGCAAAGCGCGCTTTACGTCGGGCCGTCGACGGTCAACGGGCAGTTGTGCGATCACCTGGCGTTTCGTCAGCCTGGTGTGGACTGGCAACTCTGGATAACCCGAGCGGAAAAACCCTTGCCGTGCAAGCTGGTGATCACGACCACCGATGAGCCGAGTTTTCCGCAGTACAGCGTGGTGTACCGCTGGAACCTCAAACCCGAGTTCAAACCGTCCGCGTTCACCTTCACGCCGAAAAAGGGTGACGTCGCCATCGCATTGAAAAAAACCAGCGAGTAGGAGGGAGCGACCATGTTCGGGAAGACGCTAAACGGTGGGCTGGTATCGCTCTTGACCTTATCGCTGCTGACACTGGGATTCACGCTGGAAACCGAGGCAGGACCACGGGGCAGGGCGAACGCCCGAGCTTCGATCAATCGCCCTCATGCCGCCAATGTGCAACGGGCGCAACACATCCCGGTGCAACGTAACGTTCCGGCACAACACAATGCCGCACAGCGCAGTAACAATTTCAACGGCCAGCGCCAGATGTCGGCCGGTAATCGCGTGGGCAACCGCAATACCCACGTCAACAACAGCGTGCATAACGTGAACATCGATAACCACCGGGACGTGGACATCGACGTCGACGGGCGCGGGCGCTACGGCTATGACGATCACTACCATCCGATTGCCACGGCAGCGGCGGTCACCGCCACGGTGGCCGTGACATCGGCAGTGGTGGGGGCCATTTTCACGCCGTCGCAGATACCTGCCGATTGCGTACAGGTCATGCGCTACAACACCGCGTACATGCAGTGCGGTTCGACATGGTTTCAACCGCAGTATCAAGGCAGCAACGTGACGTATGTGGTAGTCAATGCCCCTTGAAGGGCGAACCGGTTGCGGGTCATTTCTTTGCCCTGCCTGGGGCAAGCCTTCAGCAGCGTCGGGGAGATGCGCAAGATGCGGGTCAAGCTATTGCGGTGGATGCTAGCGTGGGTTTTTTGCGTACTGTGGTACATACCGTCTCATGGCGAAAACCTGGCGGTAACGCAGGTGCAGGCGCCGCCGGCCCCGGACCCGGTGGAGCTCAAAATCGGCAACCGGGATGTGTTTGTCTTCCGGGGCGTTTTGCTCGGAGAAACACCCGCCAATCGTGCCCGACGCGCCCAGGCCAGCATTGCCGACGCGCTGCAGAGCGATGACGATCTGACGGTCAGGGTCGATCCGATCCAGAACAGCTTTCTGGTGCTGCTGGGCTATAACCGGGCGTTCATCGTGGCGCCCAGCGATCTGGACAGTCCCGAACAATCGGTCAGGGACCTCGCTGAGCGGGCGGCTGGCAACCTGCGTCTGGTGGTGAGCGAAAGTGGTGAGGCGCGCAGTCTCCAATTCCTGCTGGTGGCGACGGGGTATTCGCTGGCCGCTACCTTGATTTTCGTGCTCTTGCTCAAGGGCGCCGCGTACCTGAAACGCAAACTGCTGTCGCTGCTGCCTCGCGCCATGCACAGGCATTCAGGGCTGTTGAAGTTCGGCGAGACACCGCTGTTCGACCTGCAATACCTGTATTACGTGTTCGACCGCATTTTCTGGTTGATCTACTGGGTCGTCGTCGCGCTGCTCAGTTACCAGTGGCTGAGCTTCGTGCTGTCTCAATTTCCCTACACCCGTCCCTGGGGCGAGAGCCTCAATCTCTATCTTTTCCAGCTGTTCCATTACTTGCTGCAGGGCACGCTCAATGCCATGCCGGGGCTGGCGGTGGCTGTGTGTATCGTCCTGATCGCTCGGGCGATTTCGGCGTTCAGCCGGCACCTGCTGACCCGCATGGCTCGCCCCGGAACGTTGCGCTGGCTGACCGCCGAAACCCTGCAACCGACCGTGCGCCTGACCTCGCTGGCGATCTGGCTGTTCGCGCTGGTGATGGCTTACCCCTATTTACCCGGCAGCGGCACCGACGCGTTCAAGGGCCTGTCGGTGCTGATCGGGATCATGATTTCGCTGGGCGCGTCCAGCGTGGTCGGACAGGGCGCAGCGGGGCTGATCCTGACCTATTCGCGCACCCTGCGCGCCGGGGAGTACGTGCGCGTCGGCGACCACGAGGGCACGGTGACCGAGGTGGGCATGTTCACCACCACCATTCGCACCGGTCTGGGAGAAGTGCTGACGCTGCCCAACTCGATGATCACCGGCAACGTGACCAAGAACTACTCGCGGGCCGTGCAGGGCGCCGGGTACATCGTCGATACGGTGGTGACCATCGGCTATGACACGCCGTGGCGTCAGGTCGAGGCGATGTTGATCGAAGCGGCGGTGCGCACCGAAGGGATACTGCAAACGCCGGCGCCCCATGTCTTCCAGACCGCGCTGTCGGATTTCTACCCGGAATACCGACTGGTCGCCCAAGCCGTGCCCAAGGAACCCCGGCCCAGGGCCGTGCTGTTGAGCGAGTTGCACGCGCACATCCAGGACGTGTTCAACGAGTACGGCGTACAGATCATGTCGCCGCATTATCTGGGGGACCCGGAGCAGGCCAAATGGGTGCCGCGTGATCAGTGGCACGCGGCACCGGCCAAACCGGAAACGGATGGCTAGGAAGCGGTGACGGCAATGATGATCGGCCCGCAGACCGCCACCAGCACATTGGAGATCGCGCCGCACACCGTGAAGCCGATGACCGGCGTGCTGCTGCCGGACTGATCGAGGATGCGATTCAGGGATGCGGCACCCGGCTGTCGAGTGGCCCGGACAGGGCAACTGAGGTGTCGGCACCGTCGGGCGCGACCGCGACGGGTCTCGCGGGGGTGTCCACCCAGGTGTTGAACAGCTCGTAACCGATGGCCAGGATGACCGGCCCGATGAACAACCCGATGATGCCGTTGGTGATCATCCCGCCCAATGCGCCGATCAGGATCACCGGCATCGGCACAGCGACGCCCCGGCCCAGCAGCAAGGGTTTGAGCACGTTGTCGGACAGTCCCGCGAGCACGTTCCAGATGGCAAAAACGATGGTCGCCACGCCTGCGCCTTGCTGCATGAAGACATAGACGATGATGGGCACGGTGACCAGAAACGTCGGCAATTGCATGATCCCCAGCAGCAGCACCATGAGGGCCAGCAAGCCGGCCGCCGGCACCCCCATGATGATCAGCGAGACCCCGACCATCAGCATCTGAATGAACGCGATACCGACCACGCCCTGGGCCACGGCGCGAATGGTCGAGGTGCACAGGGTGGCCAGTGCGGGCCCGCGTTCCGGGCTGAAGATCCGTGCAGCGATGGCGTTGGCCCGGCGTGCGGCAGCTTCGCCCCAGGCCATGAAGAATCCGGCAATGATCAGCGCCAGGATGAACACGATGATGCCGCGTCCGACACCGGCCAGCTTGAGCAAAATCAAGGTGCTGAAGCTTTTCAGGTGCGGCGCCACCTCCTGAATCGCCCAGGTCATGTCCGTAGAGGCATGGGTCCAGATGGCGAACACTTTGTCGCCGATCAGCGGCCATTCCTGAACGGAGGGAGCGGGCGGGGGGATTTCTGGCGTCCAGTCCTCAGCGAAATGGATGGCGCTCTGAACCGAGGTGGCGACCGACTCACCGAGAAACACCATGGGCACGATCAGGATGCTCAGCCCCACCAGCACCAGCACGATCGCCGCTTTGCCGGATGAAAGATGCAGGCGTCGAGCGATCAGCCTGTTCAGGGGATACAGCATCACTGCCAGGATGATGGCCCAGAGCATGATGCTGAGGAAGGGATGAAAAATCTGAAAGCAGAAGACCACCAGTGCTGCGATCAGACCGGCCCGGATGAGCACATCCAGATACTCCCCGGATCCTGCACCCAGTCGTTGATTAAGCATTGTCCATGTGCTCCTCGAGAGTGGTGAATGCGCCGGGGCTCCTAACATTCATGCAGGGTGAAGTTCCGGTAGTCCGGTGCACGGCTGAAAGGTTAAAGCGCAATCATTAGACGAACGGTGATCGCCAAACTCTAGTAGCAAATGAGCAGGTCAGTGGCACGCGCTGAAAGTTTTTAGTTCGAGTGACTCCTTACAGCGAAGTCGCTGGGGCATGAAACGTCCTGCCCGTTAGTTATAACGGGAAAAAGTATCCGGGCATTTGAAAGTCCGTCAATTGTTGCCTACAACACCTGAAGCCCTTGCGCTGCTCCTTGAGAAGTCGGGGCGACTTCGAATGATTCCAGACGACCAAAGGAATAAGCAGATGACACGATCACTGAAGGTGAACGGCGTACTGTTGGCGGTGTTGAGTGCGGCCAGTATGTTTGCGCAGGCGGATCAGGCAGGCGGCAACGGGTGTGGCTGGGGCAACATGGTGTTCGAGGGGCACAACGGCCTGGCACCGCACTTGCTGGCGACGACCACCAACGGCACGTCAGGCAATGCCACGTTCGGTCTGACCTCGGGGACCAATGGGTGCAACAAGGACGCTAAACTCGGTTACGGCGGCAAGTCGATGTTCGCTATGAACGGCATGCTGGACAACATTGCCGAGGACATGGCCAGCGGGCAGGGCGAGGCGCTCGACGCCTATGCGGTGCTGCTGGGTATCGAGGCCGGGGACCGCGCTCACTTCGCCGCGGTCACCCATCAGCACTTTGCCGAAATCTTCACCCAGGGCAAGGAGTCCGGCGAACAGGTGTATCTGAATACGCTGGCGGTGATGGAGCGTGACGCCGTACTGGCGCGTTATGCGCGCGAGCCTGCGTAACGGTTCAACCCTCCCACTGCCTTTGCGCGAAGGCAGTGGGCAGCGTGAAATCCCGGTAGTTCCTGCGCATAGCGATATCCCTCCGTTTGCATGGAATCGCATTGATTACCCTTCGTTCGCAGTTTAAAAAGTGGTTTCACAATGAATACAAGGTGCCATCACGCAAGTATTGAATGTTTGTTAGAGGGTTCTAAGACCTCCAAGGTATTTTCTGGCGAATGAAAGATCCGGGTCTATAGTTTCGATCTGTTATCGCGAAAGTTGACCGGTCCGTATTAACGGCAGGTCCGAAAGCGCCGTTTGCCTCCGCAAATTAGGCGCGGTCAAGTCACGTCTTTAGTTTGTGCTCCAACGATGTCAACAGGGAAGGGTAAACGTGAGCGTACGCGAACAGATCATCCAGCTTGAAATGAATGTCGGCCAGCGTGTACTTGGCCAGGCGGGTGTCATACGCCACTTGCTGATCGGTTTACTGGCCGACGGACATGTACTGCTGGAAAGCCTTCCGGGCCTGGCCAAGACGCGACTGGTCAAGGCGCTCGCCAAACAGCTGGACGCGAAGATGAGCCGGATTCAGTTCACCCCGGACTTGTTGCCATCGGACATCACCGGTGCCGAAATCCTGCAACAGGTCGAGGGACGCAACCAGATCAGGTTTCAACCGGGGCCGCTGTTCGGCAACGTGATCCTGGCCGATGAAATCAACCGCGCCCCGGCCAAAGTGCAGGCGGCGCTGCTGGAAGCGATGGAAGAACGGCAGATCACCGTGGCCGGCGAGAGCCACGCCATGACCCCGCTGTTCATGGTGATCGCTACGCAGAACCCGATCGAGCAGGAAGGCACTTACCCGCTGCCCGAGGCGCAGATGGACCGGTTTCTGATGAAGCTGCACCTGGATTATCCGAGCCCGACCGACGAGGCCTCGGTCCTGCAGCTGGTCCGTGGCGAAGAAGTGCTCGCCCATGGCACGGCCCCGGTTGAGCAACGCCTGGAGCAGCAGGCGATATTCACGGCACGTCAGGAAGTCGGTTCGATACACGTGGCACCGACCATCGACCGTTACCTGATCGATCTGGTCAACGGCACCCGGCGTCCGGCCGAACTGGACCCTGAACTGGGCCGCTGGATCACGGTCGGTGCCAGTCCTCGCGGCGGGATTGCGCTGGATCGCGCGGCACGGGCCCATGCCTGGTTGAACCAGCAGGATTTCGTGTCCCCCGATGACGTGCGCGCCGTGCTGCACCCGGTGCTGCGTCACCGGATGATGTTGAGTTATGACGCGGTGGCCGACGGTGTGAATGCCGACCAAGTCCTCGACCGCCTGCTGGACAAGGTAGCGATTCCAGCGTGAAGGGATCTCGATGATGCAACAGCCACTACAGCCCGTTGCCGATGGGCATGCCTACGTCTCCCTCGAACATCTGATGATGTTCGAGCACCGTGCGCGCGGCCTGAGTTTCATCGCCCGGCAGCCGGTGTCAAGCGTGCTCTCCGGCACCCGCGCCTCCCGTTTGCGCGGTCGCGGATTGAGCTTCGATGAACTGCGCCAATACAGCCCGGGCGACGACCTTCGCCATCTGGACTGGCGCGCATCGCTGCGTTTGGGCAAGCCCTTCATTCGCACCTTTACCGAAGAGCGCGACCGACCGACGCTGCTGCTGGTGGATCAGCGCATGAGCATGTTTTTCGGCTCGCGCATGAACCTTAAATCGGTGACTGCGGCTGAAGTCGCCGCGTTGGCGGCATGGATCGCGTTTCAGGCCGGTGATCGCGTCGGCGGCGTGGTGTTCGACGACCAGGGCATCGAGACGATCCGGCCGCTGCGCAGTCGGGCGAGGGTCGAAGCGTTGTGCTCAATGATCGTGCGTGCCAATCAGGCGCTGAACGCGACGCGCCCGGACGTGGCCGAAGGGCTGGTCTTCGATCGCGTTCTGCGCAACTGCCTGAACAGCGCCGGGCATGACCATCTGATCTGCATCATCAGTGACTTTGCCGGTGTCACCGAGCACACCTTGCCGCTGCTTCGGCAGTTACGCGCGCACAACGACGTCCTCGCGCTGCAGGTGGTCGACCCGATGGCAACGGCACTGCCGGAGCGCGGCAAGGTCACCGTCACTCAGGGCGAACTGCAGATCGACCTCAATGTGGAACAGCGGCAGGTGACCCGCCCGCTGGGTGCGTTTCTGAGCGGGCGGCTCGACGACGTCGCAACGTTGATGAAGCGCAGCCAGATCCCGTTGATGCTGTTCGACACTGCCCAGGACACCGTGGCGCAGTTGCGTCAGGCGCTGGGCCGCGGGCAGCCGTCGCGTTCTGTGGGAGCACGGCCATGACCGGCACCGCCGCCCCAGACATCAGCCAGCTGCAGGACCTGGCCGTCACTGCGCCGCCCTTCAGTTATCTGCCTCAAACGTGGGGTTGGGCGCTGCTCGCGGTCGTGCTGGTGGTGGCCGGTGCCGCGCTGTATTGGCGGCGGCGAACCCGCTGGCAGCATGACCGTTACCGACGCGAAGCGCTGGCCCGGCTGGCACTGATCGAGCAACACATCGACGACCCGCAGCAGCGAATCGACGCGGTGCGTGAGCTTCCCGAACTGGTCAAGCGCGTCGCACTGTCGATTCCCGGTGGCCAGAGCACCGCCTCGCTGCGCGGCGAGCAGTGGCAGGCGTTTTTGCAGCGCCATGTGTCGCGGCCACTGCCGAAGGATTTCGCCGCGCAACTGGCAGGACTGGCCTACGAACCGAGCGAACGCCTGGCCCGGCTGACGAGTTCGCAACTGCATGAACTGCTCAAGGTCTGCCGGCACTGGATCGAGGCTCACCATGTGGCAGCTTGAATACCCCTGGGTGTTTGTCCTCATCCCCGCGCCGTGGCTGGCGTATCGCTTTTTGCCCGGCTATCACGAAGCCCGCAGCGCGTTGCGCGTACCGTTCTTCATGTCCATGAGCCGCGCCGTCGGCCAGAAACCGGGCAAGACCAGCACGGACGGGCGCTGGCAGCTACCCCTCAACGCGCTGGTCTGGGGCCTGATCCTCGTGGCCTGCGCCCGGCCCGTGCTGGTTGAAAAACCGCTGGAGCGAGAACAGCCGGTACGCGACCTGATGCTGGCGATCGATATTTCCCAGTCGATGCAGACCCAGGATTACGCAGCCCCTGATGGACGTCTGATCGACCGTCTGGCTGCCGTGAAAGCCGTGGTCCGGGACTTCATCACCCGACGCAAGGACGACCGCACCGGCCTGATCGTTTTCGGCACCGGGGCCTACGCCCAAGCGCCGTTGACGCTGGACCACGACAGTCTGTTGCTGTTGCTCTACGAGACACGCATCGGCATGGCGGGCCCCAACACGGCGCTGGGCGATGCGATCGGCCTGACCATCAAACTGCTGGATCAGGCCCACGAGCAGGAAAAGGTGCTGATCCTGCTCACCGACGGCAACGACACCGGCAGCGCGATCACCCCCGACCACGCGGCGAAGATGGCCAGCGACCGCGCCATCGTCATTCACACCATCGGCATCGGCGACCCGCAGGGCACCGGCGAGGCCAAGGTCGATGTGCAGACCTTGCAGGACATCGCGCAAACCACGGGCGGGCGTTCGTTCCTCGCCAGAGACCGTGATGCATTGCAGCAGGTCTATGCGACGCTGGACCAGCTCACGCCGCACAAGGTGAAAACCTTCAGCCATCAGCCCAAGCGCGATCTGTTCTGGGTGCCGTTGGGAATCGGCTTGTCGGTGCTGACGGTTTGCCAATTCTTCGCTGCGTTCTGGGGACCAATGACTGCGCGCAGCGCTCGGCGCGAGTCTGACCCCAGCGAAGTGGAGGCCTGAATGCAGATCGACTTCAACGCCTTTCATTTTCTTCGGCCGCTGTGGCTGCTGCTGATCATCCCCGGTCTGCTGCTGCCGCTGCTGTGGATGCGCCGCCATGATCTGTCACGGCGCCTGACCGGGGTCATCGCGCCGCACCTGATCAGGCACCTGGTGATCACCCCCAGGGACGAACACCGGTTGCGTCCCGTGCATCTGTTTGCCGCCTTGCTGGTGGTGGGCGCTGTGGCCGCATCGGGGCCGACCTGGGAACAGGATCGTCCCGACTTCCTGGAAAATCGCGCGCCCCTCGTCATCGCGCTGGACCTCTCGCCCTCGATGGATGCCAACGATCTTCAGCCGTCGCGTCTGGAGGCCGCGAAACAGAAACTGCACGACCTCATCCAGCGGCGTGCCGGCGCACGCACCGCGCTGATCGCTTATGCCGGCACGGCGCATCTGGTGATGCCCGCCACCGACGATCCGGCGCTGCTGGACACCTACCTGCAAGCGCTGAGTACCGACCTGATACCCGCTGCGGGCAAGGATGTGCTGGGCGTCATCGATGAGGCCAAACGTCTGTTGGGGCCGGATACGTCTGGCACGTTGCTGTTGGTCACCGATGGCGGCGACAGTCGTCAGTTCCCGGCGATCGGGCAGCATCTGGAGGCCAGCGACCTGCAAGTGCTGGTCATGGCAGCGGGGGTGAAGAGCGGGGGTGTCGTCACGGGAGCAAATGGCGAGTCGCGGACTGATGACACCGGGCGGCCGGTGCTGGCGCGTTTCGATACCCACGAGTTGAAAGAACTGGCCAGTGCCGCCGATGCGCCGCTGGGCAGCCTGACCCTGAACAACGACGATCTGGACTGGATCGAGCTGCATGCCCAGCAGCACTTTCAGGCCTCTGCCGATGACGCCGATGTCCTGCACTGGAAAGACGCCGGGTATTGGTTGTGCTGGCCGTTGCTGTTGATCGCCTTGTTTGCCGTTCGGCGCGGCTGGCGCATCCACTGGCTGGCCGGGCTGGTGCTGGCCGTGGGCATTGCCGGGCACGCGCCGTCAGCACAGGCCAGTGCGCTGGCCAGTGCGCTGGCCGATGCGTTTTTCACGCCCGATCAGCAAGGGCGCTGGGCCTTTGAACACCGGCATTACGCGCAAGCCGCCGAGCGCTTTGCCGATCCGTACTGGAAAGGCGTCGCGGCGTATGAGGCTGCGGACTTCAAAGGTGCATTGGCGACGTTCGCCGAACTGGACACCGCGCCGGCTTATTTCTATCTGGGCAACAGTTACGTGCGCCTGTCGAAATTCCCCGAGGCGATTGCGGCCTACCAACACGCTTTGAACCTGCAGCCATCTTTCCCCGAGGCGGTGTCGAACCTTGCGCTGGCCAAAGCGTTGCAAAAAGACCGGGACGATCAGCAACAGGCTGGCACTCCTGATGAAAAGCCCGACCAGGTCAAATTCGACAATACGAGCAACAGCGGCAAACAGGTCGAGCGCAAGGTCAAAGTCGCCAGTTCAGACCAACAATGGCTGGACAACCTGACGACGTCGCCTGCCAGGTTCCTCAAGCAGAAATTCCTGGTGCAAAGCGCCTCCAGCGAGGCGCCGAAATGAACCGCGCGCTGATCGGCCTGTTCTCTCTCTTATGCCTGTGCCCCGGGTTGGCGGTTGCCGCGCCGCAGGTCAGCGTGCGCACGGCACTGCTCAACGGTGACAAGGCCCTGGTTGGCGGCACCGTGACCCTGCAGGTCGATGTGCTGGTGGACACCTGGTTCACCTCGCCGCCGCAATTGCCGAAGCTGTCATTGAACGGCGCCGTGGTCACGCCGCCCAGCGGCGAGGCACTGCACCTGACGGAGAAAGCGGCAGGCACGACCCTGTTCGGACTGCGTTTCAACTATCAGATCACACCGCTCGACGCTCAGGCCTATGACATTCCGGCGCTGAGTATTCGGGTCAATCCCGGCCAGAGCCAGCAGCCTGTCACGGTCAGCACCTCCGCGCAGCATTTCAGCGCAGCCCAACCGGCAGGCGCCACGGCCGGGCAGGCTTCGTTGATCGCGCAGCAGGTCGAACTCTCGCAAACCCTCGTCAAATCCCACGATCCGCTTCGTGTGGGCGACAGTGTCACGCGCCAGATCCAGACCCGCGCCACGGGTGCGCAAACCATGCTGATTCCGGCACCGCCATTTGCCGAGGTACAGGGCCTGACCCGCTACGTGCAGCCGCCCAGCGTTCACCCTCTGGACGATGGCCGTGGTGGCGTGATCGGCGGCGCCCGGGAAGATGCCGTGGTTTACAAGGTGAACGAAGAAGGGCGCTTTCGTTTACCTGCCGTGGAAATGAAATGGTGGGGTGCCACCGACGGTCAGGCGCAGAGGGCCTCGGTGCCCGAAATCGTGTTCGAGGCCAAAGGCACTGCCGGGTATCAGGCGCCTTTTTCCGTGGCCGAGGACCTTCGTGCGCTTCGCCACAACGCGCAGGTGAACATCGCCCGACATTGGCTGGTGATCGTGGCCGTACTGATCATTGGCGCCGGGCTTGTGTATTTCGGCCGCACCTGGTCGCGCACGTTCTGGAATCGTTGGCAGCAGCGGCGTGAGCAGCGCAGGCACGCCTGGTTGAATTCGTCCGAATACGCCTGGCAACTCACTCGCCAGCAACTGGCCGCGCAACCGTTACGGCTCGACGGCTTGTACTTGT
>Ga0160447_100891_pt1 | contig 12639 bp, 9 predicted proteins | sample HID1973K_E1MG_FD_108222 | JGI IMG/M metagenome (GOLD analysis project Ga0160447, IMG submission 108222) | Enriched mosquito-associated microbial communities from UW Madison campus, WI, USA - HID1973K_E1 MG | ecosystem: Host-associated > Arthropoda: Insects > Digestive system > Unclassified ...
AGGGGCCGGGCTGGAATGCCGAAATGGCGTTGCCTTTCGAGGCGCTGGACGCTGAGCATCGCCCTCTGCCGGCCCAGCGTTATCGCGCGATGGCCTGTGCCCGGCAGCTGTTTCTGTTTTCCAGCTTTATCGGCAATCCGCAGGTGCCTGACGCGGGCGTTCGTGCTGCGGCGCTGTTCCGCTCATTGCAGCGGCATTTCCACGACGCCGAGCACGGTGGCTGGTTCTACAGCATCGACCCACAGGGCGCGCCGCTGGACCGTCGCAAGGATCTGTACACCCACGCCTTCATCATCTTTGCCTGCGCACATTACTGGGCGAAGGTCCGTGAGCCCTTGGTTGAGTCGGTGCTCAATGCCGCCTTGCACGTCGTCGCAGAGCAGTTTTCCGATGGTGACGGCCTGTATGAAGCCGTGCTGGCTGAGGACTGGTCGTCGCTGGGGGCAGGCCCGCTGCAGAACCCGTTGATGCACCTGGCCGAAGCCTTCCTGGCGACGCTTGAGGTCCGCGAAGACCGCGACACTCTTGCCGCGCTGGGTACATTGGCCGACGCCATGCAGCGCCGTTTTGTGGATATCGAGCATGGCGTAATGCTCGAGAAGCCGCTGGACGCTGTGGATAACTGGTCCGAGCCAGGTCATCAGTTCGAGTGGTTCTATCTGCTGGAATCGTCCGAACATCTGCGCGGCACGCCGTTGCATCGCTCACTGACCACAGCTTTTGCTCACGCCGAACAGCAAGGCGTCGATCCGGCCACTGGCGCGGTGGCTGCGATGCTTGAAGTGGAAGGTTCAGTGAAGGACGGCACCCAGCGCATCTGGGCTCAAGCGGAGTACCTGCGAGCGCTGACCTTGCGCCAAGGCAGTGAAACGCTGCTGGGGCGCCAGTTGAATGCCTTGCAAAACCTCTTCCTGCACTCATCTGGCTGGAACGAGTGCCTGAACAGCGAGGGCAAGATCAGCCGCAGCGACATGCCTTCGACCACGCCCTATCACCTGGCGACCTGCTATATCGGGTTGGCTGAGTACTTTCAGGCCTGATACACAAACCTCTGTAGCAGCACGGCTGGCCGGCGGTAGCGATCCAAATCACACCACCGCTGGCAAGCCGTGCTGCTACAAAAGTAATGCTAGAGGTCAGCGGCAATGCATGACGTGCTGCCGTTGCTCGAAGTTACTTCGTTTCACCGCGACTGCGGTCAATCGCAAAGCCCGCCCAGGTCTGGCTCACTGGCATCAATTCCAGATTGTTCACGTTGACGTGTGCCGGGGTGTTCATGATCCAGAAGATGGTGTCGGCGATGTCCTGCGGCTGAATCGGCTCGGCACCTGCGTAGGTGGCGTCGTACTTGGATTGGTCACCTCCGAAACGCACCAGCGAGAACTCGCTTTCGCACAGGCCCGGCTCCAGGTTGGTCACGCGCACACCTGTGCCGACCAGATCATTACGCAGGTTCAGGGAGAACTGACCAACGAATGCCTTGGTGCCGCCATAGACGTTACCGCCCGGGTACGGATAGTTGCCTGCCACTGAGCCCAGATTGACGATGCTGGCACCGCGGCCGTATGCGATCAGGCGCGAGAGCAGCAAGCGAGTGGTATAGACCAGGCCTTTGACGTTGGTGTCGATCATCGTGTCCCAGTCATCCAGATCGCACTTGGGCGCAGGGTCGATACCCAATGCCAGACCCGCGTTGTTGATCAGGCCGCGAATCCTGGCGAAATCTGCAGGCAGGCTTTCGATGGCCTTCTCCATGGCCGCACGGTCGCGCACGTCCAGCGTCAGCGTATGAACCTTGGTCTGCTTGGACAATTCGGCGCTCAACGCCTGCAAACGGTCCTCACGGCGACCGGTCAGCACCAGCGACCAACCCGCCTCTGCGAAACGGCGTGCACAGGCTTCGCCAAACCCGGAGGTAGCGCCGGTAATGAACACGGTAGAAGTCATGTCGTTCTCCTGAATGAGGGTTGCGGGCTTATGGGATAAGCGTTGGGTAAGCACAACCTGAGTTGCGCGTAGGAAAGCTCTGGAGAATGCCCGCGCAGACGCCACTGGATCAAGCCCGGAGCGAAATAACATCGTACGACCCGTTGAGTTCATTGTATCTGTACAAAAAACATACAGTCTGCTCAAAGCCTTGTGCCATATGGCCCGCACGCAGTTTTGCCCACCTTATCCACAGTCAGGCACACAAAATCCGGGGGCAACTCGAAAAGTTGTACGTCACGTCATACGCGGGCTGTGAGCAAATCGGCCGGCGTTTTTACTTGACCTGCTGAAACCTATCTGTAAGCAAATCGACGGCAGAGTTGCGCATGTGGACAGGATCGAACGCTCAAGCCCAGAGATTGCGCTACCTACGGCGGTCTTTCCAACGGTTGCACACAGAGTTATCCACAGGGCCGACCGTTCTGAGGGCTGTATAAAAAACCAGCTTAAACGCCGTTGACAAGTCGGCTGAAAATGTCGGCTGAATCCACTGGTTAAATATTGATCAGGGCGCTGAAGGCCGCGTGAATCAAGGCTTGTAGCCAACTGCCACCAACTTATTCACAGTCACCTCCACAGTAAAACTGAACAAGTCAAAACGGTGACAAAACAAACATTTAGAGCGGCTATATGTCGCGCTTTGGCGGTTGTTCAAAATTGTTTTCCACAATTGCTGAACGGCCTCGGGATTCAAGACGAATGGGTGTCAACTCACTTTTTCAACACCACAAAAAGCCCCTGTAGCAGCAAGTTTTGCCAGCGGTTGCGTTCCAAAGATCGCTGCCGCCGGCAAGCCGGACTGCTACAGGGGTCATCTCAGTCTTTGTTATAAAAACCAGCTAACGAATCAATGCCCGCCGAGGTAAGCGTTCCTGACTTCCTCGTTGGTCAGCAGCTCCTTACCGGTGCCTGTGAGACGAATCTCGCCGTTGACCATCACGTACGCTCGGTCCGACAGCTTCAGGGCGTGGTTGGCGTTCTGCTCCACCAGAAAGATCGTCATGCCGGTCTGCGCCAGCTCACGCAACGTCGAGAAGATCTGTTTCACGATGATCGGCGCCAGGCCCAGGCTCGGCTCGTCCAGCAGCAACAGCTTGGGACGGCTCATCAAAGCGCGGGCAATTGCCAGCATTTGCTGCTCACCGCCCGACATCGTCATCGCACGCTGATTGCGACGTTCCTTGAGGCGCGGGAACAGGTCGAACATGCGCTGCATGTCTTCGGTGGCGTACTTGTCCCCAATCGGGATGGTGCCCATCATCAGGTTTTCTTCCACCGACATGTCGGGGAACACACGGCGGCCTTCAGGCGACTGTGCGATGCCGTTGGAGGCGATGTAGTGCGACGACTTTTGAGTAATGTCGGTGCCCTGATAGATGATCTGTCCGCTCGCCGCGCGCGGCTGACCGAAGATCGACATCAATAGCGTGGATTTGCCCGCGCCGTTGGAGCCGATCAGGCTGACGGTTTCGCCTTCGTCAATGTGCATCGAAACTTTCTTCAGGGCCTGGATGGGCCCGTAGTACACGTCGATCTCTTTCAGTTCGAGGATCGGCTTACTCATACCAACTCCTCTTCATCAGCACCCAGATACGCCGCAATCACTTTCGGATCGTTACGGATCTGCTCCGGCTTGCCCTTGGCGATCACGTTGCCATGGTCCAGCACGACGATATCGTCGGAAATGCCCATGACCATGCCCATGTCGTGCTCGATCAGCACGATGGTCATGTCATGTTCGTCGCGCAGGTGGCGGATCATGCCGCTCAGCGCTTCGGTTTCCTGTGGGTTGAGGCCTGCGGCCGGTTCGTCCAGGCAGATGACCTGTGGACGCGTGCACATGGCGCGCGCGATTTCCAGGCGGCGTTGCTGGCCGTAGGAAAGCTCGCCGGCCAGGCGGTTGGCGCAGTCCACCAGATCCACCACTTCCAGCCAGTAGAAGGCCGTGTTCATGGCGTCGTCTTCGGCCTTGCGGTAGCCCTTGGTATTGAGGATGCCCGCGATCATGTTGCGGTTGACCCACATGTGCTGGGCCACCAGCAGGTTCTCGACGACGGACATTTCCTTGAACAGGCGAATGTTCTGGAAGGTCCGCGCCAGGCCTGCCCGGTTCACCAGATGGGTGCCGCCGAACATCTTGTAGAACAGACGGCTGCCGAAGCGCTTGGGCGAAGCGAAGTCACTGGCGCGGAATTGTTCGCCCAGCAGTTGGATCACGTTGGTTTTCTTGCCACGAGCGTTCAGCTCGATGCGACCACCCGTGGCTTTGTAGAACCCGGTCAGGCAGTTGAACACCGTGGTCTTGCCCGCGCCGTTGGGGCCGATCAGGGCGAAGATGGAGTTGCGGCGCACCTCGAGGCTGACGTCGCTCAAGGCCTTGATGCCACCGAAGTGCATCATCAGGTTCTCGACGGAAAGAACGATTTCGTCGCTCATCACGCGCCCTCCACTTTTGCCAGCACGCCTTTGCGTGGTTGTACGCCGGTACGGCTGATGCGGATCAGGCCGCGTGGGCGCCAGATCATCATCAGGACCATCAGGATGCCGAACAACAATACGCGGTATTCAGCGAAGCTACGCAGCATCTCTGGGGCAACGGTCAGCACGAATGCGGCAATGACCACGCCGACCGTCGAACCCATGCCGCCGAGGACGACGATGGCGAGGATCAGCGCCGATTCGAAAAACGTGAATGAGGTCGGGTTGACGAAGCCTTGGTAACTGGCAAAGAACACCCCGGCCAGACCCGCCGTCGAGGCACCGATGGTGAACGCCGAAAGCTTGACCAGAACGTGGTTCAGACCCATGGAGCGGCAAGCGATTTCGTCTTCGCGCAGGGCTTCCCAGGCGCGGCCGACTGGCATGCGGGTCAGGCGGTGCTTGATGTACAGGACCCCCAGCACGACCAGGAACAGCACGGCATAGATGAAGATGAATTTCAGGTCCGGGTTGTATTCGAAGCCGAAGTACTCGTGAATCGGGATGCCGCCATCTTTGGCGCGGCGGCCGAACTCCAGACCGAAGAAGGTTGGAGCAGGTACGGGCACGCCGTTCGGGCCGCCGGTGAAAGACAGCCAGTTGTTCAGCACCAGCCGAATGATTTCACCGAAACCCAGGGTCACGATGGCCAGATAGTCGCCGTGCATGCGCAGGACCGGGAAGCCCAGAATGCAACCGGCGAATGCCGCCGCAATCGCCGCCAGTGGCAATGCCGACCAGAAACCGAGCCCCAGATACTGATAACCCAGCGCCAGGCCGTAAGCGCCGATGGCGTAGAACGCCACGTAGCCGAGGTCGAGCAGACCGGCAAGGCCGACCACGATGTTCAGGCCCAGGCCCAGCAAAACGTAGATCAGGCCGAGGATAACCACGGTCAGTACGTATTTGTCAGCGAACACGGGGAAGATCACCGCAATCAGGATCATCAGCGGAATGATGAAGCGCAGGCGGGTCTTGTAGCCCGGTGGCAATACATGCACGCCGGAGCCCGAACTTTCGAAGCTCTGCGCGATGGCGACGCCCTTTGGTGTCTGCAGGAAAAGACTCATCAGGAAGCGGCCGACCATCACAACGCCAACCAGCGCCGCAACGCGACCTGGCTGCGTGTTGAATCCGTAACCGTCGAGCACGATGCCGACGATGGGACCGAATACGATGAGCGCCAGCAGACCGGCAACCACCGCGTCGATCAGGCTTTGTTTGATATCGATGGGTTTAGTAGGTGCAGACATGGTTATACCTTCGCCACGAGTGGGCGACCCAGCAGGCCTTGAGGACGGAAGATCAGAATCACTACCAGCAGGCCGAAACTGAACACGTCTTTGTAGTCGGAGTTGATCAGACCGGAGAATTGCGACTCGGCAACCCCCAGGATCAATCCACCGAGCATCGCGCCCGGCAGCGAGCCGATGCCGCCCAGCACCGCAGCGGTAAAGGCCTTGATGCCAATCACGAAGCCGGCGAAGAAGTCGAAGGTGCCGTAGTTCATGGTGATCAGCACGCCGGCCAATGCCGCCATGGCTGCACCGATGACGAATACGTAGGAAATGACGCGGTCGGTGTTGATCCCGAGGATCGACGCCATCTTGCGGTCCTGTTGCGTGGCGCGGCACATGCGACCCAGTTTGGTGTACTTGATGACGTAGGTCAGCACGCCCATGCCGATGAACGCGGCAATCAGGATGAAGATCTTGGTGTAGGTGATCTGTACGAAACCGCTGCCAACGTCGAAGCGCATGGCGCCTTCGAGCAGGGTGGGTACGCCTTGCTGGCGTGGGCCCTGGGCGATCTGCGCGTAGTTCTGCAGAATCAGGGAAATGCCGATGGCACTGATCAGCGGTGCCAGACGGGTCGAGTTACGCAGCGGTTTGTAGGCCACGCGCTCAATGACGAATCCGTACACGCCGGTCACCACGATGGTGAAGATCAGCGTGCCCAGAATCAGAAAAGGGAAAGATTCGATGCCGAAGAACGACAACACGGCCAGGCCGATGGCGGCGAGGTAGGCGGAGATCATGTACACGTCGCCGTGGGCGAAGTTGATCATGCCGATGATGCCGTAAACCATCGTGTAACCGATGGCGATCAAGCCGTAGACCGACCCCAGAGTCAGGCCGTTGACCATTTGCTGCAGGAAAATACCATCCATCACGCACGCTCACGAACTTGAAAGGCCAACCTGGCGCGCACCGGTTACCTCCTCGTGAGAGATAGCGGACGAGCACGATGGCAACAGAAGAAATCCGATGCTGCGCCAGGGCAGCACCGATTACCGGATAGCGTCGTGTCGAGGTTCCAAGCCCGCGACACGACTCATCCGACTAGGAGCTCAACTCACTTCTGCTTTTCGAGCTGGTGATATTTGCCGTCCTTGTCCCACTGGTAAACCACGTAGTCGGAGACCTTCAGGTCGCCTTTGGTGTCCCAGGCTTTCTCGCCCATCACGGTTTTCACCGGGTGGGACTTCAGGAACTTGGCAGCGTCTTCGCCTTTGTTCGACTTGGCGCCGTTGAAGCCAGCGGCCAGGGCCTGAACCGAAGCGTAGGCGTACAGGGTGTAGCCTTCAGGCTCGTAACCGGACTTGCGGAACTGCTCAACCACAGCCTTGCTGTCTGGCAGCATGCGAGGGTCGGCGCCGAAGGTCATGTACACGCCGTCGACGTACTGAGCGCCGCCAGCGGTGGTGACCAGTTCATCGGTCACGATACCGTCGTCAGACATGAACTTGACGTCTTTGAGGCCTTGTTCACGCAGTTGGCGAACCAGTGGACCGGCTTCCGGGTGCAGGCCGCCGAAGTAGACCACGTCGGCGCCGACGCTGCGGATTTTGGTGACCAGAGCGCTGAAGTCTTTCTCGCCGCGGGTCAGGCCTTCTTCCAGAACGGGCTTCACGCCACGAGCAGTCAGCTGTTTGGCGGTGGCGTCAGCCAGGCCTTTGCCGTAGGTGTCCTTGTCGTTGATAACAGCGATTTTCTTGCCCTTGAGCACGTCGACGATGTAGTCGCCTGCGACGACGCCTTGCTGGTCGTCGCGGCCGCACATACGGAACATGGCGCTCAGGCCGCGTTCGGTAACGGTCGGGTTGGTGGAGCCAGGGGTAATCGCGATGATGCCGGCTTCGTCATAGACTTCCGAAGCGGGAATGGTGGACGAGGAGCAGAAGTGACCGACCACGCCGGCGACTTTGTCCGAGGCGGCCTTGTTGGCCACTGCCACGGCCTGTTTCGGCTCGCAGGCATCGTCGTAGGCGGTCAGTGCGATTTTCTCGCCGTTGACGCCGCCAGCAGCGTTGATGGCATCGGCTGCCGCTTGAGCGCCCTTCATGTATTGCTCGCCGAACGAGGCGTTCGCGCCTGTCATCGGACCTGCAACGCCGATCTTGATGTCAGCCTGCGCAAAAGTAGCCGCACCCATTGCAGTAGCGACTGCGAGTGCCAGAAAGCCTTTCCTGTAAAACGTCTGCGACATGAGTTGGTGCTCCTAGGTTTTTAATTAGCACTGCGACCACAGAGATGCTCTGAGCAAGTGGCGTGCCATCGGTTTTTTATTCTGAAAAAAGTCGTCGTTTTGTTGTTATTCGACTGTTTCTGGCCCTTTTTTACTGGGCGTGCAACCGTCTAAACCGTGCAAGGTGCAACCTTGCGATTTTTAAAGAGCAACCCTCCCGAAATAAACGCGCAACCACGCCAGCCTGAGTTGTACAACCCTGTTGTTACAGCCTGCGTCACCGAACTGCACACCGCCGGTGCGATGCCGCTACAGGCCGCACCATTTCAGGTTAGTGGATGCGCGAGAAAGCGTCGTTTTATGACAGAAATTTCGCCTCAAATCACGATTCTGAGGCATTGCCCTGCATGGTATAGCGAAAAGCCAGCCTCATATAAAGAGCTGCGCAAACCAATGACGGAGAGCGGCTGCATGCTCGCGAAGGGAATGGGCAAAACCGACGCATCGCCGCTGCACAGATAATCGGCGAATGCTTTGCCGACGACCGTGCCGGTCGTGTTGCCGCGACCGTTATAGCCGGTCACAGCGACCAGTCCTGGTGCAGGCTCGAACATGCGTAGCAGATGATCGGGCGTAAACGCAATCGTGCCGGTCCAGGTGCATTCCCAATCGACCTTCCTCAGGTACGGGAAGTAATGCTGCTGAACGCGGTCAGCCCAGGCTTTCAGAAACCAGGTCGGTTTCTGGTTGCCGTTGCCCAGACTCCCCAGCAACAGGCGCCCATCAGCGTCGCGGCGAATGCTGCTCAGTACCTGACGCGTATCCCAGGAGCCTTGCCCGCCTGGCAAAATGTCGTGTGCGGCGTCTTCGGTCAGCGGCGCGGAGGCGACCTGATAGTAATAACCGGGGAAGAAATTGCGACGCAGCTCGGTCCATTCGCCTTCGGTGTAGGCGTTGGAGGCGACGACCACCTGATCGGCGACGACCGAGCCGTTTTCAGTGATCACGCACCAGCGTTGGCCCTGACGCTCAAGGCGCTTGACCGGCGAGTGGTCGAAGCGTTGACCGCCCAGTTGCGTGACGGCCGCCGCCAACCCGCTGGTGTAGGCCATCGGGTTGATTGTCCCGGCGCGATGGTCGAGCAATGCGGCGGTGATTTCCTTGGTGCCGGTGGCCTCCTGACAAGCCTTGCCCGTCAGAAGCTCGATAGGTGCACCCCGGCGTGTCCATTGTTCTTCGCGACTGCGCAGATCGATCTCGCCCTTGGCGTTATGCGCCATGTGCAGCGTGCCCTTGCGGGTCGCCTGGCAGTCGATGCCGTATTTCTCGATCAGACTGAAGACCAGCGAAGGTGCGTTGCCCAACATGGTGTTGAGCTGACTGCCGACCTTTTCGCCGAAACCGGCTTCGATCTCGTCGGGGGGAATCCACAAGCCGGCGTTGACGAGCCCCACGTTACGGCCCGAACCACCCTGACCCGTACGGTGGGCTTCGACGATGGCGACCTTCTTGCCTTGCTCAAGCAGATGAATCGCTGCCGAAAGTCCGGTAATACCGGCGCCGATCACGCACACATCGACGGTGACTTCACCCTTCAACGCTGGCGCCTCAGGCCTCTGCGGCGTCAGCGTTTCCCACAGACATTCTTCGCGTAGCGGCATCGCAAAACCTCGGAAAGAGACACAGCCAAATCTTCGCTACGCCGCAATACATGTAGGAGCGCGCTTGCCCGCGATTGCGTCTTGTCAGACCTACAAATGCCCGCTGACACATAGCAATCGCAGGCAAGCGCGCTCCTACAAATGGGCGGCGCTTACCTTACGATATCAATCAAACGTAATCCCCTGCGCCAATGGCAGTTCGCGGGAATAGTTCACGGTTGCGGTCTGGCGACGCATGTAGCCTTTCCATGAATCAGAGCCCGATTCGCGGCCGCCACCGGTTTCTTTCTCACCGCCGAATGCACCACCGATCTCTGCACCACTCGGGCCAATGTTGACGTTGGCGATGCCGCAGTCGCTGCCCAGCGCAGAGATGAACTGCTCGGCTTCACGCACGTCAGTGGTGAAAATGCACGACGAGAGGCCTTGAGGAACGTCATTGTTCAGGCGCACCGCCTCGCTGAACTCTTCATAACCGACCACGTACAGAATCGGCGCGAAGGTTTCGCTGCGCACCACCTCGCTTTGCTCCGGCATCTCGACGATGGCGGGCGACACATAGAACGCGTTGGGGAATTTGTCTGCCAGTTGGCGTTTGCCGCCGAACACTTTGCCGCCTTCGCTCAGAGCCTGTTCGAGGGCTTCCTGCATGTTCTCGAAGCTCTGCTTGTCGATCAGTGGCCCGACCAGATTGCCTTCCAGCGGATGACCGATGCGCACTTTGGCGTAAGCGGCTTTCAGGCGCTCGACGAACTCTGCCTTGACCGAATTGTGCGCGATCAGGCGGCGCAATGTAGTGCAACGCTGCCCGGCAGTGCCGACGGCGCTGAACAGCACGGCGCGAACGGCCAGATCCAGATCAGCGCTCGGGGTCAGGATCATGGCGTTGTTGCCACCCAGTTCCAGAATGCTGCGAGCGAAACGCGCAGCGATCTTCGGCGCGACTTCGCGGCCCATGCGGGTGCTGCCGGTGGCACTGATCAATGCAACGCGGGAGTCATCGACCAGGGCTTCGCCGGCTTCATGGCCACCGATGACGCACTGAGCGAGGTACTGAGGTGCCTCCGCGAATTGCGACGCGACGCGGTCGAACAGCGCCTGGCAGGCGAGCGCGGTCAATGGCGTTTTTTCCGACGGCTTCCAGATCACCGAATTGCCGCACACCAGGGCCAGTGCCGTGTTCCACGACCAGACCGCCACGGGGAAGTTGAAAGCACTGATCACGCCGACCACGCCCAGCGGGTGCCAGGTTTCACGCATGTGGTGGCCCGGACGTTCGGAGGCGATGGTCAGGCCGCAGATCTGGCGGGACAGACCCACTGCAAAATCGCAGATATCGATCATTTCCTGCACTTCGCCCAACCCTTCCTGAGTGATCTTCCCTGCTTCCCAAGAAACCAGTTCACCCAGCTCCGCCTTGTGCTTGCGCAATGCCTCACCGAACAGACGCACCAGCTCGCCACGACGTGGCGCAGGCACCTTGCGCCAGGCTTCGAAGGCGTGCTCGGCGCGGGTAATACGCTGCTCGACTTGCGCGGCGCTTTCCCATTTGACCGAAGCAACCTGACTGCCATCGATCGGCGTGTGAACAGGCTTGTCGCCCTCCTCGTAGAGAGCGGGGTCGACACCGAGGCCTTTAAGTAAGTCGCTTAGCGAGTTGTTGAGCATGATCTCTCCTGGATTCTGGTGAGTCGTAAACACGAATGCGGAATGCTGAAATTCGAATATTTCCTCAGGCTCTAGTAATAGCTGGCTTGAGTCAGGGCAACAAACGACGATTAAGCGAGATATCATTCCGTTTTTTCATGCTGACGCTTAACAGGCCTGAATATGCTGAACAAACGCCATTTGCCGTCCGTTACGGCGCTGCAATGTTTCGAAGCGGTCACCCGACACCTGAGTTTCACGCGTGCGGCGCAAGAGCTGAACCTGACGCAAAGCGCGGTCAGCAAACAGGTGGCGCAACTCGAAGAGCTCGTCCAGCACCTGCTGTTTCGTCGGGTGCGCCGGCGTTTGCAACTGACGCCTGCCGGCGCGCTGTATCTGGGAGAGGTGCGCAAGGTGCTGACGCAGATGGAAATGTCGACGCACTTTCTGCGCTCTTACGGCGGCGAAACCGAGGTGCTGAGGGTGTCCACCCCCTCGACGTTCGGCGCGCGGTGGTTGGTCCCGCGCCTGAAGGGCTGGCGTTTGCGCCATCCGCATATTCATCTTGATCTGGTCAACGAGCAGGAAAGCGATGATCTGGCGCAGAGCCGCTGTGACATGTCGTTCTACTTCGGGCAGGGCGCGCGACCCGGCGCGGAAAGCATGAAGCTGTTCGGTGAAGAGCTGGTGCCTGTGTGTGCGCCAGGCTGCCTGCCTGATAAACCGTTCACCGATCCGACGCAACTGGCCGATCTGGTCCTGCTGCAGAACGCCCACCGCCCACAAGCCTGGCATGAGTGGTTTGAAGATCAGGGTTATCAGACCGAGCACAGCTACCACGGCCCGCGTTTCGAGACGTTCTACATGTGTATCCGAGCTGCTCAAGTGGGCTGCGGTGTGGCGCTGTTGCCGCGCTTTCTGGTGGAAGAGGAACTGGCCGACGGCAAGCTCATCATCCCTTGGCCTCATGCGCTGCCCAGCCGCGATGCCTATTACCTCGCCTATCCGGAGCATGCGGCTGAAGTGCCGAAGATTCGGGTCTTCGTGGAGTGGATGCTGGAGCAGTTGGACACCCCAACGCCGCAGTAACGGCGCGTTCACCTGCCCGCCCTGTAGGAGCGCGCTTGCCCGCGAACGCGCAGTGTCAGGAATACATTTGCCAACTGCACACGGCATTCGCGGGCAAGCGCGCTCCTACAGCTGATCGATGGGCCCGCTGAAACATTTCTGCCCCAACCCGCTCTCGGCTGGCATTATGTCGGTCATCGTCAATAACAGACCGGACGTACCGCCACCGCGCTACCGCAAGGTTGTATGCGACACCGACTTGAATTCCATGAGCCGCACATGGCGGCCACTGCTGGCTGGAGCGACACAATGAGTGAGAGCGCTTTCG
>Ga0160447_100892_pt1 | contig 12637 bp, 7 predicted proteins | sample HID1973K_E1MG_FD_108222 | JGI IMG/M metagenome (GOLD analysis project Ga0160447, IMG submission 108222) | Enriched mosquito-associated microbial communities from UW Madison campus, WI, USA - HID1973K_E1 MG | ecosystem: Host-associated > Arthropoda: Insects > Digestive system > Unclassified ...
ATCTGGAAGTCCACCAGGTGGATGTGGACCGGATGGAACCAGCCACCCGATTTGTTTTCGATCTCCCAGATCTCCACCGAGTTCAGCGCCGGATCCGCGGCCACCTTCTTGTAGCCGCTGGCAATGACGTCCTGCCAGCTGTCATCGTTGATGGTCCACATGTTGGTGGCGTCGTTCCGCTTGACCCGGAACGACCTGGTCTTCACCGACTGGCTCGCCTTCAGCGACATCGCTTCGCTCCCCGCCAAGGTGGTGGGAATCCGGTTCCAGGTGGGATCCGTGGTGTCCACGGGCTCGTCGGTGACATCGAAGGCCATGATCTTGTTGGTGTAGTCGTAGTCCACGTTGTTCTTGTTGGACAGGTTCCGGAGCTCGATCCGCTGCCCGGTCTTGTACTTCCGGAAGTCGATCAGCACCTCGTAGCGCTCCGCCCCGCCGTGCCGGTAGCTGGTCACGCTTTGCGCCAGGGGCACCAGGCCTCCGTCGGTTCCAACAACCACCAGCGAATCGCCGGTGCTGAGGGTGGGTCGGAGGGAACGTGAGATGGAGGCGTTGAGGATCCTGAACCGGTAGACGCGCTTCTGGACCTTCATCACCGGCCAGGGCTTCCCATTAACCAGGATCACGTCCCCCCACAGGCCCGAATGTGTGTTGTCGTCGTAGCCCAAAGCCCCGTTGGAGGCGAACATGACATCGTTGACGGTCAGCGCCACGTCGTAGCGGCCTTGCGGGAGCAGCTGGCGTTCGATCGGATCGTGCATGTGGTACTGCGCCGCGAGGCCCGAGTAGGCGTTCAGTGCGGTGTAGTGGACGCCGTGGTCGTGGTACCAGAGGGTGCGTGCCGGCTGGAAGTTGGGGTAGTGGTAATCCTTGTAGAAGCCCGGGTGCGTGATGTCTGACGCGTAGCCGTCGTACTGCGGCAGCGACGCCGAGCCGTGCAGGTGGGTGGATGTGGACAGGGCATGCCCGTCGAGCGCGTGCTGGGCCGGGAGCTGGTTGCGGACCCGCAGCACGGCCTTCGTGCCCTGGTCCAGGCTGATGGTGGGCCCGGGAAAGATTCCGTTGTAGCCCAGGATCGGCGTGGTGAGGCGCGGCAGGATGTTGGCTGTGGCCGCCATCTCGGTCACCTTGTAGTAGTTGACCGGCAGACCGTCAGCGGGGTCGATGCCGGTGGCGTAGGGCGCCAGGAACGGTGCCTGGACAAAGGCGGACTGGAACGGACGGGGCATCTCCCTGTCACTGAGCCGGCTGGCGGACTTCGCTTCAACCGAACCCGTAGGCAGCATGGCGGCTCCCGCTCCAAGGACTCCCAGTCCTCCGATCAACAGGACCTGGCGGCGTGAAATGGACATTGGGTGTCTCCTTTGCTCAATACCCAGACTGTGCAGGGGCCAGCTTGGGGATTCCCTGCCCGGGTTGCCTGGTTCTTGGAAAATTCATGGAAGTCCCGGAGTTGGCGGGACGGTTCACTTGGCGCCCCGGTGGTGCCCTGCACCAAGGGACAGTCCCGGGCCGCCGGGCAGCTCCAAGGTCAGGTCGATGGCGCGGTCGGGGAGCTCGAACACCAGCGTGGCGTTGATGCTTTCTCCCTGCCGGACAAGGGCCGGGGCGGGCGTGGCCCAGATCGGTTTCCAGCTGCCCGTTCCCAAAGCCGAGACGGCGTACCGGGACGGGTCGAAGGAAATGCCGTCCTTCTCCATGGCTGTCAGTTCGACGAGGATGCGGACGCGGTGCATTTCCCCGTCCGGCGGGCTGGCGAGTGTTGCCGGGGCTGATGGGGGCGTCCAGCCGTCGGCTTCGAGGGGTATGACCCCATTGATTCGTCCCAGCCCGCCGTCGAGGCTTCCTGAGGCACCCAGCATTGCCGGCGGTGTCCGCGGTGCAGCAGTCACGATGCCCGCCACGAGGGTCCCCACCAGGGTGAGGAGGATGAGCGGGACAAGGACCCTGATGCGCCTGATGGTTGCTGTTGATGCCATGCCGGACAGTGTTGCCCGGCCTTCTAGGGAAAGCCTTGGAGTCCGGCGAGGACCTGCGGCCGGACGGCGCGTCGCCAGGCATGACCTTCCATAACGGGCCGGGAAGCCAGCGTTTCCGCAAGGTCTCGTTCCTACCGTCAGGGCATGCGCGAACACCTTGCGCAAGCACCCAGGATCAGTGAGGTTCTCATGAAATCACCACAGCACGAACCGGGAGGGCCGCGGTTCCGCGTCAGTTACGGCAGGGCCGGCACCATTGCCGGCGTATCCGCCGTACTCTGCGCCACTTCCCTGTTGGCCATCCCGTCCGCCAATGCGGCCGTCCCCAGCTTTCCGGATAACCTGGTGGTTTTCCCGGACCGGGACTTCATCACCATCGAGGGCTACCAGGACCGCGTGGGCCAGACCGCGCTGGTGGAAGTCACCCGGAAGGGAGCCGGAGTCGTGGGGTCGGCCCAGGGAGTGGTCACCGCCGGGGACGTGGCGTTCGAAATCAACCACCCCGGAGGATACTGCTGGGGCGCCGGCACCGGCCTGAACGTCACCCCCGATATCCGGCCCGGCGACGTCGTCTCCATCAAATTCAACGGCGCCGAGGCAGGAGCCACCACGGTCCAGGACGCCTACGTCACCGAGCACTCTTCCCTGTCCGGCACCACGCTGACCGTCAAGGGCCATGCAGGAGCCGGCGTCAACCCCGCCCAGATGGAACAGCGGATCGTGGAGCCGGCCCTCAAGGACACCAGCGTGGGCCGCCGGGACGTCCGGGCAGTTCCCGGGCCGCTCACCGCCGAAGATGGTTACAGCTCCAGCCTGGCCTTTGGTACCGACGGTACGTTCACGGCCACCTATGTGTTCAATGACGCCGCCACCGCCGAGATCGCGGCCGCCGCCTCCGGCGAGCGCGCCATGGCGTGGGAAGTCGAGGACGCGGACGCGAACCGGCAGGGCCTCACCATCGCCGAATTCGGTGAGCTGGGCGGTCCCGGAATGGGCGGCTGCCCCAACGGGCCCTTGCAGTCCGGCCCCGCCGGGCCCAGCAATGTCAAGGTGGCCAAGGCGGGCGGCGACCTGAAGGTCAACTGGACCCCGGCCCAAGCAGTCCCCGGCACGCCCGCCATCACCGGGTACCGCGTCACCGCCGTCGGCCATACCGTCACGGGCCGCGAACAGGCCGAATCCGGGGTGCGCATCAGCGACCCGAAGGCCGCCGGCACCACCATCAAGGGCCTCAACTCCGGCGAGGACTACGACGTCTACGTGGTCTCCGTGAGCAGCGCTGGCGAGACCTTCCCTGCTGTTCCGTTCATCCCGGAGACTGACTCCGCACCACCAACGGTGACCGCCTCACCAAACGGCGGAACCTTCCCGACGGCGCAGGAGCTGACGCTGACCGCCAGCGAACAGGGCAGCGACATCTACTACACGCTGGACGGGACCGACCCCATCGGCAGCGGCGGCGTCGCCGCCGAGGGCGCCATCCTGTACAAGGCCCCGGTCCCGGTGGCTGCAACCAGCAAGTTCACCTACGCGGCCATCGACCCCTCCGGGAACGTCTCGGACAAGGCCACGGTCGAGTTCACCATCACCAACGACCCCGTACCGGCCGCACCCGCCTTCGCCGGAGCCCCGGCGGCAGGCAAGGGCACGGCCACGGTGTCCTGGACGGCACCCAATCCCGGTGCGGAAGGACTGACCATCACCGGCTACACCGTCCAGGCCTACACAGCAGACGGCACAGCATTCGGCTCAGCGAAGAAGGTGGCCGGTGACGTGACCAGCCTCGTCTACGACGGGCTCGCCGGGGACACGCAGTATCGCTTCACGGTGAAGGCAGGTAACAGCAACGGTGACAGCCCTGAATCCGCCATGAGCGCTCCCGTTACTGTCCAGGGCGATGTAGTGGCCAACGCCGGACCCGACCAGAACGTAGCCCGCCGGACCACGGCAACGGCAGTAACCCTGGACGGCACAGGCTCCACCACCGCCGGCGCCATCTACCAGTGGCGGCAGGTGCTGGCCAGCCCCACGGATCCTGACGGGGTCACGCTGAGCGGCAGCACCACGCTGCGGCCCACGTTCAACCTTCCCGTCTACAAGTACCCCATGACCAACAAGCCGCTCACGTTCGAGCTGAAGGTCACGGCAGGCGGCGTCACCAAGACCGACGTGGTCACCGTGACTCCGGTTCCTGACCGGGTGACCGCGAGCCAGGGGCAGTGGAAGAGCCGGGACTTCCGGGTCGATGGCACCAGCAGTGCCGTGGGCGGGACGGTTACCATCCGCGTCGGCGGCCCCGGTGGCACCATCATCGGAACAGCACCCGTAACGGCTGCGGCGGCACCGGCAACCGGCGGCGTCTTCAGCCTCCGCCTGCGGGACGGCAACGCACCGGCAACCAACCCCGGCAACATCTGGATCGAGTCGTCACTGGGTGGCACGGCAGGACCCATCACGGTGGTGAACAAGTAGCACCGGCTTAGCCCAACGAAGGTCCGGCGGCTCCCGCTTAGTGCGGGGGCCGCCGGACCTTTGTGGTGGCACGGGACTGCAGCGTTCCAGGATCTGAGGTGGTCCAGAATCTGTGGCGGCCGGGGGTCTCCCCCGGCTGCCAACGGCGAAAGGCTTAGATGGTTTCCGGTTTCATGGCGTGGTTGCCGTAGAACCTGAAAGGGTACCGGCCGGCCCACCGGACCGCCGGAGCGGCAGTCCGGAACGTGGCCGTAACGAATGTTCCCTGGCCCGGGGCCGAACGGATGTGGAGGGTTCCCCCGGCCTGCTGGACAGTGTCCTTGAGGATTCGAAGGCCAAAGTGGCCTTCCCGGTAGGCGGTGCAGGGATCGAAGCCCTGGCCGTCATCCGAAACAGTGATCTGGGTGAGCTCGCCGGATTGGCGGATCTGGATGTCCACGGCCGAGGCCCCGGAATGCTTGGTGGCATTGACCAGCGCTTCACGTGCCACCCGGTATGCCAGGACCGCCCGGTCCCGGTCCAGTGATACCCGCTCCGGAATGCTGGCGGTGAAGGCGATGCCGCGCTCCACCAAGGGTGCCTCCAGCCTCAAGATGGACGCCTTCAGCCCCAATTCTTCGAGGTCCGGCGGATAGAGTTCGCTGGTCATGGCGCGCAGGGCCCTGATGTTGCCCTGGAGCATGGTCCGCGCGTCGGCAAATACCTGCCGCTGGCCGGGCTGGCCGCGGCGCTCTTCTGACTCCAGGGCATAGGCCAGCCCGGACAGGTTCTGGATGACGTCATCGTGCAGTTCGCTGGCGATCTGGCGCCGTTCCTGGTCGGAGGCCTCGATGGCGCAGCGCAGCAGGGCGTTTCGCTGCGCCTGGTGGAACTGGATCCGCTTGGCCAGGCGGACCGCCGGAATCAGCAGGACCAGTTGCAGTACCGCCAGTGACAACAGCACGGGCGGGATCATGCTGAGCAGGACCGCCTGCTGTTCCGCGCGCACGGCGGCCCCTGAGGAATACGTTTCGAAGATCATCGGCGCCCCGTCCTTGGCGGCGGAGCGGACGTAAACCTCCACCAGTTCCCCGGACGAGGCCTCAAACTCGTTTTCTTCAGCAGTCTGTGACTCGACAGTGGCTGTGGCCGGCCCGCCGGCAAGGAGGAGGTGCGCCCACTCCTCCTGCTCAAAGTCCTGCCCGATCAGGGACGGAACGTCCGAGTACACCACCCTGCCGTTTTCATCCCACACCTTGATCCTGGTGACGCCTCCGTTGGCCAGCCACGGCGCGACCCGCTGGACCAGTTCCTCGAGGGCTGCGGGCTCCCGGGCCAGGAGCTGCGGGGTAATAAGTGGGCCAACAACGTTGTCGGCCAGGCGCTGGGTGAAATCCCTGGCATTGGCAAGGGCGTGCTGTTCCGCAGCATCGCGGATCCAGAAAGTCACGGGCGTGGCCACCAGGACCAGTGCAGCGAAACCTGCGGCGAGGAACCGGGTCACAGCCATCCGTACCTCGCGCCGCTGGATGACCTCCGGTGCAGCACCGGAACTGCCGCGCGTCCTGCGGCGAAGTGCGTTCACTGTCAGTGGCCTGGGTCAGGCGGCAGATTGCGGCGCGGATCCCGGACCTGTCCCCAGCCGCGCCACCAGGGATGGATGAACGATCATGTTGCCCGGGCAGGCGTGCCGCAGCGCGTCGAGAATGACGCCCAAAGCGCCGTCCTTCGGCAGGAACCCGCAGATCCCCATGCGCGCAGCCTCCCGCAAGGCCTCCTGTGAGGGGTTGCCGGTCAGCATGACCACCCGGGTTTGCGGGGCTTCGGAGAGGATGCGTTCGGCCGCGTGCAGTCCGGAACCGTCGGCGAGGTGCAGGTCCATGATCACGACGTCGGGACGCAGTTCCCGGAACATTGTCACCGCCGAGTCCACGGACTTGGCGGCGCCCAGGCTTTTGAGGTCCGGTTCCCGGTCCAACGCACCGGCAAGCAGGTCGGAGAAGATGGTGTGGTCGTCAACGATCAGGATGCGCAACCGGTCAGCAACCGCCGCATCAGGCCCGGCTGTGGGTGCAGCCACCGGATGAACATCACGCACCGGGCGGACAGCGGCGCTGGCCTTTGGAGCTGCGGCAGGTGCAGCCGTCCGCTCCAGGAGCCGGGCCTGTGCCTGCCTCAGGGCGGGAGACGGCGTGCATCCCAGCTCGGAGTCCATGATCCTGCGGCAGCGTTCGAAGGCGCGCAGGGCTTCGTTGTCCTGCCCGTTCCGTTCAAGCCCCATGATCAGGACGTTCCATCCCCGTTCGTTGAGGGGATCTTCGTTGGTGGCGGCAAGGCCCCACGCAACGGCCTTGTCTGCTTCCCCCACAGCCAGGGCGCATTCTGCAGCCTGGACCCGGGCCAGTGCAACGCGTGCCGTGTGCAGCGCCCGCTCCTCCTCCGCCCAAGCAGGGAGGAGCTCATCCCCCAGGAGCGGGGCGGAACCGAGCTCAAGGGCTTCACTGAGCAGTGCCAGCGCCGCTGCCGGGGCGGCATGGCTGGCTTGCTTGATCAGGCAATTGAAACGGTCCAGGTCCAGTTCCACCAGGGAACGGTCCATCGCATAACCCCCGGTGACTGTCCGCAGGGGTCCCGTCCGGCCGGAACCGGGCTGCAGGTTCCGGCGCAGGACGCTGACATAGCTTTCCAAGGTGGGAAGGGCAACGGCGGGATGGTTGTCGCCCCAGAGCAGGTCCATGATGCGGGTCTTGGAGACCGCCGAGCCGAGATTCAGGAGGAGGATCTCGAGGACCTGGCGGGGTTTGGGACCGCCAAGGTCGTTAGCTCGGAGTTCCACGTTCCCGCGCCGGATGGCCAGGGGGCCAAGAACCGAGATCCGGAGCGCCGGCGTCGTCGACGGCGCTCCGGATCCCTGGCCCAGCAGCCCTGCATTCTTTTCCAACGTAACCACCATGAATTCCCCCTAAGCGATCGAACCTTCTGCGCCAATTCCAGTTCCCAGGCAAAAGTCAGACAACAGTAGTAAGTACTCGCATCCGTTTTCGGGCTTTCCGGCCGACTACTTGGGCAGCTTCCGGCGGATACTCGGCGCCAGCGCCCTGCCAGCCGGTACCGCAACGGGTTGCGGGGACGGCCTGGACCGCGTTTCCGCAGGTCAAAGCGGTCCGGCGTCGGCACTGTGAATGTTGGGAAAACCCTAGGTGGTCACCCGGACATACGTGCCGCCGCTGTCAAAGGAATCCCCAAGCGGGTCCCCATAATTTGGCAGGAAGACGGCAAGACAGCGCGGTACGACAAACCCGCCCTCCCCTACGCCGGCCGGAAAAGGATTGGAGACGCCCATGAACCTGCGTAGCACCCCCGCCTCTGCCCCTTCCGACAGGTGGGGGGCAAGTTCGCTGGTCCGCTGGTGGCGGGCAATCCCGGCAGCACTTCGGAGCGCCCGGGCAGGACTCCGGACCGTCCGGGTCCGGGTCCTCGCCACGGTCCTGGCGTTCCTCGCGGCGGGACTGTTCGTTGCCGGCACCACCACCCTTGCGTTGGACCTGCGGGACCTCAACAGCCGGGTTAGCGAAGACCTCCTGCGCCAGTCGGCACGCCTCCAGGACATCGTGGACCAGGGCCTTCCCGACGGCACGCCCTACCCGACGCTCGATGACCTGTTCACCGTCTTCCTGCGCGGCGGCACCCTGGGCAGGTACGAGTCCGTGATGGCCACCGTGGCGGGAGGGGACACGTTCCTGCCCGCCGGAGCCCAGGCACGCAACCTCGGCCAGGCACAGGTGCTCGAAACAGCTCTCGCCATACCCCTGGACGGCAACACGGCCCTGCGGGACGTCATCCTGGACGGCCACATGGTGCGCCTGGCCATTACTCCTGTTTCACTGGGCGGCGACTCCCCGAAGGGCGTGCTGGTGGCGGGGAACGAGATCGGGCAGCAGCGGGAGCAGATGGTGGCTTCCTTCGGAACCTTTGCCACGGTCTCGCTGGCCACCCTGCTGCTGGCCGGCGCAGTGGGGTATGCCGTGACCGGACGCCTGTTCGTCCCCATCCGGCGGCTGCGCCAGGCCACCGAAACCACCACCTTCGAGGACGTGAGCAGCCGCGTCCCGGTCCCGCCCGGCGACGATGACGTCTCGCAGCTGGCAACCGACTTCAACCGCATGCTGGACCGGCTGGAAGTGGGTATCGAGGACCAGCGGCAGTTCGTGGATGACGCCAGCCACGAACTGAGGACGCCACTGACCATCATCGGCGGCCACCTGCAGCTGCTGCAGCCTGCAGATGCCATGGACGTCGCTGAAACCCGGGTGCTGCTCCTGGAGGAGGTGGACCGGATGCAGTCCCTGGTGAACGAGCTCCTGGTGCTGGCCAGGAGCGGCCGGCCCGACTTTGTCCGGCCCGACTGGATCGATACCGATTCCTTCCTCGAAGCCGCCATGGAGCGGATCCGCGTCCTGGGAGACCGGCACTGGCAGATTGAACAGCTGCCCGGCGGCTGGTTCCGGGCAGACCGCAACCGCCTCACCCAGGCCATTGAACAGCTGGCGGCCAATGCCGTGCACTCCACGGAGCCCGGGGACATCATCTCCATCGGTGCAGCATGGGTCGCTGCCGGGGACAGGGCTTCCACCGAAAAGCCCCACGAACCCACGATTGATATCTGGGTTGCCGACACGGGGTGCGGCATCAGCGCCGTGGACCAGGAGCGGATCTTCGACCGGTTCGCCCGGGCCGGCGTCTCCAGGGGCGCCGAGGGCTCGGGACTGGGCCTGCCCATCGTCAAAGCGATCGCCGAAGCGCATGGCGGCTCCGTACAGCTCTCATCACGGGTCAACGTGGGCAGCAGGTTTGTCCTCGCCCTTCCGTCAGGAACATCGTGGCTCGCATTCTGATCGCCGACGACGAGCCTCGGATCGCCGCCTTCATCGCCAAGGGCCTCACGGCGGCCGGCTACACCACGTCTTCCGTGGAGGACGGCATCCGGGCGCTGGACTACGGCAGTTCCGGGGAGTTCGACCTGCTGATCCTGGACATCGGGATGCCACGGATGGACGGCTTCGGCGTGCTCTCGGCCCTGCGCGCCATGAACTGCACCGTTCCGGTCATCGTGCTGACGGCACGGGATTCGCTTCCGGATACGCTGGCAGCGCTCGACGGCGGCGCGGACGACTACATGAGTAAGCCGTTCCGTTTCGAGGAGCTGCTCTCCCGCATCCGGCTCAGGCTGCGGGACGCTCCGGCAATGCCGGCGTCCGCGGCCCCCGCCAGCGGCGACGTCAGCCTGGATGTGGACCTGCGTTGCGCCAACGTCCGTGGCCGGACAGTGTCGCTGTCCGCCCGCGAGTTCGCCATGGCACGCGTGTTCGTGGAGAACGCCGGCAAGCTGCTGAGCCGGGAACAGCTGCTCAGCCGGGTCTGGGGCTACGACTTCGACGGGTCCTCGAACGTGGTGGACGTCTACGTCGGGTACCTCCGCACCAAGCTGGGGCCGGAGCACTTCCAGTCCGTCCGGGGAGCCGGCTACCGCTTCACCCCTGTCATGGCAGGCCCCGCGAGCCCTGAACCGGCCCTATGAACACCCTGAATCACAACCCTGAACCATGGATGAGAGGTCTCTCATGGAAGATTCATTTCCCTTTCACAGCGGCGAGGAAGAGTGGTGGAACCAGCAAATGAAAGGAAGACCAATGTCCAAGCTGTGGTACCTCCCACTCGCCGCCGTCCTCGGCGCTGCCAGCCTGACCGTCTGGGCCCAGGCGAATGCCGGCCCGCCTCCGGCCGTCTCCCCCGGCGTCGTGGTTTCCAACGTTGATTCCGGCAGCAAGCCGGCTACCTTCGAAGACTCGCCCAAGCCCGACGATTCGCCGTCGGCCCTCGCCACTGCCGATCCCACCCCGACCGCCAGCATCACGGCGGTACCTGAGCACACGCCGGAGACCCGGATCGTTCCGGCCGAACCGGTAACCCTGCCTCCGGTCCAGGTCACGCACGCCCCCGGGCCGGTGGATGACAAGGGCGGACTCCGTGCACCGGGAGTCTCCGATGACGGCCCCACCCACGACCTCAACGACGACAAGGGCGGACTCCGCGCACCGGGCGTTTCCGACGACGGCGCCGCCCACGACGCCAACGATGACAAGGGCGGACTCCGCGAACGGGACGCTTCCGACGACGGCAAGGGCCACGATTCGAAGGACGATAAGGGCGGGCTCCGCTAGCGTCCCCTGGAATCACAAGCTTTTCCCTAGAACGGTCCTCCACCATGGCCTTGCGTAGCCGGCTCAACTGGGAAGCCGGCGCTACTGGGGAGCAGTCAAGGCATGGGGAAAGTACGTCGCGTTTCAGCGCGCAAACGCAACCGCACCACCACCGGAGCAGGGCTGCGTGCCTTTGCCGCATCAGGGGCGCTGGCGCTGGTGGCGTCCATGGGCCTGCCTCCGCTGGCAGCCCAGGCCGTCCAGGCCCCGGTCGGCTCGGGGTTCACTGTCACCCCGGCCGACCTGTCCTACATCCTCAAGCAGATCAAGATCGCCGAAGCGCACGTGGCGAACACGACGTCCGCCACAGGCCCGTGCGGGGCGCTGATCGGCACCGGACCCAACCAGCTGGCCAGCCCCCTGCTGTCCCACGGCCTGCGGACCGTGGACGGCAGCTGCAACAACCTGCAGCCGGGCCAGGACACCTACGGCGCCTCGGACCAGGTGTTCCCGCGGCTGGCACCCAAGTCCTTCGGACCCGCCGAGAGCGGCTCCTTCGGTGGGCCGCCGGTGGCCACAAGCTACACGCAGAAATCGGGGAGTGTCTTCGATTCCCGGCCCCGGACCATCAGCAACCTGATCGCGGACCAGACGTCCGCCAACCCGGCCGCGGTGGCTGCCGCCGGCTTCCCCGCGCGCTCCCAGGGCAACACGGGCGTGGTGCCCTGCACCACTGATCCGAACCCTGAGGCCGTTCCCCCGGTCGCGGCGGCGCCCGAAGGCTGCGTCCCCTCGCACAACACGCTGGACATCCCCAACGTCACTACCGACGTCGGCCTGTCACCGCCCTACAACTCGCTCTTCACCTTGTTTGGCCAGTTCTTCGACCACGGCATCGACCAGACCGTCAAGGGCGGCGGAACCGTGTATGTGCCGCTCAAGGCCGACGATCCGCTCATCGCTGGGCCGGACCACGCCTTCGGCACAGCGGACGACCTCGATCCCCACCTGCGCTTCATGGTCCTCACCCGCGGGCAGAACCAGCCCGGCGAAGACGGCATCCCGGGCACCGCCGACGACGTCCAGGACGCGCTGAACACCAACTCGCCATGGGTGGACCAGAGCCAGACTTACGCCTCCCACTCCTCGCACCAGGTCTTCCTGCGCGAATACACGAACAACTCCGAGGGCCGTCCGGTATCCACCGGCGGCCTGCTGGGCGGCCCGGCGGGCACGGCGGCGGCCGGTGGCATGGCCTCCTGGGCCGACACCAAGAAGCAGGCCCGGGAGATGCTCGGCATCCAGCTCCTGGACAAGGACGCCCTCAACGTTCCCCTGCTGGCGGCCGACGCCTACGGCAAGTTCATCCCGGGCCCCAAAGACGGGCTTCCGCAGTTCGTCACCCGGTCCGGGCTGGTGGAGGCGGACCGGTCCGCGAACGGCGGCAACGGAACGCTGGTGCCCCAGGATGTGCTGTACTTCAACACACCGTTCCTGACGGACATCGCCCACAACGCAGATCCTTCGCCCCAGGACACCGACCATAACCCGGCAACACCGCCGGCCGCACCTGCCCCGGACGCGGACAACACGGCATCCGCAGACTTCGCGGCCCAGGCTCCCGGGACGTACGACGACGAGATGCTCAACGCGCACTTCATCGCCGGCGACGGACGGGTCAACGAGAACATCGGGCTCACGGCAATCCACCAGGTCTTCCACTCCGAGCACGACCGCCTGGTGGGGGACATCAAGAACGTCCTCACCGCGGACAAGTCCACCCGGGGTGCTGCTGCCCTCACCGAATGGCAGGCGACGGCGGGCGCTGGCGGCTGGAACGGCGAGCGCCTCTTCCAGGCCGCACGCTTCATCGCGGAAATGGAGTACCAGCACCTCGTCTTCGAGGAATTTGCCAGGAAGATCCAGCCGGCGCTGAACATCTTCGAACCCTTCGCGTTCTCCCAGACCGACGTCAATCCGGCCATCAACGCGGAGTTCGCCCACTCG
>Ga0160447_100896_pt1 | contig 12578 bp, 8 predicted proteins | sample HID1973K_E1MG_FD_108222 | JGI IMG/M metagenome (GOLD analysis project Ga0160447, IMG submission 108222) | Enriched mosquito-associated microbial communities from UW Madison campus, WI, USA - HID1973K_E1 MG | ecosystem: Host-associated > Arthropoda: Insects > Digestive system > Unclassified ...
TCGCCAACATCCTGCAAATGCTGAAGCTGCCCGACGGCACGGTGAAGGTGCTCGTCGAAGGTTTGCAACGCGCCAAAACGCTCTCGATCGAAGAGCAGGAAACGCAATTCTCGAGCGACGTGATGCCGCTCGAGCCGGATCACGCCGACAGCGCTGAAACCGAAGCGCTGCGCCGCGCGATCGTTTCGCAATTCGATCAGTACGTGAAGCTCAACAAGAAGATTCCGCCGGAGATCCTGACCTCGCTGTCCGGCATCGACGAAGCGGGTCGTCTTGCCGACACCATCGCCGCGCATCTGCCGCTCAAGCTCGATCAGAAGCAGCACATCCTCGAGATGTTCCCTGTGATCGAGCGGCTGGAGCATTTGCTCGCCCAGCTCGAAGCCGAAATCGACATTCTTCAGGTCGAAAAGCGCATCCGTGGCCGCGTAAAGCGCCAGATGGAAAAGAGTCAGCGCGAGTACTACCTGAACGAACAGGTCAAGGCCATCCAGAAGGAACTGGGCGAAGGCGAAGAGGGCGCGGATCTCGAGGAACTCGAGAAGCGCATCACCGCCGCGCGCATGCCGAAGGAAGCCAAGAAGAAGGCCGATGCCGAGCTCAAGAAGCTCAAGCTCATGTCGCCGATGTCCGCGGAAGCGACCGTCGTGCGCAATTACATCGACACGCTGATCGGCCTGCCGTGGCGCAAGAAGAGCAAGGTCAACAATGACCTCTCGAACGCCGAGCGCGTGCTCGACGAAGACCACTTCGGTCTCGAGAAAGTGAAGGAACGCATTCTCGAGTATCTCGCGGTTCAGCAACGCGTCGAGAAGGTGAAGGCGCCGATTCTGTGCCTCGTCGGGCCTCCGGGCGTCGGCAAGACCTCGCTCGGGCAGTCGATCGCCCGCGCGACGAATCGCAAGTTCGTACGCATGGCGCTGGGCGGCGTGCATGACGAATCGGAGATTCGCGGTCACCGCCGTACGTATATCGGCTCGATGCCCGGCAAGATTCTGCAGAGCCTGTCCAAGGTCGCGGTGCGCAATCCGCTTTTCCTGCTCGACGAAGTCGACAAGATGGGCATGGATTTCCGCGGCGACCCGGCCTCCGCGCTGCTCGAAGTGCTCGACCCGGAACAGAACCACACGTTCGCGGACCACTACATCGAAGTGGACTTCGACCTGTCGGACGTGATGTTCGTGGCGACGTCGAACTCGCTGAACATTCCGCCGCCGCTGCTCGACCGGATGGAAGTCATCCGCCTGTCGGGTTACACGGAAGACGAGAAGGTCAGCATCGCGACGCGTTACCTGCTGCCGAAGCAGAAGCGCAACAACGGCCTGAAGGACGGTGAGATCGACGTCACGGAGCAAGCCATCCGCGACATCATTCGCTACTACACGCGGGAAGCGGGCGTGCGTTCGCTCGAACGTGAAATATCGAAGATCTGCCGCAAGGTCGTGAAGATGCTGCTGCTGAAGAAGGCAGAAGGCGCGGTGAAGGTCGACGGTTCGAACCTCGACACCTTCCTCGGCGTGCGCAAGTACGACTTCGGTCTGGCCGCGAAGGAAAACCAGATCGGTCAGGTGACGGGTCTCGCGTGGACGGAAGTCGGCGGCGATCTGCTGACGATCGAAGCGGCGGTGATGCCCGGCAAGGGCGGCGTGATCCGCACCGGCTCGCTCGGCGACGTGATGAAGGAATCCGTCGAAGCGGCGCGCTCGGTGGTGCGTTCGCGTTCGCGGCGCCTGGGCATCACGGATGAATCCTTCGAGAAGAAGGACATTCACATCCACGTGCCGGAAGGCGCGACACCGAAGGACGGTCCGTCCGCCGGTATCGCGATGACCACGGCGCTGGTGTCGGTGCTGACGGGCATTCCGGTTCGCGCGGATGTCGCGATGACGGGCGAAATCACGCTGCGCGGCGGAGTGCTGCCGATCGGCGGGTTGAAGGAGAAGCTGCTGGCAGCGCATCGCGGCGGCATCAAGCTCGTGCTGATCCCTGAGGAAAACACGAAGGATCTGGCCGACATTCCCGACAACGTGAAGAACGCCATCGAGATCGTGCCGGTTCGCTGGATCGACCGCGTGCTGGAACTGGCGCTCGAACGCGCGCCGGAATCCTTGCCTGAAGAAGAGGCAAAGGCGACGCCGGTCGCAGCCGAGCAGCAAAAGGACGCGCCTGCATCGGGCGAGTTCGTGAAGCACTGACGCGCATCGGGCGGCACGGCTCTATCGCCGTGTTGCGTGATCGACGCTAAAACCCGCGGGCTCATGCTCGCGGGTTTTTCTTTTGGCGCGCGGCTTTTCGAAGACATCTTCTAAAGCACCGCAAACCCGCGCCGAATAAGGCTCAACCCCCGTTGACACGGTTCTTTCGGCTAAGTTAAATGAGCGCCGCATCCAGACTTATCGAGATGCGATTCGCGTCGATGCGGGACCAGATCGATTACGACGTGCCAATACTGATTCGGGGATCACAATGAACAAGACGGAACTGATCGACCATATCGCGCAGCATGCCGATATTTCCAAGGCCGCTGCCGGCCGCGCACTCGAAGCGGTGATCGGCGGCGTGCGCGCGACGCTGAAGAAGGGCGGCACGGTGACGCTCGTCGGCTTCGGCACGTTTGCCGTAGGCAAGCGCACCGCGCGCACGGGCCGCAATCCGCGCACCGGCGATGCGATCAAGATCAAGGCCGCGAAGGTCCCGAAATTTCGCCCTGGCAAAGCGCTGAAGGATGCGCTAAACTAGCGGACTCGCTGGATACGGGCTTTGCAAAACGAAGTTCTCAATTCAGCGCTGCGCAAACCGGATGAATTGCGGACCGGGTGCTTAGCTCAGTTGGTAGAGCGGCGCCCTTACAAGGCGTAGGTCGGGAGTTCGAGCCTCTCAGCACCCACCAGGTTTCAATTCATTGCGCGCTACCCAGGAGCGGTAGTTCAGTTGGTTAGAATACCGGCCTGTCACGCCGGGGGTCGCGGGTTCGAGTCCCGTCCGCTCCGCCAGAATCGAACATGAGGTCCCGCAAGCTGCGAAGCGTGCGGGACTTTTTGCTTTTCGCCACGCAGTTGCCGTGCGTTTGCCGCTCGATCAAGAGTGCTAATCATCGCAGCGCGGCGATTGCGCAATTTGACCCAATCGCGGGTTAAATGCCTGATAGATAAAACAATTCACATCATTTCGAGGGTACGACTGCGCGCAGGTCATCTGTCCGATGGCTCATTCGCGCACCGCCTTTCGCCTTTTCCTCTGCCACTGTTGTAATATCGAGCGTTTTGTTCTGACAACGCAGCGCTACGCATGCTCGACTTCTTCCGTAATCACCAGCGCCTGATGATGGCTCTGCTGATCCTGATCATCGTGCCCGGTCTGGGCATGGTCGGGATCCAGGGATTCAGCAACTATTTCGACGAAAGTTCTTACGTGGCCAGCGTGAACGGTCACAAGATCACGCGCGCCGAATTCGACAGCGCCTTCCGCCAGCAAGTGGACCGCGCCCGCTCGATGCTCGGTTCGCAGTTCGACGCCAAGATGTTCGATTCGCCCGAAACGCGCGCCGCGATGGTCGACAGCCTCGTGCAGCAGCGCGCCATGGCCGACGAAACGCAACGCCTGCACCTGACCGCGTCGGATGATGCCGTGCGCCGCGCGCTGCTCTCCGATCCGGTGATCTCGTCGCTGAAGAATCCTGACGGCACGATCGACCTCGAACGCTACAAGCAACTGCTCGCGATGCAGGGCATGACGCCCGCGCAATACGACGAGCGCATGCGCTATCAGATCGCGACCGACCAGATTCCGGGCAGCATCCAGGCGACATCTTTCACGTCGAAAGCGCTCGCGCAGAGCCTGACGGAACTCGCCGAGCAGAAGCGCTCGGTGCAGGGGCTGTCGCTGCGCGCGGCTGACTACGCCGCGAAAATCCAGCCGACGGACGCGCAACTCACGGCCTACTACGAAGCGCATCGCAACGACTTCGCGACGCCGGAGACGGCCACGATTCAGTACCTCGTGCTGTCGCCGTCGTCGATCGCGGCAGCGTCGAAGGCGACCGACGCCGATCTCAAGAAGTATTACGACGACAACATCCAGCGCTATCGCACGGAAGCGGAAGTGCGCGCGAGCCACATTCTCGTGAACGCACCGAAGGACGCAAGCGCGGCCGACAAGGCGAAGGCAAAACAGAAAGCCGAAGAACTGCTGGCGCAGGTCAAGGCGCATCCGGACCAGTTCGCGCAGATCGCGCAGAAGAGTTCGGACGATCCGGGCTCCGCGAGCAAGGGCGGCGATCTCGGTTACTTCGCGCGCGGGCAGATCGCCGGCGGCAAGGCCTTCGACGACGCCGCCTTCGGTCTCAAGAAGGGCGAAGTGAGCAATGTCGTCGAGTCGGACTTCGGCTATCACATCATCCAGGCGACCGACGTGAAGCCCGCCGTCACGAAGCCGTTCGATGAGGTGAAGGACGCGATCGCGAAGGACTACGCGGCTCAGCAAGGCACCAAGGGCTTCGCTGACAACGCGCAAGGCTTCACCGATCTCGTCTATGAGAAGGCGAAGACGCTGCAACCCGCGGCCGACAAATACAAGCTGACGATCCAGACCGCGACGGTCGGCCCGAAGCCGAATCCGCAACTGCCGCAGGACAGTCCGCTCAACAATCCGAAGTTCCTCGCGGCCGTCTTCGCGCCGGACTCGGTGAAGGACCGCAACAACACACAGGCGATGGATGTCGGCAACAGCACGCTGATCGCCGCGCGCGTGACCGACTACAAGGCATCGAGCGTTCCCGCGTTCGACGTGGTGAAGGACGACGTGCGCAAGAAGGTCATCGCGGAAATGGCCGCCGCCATGGCGAAGAAGGAAGGCGAGGCGAAGCTCGCGGACCTGCAGAAGTCGAAGTCCACCGAGGGCTTCACATCGCCGATCACGGTATCGCGCAACGACGCGCAGGGCTTGCCGCCCGCCGCGCTGAGCGCGATCTTCAAGGCGGATGCGTCGAAGCTGCCGTCCTATGTCGGCGTGGATCTCGGCGCGGACGGTTACGCAATCTATCGCGTGAACGGCATCGAGAAGGCGGCGCCGGTCGCGGCAGATCGTCTCGCGGGCGCGCAACAGCAAGTGGCGCAGGTGTATGCACAGGCCGAGATGGACGCGTATCTCAAGTCGTTGAAAGAGCGCTCGAAGGTCAAGCTGAGTCAGGCTCCGCCGCCGTCATCGAACTGATTGAATCTGCCCTGGAGCATGAAAAAGCCCCGCTTCTGAAAAGATGCGGGGCTTTTGTTTGGGCTATGCCGCCCTGAAAGCGCGGCAAGCGCAAAACCGAGCGTTACTTACAGGCAAGCCTGAATGTCGCCGGTTGCCTGACTGCCGGCCGCGCCCGAGGCGCGGAAACCGACCCACGATCCCGGACCGGACCAAGCCGGATGAATGATGGCCGCCGCGCCATTCGGCGGCTGCTGGCCGGGAACGTACACATCGACGGCCTTGTCGTTCGCGAGCGTATCTTGCGACACGACCTGCTGCTGTGACTTGTCGGCCCACTTCTGGGCGACGCATTGCGCGATGACCTTCGGCTCTTTCTGGCTCGTGCCGACTTGCTGCACGCCGGCGGGCGGTTGCGCGGCGCAGGCCGAGATCGCAACGGTCAGGGCGAGAAGAGGGGCAAGTTTCACGTGACCTCCTTGTAGAGTCGCTCATATGACGAGCGGGGTTATAAGAGTTACGCGAAAGTCTCAGATGTCTGAATCGTGGCCGTGTTTCCGCGTTGTTGGAAAAAGCTGTCGCGGGCCGGCGCGTCGTCTTCAATGCGCGGCGCTTGCGCCCAGCAAGGGTTTCAAGATTGGCCAGACGTTATCCAACAGCAAAGGCTGGGCCTGCACCGTCGGATGGATCTGATCGGCCTGAAACATGGCGGGTTTGTCAGCAATGCCGGCAAGCAGGAAGGGCACGAGCGGAACTTTCTTGTCGTTCGCGATGCGCTCGTAGACCGCGTGGAACTTTTGCGAATAGTCGGGGCCGTAATTGGGTGGAACGTACATGCCGATGAGTAAAACCTTCGCATGTGCCGCCTGCGACGCATCGACGATACCGCGCAGATTCGTTTCCGTCGTGGCAAGCGGGACGCCGCGCAGCGCATCGTTCGCGCCGAGTTCGACTATCACGATGTCCGGCTTGATGCGTGACAGCACGGCAGTCAGGCGCGCGCGGCCGCCGCTCGTGGTGTCGCCACTGATGCTCGAATTGGCGACGCTATAATCGAGGCGCTCCTTCGCCAGACGCTCGCGCAAGAGATTCACCCAGCCGGTGTCGCGCGGCAGGCCATATTCGGCCGACAGGCTGTCGCCCAGCACGACGATCGCGGGTTTGGGTTGCGTTGCTGCCTGTGCATCGGCGGCATGCGCGGTCCCGGACCATGCCGCCATCAACGCGATCGCGGGAACGAAGCCGCGCCAGTTCTTTTTCAGAGTGTCCATGCAAAACAATATCGAGCCGGTCATCGAAGTACGGGGTTTAAGCAAGCGGGTGAAGGACGCAACGGGCGAGCTCACGATTCTCGATCAGATCGATCTGTCGATCGCGAAGGGCAGCAGTGTGGCGATCGTCGGCGCATCGGGCTCGGGCAAGTCGACACTGCTCGGCCTGCTCGCCGGGTTGGACAGCGCGAGCGAGGGCTCGGTTCGTCTGCTCGGCAAGGAACTGTCCACGTTGAACGAAGACGAGCGCGCCGCGCTGCGCAGCGGCGCCGTCGGTTTCGTGTTCCAGTCGTTCCAGTTGATGCCGCATCTGACCGCGCTCGAAAACGTGATGCTGCCGCTCGAATTGCGCGCGGAGATACCGCACGGCGAGATCGCGGCGCGCGCACGGTCGCTGCTCGAGCAAGTTGGACTGTCCCAGCGCACCGCGCATTATCCGAAGCTGCTTTCCGGCGGCGAACAGCAGCGCGTCGCGCTCGCGCGTGCCTTCGTCACGCATCCTGCCGTGCTTTTTGCCGACGAACCCACCGGCAGCCTCGACGCCACCACCGGCTACGCGATCATCGACCTGATGTTCGAGATGAACCGCCGCAACGGCGCGACGCTCGTGCTCGTCACGCATGACGCCGAGCTGGCCGAACGTTGCGACGCCACGGTGACGATCGAAGCGGGGCGGCTCGTGAACGGCCTGAGCGTATAAAAAAGCCCGCAACGCCGAAGCACTGCGGGCCACGATCCTATCTACAGCGAGCCTTAGCGCTTCAACGCCGCGCGCGCACGCGCGATCAGCGTGGACGTCGACGAGTCATGCTTGGCCGGATCAGCGCTCGCGGCGGTGATATCGGCCTCGACGACCTTGCCGAGAATCTTGCCGAGCTCCACGCCCCATTGATCGAACGAGTTGATGTCCCACACCGTGCCCTGCACGAGCACCTTGTGCTCGTAGAGCGCGATGAGCGCGCCGAGCGTTTGCGGCGTGAGGGCGTCGAGCATGATCGTCGTGGTCGGCCGGTTGCCGGGGAAGCTCAGATGCGTCGCGAGTTCTTCCTTGCCCGGGCCCGCCACTTTCTTCGCTTCTTCCAGCGTGCGGCCGAGCATCAGCGCCTCGCTTTGCGCGAAGCAGTTGGCGAGCAGCTTCGCGTGATGATCGACGAGCGGATGTTCCGGCGTCAGCACCGCGATGAAGTCGATCGGAATGATCGTCGGGCCCTGATGCAGCATCTGGAAGAACGCGTGCTGGCCATTCGTGCCCGGCTCGCCCCAGATCACGGCGGCGGTCGGATAGTCGACCATCTTGCCGTCGAGCCGCGCGGACTTGCCGTTGCTTTCCATCTCCAGTTGCTGGAGATACGAAGGCAGATAGTGCAGCGCCTGTGAATACGGCGCGACCAGATCGCTTTGCGAGCCGAAGAAGTTGCGATACCAGATGCCGATCATGCCCATCAGCACGGGCAGGTTCTTGTCGAGCGGCGCGGTGCGGAAATGCTCGTCCATCGCCGCCGCGCCCTGCAGGAGCGCGTCGAAATTCTGCGGGCCGACCGAGAGCATGATCGAAAGACCGACCGCCGACCACAGCGAGTAGCGGCCGCCGACCCAGTCCCACATCTCGAAGACGTTTTCCTTGGCGATGCCGAACTTCACGACCTCGGCCGGATTCGCCGATACCCCGACGAAATGCTTCGACAGTTGATCTTCGGGACAGCCGGACTTCAGGAACCAGTCGCGCATCGAGTGCGCGTTGGTCATCGTTTCGAGCGTCGTGAAGGTCTTGGAGACGACGATCGCGAGCGTCTCTTCCGCGTCGACTTGCTGAAGGACGTTCCAGAGATCGGCGCCGTCGACGTTCGAGACGAAGTGCGTGTCGAGATCCTTCGATGCGAGATGATGCAGCGCGTGCACGACCATCTTCGGCCCGAGGTCCGAGCCGCCGATGCCGATGTTCACCACGTGCCGGATGCGCTTGCCGGAATAGCCTTTCCAGGAGCCGTCGCGCACGCGATCAGAAAAGGCGGCCATTTTGGCCTTTTCCTTCTGCACCTGTTCGTAAAAGGGCGCGTCGGGCGATTGCGCGCGCAGCGCGGTGTGGAGCACCGCGCGCTGCTCCGTGATGTTGACGATATCGCCACGGAACATCGCGTCGCGGCGTTCGGTGACCTTGGCCTGTTGCGCGACCTCGACGAGCAGCTTCAGCGTTTCGTCCTTGACGCGGTTCTTCGAGAAGTCGATTGCGAGGCCGCCGCCCTGGAAGGTGAGGCGCTCGGCGCGCGTCGGCGCGGTGTCGTTCTGCGGCGCAAACCAGTCGCGCAGGCGCTCGCCGGAAATGGCATCGTAATGCGACTGGAGCGCCGACCAGGCAGGAAGCGAGTTCAGCATCGAGTTTTGGGTCATGAGCGGTCCGTTAGTCTGAGGGTGACAGAGGAATACGTTCGTGCGATTGCGGCTCGGCGCGCCTGTGCGTGTCGTGTATGGTGAACGCAAGTGAACGCGACTAAACGGCCGCGGTTGCCCGAATCAAAAAGAGTATAGCGACGATGCATGAACGGATGCTTGCAAAGCGTCACATCGTCTTCGCAGGCCGTCAGCTGCGCGTGTGTTCGGCGTAAAAACGCCGGTTGATGAGCTTGCGTACCGCCGGCGCCAGTTCACCCGCCGTCAGCCCCGCCGGGCCGATGCCGTCATCCGTGAGCGTCTGCGCGGCGAGACCGTGGAGATACACGCCCGCGAGCGCGGCTTCGTAGGCAGGCAGTTTTTGCGCGAGCAAGGCGCCGATCAAACCGCCGAGGACGTCGCCGGTGCCGCCGGTCGCGAGTCCGGCGTTGCCGGTCGGATTCACCGCGACGCGGCCATCGGGCGAGGCGATCACCGTGCCCGAACCCTTCAGCACCGCGATCGCCGCATAGCGCGCGGCCAGCTGACGCGCGGCGGCGATGCGATCGGCCTGAACCGCTTTTGCGTCGGTTTGCAGCAGACGCGCCGCTTCGAGCGGATGCGGCGTCAGGATGCACGGATCGCCCTGTGCGCCGCGCGCCGCGACGGCGGACGCGAGCGCGTCGTCTTTCGCGATGAGATTGAGCGCGTCGGCATCGAGGAGCTTGGGCACGTCTAGCGCCAGCGCGTGTGCGAGGATCTGTTTCGCGCGCTCGCCCGCGCCCATGCCGCAACCGATCGCGAGCGCGTCCATCTTGTCGAGCGCGAAGCCGTCGGCGCGATGCAGCATCAGTTCCGGATGCGGCGGGTCGTAGGGCGGAAAGCCTTCGCCCACGAACGCGACATGCACCTTGCCCGCGCCGCCGTACAGCGCCATGCGCGCCGCGAGAACCGCCGCGCCACACATGCCTGTGTCGCCGCCGATCACCGCGAGCGAGCCGAATGTGCCCTTGTTGGTCGCGTTGTCGCGCTGCGGCATGCATACGCCGAAAAGCGCGGGCGCATTCAGCACGATCGACGGCGCGGCGCTCGCCTCGACATCCAGCGTCGATACGAGAAGCCGTCCCGTCAGATCGCGGCCTTGCGACGTGAAATGCCCCGGCTTCGCGCCGATGAACGTGATGGTGTCCGTCGCGCGGACAGCTTCGCCGCCTTTCACGGGCGCGCCGGTGTCGCTGTTCAGGCCGCTCGGAACGTCGAGCGCGAGCACTCGGCCCGCTGAGCGCGCACACCGCGTGAGACGCGCGGCCACATCGGCGAACACGCCTTCGAGCGGGCGACTCAGGCCGATGCCGAACATGCCGTCGACGAGCCAGCCGAAACCGTCGAACGTCGCGGGCGGCTGGGCGTCGATCGGCACGCCCGCCGCGCGCGCCGATTCGAGCGCCCAGCGCGCGTCGTCCGGCTTCACTTCGACCGGCATGCACACGCGCACGGCGACGCCCGCGCGATGCAGGCGCTCGGCCATCACGAGCGCGTCGCCGCCGTTGTTGCCGGGGCCCGCCACGAGCCACACCGGCAACGCGCGGGCGTCCGGAGCGTGTTCGGATGCATCGATCAGGCATTGCGCGGCGGCCGCGCCGGCGCGCGCCATCAGCGTGTGAGGCGGCAGCGCGGCGGCTGCGCTTGCTTCGAGGTTGCGCAGCTCGGCGAGCGTCAGAAGCGCGAGCGGTTCGTCGCGCGGAGTGAACCAGGGTGAGCGGGCAGCGGTCATGGCGGCGGACGGAAGGGCGTTGCGAGATTCGAGTCGTCGGAACCCCGCGCGCGCAGCAACCGTGCCCGCCGCTAGAAGCGTTCGACGCTCAGCGCGGCGAGTGTATCGGCGGGGAGATCGGGCGTGACGCCGGAAACGAGGTCCGCGACCACTTTAGCAGACCCGCACGCGAGGCCCCAGCCCGCCGGACCGTGCGCCGCGTTGACGAACAGGCGCGGATGCCGCGTCGCGCCGACGATCGGCAGCCCGTCGGCGGAAATCAGGCGCAGCCCTTCCCACGCGCGCGCGGCGGAAACACGCGCCGCGCCCGGAATCCAGTCGTGCGTGCCTTGACCGAGGATGTCGAGCGCACGGCGCGATAGCGTGGCGTCGAGCGGTTTATCGGCCTTGGACGCGCTCTGGAACACACCCGCGCCGGCGACGCGCAGCCGCTGACTTACGCGCGTCATCGTGATGCGCTTGATCGAATCGACGACCGTCAGATGCGGCGCGCGCTCCTCGTACGCGACGGGCGCGGTGAGCGTGTGCACGCGCAGCGCAAAGAGCGACGACACCGACTTGATGCCGCCGATGAGCCCCGGCGTGCCGACGCCCGCCGCGACGACGATCGCATCGGCCGTGATCAGCTCGACCTCGGCGTGGCGCTTCCTGCCTTCGTTCGGATCGGCGAGTTCGACCGCGGCGCGCGCGCCCTCCAGACGCACCGACGCCACCGCGCGCTGCATGCGGAACTGCACGCCGTCGTCCTCGAGCACCTGTTTCAGTTGCTTGGTGAAGAGCGGGCAGTTGGCGGTGCGCTCCTCCGGCAGCAGCACGCCGCCCGCGAATTCGGGGTAATCGGGCACGGAAGGCTCGACCGCGACGCATTCCTCGGGCGTCAGTACCCGATATGGCACGCCGCAGCCTTTCAGCAGGTCGATGGCCGTTTGCGCCTCCTCGAGCTCGCGCGGCTGGCGGAACACATGCAGCATGCCGCGGCGCTGTTCGAAATCGAGCTCCAGACGGCTTTCGATGGACGCGAGCACGCGCCGCGATTCGTCGACGAGCGGCTGCAGATGCGCGTACTGCGCGGCGAACGTTTCGGGATCGCGCAGTGTCGCGAGTTGCTTGAGAAAATCGCGCGCGGCCGCGTCGAAGCCGGTCTTGACCGCCATGCCGCTTTGCTTCGAGCGGCTCGACGCCATGAAGGTCGGCCCGAACCAGACATCGAGCGGCGAGGGCAGGAGCGCGCCGCCCTGACCATAGGTGGCGCCTTGCGCGACGGTCGCGTGGCGCTCGATCACGCAGACGCGGTGTCCGGCCGCATGCAGCTGATACGCGGTGGCGATGCCGGCGATTCCTCCGCCGATGACGATGACATCCATGACTTTTTGTGCCCGAAGGCGCGAGATTGCAGTGGTGCGCGGCGTGACGCGCGGGCGGAAGCGCCCGATGCCGCGCGCCTTGACGATGAAACCACGGGTCCGGCGGCGCGACCCGGCGCGCCCCGTACCCGAAGAAAGCGCGCCATGATAGCGCCAAAATCGTTTGCCAGGGACGGGCAAACAGCCCACACATGCGGCCTGCGGGCAGTTGCGTCGCGCACGGCCATGCGGGCGCCGGTCGATTTCGGGATGCGCGGCGCGGCGCCCGGCGTTGCCGGGCCGCTGCCGCGCGGCGCTCGGACGGACCGCCCGGGCCGATTTCGAGACGCATCCGGGGTATAATCGCGGTCTTCCTTTCGCCTCACGCCGTATCGCGTGCTCGAATCCGAATTTGCGAATTTCTGAATTTGCAAACAGCGAGCGTCGCGCGAGCGGCACACAGACGTCATCGACGCACCGTCACAATGGCCCACTTCTCGTGTTTCCCCGGCGCTTCGGCCCTCTCCGATTTCCGTCAGACCCGCCTCCTCGAAACGCTCGCCCGCATCGACGCGAATATCGTCGGCGTGCGCGGCCAGTTCCTGCATTTCGTCAACGCGTCCGAGCCGCTCA
>Ga0160447_100897_pt1 | contig 12565 bp, 10 predicted proteins | sample HID1973K_E1MG_FD_108222 | JGI IMG/M metagenome (GOLD analysis project Ga0160447, IMG submission 108222) | Enriched mosquito-associated microbial communities from UW Madison campus, WI, USA - HID1973K_E1 MG | ecosystem: Host-associated > Arthropoda: Insects > Digestive system > Unclassified ...
GGCGCCGTACAGGACCTCCGGCTCGTGGTCAGCGAGGTGACGCGGGAGCACCGCGCCCGACCAGGACGTCCGGGCCAGGACCACCAGCACACGTTCGTCGGCCGTCTCCCGCAGGTACGCCACGGCGTCGTCGTCGACGACCACCCAGCGCAGACCCCCGTCGCGCAGCGCGCGCGACGAGCGACGCAGGGCGATCAACGCGCGGTAGACCTCGAACGTCGCGGCGTCCCAGCGCGGGCCGCCGTCCTCGATGTCGTCCCACGGCATCGGCACGCGCGCGTGCTCGCCGTTGACGCCGGTCAGACCGCCCTCGTCGCCCGCGAACAGCACGGGGGTGCCCGGGTACGTGAGCAGCAGGCCGGCCGCGACCTCCTGCATCGCGGACGTCCCGACCACGGTGCGCAGGCGCGCCGTGTCGTGCGACCCGAGCATGTTCCATTGGTGGCGCGTCACGGCCCACGGCACGGTCGCGTCGAACTCGCGCATCGTCGCGACCATGGCCGGGCCCGGCAGGTGCGGCACAGGGACCGGCAGCCCCATGAACGACGCGGCGGTCCCGGGCTCCGCGAGCCATGTCCACGCGGGACGCGTGAACGCCGAGTAGTTCATGTTGACGTGCCAGCCGCCCTGGGCCAGGTCGGAGGCCGCGTCGTGGAAGTGCTCCGAGACGAGCACCGCGTCGGGGTTGAGCTCGCGCATCGTGGCGCGGATGGTGCGCGCGATCTCGTGCGTGAAGTCGTCGGCCGCGTAGCGCCCGGTCATGTTGGCGACGTCGATGCGCCAGCCGTCGATGCCGAACGGCTGCGCGAGCCAGCGACCGATGACCGAGTCCGGGCCCGCGACCATCCGGCCCGCGAGCGCCGGCGCGTTGTAGTTGAGCTTGGGCAGCGAGGAGTGCTCGAGCCAGCCGACGTACCCGGGCTCGGCGTCGGTCCAGTAGTAGAAGTCGTGCTCCTCGCTGGTCGGGTCGTCCTGCGCGCGACGGAACCACTCGTGCCCGTCGCCCGTGTGGTTGGTCGTGAAGTCGCCCATGATGCGCAGTCCGCGCGCGTGCACGGCCGACGACAGGGAGGCCAGCGCCTCGTCGCCGCCGAGCAGCGGGTCGACCTCGTCGAAGGTGCTGGCGTCGTAGCGGTGGTTGGAGCGCGCCGGGAAGATGGGCGTCAGGTAGAGCGTGTCGACGCCGAGCCGCTGCAGGTGGTCGAGGTGCTGCTCGACGCCGGGCAGGTCGCCGCCGTAGTACTGCTGCGCGACGCCTGGGCCCGCGGCGATGGGCTCGTCGGACCAGGCCGCCGGCAGGGCCCAGTCCGGCAGCGGCCCGTGGTCGACGTCCGAGCGCGCGAACCGGTCGGGGAACACCTGGTAGACCACCGCGTCGTCCATCCAGGCCGGCGCCGGCTCGTGCACGGTGAGGCGGAAGTCCGCGGCGTCGGGGATGTCGCGGTCGACGACCCCGCGACCGGTGAGCCAGCGATATCCCCCGGGCACGTCGAGCAGGAACCGATAGCTGACCACCGGGTTGTGGACCAGCAGGTCGGCGACGTACCAGCGTTCGTGCTCGTCGACGCTCTCCAACCGGGCGGGCGACAGCCGCGGCTCGCCGTCGCGCACGGCCCGCAGCCAGACGGCCGTCTCGGGGTAGTCGGCGGGGACGCGCACCCGCACCGGCACGACGTCGCCGAGGCGCGGTGTGGCGCGCGGGACGTACAGCTCGGAGCCGTCGTGGTGCGGGCCGAGCTGGTGGGACACCGCGCTCATCCCTTCACGGACCCCGCGGTGAGGCCGCCGACGATGTACTTCTGCAGGTACAGGAACAGCGCCAGCACCGGCAGCGTGGCGATCACAGCGCCGGCGGCGAACAGACCCCAGTTGGCCTCGAGCAGGGACGACACCCAGCCGTAGAGCCCGACGGCGAGCGTCCAGTTGCCCTCCGACTGCAGCACGGAGCGGGCGATGATGAACTCGCCGAACGTCGAGATGAACGACAGCAGGCCGACGACCGCGAGGATCGGCGCGACCAGGCGCAGGATGATCGTCCAGTAGATCTGGGCGTGCGTGGCGCCGTCGATCTTGGCCGCCTCGTCGAGCTCGCGCGGGATCGTGTTGAAGAACCCGTACATGAGGAACGTGTTCACGCCGAGCGCCCCGCCCAGGTACACGCAGATGAGCGCGAGCTTGCTGTTCAGCCCCAGGGCCGGCACCACGTCACCCAGGCTGATGAGCAGCAGGAAGATCGCGACGAACGCGAGCATCTGGGGGAACATCTGGATGATCAGCAGGGACGTGAGCCCGAGCCGGCGGCCCGAGAAGCGGTAGCGCGAGAACGCGTAGGCCGCGGCCGCGCCCATGAGCACGGTGCCGACCGAGGTGGTGACCGCGATGATCACGCTGTTGCCCATCCAGGTCCAGAACATCGTGTCCGACAGCGCGGAGTAGTTGGCGGTGCTCACCGGGCCGAACAGGTCGGTGAGCGACCCCTTCTCGTGCAGCGACGCGGACAGCAGGTACACCAGCGGGAACGCCGCGAAGACGACGGCGACGACGCCGACGACGTGCCGCCAGCCGAGCTCGGAGAACCACTTGCCGAACGTCATCTTGTTGCGACGCACCTGGGCGGTCGACGCCTTCGCGGGGACTGCGGTCGAGGTGGACATCAGTTGATCTCCTCGAGCTTGCGGGTCTGCCGGAAGGCGAGAGCGGAGATGCCGCCGACGATGACGAAGATGACGATGGACAACGCGCTGGCCAGGCCGTAGTTCTTGGGCGCACTGCCGTCGATCCCGGAGATGGAGTACACCATCGAGATCAGGATGTCGGTATGGCCGAGCGGCACCGACGCGTCCTCGAACTGCGGCCCACCGCCCGTCAGCATGTAGATCAGCGTGAAGTTGTTGAAGTTGAACGCGAAGGACGAGATCAGCAGCGGCGCCGTCGAGACGAGCAGCAGCGGCATGATCACCGACCGCCAGGTGCGCAGCTTGCTGGCGCCGTCGATCTTGGCGGCCTCGAGGACGTCGCTCGGCAGCGACTGCAGCGCGCCCGTGCAGATCAGGAACATGTAGGGGAAGCCCAGCCACAGGTTCACGAAGAGCACCGAGAACTTGGCGAGCCACGGGTCGGTCAACCACGGGATCTCGGCGCCACCGAAGAGCAGGTTGTTGATCAGCCCGAACCGGCGGTTGAACATGCCGGACCACAGCAGCGCCGCGACGAACCCGGGAATGGCGTACGGCAGGATCATCAGCATCCGGTAGACCTTGCGGCCCCGCATCCGGGTGTCGTTGAAGACCATCGCCAGGAACAGCCCGAGCAGGAACGTGGTGAGCACGGACAGGATCGCGAACGCGAACGTCCAGACCAGGATCGAGAAGAACGGCTTGGCGTAGCGAGAGTCGGAGAACGCGGTCGTGAAGTTCTCGAAGCCGACGGTGACGCGCCACCCGATCGGGAGCGTGGTCCCGTCGGGGGCCTCGAACTCACCGTGGTCGTTGGGGGTGTAGACGACGCCGGACTCGGTGTCCGTCATCGTCCCGGCAGCCTCGTCGTACGCGAGCGTCGACTTGAAGACGTAGCCGACGCGCGCGTCCTGCGTCCGGATCGACCCGTCCGCCGCCTCGTCGGAGATGGGGACGCGCAGAGCGGTGATGGCCTTCTGCTGGGCCAGGATGTCCTGGCGGCTGAGGACGGTCCAACCGTCCACGGCCGTGATGCGGTCGGACTCGACCGTGGCGTCGTCGGGCGAGAGCGGGTCCTCGGCGGTCCCGACGAGCGTCTTGCCGTCGGGGTCGATCACGGCGAAGCCGAGCGTGCCGTCCTGGGACACGACGGTCAGCGGGTAGGAGGGTGACCCCTCGACCCGCTTCTCGTCCTGCACGAGCAGCGCGTCGACGGCCTGCTGCTTGGTGCCGTTGTGGCCGTCGCCGTAGTTCGTGAACGCGACGAAGCCGGTGTAGACGACGACGAAGATCTGGAAGACGAGCAGGAACGCCAACCCGGGCAGGATGTACTTCAGCGCCAGTGCGCGACGCGTGAAGTAGACCCAGTTGGCGGCGACGAGCAGGACGAGCATCGCGGCGAAGATGCCCCACGCATCCGCGTTCCAGGCCGCCAGCAGGCAGTAGACGCCGATCGCGTCGACGACCGCCATGAGGACCATCTTGGCCAGGAAGCCCGGGCGCATGGTGCGCGCGTGCGAGTGGTCGGCGCGTCCCACGGGCTCCAGGTCGGGTGTGTTCGGCGGTGCACCCTGGTCGGCGTGCGGGGACTTCACTGTCGGCATCGTCGCCTCCGGTCAGGTTCTGCTCAGGTCAGTCTGCTCCCGCGGGGCGTGGCGCTCGTCGGCGCCACGCCCCGCGGGTGGTGATCAGGACGTCAGGAGCCGATGGCCTTGTTGATGTCGTCGATCATCTTGTTCCAGCCCTTGGTCGCGTCGACCTTGCCCGAGATGATCTGGGCCTCCGTCACTCCCCAGAACTGCCACACCGAACCCATCTGCGGGATGGACGGCATGGGGACCGCGTCCTTGCCGACCGCGGCGAAGCCGGCCGTGATCGGGTCGGACGAGGCCTTCTCCGCCGCGCTGATCAGCGCGGGCGGACGGTTGCCGGCCTCGTAGAGGGCGGTCTGCGCCTCGTCGGTCGACATGTAGTTGGTCAGGAAGTCGTTCGCCAGCAGCGCGTTCTGGCTCTGGGCGCTGATGTAGAAGCCCTGGACGCCGACGAACGGCTGGGCCGGCTTGCCACCCGCGGAGGGCACGGGGTCGATGGACAGGTCCATGCCCTTGAAGGTGTCGAGCATCCACGGGCCACCGACGATGAACGGCGACTCGCCCTTGGCGAACGCAGCCGTCGCGTTGTCGTAGGTGATGGCGGTGTCGAGGTTCTTCTCGCCCTTCTCACCCTCCTTGGCCAGCCACTTGGCGAAGGCGATGCCCTCGTCGCCGCCCATCGCGAGCTTCGGGTTGTACGAGCCGTCGGCGTTCTGCTCGAACACCGGGGCGCCGAAGGACGTCTGCAGCGGGTAGTACGTGTACGGGTCGCCCTGGTCGCTCGTCTGGATGAGGAACGGGAACTTGGTCTTGGCGGCCTTGCCGGCCTTGATCGCGTCCTCCCAGGTCTTGGGGGCCTCCTTGGCGAGCTTCGTGTTGCGGATGAGCGCCACGTTCTCGATCGCGTAGGGCAGGCCGTAGACCTGGCCGTCCTGCGTGAACGCCTGGATCGACACCGGCTCGAACTCCGACGTCTTGTCGCCCAGCTCGATCGGGGCGACGACGCCGTTCTTGGTGAGCTCGCCCAGCCAGTCGTGCGCGCCGACCGTGATGTCGGGGCCCTTGCCGGTGGGGACCTGGGCGATGAAGTCCGCCTTGATGTCCTCGAAGTTCTTCTGGACGAGGGTGACCTTGGCGCCGGTCTCCTTCTCGAACGCGGAGGCCGCGTCCTGCACGGCCTTCTTCCGCGTCTCGTCGACCCAGATCGTCAGGGTGCCGCCGTCGGTCGGCGTCGTGGCACTGGCGCTAGCCGTGTCGGCGGTCGTCGGCGCCGTGGTCGCGTCGCTGTCGCTCGAGCTGTCGCTCGAGCAGGCGCTCATCGTCAGCGCGAGGCCGAGGGCCGCGGCAACGACAGGGATGCTCCGTCGCATCTTCGATCTCCTGGTTTCAGTGGGTGTGCCGGCGTCCGGTTTCCCACCGTCGCTGGCCTGATGGAGGGAACGTAGCCTCGTTGCAACACGGCTTGCAAGTCGTTACGGTAACTTTCAGGCAACGGTTGCAGCGGCGACCGCTGCGTCGTCGCTCAACCCGAAAGACCCAGGACGAGGAGGTCCCGTGTCACCCACGCTGCCCCCCGTGCGCACCCGACTGACGGACCTGGCCGAACAGGCCGGCGTCAGCACCGCCACGGTCTCCCGCGTGCTCAACGGCAAGCACGGCGTCTCCACCCAGGCACGTCAAGCCGTCCTCGCGGCGCTCGACGTGCTCGGCTACGAGCGCCCCGAGAAGCTGCGCACGCGTTCGGCAGGCCTCGTCGGGCTCGTCGTCCCGGAACTGTCCAACCCGGTGTTCCCCGCGTTCGCGCAGGTCATCGAGTCGATGCTCACCGAGCGCGGGTTCACTCCCCTGCTCTGCACGCAGTCGCCCGGCGGCACCACCGAGGACCAGTACGTCGAGATGCTCCTGGAGCACGGCGTGGCGGGCATCGTGTTCGTGTCCGGGTTGCACGCCGACACGTCGGCGTCCAAGGACCGCTACCACCGCCTGCGTGCGCTGGGGATGCCGTTCGTGCTGGTCAACGGGTTCGCCGAGGGGGTCGACGCGCCCAGCGTGTCGACCGACGACGCTGCCGCGCTGGACCAGTCGTTCCGGCACCTGATCTCGCTCGGTCACCGCCGGATCGGCCTCGCCATCGGGCCCGAGCGGTTCATCCCCGCCGCCCGCAAGCGCACCGAGTTCGCCGCCAACCTCGAGCGGCACCTCGGGATCACCGACCCGTCGCCCCACGTCTACTCGACGCTGTTCACGGTCGAGGGTGGCCAGGCCGCAGCGCTCGAGCTGATCGCCTCGGGCCACACCGCCATCATCTGCGGCTCGGACCTCATGGCACTGGGCGCCATCCGCGGCGCCCGCGCGCAGGGGCTGTCCGTCCCCGGCGACGTCTCGGTGGTCGGGTTCGACGACTCCAAGCTGATCGCCTTCACCGACCCGCCGCTGACCACCGTGCGCCAGCCCGTGCTGGCGATGGGCCACGCCGCGGTCTCCGCCCTGGTCGCGGAGATCAACGGCACACCGGCCTCACGCATCGAGCTCAAGTTCCACCCCGAGCTCGTCGTGCGCGGTTCCACCGGCGCCGTCCCCGGCCTCGAGGCCGCGCTCAGCGCGGTAGCGGAGCCCGCTGCGCACTGACCCGCACCCCTTGCCCGTCCCGCGTTCCACCTGAAAGGCCTTCTGTGACCTCGCTCGACATCCGCCCCGCCGTCCACGCCCCGTCCGCGCCGGACGCCGAGTGGTGGCGGCACGCCGTCATCTACCAGGTGTACCCGCGCTCCTTCGCGGACGCGTCGGGCGACGGCATCGGCGACCTGGCCGGCATCACGGCCCGCCTCCCCCACCTCGTCGAGCTGGGCGTCGACGCCGTCTGGCTCTCGCCGTTCTACCTCTCGCCGCAGGCCGACGCGGGCTACGACGTGGCCGACTACCGTCAGGTGGACCCGCTGTTCGGGACGCTCGACGACTTCGACGCGATGCTGACCCGCGCGCACGACCTGGGCCTGCGCGTGATCGTCGACCTGGTCCCCAACCACACGTCCGACGAGCACGTCTGGTTCCAGGCCGCGCTCGAGGCCGGCGTCGGCTCCCCTGAGCGCGATCGCTACCTGTTCCGCGAGGGCCGCGGCGAGACCGGCGAGCTGCCCCCCAACAACTGGGAGTCGATCTTCGGCGGCCCCGCCTGGACGCGCCTGGCCGACGGCCAGTGGTACCTGCACCTGTTCGACTCGCGCCAACCGGACCTCAACTGGGAGCACCCGGAGGTCCGGGCGGAGTTCGAGGACGTGCTGCGGTTCTGGCTGGACCGGGGTGTCGACGGCTTCCGCGTGGACGTCGCGCACGGCATGGTCAAGGAGCCGGGGCTGCCCGACTGGGACGGGCACGTCTCGATGATCGAGGGCACCGACGACGAGGACGTCGCGAACGGGTCCGGCAACCACGGCCCCATGTTCGACCAGGACGGCGTCCACGAGATCTACCGCGCCTGGCACCGCGTGCTGGCCGACTACGCGGGTGACCGCGCGCTGGTCGCGGAGGCCTGGGTCGAGCCGCTGTCCCGCCTGGCCCGCTACGTGCGGCCGGACGAGATGCAGCAGGCGTTCAACTTCGCGTTCCTGGCCACGCGCTGGGACGCGGCGGCGCTGCGCTCCGTGATCGAGGCGTCCTACGCGACGGCCGATTCCGTCGGCGCGCCGACCACCTGGGTGCTGTCCAACCACGACGTGGTCCGCCACGCCTCCCGGCTCGGTCTCGCCGAGGCGGGCTCGCGTCCCAACGGCATCGGCGTCGGCGACGAGCAGCCCGACGAGGAGCTCGGCCTGCGCCGTGCCCGCGGTGCCACGCTCCTGATGCTCGGCCTGCCGGGATCCGCCTACCTCTACCAGGGCGAGGAGCTCGGCCTGCCCGACCACACCGCCCTGCCCGACGAGCTGCGCCAGGACCCCGCGTTCTTCCGCACGGGCGGTGTCGAGCGCGGCCGCGACGGCTGCCGCGTCCCGCTGCCCTGGGCTTCCGACGAGCCCGGCCTCGGGTTCTCCCCGACGGGCCTGACCTGGCTCCCGCAGCCGTCGTCGTGGGCGACCTACGCACTTGACGCGCAGCGCGGCGTCGCCGGCTCGACCTACGAGACCTACCGCTCCGCGCTCGGCCTGCGCCGTTCGCACGAGCTGGGCACCGGCGGGCTCGAGTGGGTCGACGGCTACGGGGACGACGTCATCGCGTTCACCAACCGCGACGTGCTCGTCGTCGCCAACCTGGGCGCGACGCCCGTCCCGCTCCCGGCCGGCGCCACCGTCCTGGCGTCGTCGGTCGAGGTCACGGGCGACGAGGTCCCCGGCGACGCGACCGTGTGGGTCCAGGTCCAGACCGCCTGAGCAAGGGCACGCGAGCGATGCAGGTCCTGGTCAACGGCGCGGCCGCGTGGAACACGCTCGTCCACGTGGCTGCGTTGCCCGAGCCGCGCTCCCAGATGCTGATGGCGTCCCGCCACCACGACGGGATCGGTGGCACGTCCGCCGGCAAGGCCGTCACGCTGGCCGCGCTCGGCGTCGACGTCACCTTGTCGACCGTCCTGGGCGACGACGAGGAAGCCGCCAAGGTGCGCGGGGCGCTGCACCACGACCGCCTGCGGCTCCTCGCCCAGCCGGCGCGGGCCGGCCGCACCGAGCGCCACGTCAACCTCATGGGCGACGACGGCTCGCGCGTCTCGATCTACCTCGAGCTGCCGTCGGCTCCGCCGGGCCCGGCGCCCGACGTGCTCGCGGCGCTCGACGCCGCGGACGTCGCGGTCCTCGACCTGGCCGACTCGTCCGTTCCTCTGCTGGCGGCGGCGCGTGAGCGCGGCGTCCCGGTGTGGTGCGACGTGCACGACGACGACGGGCTCGGGGCCTACGCCCGCCCGTTCGCGGAGGCCGCGGACGTGCTGCTGGTCAGTGCGGACCGCCTGGCCGACCCGCGCGCGTACCTGCGGCACCGCGTGGACGCCGGATCCACGCTCGCGGTCTGCACGGACGGGGCCCGCGGGGCGATCGCGCTGGACCGCGACGGCTGGTGGGAGGTGGATGCCGCACCGGTGGCCGACGTCGTCGACACGAACGGCGCCGGCGACGCGTTCCTCGCAGGGCTGCTCGCGGCGCACGGCCAGGGACTCGGCACGGCCGAGTGCCTGGCGTGGGGATCGACGGCCGGGGCGATGGCCGTCGCGACGACGGAGCTCGCCGCACCGCACGCCACGCGAGCCGCGGTCGCAGCCCTGGCCCGCTCTGTGCGAGTCTCCCGGGTCTGACCGACCGAAGCCGCGTCAACCCTGCGACGTCGCCGACCCCACCCGACCGTTGCCGCGCACCTCGATGCGCGCGCCTGCGGCGGCAAGGTCGGCGCTCCATCGGTCCAGCTCGTCGGGCGCCAGAGCCAGGGCGAGGACGAGCGGCTCCTCGGCGCGTGTCGCGTCGCGCGCGCTGCGAAAGCACACGCCACGGTCCCTGAGCACCTTCACGACCTGGATGATGCGGTCGCCCGGGTCGAGCAGGACGATCGAGAGACCGCTCGGGTTGGTGCCGACGAACGGCAGCTCGCTCCCGCGCAACGCGGACGGCCCTTCGAGGAGGCGACGTGCGATCGCACGTCCTCCTGCGCACACCGCCGCCATCACGACGGCACCGAGGAGATCGTGCGCTCCGACTGGCGTCCACCTGAACAGGGCAAGTCCGACCGGCAGCGCGATGAGGAACGTGAGGCCGAAGACCTGCCACGCCGTTCGGCGAGATCTCATGGCCGCCTTCCCCCGTCGACGCGCCGGCAGCCCCGGCGACACGACCACATCCTGGGGGTGCCACGACCGCGCGCGCAACGGACGGGCAGTGCGTCACCCATCCGGCTGACCTGGAGTTGCGTCAGCCGCCCGAGACGCTGAGCTCGGCCTCGTGCAGCTCGCGGGCGAACTCGTCGGACAGCTCGCGCGAGTCGAGCCAGCCGTACGGGAGGATCGGGCGCTTGGGTGAGCCGGCGCGACCGCGCTGGCCCTCAGCCGCCTCGCCCGGATAGCCCTGGGTCAGGTCGAGCGCCGCGAGGCGGTCGTCGAGCTCGGCCATCGTCGAGACCAGGCCGAGCGCGGCACGCGTCTCGCCGCCCACCACGTACCCCTTGAAGTACCAGGCCATGTGCTTGCGCATCTCGCGCAGCGCCTTGGACTCGTCGCCGAAGTGCTCGACCATCAGCTCGGCGTGCCGGCGCACGACGGTCGCGACGTACGCCAGGCCGGGCCGGATGCGCTCGTCGGACCCCGCGAACGCCGCCGCGAGGTCGGCGAAGAGCCACGGCCGACCCTGGCAGCCGCGGCCGACGACGACGCCGTCGCACCCGGTCTGCTCGACCATGGCCAGTGCGTCCTCCGCCGACCAGATGTCGCCGTTGCCGAGCACGGGGATGTCGGTGACCGTCTCCTTGAGGCGCGCGATCGACTCCCAGTCGGCGGTGCCGGAGTAGTAGTCGGCGGCCGTACGGGCGTGCAGCGCGACGGCCGCGACACCCACCTCCTGCGCGATGAGCCCGGCCTCGAGGTACGTGAGGTGGTCCTCGTCGATGCCCTTGCGCATCTTGACCGTGACCGGCACGCCGTACGGCGCGGCGGCCTCGACGGCCGAGGTCACGATGGCGCGGAACAGGTCCCGCTTCCAGGGCAGCACCGCTCCCCCGCCACGGCGCGTGACCTTGGGGACGGGGCAGCCGAAGTTGAGGTCGACGTGGTCGGCGCGGTCCTCGCTCGCGATGAGGCGGACGGCCGCCGCGACGGTGGCCGGGTCGACGCCGTACACCTGCACGGAACGCGGCTTCTCGCCGGGCTCGTGCGAGATGATCCGCATCGACTCCTCGCCACGCTCGACGAGCGCGCGGCTCGTCACCATCTCGGCGACGTACAGCCCGGCGCCCGACTCGCGGCACAGGCGTCGGAACGCGGCGTTGGTGACCCCCGCCATCGGCGCCAGCACCACCGGCGTGTCGATCGTCAGGGGCCCGATCTTCAGCGGAGGGGCGATCATGGGCCCCATTCTCCCACTCTCGACGACCGGCCCCTCACCCGCTCTCGCCGTGCGGGGTCGCGCGATGCCTGCCAAGGTTGCGCCGGAACGTCTACGAAAGGAACTCCCCGTGGCCCTCTGGCTCGTCCTCATCATCGCCGGTCTCGTCCTGCTGGTCCTCGGCCTGGCCGGGCTCGGACAGTTCTTCGTCTACGTCGGGCTCATCGTCGCCGTGATCGGGGTCGTGCTGGTCGTCGTCGGGCGCGGGAACCGCAACGTGGGCGGCGGCCGCAGGCTCTAGAGCAACCAGCCGTTCTCCTGCGCGATCCGGGCCGCCTCGGCCCGGGTCCGCCCGCCGGTCTTGCCCATCGCGGCGGACAGGTAGTTGCGCACCGTCCCCTCGGACAGGAACGTGTCGCGGGCGATGTCGGCGACGGTGCCGCCCGTGGCGGCCGCGGTCAGCACGTCCCGCTCCCGGTCGGTCAACGGGCTCGTGCCTGTGGCCAGCGACTCCACGGCCAGGTCGGGGTCCACGACGCGCAGGCCCCGGTGCACGCGACGCACCGCGTCGGCGAGCTGCTCGGCGGGGGTGTCCTTGACGACGAACCCGCTGGCGCCCGCGTCCAGGGCGCGGCGCAGGTAGCCCGGCCGGCCGAAGGTCGTGACGATCAGCGACCGGCACGACGGCAGCGCCCGGTGGAGCTCGGCCGCGACGGCGATCCCGTCCAGCCCGGGCATCTCGACGTCGAGCAGGGCGACGTCGACGGCGTTGGCACGGGCTGCGGCCAGCACCTCGTCGCCGCGCCCCACCTGCGCGACGACCTGCAGGTCGGACTCCAGGTCGAGCAGCGCGGCGAGCGCGCCGCGGACGAGGGCCTGGTCGTCGGCGAGCAGCAGGCGGATGGTCGTCATGCGGTGCGCTCCTTGCTGTCCCGGGCATCGTCCCGGGTGGTGACGAGCAGGCGGTAGCCGCCGAGGGGGCTCGCGGACACCTCGACGCGCGCGCCGGCTGCGCGGGCTCGCTCGACGAGGCCGTGCAGGCCGTTGCCGCGCTCGTCCTCGGCCGGCCCGGTGCCGTCGTCGTCGACCGTCAGCGTGTCCGGTCCCATCGTGATCTGGACGGACGTCGCAGCCGCGTGCCGCAGCACGTTGGTGGTCGCCTCGCGGATGGCCCACGCGAACAGCACGCGCAGCTCGTCGGGCACCTCGTCGATCGTGCCCGGGACCTGCGCGGCGATGGCCGCCGAGTCGAACGCCTGCCGGGCGCCGGCCAGCTCGCCTGCGAGCGTCA